>OGPS01000086.1_pt1 | contig 92158 bp, 64 predicted proteins | sample 1552931 | NCBI WGS metagenome assembly OGPS01 (sample SAMEA2580252, study PRJEB22360) | human gut metagenome | biome: human gut; feature: human-associated habitat; material: faeces | place: Denmark | collected 2008/2010 | reverse complement strand
GAGAGGACGTTTAGACGCAAGAAGGACGCTGAAGAGCTTAGTTGCGGATTTGAGGATCTTGAAAAGTTTCCGAATAAACTCACCGAATTTAGAAAAAAGTAGCGCCATCACATAAAAGCCAAATTATCCGCCTTTTCTGCCAGTAGAATCTCCCGCATTTTATTCGTTTTCTTCGGGATTTTTTGTAAGTTTGGAGAAACTCTTATTCAACTATATTATGGAAACATATCTATTCTGGCTGGTCCCGGCGGCATCGCTGCTGGCATTGGCACTTGCCGGATACTTCTACCGGCAAATGAAGCAGGAAAGTGAAGGTACACCTACCATGGCACGCATTGCATCGTATGTCCGGAAAGGAGCCATGTCTTACCTGAAACAGCAATATAAAATAGTTACCCTTGTATTTATCGGACTGGCTGCCTTGTTTGCCATCATGGCCTATGGATTCAACTTGCAAAACCATTGGGTACCCGTGGCATTCCTCACAGGAGGTTTCTTCTCCGGTCTGTCGGGTTATTTAGGTATGAAAACCGCTACGTATGCCTCCGCACGTACGGCAAATGCCGCACGCAACTCACTGAACAAAGGATTGAAGGTAGCATTTCGCAGTGGAGCGGTTATGGGACTTGTGGTCGTAGGACTGGGATTGTTTGACATTTCTTTCTGGTACCTGCTGTTGGATTTCTGTATTCCGGAAGATGCACTGAACCCCACCGCCAAGTTATGCGTCATCACCACCACGATGCTGACTTTTGGAATGGGAGCTTCTACCCAGGCTTTGTTTGCCCGTGTAGGGGGAGGTATTTATACCAAGGCGGCCGATGTGGGAGCTGACCTGGTGGGAAAAGTAGAAGCGGGAATTCCGGAAGACGACCCGCGCAACCCGGCTACGATTGCCGACAATGTAGGCGATAACGTAGGTGATGTGGCCGGAATGGGAGCCGACCTCTACGAATCCTATTGCGGTTCGATTCTGGCTACCGCTGCCTTAGGAGCTGCTGCCTATATCGGCACGGGAGATACCGCCATGCAGTTTAAAGCCGTCATCGCCCCGATGCTGATTGCAGCCGTAGGTATCATCTTGTCCATCATCGGTATTTTTGCTGTTCGTACCAAAGAAAATGCAGGCATGAGGGAATTGCTCAAGGCTTTGTCTACAGGCACCAACCTCAGTGCGGGGTTGATTGTCATCGCTACCTTTAGCATTCTTTGGGTACTGCAAATTGATAACTGGCTGTATATTTCACTGGCTGTAGTCATCGGACTGATTGTGGGTATCGTCATCGGACAGTCTACTGAATTCTACACTTCCCAATCCTACAAGCCTACTCAAAAACTGGCGGAAAGCGGAAAGACTGGTCCTGCTACCGTCATCATTTCGGGCATCGGATTAGGAATGGTATCGACTACGATTCCGGTCATTGCAGTTGTAGCCGGCATCATCCTGTCCTACTGGCTGGCTTCCGGTTTCGATTTTACCAACATCAGCATGGGACTTTATGGCATCGGTATCGCTGCCGTAGGTATGCTGTCCACCTTGGGCATCACATTAGCCACGGATGCCTACGGGCCGATTGCCGACAATGCCGGCGGTAATGCGGAAATGAGTGGTTTGGGAGCTGAAGTCCGCAAACGCACGGATGCACTGGATTCACTGGGCAACACTACAGCCGCTACGGGTAAAGGTTTCGCCATCGGCTCTGCCGCCCTGACCGGACTGGCACTACTGGCTTCTTATATTGAAGAAATACGCATCGGACTGGAACGTATCGGTACCACCGTACTGGAACTTCCCAACGGACTGGAAGTAATGATTCACGAAGCTGGATTCACGGACTTCATGATGTTCTACGATGTCACGCTTATGAATCCAAAGGTACTTTCGGGAATGTTTATCGGTAGCATGATGGCCTTCCTGTTCTGCGGACTGACCATGAATGCCGTAGGAAGAGCAGCTGCCCACATGGTAGAGGAAGTACGCCGGCAGTTCCGTGAAATCAAAGGTATTCTGGAAGGAAAGACTGAACCTGACTACGCACGCTGTGTACAGATTTCCACCCTTGGCGCACAGAAAGAAATGGTATTCCCGTCACTGCTGGCCATCATCGCCCCCATTGTGACAGGTCTGCTGTTTGGTGTGCCGGGTGTCATAGGGCTGCTGATAGGAGGACTTTCCTCAGGTTTCATTTTAGCGATTTTCATGGCCAATTCCGGAGGTGCCTGGGACAATGCCAAGAAATACGTGGAAGAAGGAAACTTTGGCGGGAAAGGCAGTGAAGTACACCGGGCTACAGTAGTAGGCGATACGGTAGGTGACCCGTTTAAAGATACCTCCGGTCCCAGCCTGAACATCCTGATTAAACTGATGAGTATGGTAGCCATCGTCATGGCAGGTCTGACCGTTTCATGGAGCTTATTCTGATAAACTAGAATAAAAGCAAAATCCCCCGAATCCGTAAGCTAATCAAGCTGTCAGATTCGGGGGATTTTCATGTCATAACAAGAGGTATGATTTATTCAATACCTAAATATTGTTTCCAGTATTTCTCACCTAAATCAAGAAATACTAAGCGATTGATTACAATAGGTCTATCGTAAGGAATATATCCTTGCCTATAACAAGTATAGGTAGCACCTTCAGGATATTTTTCATAACTAATCGGATACTTGAAGCACCCTACTCCTTTAAAAAATTCATAAGTATCCCGGTCATTATTATCCGCTACATAAATATGAGACACATCACCGTTTTCATCAAACTCCGCTCCCCACATGGTTATCACATGTCCCTCTCTTATCGGTCCCACAGAAAGTCCTATTGCCTTCTTGGTACTCAAAGCATCTTTTATTACTTCATTGAAACGCTCCTTACTAAGCCCTCCTACATTGGTTCCCAAACACACACCTTCCGGAAAAACATCCTTAAAATATCCTGCTGGATTTAATGGCTTATTATGAGGATACGAAGGAGCGGTTCCATGTATGAACCAGTTAGCACCTTCATCTCCCTTTCCAGCCTCATTTGGAAATGCATCTAAAAAACACTGAAAAATATTACTTTCCTGTTTTTTACCAGATGGGAATGTATAATCCGGTCCTGTATACTTATCCCCATACATGTCGATATAACGTTTATTCTGGTCAATCCACCATTGCAACATATTTGAAGCTGTAGCAGCCCAACACATATACCCATCCGCCACTCCATCCGAATTCGCTGTAGGATTTAGCTTGTTACAATCGTACCAGCCGTACTCTCCCTTCCAAACCAAAGCTGTAGATGTAAACAATCCGGGATAAAGTAACTTCCAATCTTTATCGTCGGGGGATTTAATACCATAGACCCAGGCTTTTTTATTCGCCCACCGAGCATCACTTTCCTTAAGTGACAAACGAATGGTCACTTGTTTTCCTGCCTCAAAGTCAGACAACACGGTTCCACCTGACACAATCTCAGGAGCTTTAAAAAAAGATTCCTTACCTTGGGAAATGATTTTCAACAAGCCATCTCCTTCCCGATAAGGAGCTGCCTCCTGCGGATATATAACAGCTTCCAAACTTCCATCCGTATTTTTCTGTGGAGTAATCCACTGATATTCGTCAGTACATAAGGAAGTTTCTCCCGTCAGCAGATTCACCTTTCCATCTACCTTACTGCGCACAAAGACCTCCACATCTTCCACATCATTTTGAAGTTGTATTTTCAAACGGTGTAAAACATGATTAAACATCAACACTGATTGAAAATTTCCTTCTTCCAATACGGTTTGAGCAAACAGTAAATCGGAAGCATCCTTTCCAGTTCCCGACTGTACGGAAACCACCGAAAATGAAGAAGATACAGGAGATATTCTTGAAGATTCCGGTAAAACGGGATAATGCGCCGATAAAGTCAAACGTCCTTTTCCAAATTCAGAACGCTTCAAACGAGGATACCACTCACCTCCTGTCAAGGTTAGTTCCCGATAAGAGATGTTTCCTTCACATGCTACATAAAGCCCAATACAGTCTCCTTCACTGAAACTTCCGGCACCCTCTTGCGACAAATCAGCACGAGAAAGTGTTTTTGTAAAAGTCAAAGACAAATACTCATCACCCGATGGAGTAAGGTCATCCTCTACTGAACAAGATGAAAACAAGGAAACCCATACCATCATACACATCCACCACACATTTTTTCGTAAATTCAATGTTTCAATACTCATAACGCTTTATTAGAGAATCTATATTGGTTATATAAAAACGTTTGCAAAGTAAATAAACACCCTTTGTCACAATAAGGTTTAGGCAAAATCAACAACAATTACAAAAAATACCCAATGAAACCAAAAGGATTCTTTCTTCACACAGCAACTTTAAAGGCACAAAAAAGGCCGTCTCACCATCCAGATGAAACGGCCTTTCTTACTATATATAAGTGGATTACAATTCTTCTTTTGCCAACACATGACAATTATGTGCCTCAAGCACTTTCAGACACTGCGACATGTCATTCGGCTTGATGACCACATGAGCCTGATCGGCTTGTGCAAAGGCATACATATACTCAATGAAAATCTGCTCTTCGGCCAGGTACTCCAATACCACAGCCAACGAGCCGGGCACATTGGCACACGAAAGACAAACCACATCGGTCGACATCACGGCAAAGTTCTTTTCACGCAATACTTCCACTGCCTTGTCCACATCAGACACAATCAGTCGCAGGATACCGAAATCGGCTGTCTCAGCCATACTGAAAGCATGCATATTAATACCGTTTGCTCCCAAAGTATGCACTACATCATTGATTCTTCCGGTCTTGTTTTCCAAGAAAACAGACAATTGCTTAATTATCATAGTTTTTTGCTTTAGTTATACCAATACTCGTTTATCTATCACACGCTTGGACTTCCCTTCGCTACGGGTAATGCTGTTCGGTTCTACCAGTTTCACGTCGGCACTGATGGACAATACACTCTTCAAGCGGTCGGACAGTGTTTTCTTCAGCTTCAGCATGGAACCGATATCGTCACTGAAGAAGTCACGACGCACTTCTACCTGCACTTCCAGTGTATCCAGGTTGTTCTTGCGATCTACCACCAGCATATATTGCGGCTCGAATTCCTTCATGCCCAAGATAACACTTTCTACCTGCGACGGGAAGACATTGATACCACGGATAATCAACATGTCATCGCTTCGGCCCATAATCGGCGTCATACGCACACTGGTACGGCCGCACGGACACGGGTCAGCAATCAGCGAAGTCAGGTCCTTCGTGCGGTAACGCAACAGCGGCATGCCTTCTTTGGTCAATGTGGTAAACACCAGTTCTCCCTGTGTGCCGTACGGAAGGGATTCCAGGGTAACCGGATCGATAATTTCCGGATAGAAATGGTCTTCGTTGATGTGAGAGCCAAACTGTTCCTGACACTCGTAAGATACACCCGGGCCCATAATCTCACTTAGCCCATAAATATTGTATCCCTTCAAACCCAAACGGTTCTGTATTTCCTGACGCATGTTTTCCGTCCAAGGTTCTGCTCCAAACGCACCGATGCGCAGTCCTAATTCCTCTTTACGGATACCCATCTTTTCTACCACCTCTGCCAGATACAAGGCATACGAAGGGGTACAGGCAATACCCGTGATGTGCAAATCGCGAATCAAACGTACATGCTTTTCCGTATTTCCTGTAGAAGCCGGAATTACGGTAGCTCCTAAATTCTCTACTCCATAATGTGCGCCCAATCCTCCGGTAAACAATCCATAGCCATAGCTTACGGAGAAAGTATCGTCACGGGTCACTCCGTATGCCGACAGACAGCGTGACATCACTTCCGACCAGATGGACAAGTCACGACGTGTATAGCCCACAATCGTAGGATTGCCCGTTGTACCAGAAGAAGCATGTACACGCACCACCTCTGAGGGAGGAGCCGCCATCAGTCCGTAAGGATAATTGTCACGTAAATCCTGTTTGGTAGTAAAAGGCAATTTGGTAATATCGTCTATGCTCCGGATATCATCTGGAGTCAGGTCCATTTCCTGCATTTTATGACGATAGAAAGGTACATTATGGTACACATACTGCACCAGTTTGCATAAGCGTTTTCCTTGCAGCTCGCGCATCTGTTCACGCGGCATACATTCTTTGTTCGGATTCCAAATCATAAGCTGTGTTTTTCTTTATTTCAGTAGTAGTTTTGTGATTTCTTATTTCAGCGGATGGTCGGCCTGGAATGCTTTCATACGTTCCTCCAGTACCGGATAGAGTTCTTCACGCATCCGAGATGTACAGGCTCTCACTCCTTGCTGTTCACTTCCGGTGGTAGACAAGGAAATACTGCTCACGCCATACATCATCAATTCACGCAGCAATTCGCCTCCTGTCAGTCCGGGGTATCCCAAGGTAAAGAAGAAGCCATCGCCCACCTGTTGGGTGACATCCTTATCATACACAATCGAGAAACCATGGTCGGTGAAAATCTGCTTCATCCGGCGTGCCCGACGTTCATACTCGCGCACATCTTCTACAAAGTTGATTTCTCCTGAAATGGATTTTTCCAACATTTCGGCCATGGCATACTGGGTAGTAGCCGTACAACCGGAGGTAATCATATACATGATAGAAGCGATGAAAGTCGGCCCGAATACACCTGAGTCTTCATAACGAGCTGCCAGTGCCGGATACTGCGTATCAAACAATTTATCGGACACGCAGGATAAAGCTATACGCTGGCCGGCATAGCTGAAAATCTTGGATGCCGACAACATCAAAATATAATTATCGGTATAACGTGCGACCGTAGGTACAAAAGGCGGCTGATAGGGACGGCCGAACGCATGACGGAAATCCATGCAGAAATAAGCCTGGTCTTCCAGCACAATCACATCGTACTGCGTAGCCAATTCTCCAATAATCTTCAACTCACTTTCTTCCAGACAAATCCATGCCGGATTATTAGGGTTAGAATATACCACAGCTGCAATATCTCCCTTCGACAGGAAACTTTCCAGTTTGGCACGCAGCGGTTCGCCACGAAAATCATGAATGTCGAACAACTCCCACTCAATACCCAAAATGCGCAACTGAGATTTTTGTATCGGGAAACCTGGGTCGATAAACAAGACCTTGTTCTTTCCCGGGATTCGCTGGGTACAGGCAATAAAAGCACCGAAAGAAGCTGCCACAGAACCGGTAGTGGGCAGACATGCCCGTGGAGAAATATCAATATCGATAAAGGCTTTCACGAAACGTGAAGCAGCCTGTTTCAGTTCTGCCACTCCGGCAGCTGCCGGATATTGTGAACCGATTCCTCTATCGAGAGCTTTCTTCTCTGCCTCAATACCTATTTTATTGGCCGGAAGACCAGGAGATCCCTGGTCCATCCGGATAAAAGGAATACCTGTTAGTTCTTCCAAACGGGAAGCTACCAGCAACACATCCCCTATGGTGGCATTGGCTAAGTCGGCCACTTTCATTTCCTTCGCTACGGAATTTACCAGCTCTTCACTAAACACGCGACTCATAGGCTCTCAGAATTTCAACTGTTTGACATATTCATGACCTATATCGAAGGCACGATAGTTCATCTGCACCACTTCTTCGCCTTTTGACGCAAAAATACGGCCTACACTTTCGCGCAAGACTTCTGCATCCAGGATTTTCAGGAAAGGAGCGGCAGCCCCTAACAGAATGACATTGGCCGACTTAGGCATGTGGTTTTCTTTCGCCAGATTTTCCACATCCAACACAACCACATGAGGCTGTGACTTCAATTCCTGCATCAGCTTTTCTTCGTCCGGATAGTTCGGAATATTTTTGAAAGGAGCAGCCGAAGTAATAATCCATCCGTCTTTTGACAGATACGGCAGGTAGCGCAAAGCTTCCATCGGTTCTAATGAGATAATCATATCCGCCGTTCCCAAGGCAATCAGGTCGGAAGCAATCGGGGCATCCGACAAGCGAAGATTAGACTGCACATCCCCTCCGCGCTGACTCATTCCATGTACTTCAGCTTGTTTCAAGTTCAACCCTAAATGAAGGGCAGCTTCTCCGATAATCGTAGCGATGGACAAGATTCCCTGTCCGCCAACTCCTGAAAGTATAATATCTGTTTTCATTGTTTCTGTGGTTTTTGCTGTTTCAGTTTCCGGTTCAAAGTCTGCATACATTCCCTACGCGGAATGATGACAGATACACCGTTGTATTCTATTTCCTCACGAATGACACGGGTTATTTCTTCCATGTTCTTAGGAAGCGGCACTACAACCCGCACATGTTCCGGTTCTACTCCCAAACCTAAACAAATGGCTTCAAACTTATTGGTTCCGGCTGAATCCTGGCCACCTGTCATAGCGGTAGTCAGGTTATCGGAAATAACCACCGTGATATTGGACTTGTCATTCACGGCATCCAGCAGGCCGGTCATTCCAGAGTGAGTAAATGTGGAGTCGCCAATCACTGCAATAGACGGGAACAAGCCTGCATCTGCCGCCCCTTTGGCCATAGTAATGGAAGCTCCCATATCCACGCAACTGCTTAACGTACGGAACGGAGGGAGTGCACCCAATGTATAACAGCCGATGTCTCCGAATATCTTGGCATCCGGATATTCAGCAGCTACTTTATTCAGGGCATCGTACACATCACGGTGTCCGCACCCCTTACACAAGGCAGGAGGACGGGGAACTACATTCTGAGCGGCAGCATAAACCGGTTCACAAGAAAGTCCCAAAGCCTGACGCACATTATCCGGTGTCAGTTCTCCCGTACGGGGCAACTCACCACTTAAACGACCTTTCACTACATATTTAGAAGGAAGAATGCCTTTCAGCTGTTCCTCTACAAAAGGCTGTCCGTCTTCCACTACCAGAATCTCTTTACAAGAGTCAGCCAGACGGGTTAAAGTTTCCACCGGTAGAGGATACTGTGAAATCTTCAGCAAAGGATACGGACATCCCTCCGGATAGGTTTCCATCACGTAATTGTAACCAATTCCACAAGCCACGATTCCCTTATCAGCCATACCTTCCTGACCTGCCAACCGATTAAATGCAGACTGTTCAGCCTCATCGCGCAACTTTTCCTGAGTAGCGATGGCTTCCACATACCGGCGGCGGGCATTACCGGGCAAAAGTACCCAATCAGAAGGAACCGACGGACGCCCCGTGCAAGTCACTTCCTTTCCTGACTCCTGCACTTCGACTGCCGCACGAGAGTGCGCCATGCGGGTAGTAATGCGCATCAGTACCGGCGTACGCATTTGTTCCGAAAGGTCGTATGCATACGACATCATGTCGTAAGCTTCCTGCTGAGAAGACGGTTCCAGAATCGGAATCAGGGCAAACTTGCCGTAAAAACGGGAATCCTGTTCATTCTGAGAAGAATGCATGGACGGGTCATCGGCAGCCAGTACCACTACCCCTCCATTCACACCTGTAATGGCTGAATTGACAAATGCATCGGCACACACGTTCATTCCCACGTGTTTCATGCAGACCAAGGCACGTTTTCCTACATAAGAAACACCCAATGCAGCCTCCATGGCTGTTTTTTCATTGGTGCACCAACTGCTGTGCAAACCGCGTTCTTTTGCTATCGGAGAGTTTTGAATATATTCCGTAATTTCAGTAGAGGGAGTTCCCGGGTAAGCATACACTCCCGAAATCCCCGCGTGAATGGCTCCCAGCGCAATGGCCTGGTCGCCCAACAATAAGCGTTTATTTTTCATATAATATAGAAATTAATTCAGTGTAAAAGAGTCGGCATCGTTCAATACCGGAAATTTTTTCCGGAACGACTGCAATTCCTCCATATCAATCATGACTTCTGCAAAGTCTTCTTCCCCATCCGCACAAGCAGAAAGTGTTTTGCCATACGGGTCTATGCCCGCTGTTCCTCCGCTATATTCGCAATAAGGATCTTTTCCTACCCGGTTTACTCCCAGTACATAGCACTGGTTCTCGATAGCACGGGCACGCAACAAAGCTTTCCAGGCTTCTACTCTGGGAGAAGGCCAGCTGGCTACATAAACCGCCACATCGTAATCGCCCCGGTTGCGTGACCATACCGGGAAACGCAGGTCATAGCAGACTTCCAGCAGGAAACGCACGCCACGGAAGTTCACAACCACCCGTTCCTGTCCGGCCGTATAGTGTTTGTCTTCCCCGCCATACGTAAACAGATGCTTTTTATTGTACCACTGCACGTTTCCGTCAGGATGCACAAAGTAGAAGCGGTTATAGAATTTTCCATTTTCCTCGACTGAAACACTTCCGGCAATGGCACAATTGCGTTCGGCAGCTTTTTGCTTCATCCACTGAAGGGTAGCACTATCAGATGATTCGGCAATGCCTTCCGGCGAAGTACAAAATCCGGTAGAAAACATCTCCGGAAGAACAAACAAGTCTGTATCTTGTGAATGGGCACTGATGAGTTTATCCATGTAAGCCACATTGGCTGCAGGATCGGCCCAACAAATATCTGTCTGTAGTAAAATAACTTTCATGCTTTTCATTCATTAGAAACGCCCAAAGGTAACAAATTAATCATAGAAACCAAAAATTAGCATCAAAATACTTTAAAGGCATACGTATTTGTATATTTTTGCAAACGCTTATACAAAAATACCTCGACACGTTGCTGTCAAGGTCTCGACTCGAACGTGACGAGACATCCGCACGAACGTGTCAAGACCTCGTCACGTACGTGTCGAGGTAAAAACGTCAAGAACATGATGATAAAACCTTAGTCTGCTGTCTACTTTTCACGCAAGAGTCGTGGCTTTTTATCCTAAAAGAACCTTATAAATAGGGATTATTTGCAAAATGTTTCTTATTTTTGTGCCCAGAATGAGTTAATATACTAACAAATGAACGTATTAGAATTAAGCGAACAGGAAATAATCAGACGCAACAGCCTGAATGAGTTGAGAGCAATGGGGATTGAACCATACCCTGCTGCCGAGTATGTAACCAACGCTTTTTCGACTGACATAAAAGCCGAATTCAAAGATGATGCTGAACCTCGCAAAGTATCCGTTGCAGGACGTATCATGTCTCGTCGTGTAATGGGAAAAGCGTCTTTCATTGAATTACAGGATTCTAAAGGCCGTATACAAGTATATATAACCCGCGATGATATTTGTCCGGATGAAAACAAAGATTTATATAATGTAGTTTTCAAACGCTTGCTGGATTTGGGCGATTTCGTAGGAATCGAAGGTTTTGTATTCCGTACCCAGATGGGCGAAATCTCTATCCATGCACAGAAACTGACTGTATTGTCGAAATCAATCCGTCCGCTCCCGATTGTAAAATACAAAGATGGAGTGGCTTACGATAAGTTTGAAGACCCTGAACTCCGTTACCGTCAGCGCTATGTAGACCTGGTAGTAAACGACGGAGTTAAAGAAATCTTCCTGAAACGGAACAAGGTCTACAACTCTATGAGAGAGTATTTCAACTCGAAAGGATATATCGAAGTAGAAACTCCGATTCTTCAGTCTATTGCCGGAGGTGCTGCGGCACGTCCGTTTATCACTCACCACAACGCATTGGATATTCCATTGTACATGCGTATTGCCAGTGAGCTGTACCTGAAGAGACTGATTGTGGGTGGTTTCGAAGGTGTGTATGAAATCGGTAAGAACTTCCGTAACGAAGGTATGGACCGTACACACAATCCGGAATTTACCTGTATGGAAATCTACGTAGCTTACAAGGATTACAACTGGATGATGAAGTTTACAGAAAACATGATTGAAAAAATCTGTCTGGATGTAAACGGTACTACAGAAGTTCAGGTAGGCGACAACGTAATCAACTTCAAAGCTCCGTTCAAACGTGTAACCATGCTGGATTCTATCAAGGAATTCACCGGCTATGACCTGACAGGCATGAACGAAGAGCAGATTCGTGAAGTTTGCAAGAAGCTCAACATGGAAATTGACGACACCATGGGTAAGGGCAAGCTGATTGACGAAATCTTCGGTGAATTCTGCGAAGGCAACTACATTCAGCCGACTTTCATCACTGACTATCCTATCGAAATGTCTCCGCTGACAAAGAAACACCGCAGCAATCCGGATCTGACAGAACGCTTTGAGCTGATGGTGAACGGTAAAGAGCTGTGTAACGCATACTCTGAATTGAACGACCCGATTGACCAGCTGGAACGCTTCGAAGAGCAGATGAGACTGAGCGAAAAGGGAGACGACGAAGCAATGATTATCGACAAGGACTTTGTTCGCGCATTGGAATACGGTATGCCTCCTACTTCAGGTATGGGTATCGGTATGGACCGTCTGGTAATGCTGATGACTGGTCAGAGTACCATTCAGGAAGTGTTGTTCTTCCCGCAGATGCGTCCGGAAAAAGTAATCCCGAAAGATGCGCCTGCTAAATTCATGGAATTAGGAATCGCAGAAGACTGGGTTCCGGTAATTCAGAAAGCCGGATACAACCTCGTGACTGACATGAAGGACGTGAATCCGCAGAAACTTCATCAGGACATTTGTGGCATCAACAAGAAATACAAATTGGAACTTGCCAACCCCACAGTAGACGAAGTAGCTGGCTGGATAGAAAAGATTAAATAAATGAATGAAAGTGTATGAAGGACAAAGCACATGTCTTGTCCTTCATATCTGTTTTTCATTAAATATAAGAGTATGAAATTACCCGGGAAAATAGCGATTATGGGGGGAGGCAGCTGGGCCACTGCTATAGCTAAAATCATTTTAACCCAGGCTGAATCCATAAACTGGTATATGCGCCGTGACGACCGAATTGAAGAATTCAAGCGTCTGGGTCACAATCCAGCCTATCTGACAAGTGTGCGTTTCGACATGAAATGCATCAACTTTTCATCAGACATCAACAAGGTAGTGAGAGAGTCGGATACCCTGATCTTTGTCACACCTTCACCGTATCTGAAAAGTCACCTCAAAAAGCTAAAAACCAAGCTGAAGGATAAATTCATCGTTACTGCCATCAAGGGTATCGTACCCGACGAAAACCTTATCGTATCCGATTATTTCCATAAGATTTATGACGTTCCTGAAAATAACATAGCCGTACTGGCAGGTCCCTGCCATGCGGAAGAAGTGGCATTGGAACGGCTTTCTTATCTCACCGTGGGATGCAAAGACATTGAAAAAGCCAAGATGTTTGCACGTCAACTGGCCGGTCACTACATCAAGACTTCGGTCAATACGGACGTAGCCGGCATTGAATATGCTTCTGTGCTGAAGAATGTATATGCCATTGCAGCCGGAATCTGCAGCGGTCTGAAATATGGAGACAACTTCCAGGCCGTACTGGTGTCCAATGCCTTACAGGAAATGAACCGATTCTTAGATACCGTACATCCCGTAAACCGCTGTACAAACGACTCAGCCTATCTGGGCGACCTTCTCGTGACTTCTTATTCCAATTTCAGCCGTAACCGCGTGTTCGGTACCATGATTGGTAAGGGGTATTCCGTAAAAAGTGCCCAGATTGAAATGGAAATGATTGCCGAAGGATATTATGGCACCAAATGTATCAAGGAGCTGAACAAGCACCTACATGTCAATATGCCCATTGTGGATGCCGTCTATAATATTCTTTACGAACGTATATCACCAATGATAGAAATCAAATTATTAACTGACTCATTTAGATAAAATCAGAAAACAGTTATGGAAAACATTAAACTGAACATTGAAAAGACTTTAGACTTTATATCTAAGGAAAAATTGGCTTCTTATGAACCAAAGGTAAAAGCTTGTATGGAAACGCTGGAAAAAGGCACAGGCTTAGGAAACGACTTCTTGGGTTGGTTGCATTTACCTTCTTCCATCACAAAGGAACACCTGAATGACCTGAAAGCTACTGCACAGACACTTCGCGAAAACTGCGACGTAGTAATCGTAGCTGGTATCGGAGGAAGTTACCTAGGCGCACGCGCGGTCATCGAAGCCATGTCAAACAGCTTTGCTTGGTTGCAGGAGAAAAAAGCCGGACAGCCTACTATTATTTTTGCCGGACACAACATCAGCGAAGACTACCTGTTCGAACTGACTGAATTCCTGAAAGACAAAAAATTCGGTGTAATCAACATATCTAAATCTGGAACAACTACTGAAACCGCTCTTGCTTTCCGTCTGCTGAAAAAGCAGTGTGAAGACCAGAGAGGTAAGGAAATGGCTCGCAAGGTTATCGTAGCTGTTACAGATGCCAAGAAAGGTGCAGCCCGTACAACAGCCGACAAAGAAGGTTACAAATCATTCATCATTCCTGACAATGTAGGCGGACGTTTTTCTGTATTGACTCCGGTAGGCTTGCTTCCTATTGCAGTAGCTGGAATCGACATAGACCAGCTGGTTGCCGGCGCTTGCGAAATGGAAAAAGTCTGTGCCAACGAAAACATGTACGAAAACCCGGCTGCTTTGTATGCTGCGACTCGTAACGAACTGTATCAGAGCGGAAAGAAAATTGAAATCTTAGTAAACTTCCAGCCGAAACTTCACTACTTCATGGAATGGTGGAAACAGCTGTACGGTGAATCTGAAGGCAAGGACCTGAAAGGTATCTATCCGAGCTCTGTAGACTTCTCTACTGACCTGCACTCTATGGGACAGTGGATTCAGGAAGGTGAGCGCAGCATTTTCGAAACTGTGGTTTCTGTAGAAACTCCAAGTCACGAACTTCACTTCCCGAGCGATGAAGAAAACTTGGATGGACTGAACTTCCTGGCAGGCAAACGCATCGACGAAGTAAACAAGATGGCCGAACTCGGTACACAGCTTGCACACGTAGACGGTGGAGTTCCTAACCTGCGTGTAAGCGTTCCTTCATTGAACGAATACTACCTGGGACAGCTTATCTATTTCTTCGAAAAGGCTTGCGGAATCAGCGGATACCTGCTCGAAGTAAATCCGTTCAACCAGCCGGGCGTAGAAGCTTACAAGAAAAATATGTTTGCTCTTCTGAACAAACCGGGATACGAAAAAGAATCTGAAGCAATCCAGGCTCGTCTGAAAAAATAAATAAACGAGGGGTTATCACTCTCCGTTTTTAATTGACAGGCACGAATTACATGAAAAGCACTCTTTCTTCTACAAGGAAAGTGCATTCATGTAATGCGTGCCTGAATATTATAAACCATATCATCATGTTCCAACAAGAAATCAACCAATATCTTACCACCCATCATTATACACGCATCGACTTAAAGGCTGTATTGTTCGATATGGACGGGGTATTGTTCGACTCCATGAAGAATCATGCCACCGCCTGGCATGAGGCAATGAAGCAATACGGAATGAGCCTGAGCAGAGAGGAAGCCTACCTCCACGAAGGACGTACCGGTGCGGCAACCATCAACATCGTCAGCCAGCGAGAAAGAGGCTATGAAGCCGATGAGGAAGAAATCAAACGAATCTACCAGACCAAGAGCGATATATTCAATCAGTTGCCCAAAGCCGACCCTATGCCCGGTGCATTCGAGGTCCTGAAAAAGATAAAAGACGCCGGACTGATTCCAATGGTTGTAACCGGCTCCGGACAACTCTCCTTATTGGACAAGTTGAACCACTACTTCCCTAACATCTTCCAGCGAGAACTGATGGTAACCGCTTTCGATGTAAAATACGGAAAGCCCAATCCTGAACCTTACCTGATGGCTTTGCAGAAAGCCGGCATACAAGCCAACGAAGCGGTAGTCATTGAGAATGCGCCGTTAGGAGTCAGAGCTGGAGTAGCTGCCGGTATCTTCACCATTGCACTGAACACCGGTCCGCTTCCAGACGACGTGCTTCTGCAGGAAGGTGCCAACATCTTGTTTCCCTCCATGGCCGCCTTCAACGAAAACTGGGAGATATGCCGTCAAAGTTTACAAGATACATCCCTATAAAGAAAAATCCCCGGAAAACCGAAGTACGACTTCACTTTCCGGGGATTTCTTATCTCAACAAAAATTCTTTATTCCAATGCAAACAACTTGCTTCTTGACAACAGAGAAGCTCCGATGACGTTTGCCTTTTCTTTCAGTTCCGACAATACAATATCCGAATCTTTATACATCAAGTTCAGTGTATATTTGCGGACTGCCGAAATAACCGGAGGCAACAAATACTCTCCTACCTTCGAGAATTCTCCTCCGATAATTACCTGTTCCGGATTGAACACATTAATCAGGTCACCAATGTGACGTCCCAGTTTTGCACCAATCTCTTCTACCAACTCAATGGCCAGCACATCTTCACGACGAACAGCAGAAATAATATCCGCTAAAGTTATTTCATCGATGGATTTTTCTTTCAGCAACACAGAGTTTTCTCCCTGGCGCAGACGGGCAATAAACTTACGATACAAAGCCGAGCAGGATACCTCCGTTTCAATACAGCCTTTCTTTCCGCAATAACAGATCTGCTGGTTATCATAACCATAATTATGTCCAAACTCACCCGCAAATCCTGACATTCCCGAATACAGTTTACCGTCAATGATGATAGCGAGTCCCAAGCCCCAGTTTACATTCACATAAATCAGGTTCTTCGGACATTTCTCTGAGCGCATGATGTATTCTCCGTATGCCATCGCACGGCTATCGTTATCAATGCACACATTAATTCCTAATCTGTCTGCAAACATCTCTGCCAAAGGCTTGTCACCGAAAGTCAGATGCGTGTAGCTGCAGCCCGTTTCCGGATTTACTCGACCGGTCATACCAATGCAGATATTCAGAATCTTTGATTTGTCGCACGGAAGTTCATCGATAAATGTTTCTATTTCCTGGCAGATACGTTCCAGGCATTCCGGAGTGTTTTCCAGCTTAAATGGAATTTCCATCTTGGTTTGAAGCACATCTCCTTTAAAGTTGATTGCCCCCAGACTTAATGACTGTACCGCTAAAGCTACTCCGATAAAATAGGCAGAGTCCGCATTCAGTCCATACAAACTTGGATGACGCCCTCCACTGGTTTCCAGTTTTCCACAATCGTTCACATATCCTTCCTTACACATTTCATCCACAAACTTCGTCACGGTAGGCACACTTAATCCCATCGACTTGGACAAATCTGTAATCGTAGTACTGCCTGCATAAATCAAGTGCGTAATGATACGCTGCTTTACCAATGCACTTTTTACGCCTTTCTGTATATTCTTCAATAGAGTCTGACCCATATTTGTTATTTTTTATAGAAACATTTACAAATGTAGGATTTTTCTTTAAAAACTCATGCATAAAAAAACTATTTTTTTATTTGCCTTTCTGAATAAGCTTTGATATATTTGCATAGAGTAAGAAAATTCTTATCAAAAAGAACTAGTTAATTTAATTTCAATATTCAAAATTCTAACCACCATGAGATTAATCATTGAACCCGATTACAGTTCTCTGTCCAACTGGGCAGCAAACTATGTTGCAAAAAAAATCAACGCAGCTAATCCTACCAAAGAAAAACCGTTTGTATTAGGACTTCCCACAGGTTCATCTCCTCTGGGCATGTATAAAGCCCTGATTGAATTAAACAAAAAGGGAGTGGTATCATTCAAGAATGTAGTGACTTTCAATATGGACGAATACGTAGGCTTGCCGGAATCTCATCCTGAAAGCTACCATTCATTCATGTTCAATAACTTCTTTAATCATATTGACATCTGCAAGGAAAACATTCACATCCTGAACGGTAACGCAGCCGACCTGGAAGCTGAATGTGCCAACTATGAAAAAGAAATTGAAAAGTTCGGCGGCATCGACCTGTTCTTAGGAGGTATCGGTCCTGACGGCCACATTGCTTTCAACGAACCGGGCTCTTCACTGACTTCACGCACACGTGTGAAAACACTGACTACTGATACCATCATCGCCAACTCACGTTTCTTCGACAACGACGTGAATAAAGTGCCTAAAACAGCATTGACCGTAGGTGTGGGTACTGTACTTTCTGCTAAAGAAGTGCTGATTATCTGTAACGGACACAACAAGGCACGTGCGTTGCAGCATGCAGTAGAAGGCGGCATCACACAGATGTGGACTATCAGTGCATTGCAGATGCACCAGCACGGTATCATCGTATGTGATGAAGCAGCTACTGACGAACTGAAAGTCGGTACCTACAAGTACTTCAAAGATATTGAAAAGAACAACCTTTAATTCGCTGAATCATGAGAACCAATCTTAGCTCTCAAATTTCACTGAATCGCGTTTCCCCACGTTACTATCGTCCGGGAAATGCAGTGGAACGTTCTGTCCTTACCCGACTGGAAAAAATCCCGACCAACATCTTCGAGACAAGCGAAGAAGGTGTGGTACAGATTGCCAATGAAATCGTCGCAAAAATACAGGACAGACAGCGTGAAGGAAAATTCTGTACAATTGCCATAGGCACAGGTGCCTCCCTGCGTCCGCTGTTTGCCGAACTGATTCGTAAGCATAAGGACGAAGGCGTAAGTTTCCGTAACGTGGTATTCTTCAACCTGTATGAATATTATCCATTGACAGAAGGGGCAGGAAGCAGTTTCAGCCACCTGAACAAGCTGTTCCTTTCGCAGATTGACATCGACCGCCAGAACATCTTCACAATGGATGGCAGCATTCCTCAGGAAGCGATCATCGAACACTGCCGCTTGTATGAACAACGTATTCAGACTTTCGGAGGCCTCGACATCGTGATTATGGGTATCGGTCGTGAAGGAAATATCGGTATGAATGAACCGGGCTCACACGCCAGTTCTACTACCCGCCTGATTTTGATTGATGCAACTTCTCGTTCTGAAGCTGCACACAACATCGGCGTAGACAACCTTCCTCCCTGCTCCATTACCATGGGTATCAACACCATAATGGGAGCCAGAAAAGTCTATATGCTGGCTTGGGGTGAAGATAAAGCAGACATCATTCGAAGCGCAGTAGAAGACAAAGTAAGCGATACATTACCTGCATCTTACCTGCAGCTTCACACCAACACTTCCATATGCGTAGACCTGGCTGCGGCAGCTCACCTGACCCGTATTCAGCGTCCATGGCTGGTAACCAGCTGCGAATGGAACGACAAACTGGTAAGAAGTGCCATTGTATGGCTGTGTACAACCCTTAACAAGCCTATCCTGAAACTGACCAACAAGGATTACAACGAAAACGGCTTGAGCGAACTGCTGGCTCTTTACGGCTCTGCCTACAATGCCAACATCAAGGTATTCAACGACCTGCAGCACACCATTACCGGATGGCCGGGTGGCAAACCGAATGCCGACGATACCTATCGTCCGGAACGTGCCAAACCGTTCCCGAAACGCGTGGTAGTATTCTCTCCACATCCGGATGACGATGTAATCTCCATGGGAGGTACATTGCGCCGTCTCGTACAGCAAGGACATGAAGTACACGTGGCTTACGAAACTTCCGGAAACATTGCCGTAGGCGATGAAGAAGTAGTACGCTTCATGCATTTCATCAACGGCTTTAACCAGTTGTTTGAAAACAGCGAAGATAAAGTCATCTGCGACAAATACGCTGAAATCAAGAAGTTCTTCTCAACCAAGAAAGAAGGCGACATGGATACACGCGACATCCTGACCATCAAAGGTCTGATTCGTCGTGGAGAAGCTCGTACCGCTTGTACGTTCAATCATATTCCACTCAGCCGCTGTCACTTCCTTGACCTCCCGTTCTATGAAACCGGAAAGATTGAAAAGAACCCGATCAGCGAAGCCGACGTAGAAATCGTGCTCAACCTGCTCCGCGAAGTGAAACCTCATCAGATTTACGTAGCCGGCGACCTGGCCGACCCGCACGGTACTCACCGCGTATGTACGGACGCTGTCTTTGCCGCTATTGATGAGGAAAAGAATGCCGGTGCGGAATGGCTGAACGACTGCCGCATCTGGATGTACCGTGGCGCATGGGCAGAATGGGAAATCGAAAACATCGAAATGGCCGTACCGTTGAGTCCGGAAGAACTTCGTGCAAAACGTAACTCTATCCTGAAACATCAGTCTCAGATGGAAAGTGCACCGTTCTTAGGTAACGATGAGCGTCTGTTCTGGCAGAGAAGTGAAGACCGTAACCGTGGAACAGCTTCACTTTACGACCAGTTAGGCCTGGCTTGCTATGAAGCTATGGAAGCATTTGTAGAATATAAACCTATCTAAGTGCATATTACATTTTAAGCCAAAAGACACAGAAACGCAGGAGTTCACCCCTCATGGGAAGAACTTCTCGTTTCCGTGCCTTTTTTATTTCCGTATTTACCAAATCTTTTTATATACATGAAAAAACTACTTATACCCGCATTTGCATTTTGGCTCAGTTGCCTCTTCCCCTCGTGTACCTCGACTTCTCCCAACCATTTTCTGAAAGAAGCCGACTACCGCAACAAAGTGGAAGCTGATTTCGGACAGAAGAAGGAGATTCTTAACCGGGGAAATCTTTTTGACATCTTCAATGAAGACATGTCACTGGAGGAACGGGAAGCCATGATGTTCCTGTATGCCTACATGACTCCGGGCGATATTTCCGATTATTCCGGAGAGTTCTATCTGAAAAATGTACGCCTGGCACTTCAGAACCGCAAAGAGACTTCATGGGGAGCCGGAATTCCCGACATGATATTCCGCCACTTTGTACTCCCAGTCAGAGTGAACAACGAAAACCTGGACAATGCACGCGAAGTGTTCCGCCAGGAACTGATGCCTCGTGTGGAAAAACTATCCATGTACGATGCCGTACTGGAAGTAAACCACTGGTGTCATGAAAAAGTAATCTATACCCCGACCGACATTCGTACCAGTGCCCCGATGGCTACTGTGAAAACGGCTTACGGACGTTGTGGTGAAGAATCGACCTTCCTGGTAGCCGCTCTCCGCGCCGTAGGTATCCCTGCTCGTCAGGTGTACACTCCGCGCTGGGCGCATACTGACGACAACCATGCCTGGGTAGAAGCCTGGGTGGACGGCAAATGGTACTTCCTCGGTGCCTGCGAACCGGAACCAGTACTGAACTTAGGATGGTTCAACGCTCCTGCCAGCAGAGGTATGCTGATGCACACCAAAGTATTCGGTGCATACGACGGACCGGAAGAAGTGATGAAAACTACGGCCAACTATACGGAAATCAACATCATCGACAACTACGGACAGAGTGCCCCTGTCACTGTTACAGTAGTGGACGCTCAGGGTAAGGCCGTAGAAGGTGCACACGTAGAGTTCAAAATTTACAATTACGCTGAATTCTTCACCGTAGCCAACAAAACGACCGACGCACAAGGAAAAGCATCACTTTCTGCCGGATTAGGCGACATGGTAGTCTACGCTTCGGCAAATGACCACTTCGGCTTGCAGAAAGTTTCTTTCGGAAAAGATAAAGAAGTCACATTGACGCTTTCTCACCGTCCGGGAGATGTATTTACCGATACCTTGCACATTGTGCCACCGGCTGAAAAAGCCAACTTCCCGGAAGTGACCGATGCACAGCGTAAGGAAAATACCCTGCGTATGGCTCAGGAAGATTCTATCCGCAACGCCTACGTAGCAGGATTCCCAACCGAAGAAAAGGCCAAAGCTTTTGCAGAAGGGTTGAAACTAGATGTGAACCAGACAAGCACATACATTCTGAAATCCAGAGGAAACCATGCGGACATCATGCAGTTCCTATCGAATGCTGTGGAAAAGGGACAGGGTGCCCGTGCATTGGAATTGCTCAGCACACTGGCTGATAAAGACCTGCGCGATACACCTTGCAGCATTCTGGAAGACCATTTGTATGCTACCGATGCGAAAGCTGACGTAAAAGAAGTGCTTGCACCGCGTATTGCCACTGAAATGCTGACTCCTTACCGCACTTACCTGCAGAAAGCCTTGTCTGCCGAACTGGCCGCACAAATCAAAGCCGACCCACAGGTGCTCGTGAAATGGTGTAAGGACAGCCTGTCTATCCGCAACGACCTGAGTACGATATTCACCATTACCTCACCCGAGGGCGTATGGCGCAGCCGCGTGACCGACTCACAGTCCAGAGACATTTTCTTTGTAGCTGCTGCCCGTAGCTTAGGTATCCCCGCCTGGAAGGATGAAGTAAATGGCAACATCTGCTACCGCCTCAACGGAAAACCGGTATTGGTGGACTTTGAAAGTTCAGAAGGTGGAAGTCTGTCGGAAGGTGTATTGAAAGCTACTTACCAGGCTATTCCTCGACTGGACAATCCGAAGTATTACACTCACTTCACCCTGTCGAAGTATGACAACGGCACATTCCAGTTGCAGAACCATCCGGAAGATGCCAGCTGGGCTTCTCTGCTGAAAAACGGAAGCAGCATGTCGACCGGTTATTATATGATGGTAACGGGTAGTCGTATGGCTAACGGGGGCGTATTGAGCCAGGTTTCATTCTTCTCTGTCGACAAAGGAAAGACCACAGTGACTCCTCTCTGCATGCGCAACAATACGGAAGAAGTACGTGTCATCGGCAGCTTCAATTCCGAAGCACTCTACACCCGTCCGGGCACCGATGAACAAGTATCTGTCCTCAACACTACCGGAAGAGGATATTATATTGTCGGCGTATTGGGCGTAGGTCAGGAACCGACCAACCATGCCCTGAAAGACATCGAAGTAAAGAAAGCGGAATTTGAGAAATGGGGACGTACGATTGTACTGCTCTTCACTGACGAAGCAGCCTATAAGAAATTCGACCGCAAGGAATTCCCCAACCTTCCATCGAACGTAGTGTTCGGTATAGACAAAGACGGAAGCATTCTGAAAATGATTGCTGAAAATATGAAGCTGGGCAGCAAACCCACCCTGCCGGTGATTATCCTGGGCGATACGTTCAACCGTGTAGTCTTCGAATCACACGGATACACCATCGGCATGGGCGAGCAACTGCTCCATGTTATCCACGGACTGTAAGCGCCTCAATGGTGCGACGCACCTTTTCGGGAGTCGTAACCGGATGAGCATATTCATCCATATCCGTACCTCCCATCGACAAAGCCGGATTGCGAAGAAGCATCCGGCTTTCTTTTTGTTCGCGTGCCGAAAAATGGAACTCACCGGCTCCCGTCACACGGGCCAGTTCCGCAATGTTATGTTCGTTCACTCCGCAGCCCGGCATGATGATAATGCGGTCGCCCGCCTTCTTCACCAGTTCAGCTAGCAAAGGTGCCCCTTCCATAGCCGTAGGCATCTGGCCGGAAGTCAGCACACGGTTCACGCCCATGCCTATCAGTTCTTCAAGTGCCTCACGGGGTGACTTGACATAATCAAACGCACGGTGGAAAGTCACCGAAAGTCCTTTAGAAGCTTCCATCAGACGCTGCATGGCCGGCTTGTCCAGCTCGCCTTCCGGTGTAAGGCAACCGAACACCACTCCATCGGCTCCCGCCTGACGGGCAGCCCGAATATCTTCTTCCATAATCTCCAGTTCAGAAGGCGTGTACAGAAAATCTCCTCCACGCGGACGGATAATGACATGCAGACGGATGTCAATCAACTTACGGGCCACTTTTATCTCGCCCAACGACGGAGTAGTTCCACCTTCCGGCATACCGGCACACAATTCTACCCGATGAGCACCTCCCTGCTGGGCAGCCACGCAACTCTCTGCAGAGTTCGCACAAATTTCAAACATGTAGTTTTTCATCTCTCAGTCGACTTTAAACAGTGATTTTTTTCACCCTCAGAAAAGGCTTTTGCATTTACCGGAAAACGCTTTGACACTTCAATCAAAACGCAAGTACGTTTTACTTAAAACACAAGTGCGTTTTACATGAAACACAAGTACGTTTTATATCAAACGCAAAGGCGTTTTAGCACAAACGTAGGAGCGTTTTTTCCGAAAGTACAAATCGCGCTGTCTGAAGGCTGGTATCTATAAACAAAAAAGCTTATTAAACCGTTCTTTTTCAGTCTAATAAGCTTTATGTACGCCCGTGGGGAGTCGAACCCCAATCGAAGGAACCGGAATCCTTTATTCTATCCATTGAACTACGGGCGCAAATATCAATAAGCACACTTTCCAACGTCCTTTTTTGAGAAAGGATATTTCGAAAGCGTGACAAAAATACAATTATTCAGTCTTTTCTCCTAATTTTTTCCTGAAAAAATAGGGAGTGAAAACTAAAATAGTTGTACCCTTACACGCCTATACGACCTCACGCATCAGAACTGGAAGTAGATAAACGGCTGAATATCGCTGCTTTTCACCTGAATGACCAGATAAATCAGTGCAATCATTATCAGTGCCTGGGCTATGAGCGGCATGCGTACCATGCCCCGGCTGCACGCATTCTGCCAGCTGTCGGGACAGAAATGAAGCAAGAAGCCCACTCCCATCAGTGCAAACACTTTCCAGTAGCCCGTCAAGAGCTGCTCCAGCAATTCCGGATGGAAGGCTGTAAATATCTGGCGAATCATAGTCACCGAAGCCTCAAACGTGGAGTTTCGGAAGAATATCCAGCAGAAGCATACAAAATGGAAGGTCAGCACTACGGCAAAGAATTTACGTATCCCCCGGCTGCGATATTGCTTGGGCCGGCCCAATAAATTACGGAAAAACTTATGCAAGGCCAGTGCCACTCCGTGTAATCCGCCCCACACCACAAAGTTCCACGAAGCACCGTGCCACAAACCACCTAAAAGCATGGTCAGTATCAGGTTGATGTAGGTACGGATTTTTCCCTTTCGGTTACCGCCCAGGGAGATATAAAGATAGTCACGCAACCAGGATGACAGGGAAATGTGCCAGCGGTGCCAGAAGTCGGTCACACTATCCGACTTATAAGGGGAATCGAAGTTGAGCGGGAAACGGAATCCCAATAACAAGGCAATACCGATGGCCATGTCACTGTAACCCGAGAAATCACAGTATATCTGCAAGGCATATCCGTAGACACCAAACAGGTTTTCCAGTCCGGAATACAATCCCGGATTATCGAATATACGTTCTACAAAGTTCACGCTGATATAGTCTGAAATCACCGCTTTCTTGAACAAGCCACTTACAATGAAAAAGATGCCTTGTCCGAACATCTCAGATGATACAAACAAGGGCTGACGGATTTGCGGGATAAAGTCGCGTGCACGGACGATAGGTCCTGCCACCAACTGCGGAAAGAAGGACACATAAAACGCGTAATCCAGCAAGTTTGTCAGCGGTTTCAGGTCACGACGGTACACATCGATGGTATAACTTAGCGACTGGAAGGTAAAGAAGGAAATTCCCACCGGAAGGAATATGTCCAGCGGCTCGAACTGCCCATGCCACAACGGAGCCAGCATCTCATAAAAGAAATTGGTGTACTTGAAATAACAAAGCAATCCGAGATTGATACACAAACTGCATACCACCAGCAGTTTCCGTTTCCAAGGCTGTACAGTCTGCTCCATCCTGCGAGCTAACAGAAAGTCGGACACCGTAACAATACCCAGTAGAAAGAAATAAAACCCGCTGCTCTTATAATAGAAATAATAAGAAAACAAGGTAACAAACAGCAGACGTGCCGTAGTCTTTTTCTGCAAAATCAGGTAAATCAGGCTGAATCCGAGAAAAAGCAGCAAGAAAAAGCCACTGCTGAAAATCATCGGTTGCGATGCATCGTACGTCAGCACATCCTTAAGTCTGTCCCAGTCAATTCCAAGTTCCGTCCAGTTGAGTTTCCACATAATTGTTGTATGATTTGATAATCGCTTCGTGTAATAATAATCCCTGTAAAATATATCCGTCCTGCGTAAAATGAATCTTGTCGCGCTGGAAATAGTTTCCGTTACTCCAGTTCAGACAAGCATAACGTTCACCTCCTACCACGTGATACATATCCCATATAGCAAGTTTCCGCGAAGCCGCATAATCCAGCTCTGTCTTTACCACTAATTTCGTGCGAGGATTGATTACTCTTGCGCCCCGTCGGCCATTACGGACATACGCTCCGGGAGGAGTGGTCAGCAAATACACCGCCTGCGGACATCCTTTCTTCAGTTCTTCCAACAGGTTATCCATCTGCGTCAGGTGCTCCGCTGAAGAATAACGGCGACCATGCGCTTCATTGGTGCCGAACGAAAGAATAACCAGGTCCGGATTCAGTTCGATAATCTGACGAATATTCTCAGGTGTAGCAAAAGAAGCACAAGTCGCTCCGTTTACTCCTACTATGTGATACACAATTCCTGCGGCCCCCGTTTCCTGCGCCAGTCCCGAAGTACGGTAACTCACCTGCATATCGAGCACGGCCTCCCGCCCGAAATCGTCTTCCAGCTGACGCCGTACAATATAAGGATACACATGCCCCCGCACATGAGAATCGCCGATGTGCACGATACGTAACGGGCGGTCGAGCACAGAAAGCTTCTGCCAGAAAGGCTCCAGTTCATGCGTAGGGTCTGTAATCGTATTTTCAGTTGTTCCCTTAAAGCCGGCTGGCATCGGATTGCTGACTTCCACAAAGCGCATCAGCTGCTGCATGGCCTCGCTGTCGGACACATGACCGGAATGACGGTCCGGACGCGACTTCTCCGGCAACACATCCTGCGCTAAAAGCGGCAATGCCCCCAAAAGGAACCCGAAGAATATCCCCCAAAAACGTATCTCACTCCATTTCATAAGCTTTTCGTTTTTCGTACTGTTCCTTGCCGTACATCAACGTTTCAAACAAAAGTCCGGCAATGTGCTTTCCTCCCCTGAAATTGATGTGAGTATAATCATAATTGGCCATCTGAGGCTTGTGGTTCACCATCTCTACCATACTACCTTCTCCTCCCATGGCTTCGAACATATTCCAGAATGCCACACCCGTTTCGGCCGCAAGTGCCTGCTGGTAACGAATCAGGCGCTTCACACCCGGCATGGTACGCAATTCGCCGTTTTCATCCTTGTTTTCTCTATCTCCTACCCCGACAATCAGGACAGAAGCCTCTGGAAAGGCCGTCTTCAAACGCTCCACTATCGGTTTCATCGCATCCTTGTAATAGGTATAGTTCGTTACCTTGTCTGAAGCCACATTCAGCCCGTACTGCAACACAATCAAATCGTATGTACGCAGACGGTTATACTGACGAAGTATCGACATCGGAATATTACCCAACTGCTGTCCGCTGCTTCCGCGGGTACTGAAATTATCGACTACCACACCTTGACGCGGATCCATCGTCACGGCATAGAACAAAGCTGTAGAATCCAGCTGTTCCACTTTCCAGCGCACAGAGCCGATACGTCCGTTCACAGACACAGACTGCAACTCTTCTTTTCCACCCACAGAAAATGGCTGTGCCTCTCCTCCATTGACAGATGCAGCCAACCGCAAAGAATCGGAAGTCAGGAAATAACAGGTAGACACTTCGCAGGTATCAATATGCGACAAGAAGCGCTTCTCACCTTTCAAGCTGACATAAGCTCCCGAAGAAGGAATAAAATAATGATTGGAAATGTCCTGACGGGAACGGTCGAAATACGTGGAATCCGTAATGGAGTGACTGCCCCATCCACCAAACGAATGGTGTACCGTAGGACGGAAACCAGCTATTTTCGTTGTGATGGGCACATATCCCACCCCGCATCCGCCAAAACGCTTCTGCAACATTTCGCGCAAATCGCCGGTCAGGATGTCGGCCTCAATAAATGAATCTCCGAAATAGGCAATACGTACCGGGCGGTCCAAAGAAGAAACTTTTCCCAAAGCTTCATAAAAATACTCCATTCCACGCCCTGCAGAATCGGCATATTCTTCAATGCAGACCATTCCACTCTTGCAGGTATCCACAAAAACGGGCTTTACGGGAGGAGGCAGCACCAAGGTATCAGAATCCATAGGTTCTGCTATTTCCTTCTTTATACGAATGTCTGAAAGCAAATCAACCCTTCTCAAAGGTTCACCACGAAAAGAAACAGACGGCAAAAAATGCATGGCAAACAGTCCTGCCACCACCAGAAGGGTAAACAGAAAAGTGTATAACAATTTATTCTTCATGAACTTTCCTCTAAAACTGGGTGCAAAGATAGTGAAAGGTAAGAGCAATACCAAGCCAAAAGCTTGCTTTTGAGCGCAAGCATTGCCGAACCGCATCCTATCTTCGAGAAATCAAAGATAGAGGAGTTTAAATACAAAGATTATCTGGTATGTTTCTCTCGAATATTCTTCAAGAAATCATCGACCATGCGGTAACCTTTTTCCGTGGTAATCCCCCGCATGTGTAGAATAGTGATTTCACTATAGATTTCGGCCAACGGATAATGGTCTGTAATGTCTGAATAAATCAACAAGTCCATCTGCATGGCCATGGCCTGATTAATAATCTGGAAATTGATGTCGCTGCGAAAAATACCTTGCTCTACCCCCTTTTGAAAATAGGCCAGTGCATCAGCATCTCCCCTGCGACGGTCATCATGTATATAGTCCAACACCTTGGAATACTTGCGCAAGTCACGAAAGAACAGAGGGTTTACCGAACACAACTCATTGAACTTACGCTCATAAAATGTAAGGATTACTTCCAGCACATTATTCGCGCTGGAAGCAATCTCTTGCATATACTCATTCATACAATGACGATAAAAACGGAAAACTTCCAGCAGAAGTTCTTCTTTATCTCCAAACAGTTCATAAAGCGTACGCTTGGATATAGAAAGCGAACTTGCTATATCGTCCATGTGGACAGCCTTAATCCCCAAAGTCATAAAAGATTTGGAAGCTGTTTCCACCACACGCAACTTTAACTCTTCACGGTCGTTTTCCTTTCTTCGCCCTGCCATTATCTACATCAATGAATAATTCCTAATTTTGAAGTTTCCACAAACTGGATAATATTTTCAATTTCCGGTCCGTTAGGAATCTGTTCACGAATACGTCCCAATGCATCCTGCAAAGAAGTATTTGCCTTATAAAGGATACGGTATGCCTGTGCAATGTGTTTGATAATGGTTTCAGAAAAACCGGTATGCTCCAGCACCTTTGTATTGATGCTATAGAATGCAATCGGTTCATGGGCTGCTACAATATATGGAGGAATGTCCTTAATGAAACGGCATCCGCCCTGCACTACTGAGAAACTTCCCAGGCGTGTATTACCCTGCATCAGCACATTGGAAGTAAGGATGGCATTGTCATAGATGATACAGTTGCCCGAAACCTGTGAGCCGTTACCGATAATGCAACGGTTACCCACTTCCACGTCATGAGAAAGACGGGCTCCACTCATGATGAAGTTGCCATCACCCACTTTTGTAGCATGTGAATCATGTGTACCGCGAATAATCACGGCATTTTCACGAATCACATTATTATTGCCGATAATAGCCAGTGTTTCTTCACCTGTAAAGGCAAAATCCTGGGGAACTGCTGCCACAACAGCTCCCTGATAAACTGTATTTCCATTTCCCATACGTGTGCCGCTCATCAGACTGGCATAGGGCATAATCACGTTGTCATCGCCTATCTCTACATTCTTGTCGATATAGGCAAATGGATGAACCGTCACGTTCTTACCCAATTTGGCTGACGGATCTACATAAGCTAAAGGACTTATCATAGTTTTCTCATTTTAAGGTTAATCAATTTCTTCCTCCTCCCAACGCACTGTACAAGTTGATGACAGCTTGCATACGCTGGAAATTATCAGCTACCTCTGACAACTGCGCACTCAGCAGATTCTGCTGCGCGGTCAGGATTTCCAGATAAGTGGCATCTCCGCTCTGGAACAAGGCCTTGGTATAAGTCACCGCCTTATCCAACTGTTCTACCTGTCCACGGTCTTCCACCAGTTTCTTATTCTGTGTATCGAACAGATACAGAGCATCGCTCACTTCCTTTCCAGCTTCCAGAATAGTCTGCTGATAATTCATCTGAGCAATCTTTTCTTCTGCCTTTGAAACCTTCAGGTTGGCAATCAGCTTACCGTTATTGAATATAGGCTGAGCCAATGAAGCCAAAGCCTGCAGCATAAATTCACCCGGATTAGAAACTTGAATACCTGATCCGTTTGTCCATCCTGCCATACCTGTAATGTTCAAGCCCGGATAGAAAGCTGCACGTGCAGAGTTGGTGGTATAATAAGCAGCCGCAAGCGTCATTTCAGCCATCTTCACGTCCGGACGGTTTTCCAATAACTGCATCGGCACACCCGCTGCCAGTTCTTCCGGCATAACCTGTTCGTCCAATGTACTGCGTTCGATGGTCTGAGGCGCTTTAGCCAGCAACACGGCAAGTGAATTTTCTGTTTCACGCACCTGACGTTTCAAATCCATCAAAGAAGCCTCAACCTGATGGCTGGCAGCACGCATCTGTGCTACAGCAGCTTCAGTTGTCATACCGGCAATTTTCATGGCTTCCATTACTCGTACGTTTTCTTTATAGATAGCAGCCGTTTCGGTCGTAATTTCTACCTGACGGTCAAGCATCAGCAAAGAATAGTACACGTTAGCTATACCACAAATAATCTGTGAACGTACAGCCTGTTCTGCATACTGGCTCTGTTCGTAGGCAACTTTCTGACCACGTTTGGTGTTCAGAATCTTTCCGAACAAGTCAATTTCCCAACTGGCTGCAACCGGAAGCTGGTATGCCTTTACATAGTTTCCACCTCCCATACTGGTAGTAGTACCTTGCGGAGCCAGATTAATGGAAGGCAAATAAGACAATTTGGCTGCAGTCAACATCACTTTCGCTTCCTGTACACGGAGAGCGGCAGCCTGCATATCTACATTGTTAGCCAGTCCTTCTTCAATCAAGGCCTGCAGTTTGGCATCCCTGAAAATTTCTTTCCAAGGCAAATTTCCCATATTGGCCGTATCGGCAGCCAGTGTATCGGTTGCCGAAGCCGGGTCACGATAGACGCCTGAGGCATCTATCGTTTCCGGACGGTCATAAGCTTTGTAAATGTGGCAACTGCTCATCATGGCAGCCAGACACATCATTCCTATTATCTGTTTTTTCATTATCAATCTTATTTATGCGTATTAGGAGAATACTGTTCAATTTCAGCTTCCACTTCACTTTCATCGAGGCTATCCCATTCCATTGGTTTCACTTTTTCTTGCAACCATTGGAATACCACGAACAATACCGGAACGATGAAAATCTGGAAAATCATACCGATTAACATACCACCAATAGCCGAAGCACCCAATGTACGGTTACCGTGAGCTCCTACACCCATAGCCAACATCAACGGAATCAAACCGACAATCATGGCCAATGAAGTCATCAAGATCGGACGAAGACGGGCTGCAGCACCCAATACGGCTGCCCAAGAAATACTCATACCTTGTTTACGACGGTCAAGGGCAAACTCTACAATCAAGATGGCATTCTTAGCCAACAGACCCATCAACATAATCAAGGCAATCTGCATGTAAATGTCATTTGACATAGTTCCCAAAATCATCTTCAATGCAGGAATGCTTCCCAATGCACTAAATCCGTTGACGAAAATGAAGCTACCCATCAAACCGAACGGTACAGAAAGCAATACGGCCAACGGCAGAATGTAACTTTCATACTGGGCACTCAGCAGCAAGTAAACGAAGACGAAGCAGAGTACGAAGATAATACCTGTTGTACTACCACTTGACTGTGATTCCTCACGCGCCATACCTCCCAATTCGTAACCGAATCCCATCGGAAGATTTTCCTTAGCCACTTCAGCAATAGCCTGCAATGCCTGACCTGAAGTATAACCAGAAGCAGGAGCCACCATCACCTTCATTGAAGTATACAGATTGAAACGGTTGATAATATCCGGGCCGTATACTTTCTTCATGCTTACGAACTGTGTGATAGGAGCCATTTCTCCATTGCTACCACGTACTTTCACTCCGTTCAACGATTCCATGTTCTTAGTAGCATCAGGTTCAGCCTGAATCATTACACGATACATCTTACCGAAACGGTTGAAGTTAGAAGCATACAAACCTCCAAAATATCCCTGCATGGTAGAAAGAATATCGCTCGGGCTGATGCCTGCCTTCTTACAAGCTGCCGCATCAATGTCAAGCTGATACTGCGGGAAGCTCGGGTTGAAGGTAGTCTTCGCTGAATTGATTTCCGGACGTGCTTCCAATGCGGCTGTATAACTATTTACTACCTCAAAGAAGTGATCCAGTGTTCCACCGGTCTTATCCTGCATGTTCAACTCAATATCACTTGATACTGAATAACCCGGAATCATCGGAGGAGCAAAGAACAATACCTGTGCATCCTTAATAACTTTCTGTGCACGCAAGAACAAAGTAGAATAGATAATATCTGAATTCTGCATCATGGAACGTTCTTCCCAGTCTTTCAGCTTGATGATGACAGAACCGTAAGAAGGTCCTTGACCACCAATAAAGCTATATCCAGAAATGATAGTACGAGACTGAACGGCAGGTTCTGCAGCTACCAGGCTGTCTACCTTGGCCAACACCTCCATAGCGCGTTCCTGAGAAGTACCAGGAGGCAATGTCACAGCACCCATGATAGTACCGGTATCTTCATTCGGTACCATACCAGTCGGAGTGGTCTTCATAAAGAACATCAACAATACGATAGATGCAGCCACCAGTCCGAATGAAAGCCATTTCTTATGAATAAAGAATACGACACGCTTCTTATAGCTCTTCAGCAATGAATCGTATGCAGCATTGAAAGAGGTATGGAAACGATCGACCATACTCATCTTCTTCTGCTTGTGTTCTGAATCATGCGGTTTCAGGAAAATAGCACACAATGCCGGAGAAAGTGTCAACGCGTTCAACGCAGAGAATGCGATAGAAATCGCCATCGTAATACCGAACTGACGATAGAATGTACCGGCCGTACCTCCCATGAAACTTACCGGAATAAACACGGACATCATGACCAATGTAATAGAAACCAGCGCACCACCGAGTTCGCTCATGGCATCGATAGAAGCCTCACGAGATGATTTGTATCCCTGGTCCAACTTGGCATGTACACCTTCCACCACCACAATGGCATCGTCGACCACAATCGCAATGGCAAGCACCATCGCCGAAAGTGTCAGCAAGTTCACACTAAATCCAATCAGTTTCAATACGAAGAAAGTAGCAATCAAGGCTACCGGAATGGCAATGGCCGGAATCAATGTAGAACGCATATCCTGCAAGAACACATATACTACGATGAACACCAGCACAAACGCTTCAATCAAAGTCTTGATAACTTCGTGGATAGACGCATACAAGAAGTCATTGGCATTCTGAGCCACATTAATCTTCAATCCGGCAGGCAAGCTTTCTTCAGCCTTGCTGATTACATCCAGCAAGTTGTTGATTGTTTCTGTCGCATTGGTTCCTGCCATCTGGAATACGATACAAGTTACAGCCTTATGACCGTTTACTGTATTATTAAAAGTATAAGCCAGACGTCCCAACTCGATACGGGCTACATCTCCCAAACGGAGCACTTCACCGTTAGGCAGAGCCTTCACTACAATATCTTCAAATTCTTCAGTCTGCTGCAAACGGCCTTTGTAACGAATGGTGTACTGGAAAGTCTGATTACCACGTTCACCAAACTGTCCGGGTGCAGCTTCAATATTCTGTTCTGCCAATACACCAGAGATATCAGATGGAACCAAATTGTACTGCGCCATCACATCCGGCTTCAACCAAATACGCATAGAGTAGTCCTGACCCATCACGTTAGCATCACCCACACCTTTTACACGCTGAACTTCCGGAATCAAGTTAATCTTGGCATAGTTTTCAATAAACTCAATGTTATACTTATCTTCTGCATCATACAATGAGAAAATCAACAACATAGAGTTCTGGCGTTTCTGTGTAGTCACACCCACCTTGGTTACTTCTGCCGGTAACAGACCTTGTGCCATAGACACACGGTTCTGTACGTTGACCGCAGCCATATCCGGGTCAGTACCCTGGTTAAAATAAACACTTATTTCAGCAGAACCATTGTTTGAGGCACTAGACTGAATGTACATCATGTTTTCTACACCGTTAATCTGGTCTTCCAGCGGAGCAATCACTGAGTTCAACACAGTCTGTGCATTCGCACCTGTATAAGTTGCTCTTACCGATACGGTAGGAGGTGCTATGTCCGGATATTGTGTAACCGGCAGGGTGGCCAAACCAATCACACCCAGAATTACTATCAAAATAGAAATTACGGTTGACAGTACCGGACGGTTAATAAATTTATCTAGTTTCATTCTTTAAATACCATTTATAATTACAGTCCCGAGGGTTTTCATCAAGCACATTCCCCCAGCACCATAAGAATCATTTTTTATTATTTAAAAGCTGTCTGAATGTTACCATCCCGCTGGTCTTGTAACGCTTTCTGGAATTTAGCATCTTTTTCAGCTAATGTAATCGGAGTAATCTTCTGTCCGTCTTTCAGAGTCTGTACTCCTTCCACTACAATCTTGTCACCCGGTTTCAGTCCACCAGTTACAATGTAGTGTTTACCGTCATTCAAGTTAGAAATTTGTACTTCTGTATGTTTGATGGTATTATCAGACTGCAATACATATACAAACTTCTTGTCCTGGATTTCCTGAGTAGCAGTCTGAGGAATCAAGATAATGTCGCTCATAGTGTATGGGAATACCACGTTGGCCATACCACCACTACGAAGAATATTCTGCTTGTTCGGGAAAATCGCACGCATGCTTACAGAACCTGTAGTCTGGTCGATTACACCACTTACGGCATCAATCTTACCTTCTTCTGAATACATTGTTCCATCAGACAACTGCAATTTGACAGCAGGCATCTTTTCCAACTGTTCCTTCAATGTACCACCTGCTTTAGTCAAAGCCAGCAACTGTTTTTCAGTCATTGAGAAATATACGTACATGTCTCCAATTTGAGAAACGGTTGTCAACGGTTCAACAACAGAAGGACTAACCAATGCACCTACACGATACGGGAAAGTACCAATAACTCCGTCTGAAGGACTGGTTACAGTACAGAAGCCCAAATTCTGTTTTGCAGCCGCATAAGAAGCTTCAGCCTGAGCCAGGCTTGCCTTAGCAGAAAGCAGATTATTTACAGCTGTCTGGTATTCAAAATCACTGATGATTTTCTGCTCATGCAGCATCTTTTTGTTTGCTTCAGTTGATGTAACGGTTTCCAGGTTAGCTTTTGCTGAAGCTACGCTTGCTTTAGCCTGATCGTATGCAGCCTTATACTGTGTCGGATCAATCTGGAACAAAGCCTGTCCCTTACGGACCGTAGCACCTTCATCCACACACAATTTTACAATAAAGCCTGATACTTGCGGACGAATTTCAATATCCTGTAAACCTTTGATTGTGGCGGGATACTGGGTCGTCTGATTGCTGGATGCAGATACAAGTGTCTCAACCGCAAATTCATCATCACCCATTTTCATACCCCCCTGACCGCCTCCACATGCAGTCAGCACCGAAAGAGTCAATGCATAGAATGCCACTCGGCTAGAAGAAAAACTTCTGTTTCTTTTTGTGCTCATACTTATATTCATATATAAAATTTGGTTTTTACTCTCTCTAATCCTATTTTATAAAGCTTTCCTCTGAAAACTTTACACCCTTCTTTAGTTTTTTATCGTGCAAATATAGAAAAAAAATCAAGGTCCGGAAAGTGGCTTTAACTAAGAATAACCATAATGCCCTAATATCATTACATATAGCCAATATTATCAGACCAATCGACAAAAACTATCGACAAAAAATCTTCAATACTCCCCAATGATCTCAGTTCATTTTATAGTTTTTTTCAGAAAAAAACAGTCCATTTGTTATTTTATTCCTACATTTGCGCGATACATTATTCTTTGAAACAACTAAAAAACGAAGAAATATGACAAAAATAACGAAAGAAGCAGCCTTGCTCTATCACTCACAAGGCAAACCGGGGAAAATAGAAGTAGTCCCCACCAAACCTTATCAAACTCAACGAGATTTATCATTGGCTTATTCACCAGGAGTAGCAGAACCGTGTCTGGAAATCCAGAAGAATCCGGATACTGCATACGACTATACCGACAAAGGTAATCTGGTAGCCGTTATCTCTAACGGAACAGCCGTATTGGGCTTGGGAGATATAGGTGCCATGAGCGGGAAACCCGTAATGGAAGGGAAGGGACTGCTGTTTAAAATTTATGCCGGAATCGACGTATTCGATATTGAAGTAAATGAAAAAGACCCGGATAAATTTATCGAAGCGGTAAAAGCCATTGCTCCTACTTTCGGAGGTATCAATCTGGAAGACATCAAAGCTCCTGAATGCTTCAAAATAGAACAGAGACTGAAGGAAGAACTGGACATTCCGGTAATGCACGACGACCAGCACGGTACAGCCATCATCTCCAGTGCCGGATTGCTGAATGCGCTGGAAGTAGCTGGAAAGAAAATTGAAGAGGTAAAAATCGTAGTCAACGGTGCCGGTGCATCTGCCGTATCTTGTACTAAATTATATGTAGCTCTCGGTGCACGCCTGGAAAACATTGTCATGCTCGACAGTAAAGGGGTGATTTCTAAAGACCGTACAGACCTGAACGAACAGAAAAGATACTTTGCGACCGACCGTACTGACATCCACACACTGGCAGAAGCCATCAAGGGAGCCGATGTATTCCTCGGCCTTTCCAGAGGTAACGTGCTGAGTCAGGATATGGTACGCAGCATGGCTTCTCATCCTATTGTATTTGCCTTGGCTAACCCGACTCCGGAAATTTCATACGAAGACGCCATGGCTTCCCGCCCGGACGTATTGATGTCAACCGGACGTTCTGACTATCCGAACCAGATAAACAATGTTATCGGATTCCCTTATATCTTCCGCGGTGCACTTGATACGCGCGCCACTGCCATCAACGAAGAGATGAAGCTGGCTGCCGTACATGCCATTGCCGACCTGGCTAAGAAACCTGTACCCGATGTAGTCAATGAAGCTTATCATGTGAACAACTTGACTTTCGGACCTGAATACTTCATTCCGAAACCGGTTGACCCACGTTTGATTACCGAAGTATCTATGGCCGTAGCTAAGGCTGCCATGGAATCAGGTGTAGCTCGCAAACAGATTACCGACTGGGATGAATACAAGAATCACCTGAGAGAACTGATGGGACAGGAAAACAAGCTGACCCGCCAGTTGTATGAAACAGCTCGCCGCAATCCGCAACGTGTGGTATTTGCCGAAGGTATTCACCCAAACATGCTGAAAGCAGCAGTAGAAGCCAAAGCAGAAGGTATCTGTCATCCGATTCTTTTGGGTAACGAAGAACGCATCGAAAAATTAGCCAAGGAACTTGACCTGAGCCTGGAGGGCATTGAAATTGTCAACCTGCGTCACGACCGTGAATCAGAACGTCGCGAACGCTATGCACGCATCCTCTGCGAAAAGCGTGCCCGCGAAGGAGCCAACTTCCAGGAAGCAAACGATAAGATGTTCGAACGCAACTACTTTGGTATGATGATGGTGGAAACCGGCGAAGCAGATGCCTTCGTAACCGGATTGTACACCAAGTACTCAAACACAATCAAGGTTGCCAAGGAAGTTATCGGTATCCAGCCGGAATACAAACATTTCGGTACCATGCATATTCTGAACTCCAAGAAAGGAACTTATTTTATTGCCGACACATTGATTAACCGTCATCCGGACACAGACACCTTGATAGACATTGCCAAACTGTCGGCCAAGGCTGTACGTTTCTTCAACCAGGAACCGGTAATGGCCATGTTGTCTTACTCTAACTTCGGTTCCGATGCAGAAGGAAGTCCGGCAAAGGTACACGAAGCCATCAACCAGCTGCATCAGGAATACCCGGATTTGGCTATTGACGGTGAAATGCAAGTGAAATTTGCCTTGAACAATGCCCTTCGTGATGAGAAATATCCTTTCACACGCTTAAAAGGAAAAGAAGTAAACACATTGGTATTCCCTAACCTGAGCTCAGCTAATGCAACCTACCAGCTCATCCAAAGCATGAGTGAAACCGAAGTAATCGGCCCGATTCAGATGGGATTGAACAAACCAATTCACTTCACCGACATTGAAAGCTCTGTACGCGATATTGTCAATATCACAGCTATCGCCTGCATTGATGCCATTGTCGACAAGAAGAAGAAAGCACAATAAACATTACTGATTTATTTTACCTTACACGGAGGAGCAGCCGCAAGCCAAAACATTCACTCTTGCCACCGTTCCTCCGTGTATTATTTTTCTATAAACCATGAGAAAACCACTCAATCATACACAATGTGTCGTACTTACTTTATGCTGGGCTGCACTTTGCTTTTTAGTACTCACCTCTACTCCTAAAATTGACGGTCCGCTTGTCATTATGATTCTCATATCAGGAGCTTTGGTGTTTATCCCTGTAATTAAATCACTTAAAAGCAGAAACAAATAAACACGAATAAATAGATAAAAAGGGATTTTTGACGCTTTTTTCTCACTTTTCTTGATTTATTGTTGCATAAATAAATTTTTATCTATATTTTTGGCACATCAAACAAAAAGAAACATATTACTGTGATTTTTCAAAACCAATAAATAAGACAGATAATCTTTTTTAATTATGAATGCAGCTAAAGTTCTGGAAGATCTGAAAAGAAGATTCCCCAATGAACCTGAGTACCATCAGGCAGTAGAAGAAGTGTTAGGAACTATCGAAGAGGAATACAACAAACACCCTGAATTCGACAAAGTAAACTTGATTGAACGTCTGTGTATTCCAGATCGCGTATACCAGTTCCGCGTCACTTGGATGGACGACAAAGGTAACATCCAGACCAACATGGGTTACCGTGTACAACACAACAACGCTATCGGCCCGTACAAAGGCGGTATCCGTTTCCACAGCTCTGTAAACCTGGGAATTTTGAAGTTCCTGGCATTCGAACAGACCTTCAAGAACTCACTGACTACTCTTCCGATGGGTGGTGGTAAAGGTGGATCTGACTTCTCTCCACGCGGCAAGTCAAACGCAGAAGTAATGCGTTTCTGCCAGGCATTCATGCTGGAATTGTGGCGCCACATCGGTCCTGAAACTGACGTTCCTGCCGGTGATATAGGTGTAGGCGGTCGTGAAGTAGGTTACATGTTCGGTATGTACAAAAAACTGACTCGCGAATTCAGCGGTGTATTGACTGGTAAAGGCCGTGAATTTGGTGGTTCACTTATCCGTCCGGAAGCTACAGGTTACGGTAACATCTATTTCTTGCTGGAAATGCTGAAAACTCGTAACATTGACATCAAGGGTAAGACTTGTCTGGTATCCGGTTCAGGAAACGTAGCACAGTATACTGTAGAAAAACTGATTCAGTTGGGTGCTAAAGTAGTTACCATGTCCGACTCTGACGGTTACATCTATGATCCGGATGGTATCGACCGCGAAAAACTGGATTACATCATGGAATTGAAGAACCTCTACCGCGGACGTATCCGTGAATATGCAGAAAAATACGGTTGCAAGTATGTAGCTGGTGCTCGTCCATGGAATGAAAAAGCAGACATCGCTCTTCCTTCTGCTACACAGAATGAAATCAACGGTGATGATGCGAAAGCACTGGTAGCAAACGGCGTATTTGCTGTATCAGAAGGAGCCAACATGCCTTCTACTCCAGAAGCAATCCGTGTATTCCAGGAAGCTAAGATTCTTTACGCTCCGGGTAAGGCAGCCAATGCAGGTGGTGTATCTGTATCAGGTCTGGAAATGACTCAGAACTCTATCAAGCTGAGCTGGAGCCAGGAAGAAGTAGACGAAAAACTGAAGAGCATCATGAAGAACATCCACGAAGCTTGCGTGAAATACGGTACAGAACCCGATGGTTATATCAACTATGTGAAAGGTGCTAACGTAGCCGGCTTCATGAAAGTAGCTAACGCTATGATGGCTCAAGGAATCGTATAAAACTTTAATTTTTAGTTTATAAATCCGGGTGGAACTTGAAGTTTCAAGTTTCACCCGTTTTTGTTTTTAAAGAATGACTCCCAATAAGAAATACCTTTATCCAACAGTACCAAATCCATAATTTTTATCTTCAAGTCTTCATTATAAACCCATTTCATATAAGTAAACAATGCTCCACTTGAAGCATCCTGTTCATACACAATTTTAGCCTTATACATCCAATCACCTAAATTCCCGTCATTGTTATCTACAAGGTAAATCGTACTCACCTCTCCCTTCTCATCGAACTCAGCTCCCCAAAGATTTATGGCATGCCCGCCTCCTTGAATAAAAATATCCAGTCCGACAGCCATCCCCTGCTTCCTTGCCAATTTGATGGCGTTATTAAACTCCTCCTTCGGCATATAGCCGTTGCCATACTGCTTCACTAGTGAATTCCGACCGAACACGTCAAAAAAGAAGCCCGCATTTTCCTGTTCCGGCACATCCTGAGGATACATCACCTGATTGCAGATTCCCGATAAGAACCAGTTTACACCCGATACGATATACCCCGACTGATTACCAAAACGATTCTTGAATCCTTGATAAATCTCACTATGCTTTGAATCCGGATAAGCCGAAGGAATCGAAAATTCCGGGTTCAGACGACGTTTGTATTCAAGATAACGTTCCACATAACTACGGTTCGCATTCAGCCACCAGTGCATCAAGTTTGAAGAAGAAGCCTCCCAGCACGTTCTTCCATCTCCTGTAGGAGTGGTATCCCTGGCATCCAGTTTGTTACAGTCAAACCACCCGCAATTCTGCCTCCAAGGCATACGATACACCGGAGCTTCATACTCCCACTGGTCAGACAGCTGTACACCATCTACCCACCAGACAGGTTCTTCCGGTACCACTTCCTCTGATTTCAATTGCAAGTTCACAGTCACCTGCTTCCCGCTTTCCAGTGTATTTCCGATACTTTCCGGTGCGTTATACACCAGTTCCCTATTTCCTACTACGATTTTTATCCAGCCCTCTGTCTGAAAACGTTCCAACTTTCCCGGAACAACCAAGGCAACAAAACTACCATCTTCATCCATTGGGTACGCTTGTATCCAATCTGTCTCTTCCGCAGTCTGTACTGCGTTTCCCGACAAAGCAAATCTACCCGATAAATACCCATGAACATACACTTGCACCTGCTGTCGTTCCTCACCCGACAGAACCTCCTTCATGTTTCTCACATTCACCACAACCCGACTCATGGCATGGCGAAAGTCCAAATTCACGGGCGAATATCGCTGCCCTTCCGCATCAGCCACCAATAAATCAGAAAACAAAAAATCCTCCTCTGCCGACTGGTTCCTACTCACCCGATGCACATACCAGCAGGTACCCTCCCACAATTCTACTTGAGTAGCAGAAGGCCAAACCGCATAAAAATGAGGAGTCCCCTTCCAATCTTTCCAATATAAGGAAGAAGTCCACTGCTTTCCTTCGCAATGTAACAGCGTTTTATCCTGAAGTTTATCCGGCTGCGCTTCATACACTCGCAAGGCCACCTCATCTCCCGCCTGAAAGTCGCCGCTTCCATTTTTCTGCATCGCCACACGTGACTGTCCTACCACAGAGACTCTAAAATCTATATTTTCCAAAGAAGACTGGTCGAAATTCTCATCTAAAGAACAAGCTACAGTACATAATAAAACAATAAATAGAAGTAGATTGCGTATAATAAAATTCATGGTAAACAAGTTTATCTTTATCTATTACTAACAAATAGAATGATAGACTTGTTTACCATGAACTTATATTTCGGATGACTAATTAGTGGACGTCCCTAATAATCATATTCAAAGCTGAAATCATCTACCCACATGGTAGCCCCTGGCGCTCCTGTAAAATAATCTCCATATTTGCTGGCCGAACATACTATCAGCAAGGCTGTAGGTTTCCTATCTGTTGCCCTATACTTAAGTTCCACAGAGAAAGGAGTGTATTCATTTACATTTTCTCCACATGTCATCTCACCGTAAGCAATAATATGAGAATCATTTTTATCAAAATATTTACCATTACCCTTACTGTCAGTTTGGATTTCGACCGCAGTTTTTTCTCCTGTGTCTGGATTCTCTTGTAACGACCAGTCTCCTAAAGCTACCCATACGATACAAGTATCAGGTTGATTCTTTAATGATGCATATTTATCTATAGTTTCTGTTATTAAAGCAGTCTGATATTTAAAGTAACCTTTTAAACGGGTAGGACAAGAAGTAAAGCTTCTTCCAAAACCTAAAATGCCGTTAGTACCTACAGTCTTCTTATATTCACCTATAAACAAATTTCCTGCCGCGAATTTTACTACAATCTTTTGAGACTTTAATATTGCTGCAAATTTTCCAGTACTTCCAGTGCGAATATCTTCTGTAGACAAGGTAATATTATCTTTTTCACTTAAAGTAGTACTACCCCAATTACCAGTATCCCACCAGCGATTATCACCCTCTTGCCAAGGACAGATTACCTTTCCATCCTGATGCCAATCTTCAAATCCCATGTTAGGAACAGTTGCCTCTTCCCCTGTGGTAAAGCTCATTTCTTCTCCATACTCTTCTCCCGAATAAGCGCGACATACGTAGGTAGTATTTGCCTGCAGATGAATTATACGAGCTGTAAAGTTACCTCCGTCATGAGTTACTTCAGATGCATCTACTCGTATCCAATCTGTATCTCCTTCTTTCTTATATTCACAGCCATTGTCTCTACCATCATGTCCAAAGCCATGTATCCAAGCTACATTCGTCCAGGCATCTACACTGTTGACTCCCACTGTTATATCTGAAAGATTGACATACAATGTCCATTCTTCATCTATAAAATCACTGTATTTCACCTGTACCTTTGTGGTTGCGAAGTTATCTTTTCGGGTCCAATAAAGTAAAGGCAGGTCCGTTGTTCCATTGTGGGTAGAGCCCTCTGGTCCAAGCTTTAATCCCGTCAATTCAATAATACCTAACCCTTGCTCCTTTGGAATATTCACAGAGGCTTCACGGGTTTCCGGATAAAACTTCGCCTGCCCTACTTGACCAGCAACAGTAAATATACGTGCTATTGTCTGATTTGCTTCTACTGTCCACACATAATCCTGATACAAGGAAAGGGTAATCTCCAGCGGTTTAGTTAAATCCACAATCGAATCCGGTCCGACACTTGCCGTACCTCCCTCCGTAATGTCCAGCGTCTGCACCTTTACCTTTTTAGGATTCACCGTTTCTTCAAGTTCAAGTGTCACCTTCCGATCATCATTCGAAATCACGGCACTTCCTACCTGACCTTCCACGCTCATCCCCGTAATATAAAGTTTCACAGTAGGATAAGGCAAATCATTCTGAATACAAGCCGCCAGCAAAAAAACGGACAGACAAAGCATCAGCCTCCTCATTCTATCTATTGTCATCATATTCTTCATCAGATACACACCGTTAGACCAATATTAATATTAAACAAGTTTATTTTAAAATTCGCTCCACTGTTCGTACGCTTTCCCGTTTCACCCGAACTCTTTTTCTGTTTTTCCCAGTTATAAGTAAAACCTGCTACGCCAAAAGATATTTCCGCCCCCACATTAGGCATAATAAAAATAGCAATACCCGGATTAATACCAACTTTCAACTGATTGATGGATGTGTCCGTATATTTTAGTGTTTCATCTGCCCCCCGTGAAAAACGAGTAGACCCCGTACTATAGCCCAATGTTGTTTCATTAAAAAGCCCGAACAGTCCTTTCGGATCCAAACCTATATAAGAACGATGAAACAAGCTGAAAGAATAAGAATCGTCCGTGTACTTAATGTCTTTTAATGAAAGATCCAAATCTTCAACACTTAAAGCCAAATTATTTATTCCTCCTGAGATACGAGAATAACCAAACTTCAAACCGACCACCGTATTATCCTTTATTGCATAACCCACAAAAGGTTTCACCGACAAGGTACGAAGATTCAAATCAATATCTTTCAGCAGTGAAAACAACAATCTGCTATTATCACTTTCAAAATTGAATACAGATACAGTCACTCCACCAATCCATTTATGCTTAGGGATAAAGCGGTAATTGGTAATTCCACGGTCATAACGCCCCACTGGTTTGGTATAAATAATCCGCGAAGAATCAATCGGCATCTTTTTTTCTACCATCGGTACATACACCGTATCGTGTATTACCACAACTTTATATTGTTCAAGAGAATCTCTACGAACTCCAGAAAGCGTATCACTTGTTTGAGCATTCACCTGCAAACAAGTCAACAACAGTATACTTATAAATAATAATGTTCTCATGCTTACAAATAAAATGCAATTCCCAAACCTATTGAGAAAATATTAATCTTAAAATTAGCAGAGGTAGACGATTGCTCTCCAGTCTCTACCTGATTCGTAACTTGCCTTGTCTTGCTTAAGTTTACTCCTAACACACCAATGCTCACTTCCACTGCCGTATAGTTATTGATAAAGGCTACCATTCCCGGAGAAACCCCAAAGCCAAGGTCTGTAGATTTAGAATAAGTACCTGTAAGCGCTTCACCTTTTCCGTTCGAGACCTTCGACTGACTTCCTCCTACTTCTAACTGCGTTTCACTATACAAAGCAAAACGTTTGCTATCTCCCAAAGGAATATAATTTCTAAAAATAGCCATGGCCGAATAGGAATGTTTCAACTGGTAAATATTGTTGATGTCAAATGACGTCTCATCATCCAGGTTCAGTTTGGTTTCATCCATACGCACCATAGTACGCCCATACTTAAAGCGTCCTCCCAATGCCATATTATCCTTTAAGGCATAAGCAAACATCGGACTCAATTTAAAAGAATACCCATCCGAATTAATTTTCTCTACAACCAGAAAATCATAGTTATTTTCCGTATGTTCTGAATACGACACTGAACTTCCGGCAATCCATTGTCCTTTGGGGACAAAAACTTTTGGCGGAAGTTTCTTTTGACCGCCTTGCGCATATCCTCCAAAGGTAATACACGCAAGGCATATTATACATAACAGTTTCTTCACAAATTAAATCAAATTATTTTTATTCATAAATCAACTCCATATCATCAAGCCACATTATGCTTGAAGAACTTCCTTCATAATAATCACCATACTGGCTCGCAGAAGCCACAATGATAATAGATTTAGGTTTTCGGTCATAGCCTCCATAGCCTTCATAGTCCAATGGAATGGTTATTTCCTTCATACTGGATTCTGTATCCGTACCATAATTTTCGGTAAAAATATACTCTCCATATCCAATGGTACCGGCATCTTTTGGGTTAAACAGAGAAGGGCCTTTTGTACGTACAACCACCGGCCACTCTGCACCATATTGACTATCACTTGACTGCCAATCTCCTACCGCAACATAAATTATTCCTTTATCAGACTCTCCTGCTGGTATATGTCCACCAAAATCTACCGTTCCAGGTATATAACGCACCCATACTTTTAATGCTCTTGGACGGCTTGTGCATGGACGTCCCCAGCCTAAAATTCCTTTTGTTGTATCTTCTGTTCCTAAAAATTTACCTGAGAACAAATTTCCTGCAGCAAAAACGCCCCAAATTTTGGCTGAAGATAATTTCACAGAATAACTTCCTCCATGTCGTATTGTTGCATCCTGAGTCGTAATATTACCTCCTCCTTTTACAGAGCCTGTATTTCCTGTATCCCACCACATTTCTGTTCCTTCTTTATAAAAGAAAAGACAATCAGTTGTACCAATCAAGCCAGGAACTTGTAAAACCTGTGTATATTCAAAACCTGAATTATCCGGTTGAAATTCTGTTTCCGTTATAAACTCACAAGTCACAGACGAAGCCTGATCTCCATCCATTGCCTGATATTCATAAGTCGTGCCTGGAGTCAATCCTGTAATTTCTTTACTAAAAGAGTTTGCTGACAAATCTGCGTCTACCGTTTTCCATTCCTGTTCTCCTTTCACACGATAACGGAACTTAGGAGTAAAGAGCATCTCTCTCAATATTTCACCATGTAAAGTGGCTTTCGAAGTCCACACTTCATATAGTTTCGTTTCACTCGTTTTCACGGTGGCATTAGAAGCAACAACGTTCCAGACAGCTACCCGGCTTTTTCCTTCTGCATCCACAGCCTCAATAATCGTTTCTACACTACCTTCTTCTGCTGTCATCTTTGCTATTAAATCTTTTGCAAAACAAACAGTCCAAACATCTCCATTTAAAGTTTGTTTTTTATCTGAAACAGAAATACCAACATTTTTCCATGTTTCCGTATCTTGCTCATTCAAAGTCAGAATATCCAGCTGATTTGCACTTCCTCCCCATTCCGTAAAACGTTCATTTCGGAATATCAGACTTTTTAAAGCAGAAGATGTAGACACTTGTATACTACAATTGGACTGTGTATTAAGTTCCAAATACATGGGGTGCTCTAAATTATATAACAGCCCGTCTGCATCCTTACACACAATTACGGGACGTTGCTTCAATGTAATGGTATATGTATCTCCTAAAGGAACTTCTTCCACCTTGATATTCAAAGCAGCCCCTCCGGTAGGTCCAACTTCCGTTTCTTTGTAGCTATAGGTCAGATTGTAAAGCGTAGCCGGACTCAAATCCGATAATTCAGAAGAGCTTTCGTAAGTTTTACCCCCCAATGTCGTAGCACGAAATTTGCAAATAAGCTTTCGGTTATCTTCCGGCAAACTGAAATAGCCCTTGGCATCTGCGTTCGCCGATGAATATACCAATTCCCCCGTAGACGAAGTTACAGTTACCTGATAATCCTCTTTAAAAATTTCTTTTAAAGATTCATCCCATACAATGGCTACCACTGTATTGGCGATACCACAATTTACTTCTACGGTACTTACAGCACCTTTCTCTATACTGAAATCCTTTTTACCTTCAAAAAAACGCTGTTCAAACGAAGCAGCCACAGAATCTCCTGCAGTAACTCTCACCGCATAATCACCACTTACCAGCTGAATTTGTGCAGGCACTTTATCTATTCCCTGATATTTCTGAACCAACGTCTCTCCACTATAAATACGAACCTTACAGCCTTGTTCCAAAATTGTTTGTTCCTCTTCTGACAAACTTCTGGAAACGACATTTACTTTATCTGAAACGCCAATAGAAAGATTTAAAAATCCTTCTGTTTCAGAAAGTCCCAAGCTGTCTTTACAAGAAACAAATCCAATTAAAAGAAGACAAAAAGATGTTATTGTAATTTTACTACACATTGCTATTGTATTATCCTAAATTTTTATCACCAATGATTTTGATAATTGGTTTCCTTTATTATCTATTACTGTAATTTCAAATGTATGTGTTCCACTAAATCCCAACAACAATGATGTAAAACCACTAATATCGAAATCCAATGTGGTTTTATTTAAAACCTTCTCATCAAGAGGAAGCCCTAATTGAGATAACATTTCTTTCGTTTCTGGAATCATTGTATCCGAATGTGCCAAATCAAACTCACCAAGAGATGTTCCTATTCCATTAAAATCATCATTATCTGAGGTAATTTTCACTTTCAAGTTTTGTATGCCCGCCTGAGCTTCTATACCAACTATTAAAGAAGTTTCCTCTGTTATATTCTGTGGTAAATCAATATCAAAAGGATTACCACCTAAATCTTTACCTGTAATATAAATAGAATTTTCACCAGTTTCCCCGCCATCTCCTTCGGTCGGGAAATCATCAATACCCGGTTCCGGGCCTGGATTCACACTGACTGATTCATCAGAACCTGTCAATGAAGAATCTATAGCAATTGAAATATTAAAGGCACCTCCAGACTCAGATTCACTACCATCACTCACTGGAATAAACTGATATTTAATGATGTTATGCACTCCTATCTTCACGTTATCAAAACGTTCATTATAATCTATCATTTCTCCATCGATTGTTCCTTTCAGACTTACCTCCATAGAAGCCGTCTCACTACTTGGAGCAATCAAATATGCCTTCCGACTTTCTGATGCAGGAATCTGTAACGAATTTTCTCCTATTGTAATCGTTGTTACTACATCCTCTGAAATTTTATCTTGAAAGGATTCATCATATTCTACCGTAAACAACATATTCGCCAGTTTGCAAGAAATTTCAGGTCCTTCTGTCACCTGATTTTCCTTCACTTCACAAGTTGCCGTTCCTTTATAATAAGGAACATCAAAGCCGTTGGAAGGTTCCGTAGCCGACTTTACCTCCACCGTATAAGTGCCCACTGCCAAAGACACAATTTCTGGCATCTCACTATATACCCATTGTCCTGCTTGTTGAGAATACTTATCGTATATTGTCACTATATAATTGCTTAAATCAATTTCCGACTCTGCACGTGATTCCAGATATACTACATCTACATCTAAATTCACACCCACTTTCATGGAAGATAAACTCAAATTTCCTTTTGAATTAACAATGTCTTCCATCGATTCCATATGACAAGAATAGAAGAACAATATACTTGCAAGCAGTGTAAAACAGATTAAAAATATTTTTTTCATATATGTCGGCTTTTTATTTTATTCATAAATTAATTTCACATCATCAACTGTAAGAATACTCCCGATGTGGCGAGAATCGCCATATCCTTTTAATGCCGCATCCCATCCGCTATATCCTTGAATTGCAATAGTTTGAGGAGTTTCACTATTAGATGACATAAACACAATCGTCAGTTTCGTAGCCTGTTTGGTCAGGTCTGTATATTTAATAACCACTTTATCATCTGTTTTATATTGGGGTACAGCCTTATCTATCAGCAATTCACCATAACCAATAGATGTATCCCTATTATACACTATGATATACACCTTTGCTACATCAGATTGATATGGATAATACTTATAAGCAAAACATAAAGCTGAAGGTCTAACTTTAAATAAGTGCCCCAAATTCATACCTGTGTTTACATCATACGTACCAATAAATAAACAGCCGGCACTTCTTGTCTGACAATTGCTTTGAGCTTGCCCCTGGCTTGTCCAATTATTCTTACCCCATCCAACAGTTGCAATTTCCATAGCTGTACTTCCCGAATTTGACTTATCAAGCATATCTTCAGTGATTTCACTTACACCAAAATCAGAAGCATTACCATATTGTCTTACATGCCAACTTGCAGTATGAGTTTCTGTAGCATTTGTAGGTATAACACCGGCATAAGCAGCATAATACCAAGAATAATCTCCTTTAGCCTGTGTAGTCAAAGCATTAGCAGTACTCCACCATTTATCCAACTCTCCTTGCAAATACGGATAGAAAGAATATATTTTTTTTCCTCCAAATGCACTTTTCTCCCATACCATTTCTGAATACCAATCTTCAAATCCAGCATTTCCAACCTGTGCTTTAGCCTCTGTCGTCACATTCAATTCATCAGAGATAGAAACTATTTCTCCCCCACGCTTATACACCGCACGCAAAGTATAAGACACACCTTCTGTTTCAGTTGCTCCTTCTCCCATTTTGGTCAATAAGAACAATCCCGTTTCCTCATTATAAGATTGATTAGGCCATGCTTTCCATTCTTCACCTTCTTTATATTGAATCTCTACAGTAGAGGAAGAAATCGTACGTGAGGCGCGAGATTTAGCACTCGCTTCTACCTGTAAGTATGCCTTAGTAGCCCACACATCCGCATCTCCATTCTTCAATGACAAGGTTAACTCAGGATCTTCTATCTTAAATGACTTTTCTATTACCTTTACACCAAATTCCGCCTTCAATTTGACATCATGTTCCGTATCAGTCAAAGACTCCGGATAGGTCAATGTTACAGTATGCTTGGTGTTATCACTGCTAATCTGTACTTTTTCTGCATCAAACGGCTGATAAACTCCTGTATCCGAAAGATCATAATAGAACTTTACCTTAGAAACATCACCTTCCAACGTAAGTGTAAAAGTTACAGAAGTGCTTGCATAAGGAACGGTTTCCGGTAATTCTACTGCAAAACCATTATTGCGAGTCTCAATAACCAGTTTTAATTCTTCAGAAACTTTTGTCAATGCATCCGTAGCTCTCAACGTAAACGTATGCACCTCATTATTTTCAGAAGTACAAGTCAGATTAGGCACCAACTGCTGGAAATCAATCAACGCTATTTTATCATGATTAACTCCCAATCCTTTAGTCTGCAGACCTAAAGCAGTCATTTTCTGCGATTGCTCGGTCGTCAGATTCATCAGGTCAACACTTTCCGGCCATCCCTGCTCCTTCAAAGAAGCAGAGTTCGTAACAAGTTCACACTTAGCCAGTCCAGCCGGTGCATTCAGATAAGCTTCCAGCTTTTCAGTGAAAGCTGCTCCTTCCAATACCTCCAGTGTATTTCCTGAAGTAAATCCATACGGAGTAAATACCGGAGGATCCGCATTCAACGCTTCATCCGAAATATTGATTTCCACATTCTGATCTGAAGACGGATTATCATTAAATATAATTTTCAATGAAGCAGCAGCTGCATCCACGTCCATGGTCAGACGATACTCATGTTTTTCTTCTGCCGTAAAATTCTTCGGATTTAAAGTCACTTTTTTAGATACTCCCTGGCGGGTAACCTCCAGATACACCTCTAAATCGCCCGGCACGAAATACGCACCACGCACTTCATCAGCAGAATAAGTCACCTTATTTCCCTTTGAAGAACTAACATAAGCACTATAGGAATTAAAATAAGACTTAAACTCATCCGTATAAGCGATAGAAACTTTAGCCTTATTAATAGCACAAGTCACTGAAGCCTCCGACGTTTCTGCACTCCGGACTTCTACGTTTGTACTTCCTAAATAACTCACAGCATCAAAGCCTTCTGCCTCCGCATCACCATACGAGGCTGTTACCGTATAAGTACCTACCGCGACTGATATAGGAGAAAAGTCTGCAAAACTTTCCCATGAATTAGAAACTTTTCCATCTACAGACTCTATAGCCAGCGCAAAATCATTAATATCTGGCACCGATTCCTCCTCGGCAGCCCGCGACATTTCGTCCGTAAGACTCTGGTCTGCATTAACTCTCACATCGATGCGTCCTTCAAGCGAGCTTCGGGCATCGTCTTTCGCACACGATGCCAACCCTGCCAACAGCAAGAACAGCCATACATAATATACTCTCTTCATTTTATCAAATTTCTACGGAAAAAACATCTATTTTTCCGTGTGCAAAGTAACACCAATTCCCAAATCCTCACAAGGTCTATTTATTTTATTTTTGGCTGATTTTTAAAGCTACCTAAAGAGAAATATCCAAATATCCCTGATAATTAACTAAAAAGTACCTTTTTTCATACCCCTCGATGGTCTATTTTTAAAATATACCACTATCTCTTTTATCGAACCATTTCATATTTTTAATTTCCAACCTACAAAACCTGTCTATTTTTTCCCTATCTTTGGGCAACTTGAAATAAACAAGAAACCAATAACCACAACCAACACCTTAATTTTATGAAACACAAAATTCTTGCACAGTTTACAGGCATCTGTACATTTTTGATTCTAAGCATTTGTAATGTTCATGCACAATTTTCCGTGAAAGGCACACTCGTCGACTCACTGACGCATGAAAGCGAGCCCTATGCCACCATACGCATTACGCTTGACAAATCACCGGAAAAACCGGTCAGAATGAATGTGACCGATGCAAAAGGAAAATTTCAGGAGAAGTTACCGCAAACCGGGAATTATACCCTGCAAATCACTTCGGTAGGAAAACGTACAGTGATCCGCCGTTTTACCATCACCAATAACCAGCGGGTGGCCGACCTGGGCACACTTTATACTTGTGATGATGCCCAAATGCTGAAAGGCGTGGAAGTAGTAGCCCAGAAACCCCTTGTAAAAGCAGAAATTGACAAAATTTCTTACAGCATAGAAGACGACCCTGATTCCAAAACCAATACCACCCTCGAAATGCTGCGAAAGGTACCGCTCGTCACCGTCGATGGAGAGGACAACATACAAGTCAACGGCTCCAGCAATTTCAAGGTACATGTAAACGGGAAGCCCAATACGCTGATGAGCAATAACCCGAAGGAAGTGCTCCGCAGTCTGCCAGCCAACTCCGTCAAGTCCATCGAAGTGATAACGGAACCGGGGGCCAAATACGACGCAGAAGGTATCGGAGGTATCCTGAACATCATTACAACCGATGCCAAGATGCAGGGATACAATGTTACTCTCGGAGCCAATGCCAATAACATGGGGGTATCGGGATATGCTTACGGAACCGTGCAGGTAGGAAAGCTTACCCTCACCGGAAATTACTCATACAACCATCAGAACCAGCCCCGCAGTCTTTCTGACAGCGAACGTGAAGATTTTACGTCTACCGACTACCGCCATCTGCTGACACAAGGTTCTTCCAAGAGTACAGGAAATTTCCAGTTCGGCAACATTGAAGGAAGTTATGAGATAGACACCCTGAACCTGATTACGTTCTCAGCCAACGTATTTGGAGGGAAATTTGACACACATGGCGATTCGCGTACCATCATGAGCGACAATGACTGGAAGGAACGCTACAGTTACCAGACTCTCAACCGGTCAATCAGTCAGTTTGGAAACATCGGTATCAATGCTGACTACCAGCATTCTTTCAAAAAGAAAGGAGAATACCTCACGTTGTCCTACAAGTTCAACAACTCGCCGAACAACAATGAAGCCGATACCGACTATGACGAAATGAAAGACGTACCCTTCAACCTGCTTCACCAGTGTTTCGACAACGATGCGCATACGGCAGAGCATACGGCACAGATTGACTATGTCAATCCGCTGAATGAAAAGCACTACATAGACGCCGGCATGAAATACATTTTCCGTGAAAACTACAGTGACAGCCAGTATTTCCTGGAAAATGGCCAAGGCGAAATGGAAGCCAACCAGGACCTTTCAAGCAAATACCAGCAAGGACAGCATATTTTGGCAGCATACGCTGATTATCAGTTGAAATGGAAGAAATTCGGAGCAAAAGCCGGTGTGCGCTACGAACATACGTTCATGGACGTGGAATATGACTATATGCCCGAACGCAATTTCAAAGCCGGATTCGATGACGTGGTTCCTACCCTGAATCTGTCTTATATGTTAGGTACAAGCGCTACCCTGCGTGCCAACTACAACATGCGCATCAACCGTCCGGGAATATGGTACCTGAATCCTTTCCGCGATACCAGCAACCCGACTTCCATCAGCTACGGTAATCCGGACCTGGACACAGAAAAGGCACACATTCTTGGAATGACCTTCAACACCTTCAGTGCCAAGTTCAGCCTGAATGCCAACCTTACTTATACGTTTACCAACAACGGTATTGAGCGCTATTCCTTCATGAACAATGGGGTACAGGAGAATACCTACGGCAATGTAGGCAAGAGCCAGCGTACACGTCTGGCTTTATGGATGAACTGGAATCCGGGCAACACTACCCGCCTCTCACTCAATACCAGCGGAAGCTATTCTGACTACCAGAGTAAGGAGCTGAACTCACGCAACAACGGATTTGCCGGTGAGGTGTTTGCCAACATACAGCAGACCATCCCCTGGGAACTACGTCTCAGTTTCTATGGTGGAGGAAGCACTCCTTACATCTCCCTGCAAGGAAAAGGTTCTTCTTTCTACTATTATGGTGTCAACCTGAACCGTTCTTTCCTGAAAGACAAACGGTTGAACATTTCGCTCTTTGCCAGCAATATCTTCCAGAAGTACAACTCCTATAGCAATGAAATGTGGACAGACACATTCCGCTCATGGTCGAAAAACAGTTATCCCTCACGCAGATACGGCATCAGCATCAGCTGGAGGTTCGGTGAATTGAAAACCCAGGTGAAAAAGACACAGCGAAGTATCACAAACGATGACGTAAAGTCAGGAGGAGACAACAAGACCGCTGGAAGCATGCAATAAATTCGCTATCATTGACTCCTCGAAGATAGGATGCGGTTCGGCAATACTTGCGCTCAAAAGCAAGCTTTTGGCTTGGTATTGCTTTCACCTTTCACTATCTTTGCCAAAAACAGGACAAAATGGAAAAAGAATTACCTAAAATAGACCTGCCCGAAGAATGGCTGGTAGGCACCGGTATCAGCAAAGAGCTGCTGGGGCTGTACAGAAACTATCCGGTGCGCCTGAAATGTGAGATTTTCGTACTCTGCACCTCAGGAGAAGTAGATGCCTCGGTCAATCTCAACAAAATAACGGTAAAAGCCAACGACTTTATCGTACTTACTCCAGGAAGTATCTTCCAGATAAATGACATTAAAGGAGACCTGAACATCTACTTCGGAGGATTTTCTTCTCAGTTTATGGAACACAACCTTCAGTCGCATTCCTTTCTGGATACGATGTACATCACATTAGGACGTCCTGTGATTGGCTTAAAGCCAGAAGGTGCCAAGATGATGGAGGAGTACATGCAGCTGCTTATCAAGATGTACGAATTTCTTCCGGAAAAAATCAGACCGGAAATTGCCACTAATCTGTATGCCGACATACATAAAGGTATATCCATACTCTACCGGAACAAGACTGATGAGGTACATCCGTTGTCAAAGAGTGAACTGATTTGCCGCAATTTTGCCCAGCTGGTCATGCAGCATTACAATCAGACACGAAACGTAGCCTGGTATGCCGAAAAGCTACAGATTACACACGCACATCTTTGCACTACCGTGAAACAAATTACGGGAAAAACGTGCGTGGACATCATTTCATCCATGGTCATCATGGATGCCAAGTCACAGTTGAAATCGTCCCAGCTTTCCATACAGAATATTTCCGATTCACTGAGCTTTGCCAATGTATCGTTCTTCGGAAAATACTTCAAACGCTATGTAGGAATGAGCCCGTTAGAATATCGAAACAACGGCTAAACACTTAATAAGCAACACATTATAAATTAAAAAGATTTTTTATTCAAAATGCTTCAAGAAACGCACTTGTGTTTAAAGGAAAACATCAAAGAGTTTAGATTAAAACGTCTTTGCGTTTTAAACAAAACGTACTTACATTCTCATCCAAACGCACTTGTGTTTCAGAACAAACGCCCGTGCGTTTTCAGCACCTTGAAAGAGCCTATGAAGAAAATTTGTTTTTTACTGATTTTCAGTCTGATAAAATTCTCCTTACAAGCTGCATCGAATATCCGGATTACTCCTGTTCCTTCCCTTCCCCAGCTTCCGGTTAGTGCCATACACCGCATTTTTCAGGACAGCGAAGGACTGATGTGGTATGGCACGGTCAACGGACTGTGCTGCGACGACGGATACCAGATTAATGTCATCCGTTCAGACATCAACACCCCGGGACTGCTGAATGACAACACCATCCAGTCCATTGCCGAAGATGAGAGGGGAAGAATCTGGTTTGGAACCGACCATGGAGCCTACATACTGGACAAAGCCAGCAGACAGGTAACACCGTTGGATGCTGAACGGTTACAGACAAGTTTTATCTACAGCATACGGAAAACATCCGACGGATATATGTGGATATCCACAGGACATAAACTACTGAGATACAATACTGAGGGAAAATTGCAGAAAACCTATCAGCTATACGACCATCAAGGAAAACCTGCATGGATGGCCGGTTTCTGCGAAAGCCGGCAGAAACAGATTCTGATTACCTTAGATAGAGAAGGAATCTATCGCTACGATAAAAAGACAGACTCCTTCCTCCGCTATGCCAATCCGCCTTCCGGAGGAAACCTGACCTCCATTATTCAGGACCGTACTCATAATTATTTCTGGGTAGGTACCAATTCCAAAGGTCTGTTACTCTTCGATCCTTCCGCACCCAAAGACTCCATCTATACCTACTCGCCGCTTCCCGTAAATCCTATGGGAGAAGCAGAAGGAGACATCTTATACCTGGAGCAGGATAACCGCGAAGGAATTCTCTGGACAACTACCCGAAGTTCTCTGATAGCCATGCGCTACGATGAAGCCCGCCGCTGTTTGCACCAGACGGATTTTCGTCTGCCGGCTGAATATGGAAACATGCTGAATGAAATTTACCAGGACAAAGACGGAAACCTCTGGGTCGCCTCTTTTGACGGAAAAAGTTTCATTATCCATTTTACGGAAAACGCTCCGGAAGAATTTGCTCTGCCTGCTCTACAACAGCGTGTCCGCTTTCAACCGGCCATCATGGCCCTCTGTGATGCAGGAGAAGGGAAGATGTGGATATCACAGGAACGAACAGGACTCGGGCTGTACGACCTGTCCTACCATACAGTCAGTCTTTACCACGACTTCTCTGTGCTGAAAACGCTTTCACTTGGTTCTATCAAGCAAATGACCGAAGCCCGGAGGGAAGGAAATGTATGGGTGATACCTGAAGGGCGCAACCTTATCTATGAACTCGGACGGGAAGGTATGCAAATGAAGCACTTACGCACCCTGAGCCTTCCAGAAAAGGCCCAAAGACATTTTACCCAGACTTACGAGGACCGTAACGGCACGCTTTGGGCAGGTACCAACAACGGAGTGTTTGCTTTTTCTCTACACAACAACCAATGGCATACGGTCTGCGATACATTAGGACTGGTAAGTGCCATCAAGGAAGACAAGCGGGGAAATCTATGGATTGGAACACTGAATAAAGGGCTTTATCAGCTGTCTCCCAAGGGGGAATGCCGAAAGATTCTTTCTCCTCTCTCTATCACCTGCCTGAGTGTGCAGGAAGACAGCCTCATCTGGATGGGCACGCAGGAAGGAGGAGTCTATGCCTTGAATGTGCAGACAAAAAAACTGACGGATCATACCCGGCTGTGTGAACTGAACGGAAACATTGTCAACCAGCTGGAGTTTGACGTATACGGCCATCTGTGGATAGATACCAACCAGAAACTGATTGAGTATAATCCGACAAACCACTCGTTTTCCACCTACCTTACCACCGACAATTCCATGTTGCTCCGCCGGTTCATTCCTACAGCCATCTGTAAGGGACATGACGGACGGATTTATTTCGGTGGCATTCCAGGCATCTGTGCAGTAACTCCATCCGACCGCCTTGACCAGCCCAGCAAGGATATTCCGACGTTTATCACCGGATTGTACGTCATGGGTAAACCCATAGCGAACGGACATTCTCTGACACTCCAGCCGGACGAATATGATCTGGACATTCATTTTTCATCTCTTGACTACCTGAATGCCCGCAAAATACGTTATGCTTATCGTCTGGCCGGACTGGATAAAGAATGGAACTACACCACCGTAGGACAACATACCGTCAGCTACAAGCACCTGCCTCACGGAAACTACGTATTCGAGGTGAAGGCGACCGACGGGTATGGAATATGGAGTGAGAAAATCACGAGACTTCACATTGAGCGTCTGCCTGCCTTCTACCAGACGGGGTGGGCCATCGCCTTTTATATATTGGTAGTGATAGCCGGAATCTTTATCGGACTTCGTTTCTACCTCCGTCGGATGAAGCTGAAAAATGAAGAACTGTATGCCGACAGCGCGGAATTGATGAAAATGCGTTCCTACCTGGATGAAAAGCCTGTTCCGCAAACTGAAGTCCGTATTTCAGAAATGGAATTTGCCAAACTGGATGAAATTCTGTTAGGAAATATCCTGAAAGCGGTAGAAGATAATTTGAGTGAAGCCGAATTCGACGTGCAGCATCTGGCAGAAAAAGTCAACATGTCACGCTCCACATTGACCCGCAAGCTCAAGGCCATTACGGGGCTTACTCCATTAGAGTACATCCGTCGCGTGAAGATGCAACATGCCTGCCGCATGTTAAAAGATCCTCATACCACCGTGAACGAAGTGGCCCTGGCATTAGGCTATTACAACCGGAAATATTTTACTTCCTGCTTCAAGGAAGAATACGGAATGACCCCCAGCGAGTTTCAGAAACAGCAGGAAAAAGGGGATACATCTGAATCAAAAGAGGGGTAAAAATGAATCAGATCCCTCTCTGAAGCATTTCATACCGCTCTTTGGCGCATTCTGTTCTCCTGCTCTAAAAAGAATCTCTTTACATTTGAACTATCAACCTTTGTATTCAGATTTAACGAAAAACAAACTTGTTCAACATGAAAAAAGAGATTTTATTTCTTGCTGCACTGGCCACTTGTTTGTCTTCCTTCGGTCAGACTTTTGAAAAGACCGCTCAGGGAGGAAAGTTCCAGACTGCACAGCCCACATTGAACGGGGAAGTGATTTTCTACTCTCCTTCTATTGTGCGCATCGTAAAGTATCCTTCGGCTGAAATGCCCGAAAAGAAAAGTTATCCGGTCATCAAGACTCCGGAAAAGGTAGAAATCTCCTACAAACAGAATGGAAACACGGTATGCATGACCTCCGGAAAAATGACAGTGACACTCGATGTGGTTACCGGAAAGGTGACTTACACCGACCTGAAAGGAGAAACACTGTTAAAGGAAAAAGTGGAAGGTACCAATTTCATTCCGCGCAAGGACGTAAACCGTGACGCATTTACCGTCAGCCAGGCATTCAGCCTTGAACCAGAAGAAGCTATCTACGGATTAGGACAACGCCAGAGCGGAGCCATGAACCACCGCAACCAGCAAATTCACCTGTCAAACGGCAATACCAATATCTGTATCCCCTATTTCACATCTGAAAAAGGATATGGCGTGTACTGGGATAATCCAGGTATCTCTGACTTCAGCGATACGCCGTATGAAACATCTTTCTCTTCACAGGTAGGACTTTGCTCCGATTATTATTTCTTGTACGAAGACGGCACACAGGATGGTGTAATCGCCTGCATCCGTGACCTGACCGGAAAGGCTACCATGTTCCCGCTCTGGACCATGGGTTACTGGCAGTGCCGCGAACGCTACAAAAGTCCGGACGAACTGTGCGGCGTACTCGACAAATACCGCAAACTCCAGATTCCGCTGGATGGTATCGTACAGGACTGGCAGTACTGGGGATGTGACTCCAACTGGAATGCCATGAAATTCGTGAATCCACGCTACATTAACAAGATGGACGACAAGGAAGCACTTCGCTACCTTCCGAATGGAGAAGACAAGAATGCACGCTATCCGAAACCTCGCTTCAAAAGCCCGGAAGAAATGGTGGAATACGTACATAAGAACAATGCACACCTGATGATTTCCGTATGGGCCAGCTTCGGACCATGGACCGACCAGTTCAAGGAACTGGACAAGATGGGAGCCTTGCTGAAATTTGAGACATGGCCTCCGAAATCGGGTGCACATCCTTACGACCCGTTCAACAAAGATGCCCGCGACCTGTACTGGCGTTACCTCAGCCACCTGCATAAAATGAACATCGATGCCTGGTGGACCGACTCAACAGAACCCGACCATCTGAACCCGAAAGAAAGCGACTTCGACCTGATGACAGCCGATGGTTCTTTCCGCTCCGTACACAATGCGTTCCCGCTGGACCACAACCGGGGTATCTATGAACACCAGCGTGCCGTATCGGACGATAAACGTGTGTTCCAGATGACACGTTCCGGTTACCTGGGTCAGCAGCACTACGGTGCCCTGAGCTGGAGCGGCGACGTGGTATCAAGCTGGGATGTACTCCGTCAGCAGATTCCGGCCGGACTGAACTACACGCTTTGCGGTATCCCGTTCTGGAACACGGATTTAGGAGGTTTCTTCGGATGGGAATACAACAATGACTGCACTAACGTAGCTTATCAGGAACTGCATGTACGCTGGTTCCAGTGGGGCTGCTTCATGCCATTGATGCGTAACCACTGTTCTTCACCGATGATGAATGAAATTGACCTCTTCGGCAAGGAAGGTGACTGGGCTTACGATGCACAGAAACGTATTATCGAACTTCGCTACCGTCTCTTACCTTATATATACAGCTTAGATGGAGCCGTAGTACAGGAAGACGGTACCATGATGCGTCCGCTGGTAATGGACTTTGCCAACGACCGTAAGGCTATCCTGCTGGACGATGAATACATGTTCGGTAAAAACATTCTAGTATGCCCGGTAACAGAACCGCTTTACACCAAGAAAGTAGAAGGCAACAAGGGAGTTACTACCGTGCCCGACGTAGCGAAAGCTTCTGCTCCGGTAAAAGTCTACCTGCCTAAAGGTTCTCAATGGATTGATTTCTGGACTAACAAAACCGTAGCAGGCGGTCAGGAAATCCAGCGCGAATGTCCGGTTGACATCCTGCCACTTTACATCAAAGCAGGAAGTATCCTTCCGCTTGGTCCGAAAGTACAGTACGCTACTGAAAAGAAATGGGATAACCTGGACATCTGTGTTTACCCGGGAGCCAATGGCGAATTCGTGCTCTACGAAGACGAGTTTGATAACTATAACTACGAAAAGGGTATGTTCTCCACCATCAAGTTCAGCTGGGACGATGCCTCACGCACACTGACCATCAGCGACCGCAATGGTGAATTCCCGAAGATGCTGAAACGCCGTAACTTCCGCATCACGCTGATGCAGCCTGGCAAGCAGTCAGCAGAAACCGTCATGGTTAAAGCTGACAAGAAAGTAGCTTATTCAGGTAAGAAGCTGGTAGTGAAACTGTAATATAAAAGAAAAAGAGGCCATCTCAAATTCAATTTGAGATAGCCTCTTAAACATACTTTTTATATAAAACATAAAATTGGTTCAGAGGTAAGTTTCTTTCACTTGATTTAATCGTAAAATATTACATTTTTCCCAAAATATATTACATTTAAAATAAGTGTAAAAAGTACTTCCTTTGCGTTAAGTAATAAAACATATAGACACATAATCTTTGTTATTAATCCATCGATAATTAATAGAAAACACGAAACCTTTTAATATTAACCTCTATTACTTTTAATTTATAACCTTATTAAAACTAATTTTTATGAAACATGCATGCAAAGAAAAGCCGTCGTGCTACAGATGGCTTCAGGCTGTTATTACCACAGTCTTTTTTCTATGTTGGGCAACTGTAGGATGGGGACAAAATCTTTCTGTTAAAGGAAGTGTTAGCGACACCAAAGGGGAACCTATTATTGGAGCCAGCGTAGTTGTCAAAGGAAACACAACTCAAGGAACAATCACCGATTTAGACGGACAATTTACCCTCAATGTTCCTTCTAATTCCACACTCGTAATTTCTTATATCGGATATGTTACACAGGAAGTACCCGCCAAAGGTACAGTAAAAGTAACCTTAAAGGAAGATAACGAAATGCTGGATGAAGTAGTTGTTATTGGTTATGGTACACAGCGTAAAGGAGATGTAACCAGTGCTATTTCCAGCGTAAAATCGGACAATTTTGTCAAAGGTGCGGTAAAAGACGTTGGTCAGCTGATTCAAGGAAAAGTAGCCGGACTGGCCATCACCAATCCAAACGGTGACCCGGCAGGTGAAACTCAGATCCGCTTACGTGGAACCAACACTATCGGTGGAGCCAATACAGCTCCTTTGGTACTGATTGACGGAATCCCTGGAAGCCTGAGCACAGTAGCTCCTGAAGATGTGGAAAGTGTAGACGTACTGAAAGATGGTTCTGCTGCTGCTATCTACGGAACTCGTGGTACCAACGGGGTTATCCTTATCACAACCAAACAATCAAAGGGAGGTGACATCTGCTCTGTAGAATATAGTGGCTATGTCAGTACTTCTATGCTGGCCAAAAGACTTGAAATGCTGAGTGGACGTGAATTTGCAGCCTTGTATCCCGAATATGATTACGGATATGATACAGACTGGGTAGACGAAATCACCCGCACTCCAATTACGCATGTACACAACTTGTCATTGATGGGAGGTAATTCCAAGACAAACTATATTGCCAACATCAACTATGCAGACAGACAAGGTACCATGAAAAAATCTGATTTCGATAACTTCCAAGGACGAGTAGAAATTACTCATCGGATGTTCGATGATAAGGTAAAGCTGAAATTCGGTATTTTCGGAAAGAAAAACCAGATGGAATCTACACAAAACGGAGGAAGCTTCCGCGGAGGTGTTTACTCACAGGCTACCAGAAGAAACCCGACAGAACCGGTACGTAACCCTGACGGTTCATGGTATGAAAACGTAAACAAATTCGAATATGAAAACCCGTTGGCACTCTTGTATGAATCAGACGGTAACGTAAAAAAGACAGAGTTACGCTACAACGGAAACATCACTTATAATCCTATCAAGGATTTGACATTATCAGCTTTATTCTCATACACCCGCGAGAACATGAACCGCGGATACAGCGAAACTCAAAACCATATTTCTGCGCTGCGTGACCATAAGAATGGATGGTCATCTGTAGGAAGTTACACAGAAATGGAGAAATTGATGGAATTAACTGCTCAATACAACAAAACCATCAATGATCATAAATTCTCTATCTTGGGCGGTTACAGCTACAATGAAACAGACTATGAAGAAATGTGGTTCGACAACTACGGTTTCCAGGATGATTACTTTGGCGGATGGCACAACATCGGCATCGGTTCTGCATTGAAAGAAGGAAAGGCTACAGCAGGTTCCAAGAAAACCTCTACTAACCTGATCGGTTTCTTCGGACGTGCCACTTATTCATGGAAAGAACGTTATTTGTTCATGGCCGCACTCCGTTATGAAGGAGCCAGCCAGTTGTGGGGAACAGACAACGCTTGGGGATTATTCCCTTCTGTATCATTCGGATGGAGAATCACTGAAGAACCTTTCATGAAAAATCAGCAGATTTTTGATGACTTGAAACTGAGAGTTGGTTACGGAGTCACTGGTTCACAACCTAAAAATCCGTTCTTGGGAGTAGCCATGCTGAAATATGGCTCATACGCCTATGTAAATAACAACTGGATACAAACTATCGTGCCGGCTTCTAACCCTAACCCGGATTTACGCTGGGAAGAGAAAAAGGAAACCAACATCGGACTTGACTGGGTTTCATGGGAAGGACGTTTGTCTGGTAGTATCGACTGGTATAACCGACTGGTAGACGGATTGATTTATGATTACGCTGTACCTACTCCGCCGAACTTGTATAACACAACCACAGCCAATGGTGGTAAGATGAGAAACAAAGGTTTGGAAATTTTAGTGAACGTAATTCCTGTACAAACAAAAGATTTTGAATGGAGCACCACTGGTACATTCTCTTTCAACTCTAACAAACTGGAAAGTCTGTCAGGAAGTGTATTTAAAACAGAATACGACTATTTCAACACCGGAACTGTAGAATATTCCGGACAAGTAGCAGATTCTCACCGTGTACAAGTAGGCGAAAGTATCGGTAACTTCTACGGATTCAAAGTTGTAGACGTAGACGAAGAAGGACGCTGGATTTATGAAGACCGTAACGGAAATCTGGTGAACTACAAAGATTTCACTCATGCTCCTGAAGACAAACATATTATTGGTAACGGATTGCCTAAATACTATGCAGGATGGAATAACAACTTCAGATACAAAAACTTTGACCTGTCAATCACAATGCGTGGTGCATTCGGATTCCAGATTATCAATGGTGCTCGTATGAACTACGAAAACGTGAAAAATGCCAGAATGGAAAACCGTTTGAAATCAGTAAACGACCTGGTATTTGGCAAACACACACTTAGCCCGGAAGTGGAACCTGAATTCAACAGCTACTATGTAGAAGATGGTGACTACTGGAAGATTGACAACATTACACTGGGATACAGTTTTGGCAATATCGGAAAATACATCAAGTCATTGCGTATCTATGGTTCAGTATTGAATGCACTGACCATTACCGGATACAAAGGCATTGACCCTGAAGTTTCTACCGATGGCTTAACCCCAGGTTATGATACACGAGACAGATACCCCAGTGTACGTTCATTCACATTAGGTGTAAATGTAAAATTCTAATTAAAAGCAAAAACCATGAAAAATATAATCAGATTATTTTCTACATGCCTTCTTACTTCAGCCCTGATAGGCAATACGGCATGTACCAAACTATTGGATGACAGCTATGGACAAGTAGTATCCAATCAATACTCTCCCAAAACAGAAGAAGAAGTCAGCTACCTGGTAAATGCAGCCTATATTCCATGGAGAGAAACGTTGCTGCAATGGAATGGAGTGGTACGCTCACAAGAACTGTGTGCAGACCAGGATGTAATTCCTGCACGTGATGGAACAGGATGGGTAGACGGATACATTTACAAACGCTGGCATCAACATACCTGGACTACAGAAGACGACGGAGTACTTCAAGGATGGGAGCGTACTTATAACGGAGTAAACACTTGCAACCGTATTCTTTCACAAATAGAAGAAGGTACAATCAGTGTGGACGAAGAAACTAAGGCAGCCTTGATTGCAGAATTGAAAGTACTGCGTGCCTCTTACTATTACATCTTGATAGACCTTTACGGAAATGTGCCCCTGGTAACAGATTTTAAAGATGAATCCTTACCCAAGCAGGCTACCCGTAAAGAGGTATTCAACTTCATCGTCACAGAAATAAAAGATAATATCAATCTGCTGTCAGAAACGCCACGAGGATACTATTACGGACGATTCAACAAATGGGCTGCTCACACCCTACTGGCAAAAGTATACTTAAATGCTGAAATCTGGGCAGGAGAAGCACACTGGCAGGACTGTATTGACGAATGTCAGGCAGTGATTGATTTCGCCACTTCTACCGGCGAATACGACCTGGAAGAAAAACAGAAAAATGTATTCATCACGAAAAATGAGAATTCAAAAGAAATCATTTTCGCTCTTCCTTTTGATGAAATCTATGTGACAGGATGGAACGATTTTGACTTCCACATGTATACACTGTCGGCTGAAAACCAAGATACTTACCAGTTTACAGAAAGACCTTGGGGAGGTGTATGTGCCATACCACAATTCATTGATACATTTGATCCGGAAGATTTGCGTCTGAAAGAGAACTATATCCAGGGACCGCAGCTGACGGCATCGGGAGAAGCCTTGCAGCGCAGTGACGGTAAAGGGCAGCTTATTTACATCAACGAGGTTCCTTCCATTGAAAGTTCAGACTCCGGACATGGCTACCGCTGGGGTAAATTTGAATATGCCAAAGGTATCACCAACCGTCTGAGCAACGACTGGCCTTTACTTCGTTATGCAGATGTACTCATGATGAAAGCAGAAGCATTGATGCGTTCCGGACAACCTGGTGCAGGAGCTCTGGTAACTCAGGTACGCTATCGTGCATTCGACAATAAAGCAAAAGCTACAGTAACCGATGATGAACTGGAAGCAGGAAGCTGTTATGATTACGGACGTCGGGATACCAACAAGGAAACACACGAAGGAGGTGCTGATATCAAATACGGACGATTCCTGGATGAACTTGGATGGGAATTCTGTCAAGAAGGCAGACGCCGTCAGGATATGATTCGCTTCGGAGTCTTTACTACAAAATCATGGTTCTCACATGATAAGAGTAACCCGAACAGAAATCTCTTCCCTATCCCGAACAAGGCTATGCTGACAAACAGTAACTTAAAACAGAATCCGCAATAAGATTCAAAAAGTTGAAAAACTAAATAAAAAACTCCCTTATTCCCTGCTATTATAAACAATGGGAATAAGGGAGTCTTTTTTATAGAACATTTATTCAGGAAGCTCTACCACACCGAGCTTTTTCTTTCCATCCATCTTGACGGATAAAGGTTTCTCAAACCGTACCCAGCGCAGGTATTTGGTTTCTTCTACCGCCGGCATGCTGTCGAGCAATGCCTGGTTGTAGATACCATCGTTCATATAGGCATTGATGGTAAAGTATCCCACTCCGAAAGAAGTCAGATTCTGGAAGAAGTGAGTTCCCTGACTGGGGTCTACCCGGTAATTGGTCAGTCCGGCTTCCACGATGATACGGGCAGCCGAAATGTTGGGCCATTTCACCGGAATGCCCAACCACGTATCACTGCTTCCCCAGCGTCCGGGGCCGACCAGTATGTAGTGTTTCCCTTCATCGAGGAAACGACGGTTGAGCTTCTCAATGTCGTAAGCTATCAACTGGTTATTGGATGCAGAATAGCCATCAGTCTTAACATAAATCACATCCTGTATATCGTCCATCACACCGTGTCCCAATGAGTTTTCACTCTTGAGTAACAGGCGTTCATCGGGAATCACACTCAAATCTTCATCCAGTCCGGCTTTTACATCAACCATCGGACGTATCTGCAACAGATAGAAGATGCCACTCTTTGTACGGGCATCAAAATTGACGGCAAACTCGATTTCTACCGGACGGCGCATTTCGTCTTGACCGTATTTCTGTGCCAACTGCAGGATACGGGCCAACGGGAACACATCGTGCTGAAGGATATTGGCAAAGGTTATCAGCTTGCGGCCGCCGGGATAAATACCGTCACGTATCACCATGTCGTACGGATCGTAAGTAGAAGCAATGAAGTTCAAGGCTCCGTCAGCTTCAGCGTCTTTCACGTGAAGCTTCAGCAGGTTAAATCCATCGTCAAGCGAGAAATTCTGTCCCAAGTTCTTTAAGTCGAGAGCATAGAAGCGGGTCTGTGTTTCACGCAGGGCGATTTCCATTTCACTGGTCTGAAGTACTTGTGTAGGATGGTAAGGGCATACACGCAAGGTCAATCCACCGTCTACGATGTATTTTCCTAATCCCAAAGCCAGACTGACGGTTCCTTCTTCGGCCAGTTCATCATTAATCGGATAATAGTTAATGGAGCGGGCTACTCCGGAAATAGCCGGATAATAGCGGTCGCCATACTGGGTGCCGACTACTTCCTGCAGGATGACGGCCATTTTCTCCTGGTCAATCACGTTGCTGGTAGCCTGCATATAGGCTTTACTATCCTTATAATATACGGAGGCATATACTCCCTTAATAGCATCTCCTAACATACGGAGCATTTCGTACTTGTCGTCCAGATAGGGAATCATGTAAGTAGAATAGATTCCGGCAAAGGGTTGGTAGTGGGAGTCTTCCAACAGACTGGAGGAACGGATGGCGATCGGTGCCTTCACCGCATCGAAGAAAGCAAAGAAATCCTCTACCAGCCGGTCGGGCAACTTGGCACGAAGGAAGGCACGAAGAATTACGTCGTCAGCCGCATCGCTCAGAGCTATCTGGTACAACTGGTTGGAGTCCATGAACTCGTCAAATATATCGGTACAGAGGACTACGGTTTTCGGAATCATGACCGACGCATTATCAAACTCATCGAACTCAGTATGGCGTTTTACCATGTTGTCAATGAAAGCCAAGCCGCGTCCCTTTCCTCCCAACGAACCATCACCGATACGGGCAAAATTGGAATAACGGTCGAAGCGGTCACGCTGGAACACGGCTACCACTCCCTGATTCTTCATCTTGCGGTATTTCACAATGGCTTCGAAAATTATCTGGCGGTGTGCATCAATATCCTGAAGAGATTCCCACGTAATCTGTTTCAAGAATTCAGCTACCGGGAAGATGGCACGCGAATACAGCCAGCGCGAAATATGATTGCGGCTGATATGATAAAGGAAAGACTCGGCAGGAATGGCAAATATCACATTCTGCAGCTCCTTCAGGTTATGAATCCGGGCCACTTCTTTCATGGTATGAGGGTCACGGAAAATAAAGTCACCAAAACCAAAGTTATCTGACACCGCCTCACGAAGGTCGATATTCATCTTCTTGGAGTTCTTATCAATGAATACGGCATCCAACTCCGGTGCATAGCAGCGATTGCTTTCCTCAGCCGACTGAAGAATAAGAGGTATAAACGGATCGCGTTTGCGGACTTCACGCAGCAAGGTTACACCAGCCTGAGGGTCATTGACACCCCCGTGAGGAAAACGGGCATCAGAAATAATACCGAGCACGTTATTCTGATACTTATTATATAGCTCCGTAGCTTCCTCGTAGGAACGGGCCAATACGATTTTAGGACGTCCACGCATACGAAGGGTACGCTGGTGCTCATTCAAAGCTTCCGTTGCAAACTCCTGACTCTGGCGGAGAACAAACTTATAGAGGTTGGGCAATACGGAAGAATAAAAGCGGATGGAATCTTCCACCAACATGATCATCTGTACGCCAACTTCCTTGATGTCATGCTCCAGGTTCATCTTGTCTTCTATCAGCTTGATGATGGACACCAGCAGGTCGGTATTTCCCAACCAACAGAACACATACTCAAAGATGCTCAAATCTTCATGTTCCATTCGTTCCTTGATGCCATGCGAGAAAGGTGTCAATACCACCAGCGGAAGATGCGGATACTCCTTTTTAATATCGCGGGCAATGTCGAAGGTATCGCTATTGTCAGAGCCCGGCATACAGATAACCAGGTCGAACATGGTGTTGCGCAACTGTTCCCAGGTTTCTTCTGCCGTAGAGACCTGCGTGAAACGAGGAGGATAGCGCAAACTCAGGTTCATATATTCATTGAAAATCTTTTCGTCAATGCGGCCGTCATCTTCCAGCATGAACGCATCGTAGGGATTGGCCACCAACAATACGTTGAATATACGCTTTGTCATCAGGTTGGCAAACTGCGTATCCTTGAAATACAGCTGACGGAGTTTAATTCTTAGTTTGGTGAGCATGGTATCTTCTTTTAAAGCTTATATAACAGAAACAAAATTCGGAATTTCACACGATTTTTGCAAATCTTTCTTGAGAGTTGATAAAAAACTAACAAAATTCAATCTAACACTCAAATTTTCGGGCAAAACTCTTTGATGATACAGGTAATTTTCTATCTTTGCATATACAAAATATTTCATTTTGTCAGACCTTAAATTATTTGATTATGGACATTAATAAAATCATGTCATCACTGGAAGCCAAGCATCCAGGTGAATCTGAGTACCTTCAGGCAGTCAGGGAAGTATTGCTTTCTATCGAAGATATTTACAATCAACACCCCGAATTTGAAAAGGCAAAAATCATTGAACGACTGGTAGAACCGGATCGTATCTTCACATTCCGTGTGACATGGGTAGACGACAAAGGTGAAGTGCAGACAAACTTGGGTTACCGCGTACAGTTTAACAACGCCATTGGCCCGTACAAGGGAGGTATTCGTTTCCACGCTTCCGTGAACTTGTCTATCTTGAAATTCCTAGGATTTGAACAGACATTCAAGAATGCTTTGACTACCCTGCCGATGGGTGGCGGTAAAGGTGGTTCTGATTTCTCTCCACGTGGCAAGAGTAATGCAGAAATCATGCGCTTCTGCCAGGCTTTCATGCTGGAATTATGGCGTCATTTAGGACCGGATATGGATGTTCCGGCTGGTGATATTGGTGTAGGCGGACGTGAAGTAGGTTACATGTTCGGCATGTACAAGAAACTTACCCGCGAATTTACAGGTACATTTACCGGCAAGGGACTTGAATTCGGAGGTTCACTGATTCGTCCGGAAGCTACAGGCTTCGGCGGCTTGTATTTCGTAAAACACATGCTCGACGAAAAAGGTATCGAAATTAAAGGGAAGACGGTAGCCATCTCCGGGTTCGGTAATGTAGCATGGGGAGCTGCCACCAAAGCTACTCAATTGGGAGCAAAAGTAGTTACCATCTCCGGACCGGACGGTTATATTTATGATCCGGAAGGTATCAGCGGAGAAAAGATTGACTATATGCTTGAACTGCGTGCATCGGGTAACGACATCGTGGCTCCATACGCTGAAAAATTCCCTGGATCTACTTTCGTACCGGGACGTCGTCCGTGGGAAGTGAAAGTAGACATCGCACTGCCATGTGCTACTCAGAACGAATTGAACGGCGAGGATGCACAAAACCTGATCAAGAACCAGGTACTCTGCGTAGGAGAAATTTCCAACATGGGATGTACACCGGAAGCTATCGACGCATTCATAGAACATAAGATGATGTACGCTCCAGGAAAGGCTGTCAATGCAGGTGGTGTAGCTACTTCCGGTCTTGAAATGAGTCAGAACGCCATGCATTTGAGCTGGACTGCTCAGGAAGTAGATGAAAAGCTTCATCTAATTATGCATAACATTCATGAACAATGCGTGAAATACGGTAAGGAAAGCGATGGATACATCAATTATGTGAAGGGTGCAAACATTGCCGGATTTATGAAAGTGGCTCACGCCATGATGGCTCAAGGAATAGTCTGAATATTAAGGATAATTAAAATTTAAAGCAAACATGAACAAAAGATAAATTTTATTCATATCTTTGAATGCTTTAATTTTTAGCACAAAATCTCGTTTAGTTGTATTTGTATTTTGTATTGTAGCTTGCGCTATCCGCCTGTGAAGGTCTGATAGCGCATTTTTTGTATACAAACAAAACCATAGAGAAATAAAAAAAGTCCTGCAATTTTGCAGGACTTCAATTCTTAAGTGGGTGACTAGTGGGACTCGAACCCACGACATTCAGAACCACAATCTGACGCTCTAACCAACTGAACTATAGTCACCATGTTGGCTTCCTTCTTAAAAGCGATGCAAAGGTAGAGGATTTTTCTGAATCTGCAAACTTTTCTTCAAAAAAATCTTCTATTTTCTCAATATATTGCTTTTTTCCCAGCCAACAGCGTATTTTTCATCAATGAAACAATGGTCATAGGACCTACCCCACCCGGCACCGGCGTAATGTAAGAACATTTCGGAGCTACTTCGTCAAACTTCACATCACCCGTCAATTTAAAACCGGATTTTTTAGAGGCATCGGGCACACGTGTAGTACCTACATCAATCACAACAGCTCCTTCCTTCACCATGTCGGCTGTTACAAAGTTAGTTTGTCCCATGGCAGCTATCAGAATATCGGCTTCCTGACATTCCTTCACCAAATCCTTACTCCGGCTGTGACATACGGTTACTGTGGCATCACCCGGACAAGCTTTCTGCATCATCAGCATAGCCATTGGTTTCCCGACAATGTTGCTTCGTCCTAAAATAACGCACTTCTTACCTTTAGTCTCAATTTGATAACGACGCAGCAGCTCCATAATACCATTAGGCGTTGCAGAGATATAACAAGGAAGACCAATCGACAAACGTCCTACATTGATGGGATGGAAACCGTCGACGTCTTTACGATAGTCTATCGTTTCAATAACTTTTTGCTCGGAGATATGAGCAGGCAACGGAAGCTGTACGATAAAACCGTCCACATCGGGATCAGCATTCAGTTCCTGTACCTTTGCCAGAAGTTCTTCTTCTGTCACATCTGACTCGTAGCGAATCAATGTTGATTTGAATCCGCATACTTCACAAGCCTTGACTTTTGCAGCTACGTAAGTTTCACTACCTCCGTCATGTCCGACTAAAATGGCAGCTAAATGAGGACGCTTCCCTCCCTTGGCTACAATCTCAGCCACTTCGGCAGCAATTTCCTGTTTCACTTGTTCTGAAACAGCTTTTCCGTCAATTAATGTCATAAATTACTCCTTTCTGTTTTACGAATTACACAAATGTAGAAATTTTAAAACAAAGACCTGCTTATTTTTCGGTTTTTATAGCAATTATTACAGCTATAGAAGAATTCTTGAAGCAACAGAAAACAAGTCGACAAAAAAATATTAACTTTGCCCCGTTATTTTAATTATGCAGAAGAGAATATTCAACATACTGTTTTTTGCAACAAGCTTGTTACTGACCTTCAGCTTGTTTCCACAGGCATACGCTGCGGAAACAAAATTCACCGTCGTGATTGACGCCGGACACGGGGGACATGACCCTGGAGCAGTAGGCAGAAGAGGCAAGGAAAAAAACATCAACTTGAGTGTAGCTCTAAAACTGGGACGGCTCATCAAACAAAACTGTCCAGACACAAAGGTTGTATACACACGCGAAAAAGATGTGTTTATTCCGCTGCATAGAAGGGCTGAAATTGCGAATGACGCCAAAGCTGACCTCTTTATTTCTATCCACACCAATTCAATAGCTTCAAGAAGCAGCAAGGTTAGCGGTACTGAAACCTATACCCTTGGTCTTCACCGAACAGAAGAGAATCTGGAAGTAGCCAAGAAAGAAAATGCGGTAATTCTCATCGAAGATGACTATAAACAGCGTTATGCCGGATTCAACCCGAACTCAGCAGAAAGCTACATCATATTCGAATTTCTGCAAGATAAGAATATGGCACAAAGTGTCAATTTCGCAACAGCAGTGCAACGGTGTTTCCGGAATGCCAACCGTACAGACAAAGGAGTACATCAGGCTGGATTTTTGGTACTACGCGCCACATCAATGCCCAGTGTGCTGATAGAACTTGGATATATCACTAACCCAACGGAAGAATCATTCCTGCTATCAGAACAAGGTAGTTCTACACTGGCACAAAGTATCTATCGGGCATTTCTGAATTATAAAGGAGAAAAAGTTGCAGGAAGCACCCGACTAATGGCTGTTGAAAACGCCGCTCCTCCAATGGAAACTCCAGATACGCCAGAAGTAGAAGCATCAGAAGTGACGCCTCCACCCGCAAAACAAATTGCTCCGCAAAGCAATGAAGTGAGCCCTGCGGGAAAGCCTGTATTCAAAATACAGATATTGACTTCAGACCGCAAGCTTTCACCTAAAAGTAAACTATTCAAAGGACTTTCTCCTGTGGACAGTTACAAGGAAAAAGGTATCATAAAATACACATACGGCTCTGATACGAACTACAACAAGATACTCCGCTTGAAAAGAAGTAAAGTGGACAGTAAATTTAAAGATGCGTTTATTATTGCCTTTAAAGATGGGGTAAAAATGAACATCAACCAAGCAATACGAGAATTCAAACAAAACAGATAACAAAAGAGAAAGAATATATATGAAGAAAGAAGTAAAAATCGGATTAGCAGGAATCGGAGCATTACTGATTCTTTTTTTCGGAATCAACTACCTGAAAGGAATCAGCATGTTCAAACCGGAAAGTTACTATTACGTAGACTTTACCGATGTGAATGGACTGGCTCAATCAAGCCCTGTATTTGCCAATGGTTATAAAATAGGTATCGTACACGACTTGCAATACGACCATCAACATCCCGGACATGTCATTGTGGGCATTGAAGTAGATCAGGACTTACGTATCCCCACAGGAAGTAAAGCTGAACTGGTGACAGAAATGCTGGGAACTGTTAAGATGAACATGATGCTGCAATATGAGTCAACTACTTTCTTGAATCCTGGAGATACCATTGAAGGAACTGCCAATACCGGTATCTTGGGAAAAGCAGAGAAAGACTTGCTTCCGAAGGTAGAACAGATGATGCCGAAGCTGGACTCTATCCTGAGTTCACTAAATCAGTTGTTAGCTGACCCCTCATTAAAACAAACACTGCACAACGCAGAAAAGCTGACAGCATCACTTAATGCGACCAGCGTACAGCTTCATGGACTGATGAGCAAAGACATTCCCCAACTGACAAGCAACGTAACCGCTATCACTGAAAATCTGAAAGGCATCAGTGAAAACTTGAAAGGAATTGACTATGCAGCTACTTTCCAAAAAGTAGACTCTACCCTTCAGAACGTACACCTGCTAACCGAAAAGTTAGGCAGCAAGGATAACTCTATCGGATTGCTGTTGAATGATGATGCGCTGTATAAGAACCTTAATGCTACATCTGCCAATGCAGCCTCACTTCTGAAAGATTTGCAAGAGCATCCGAAACGTTATGTACACTTCTCACTCTTTGGGAAGAAAGACAAATAAACAAATCTAAATCAAGCATATAGAAGAAGGCATATTAAATATATGCCTTCTTTTTTTGCCACAAAAAAATGTATAGATTTCTATGTATAAAACATCACAGTATTTTTATTATATAGAAATATTCTAAATAGCAATAATTTAGAAACACATTTTTCCAACAGATTACAACTCAATGATTCTCAAATAGAAACAGACCTAACGCCAAACTTTCACTACTGCAAAGAGTATCAATTAAGACACTGATAAATAGAGTATTACAAAAGCACAAGAGATTTTCTTTTTATCAATTATTTAACAACTTTGTAACCACCTATCTATCAACCTCTTAATCTATTAAAATAAAAAGCAAGGAAAAAGGCATTTGTTTTTCTGAAATTTGATTACGAAATTTGCAGCGTAGAAGTTTCGCTTTATTAATAACAACGCACGTATGATTGAACATAACCAAGCTGTTGCATTGTGGAATCGTTGTCTCTCTTTCATTAAAGACAATGTTAATGCTACGGCTTTTAAAACATGGTTTGAGCCTATCGTACCTTTAAAATATGAAGCTACGGAAAAGGCATTGACAATCGGCGTCCCCAGCCCTTTCTTCTATGAATATCTGGAAGAAAAATATGTGGGACTGCTGCGCGCCGCCATCTATAAAGAAATAGGTGAAGGCACGGAGTTGATGTATTCTATCCTGACAGATAAGACAAACCATATCACTGTTAATATAGAAGGAACCAAACGTTCTTCTGCATTGCCAGAACAGGCTCCTGTTTACAATGGGAATAAAGCACCCAATCCTCTGCAAGCTCCGGCTCCACAGGATTTGGATCCGCATTTGAACCCGAACTATAACTTTGAGAACTTTATCAAAGGAAACAGCAATGAATTTTCAAGAACGGTAGCGGAAACTGTAGCACAGAATCCGGCACGTACCTTCAACCCGTTATTCATCTACGGTCCATCAGGTGTGGGTAAGACTCATCTTATCAATGCCATCGGAACCCGTATCAAGGAATTATATCCGGAAAAACGCGTATTGTATGTATCAGCTCACCTTTTCCAGGTGCAGTATACAGACTCAGTACGTACAAACCACTTCAATGATTTCATCAGCTTCTACCAAACTATCGACGTGCTCATCATTGATGATATTCAGGAGTTTGCCGGAGTAACCAAAACACAGAATACATTCTTCCATATTTTCAACCATCTTCATCAGAACGGAAAACAGCTGATTCTGACTTCAGACCGTGCCCCGGTGATGCTTCAAGGAATGGAAGAACGATTGCTAACCCGTTTCAAATGGGGACTGGTAGCGGAATTGGAAAAACCGGATATTGAATTACGGAAAAACATCCTGCGTAATAAGATAAAACGCGATGGACTGACCATTCCGGAATCTGTCATCAGCTACATCGCAGAAAGCGTGAACGAAAGTGTACGTGAACTGGAAGGTATTGTCAACTCGTTATTGGCACAATCTATTTTGTTCAAACGGGAAATTGACTTGGATTTGGCTCAACGCATCGTCAGAAAGGCTGTGAAGTGCGCAGAAAGCAAACCGATGACGGTAAGCGACATCATTGCCAAAGTATGCGAGCATTACAAGATAGACGAAACGGCCATCCATACCAAGACCCGTAAACGGGAAGTGGTACAGGTAAGACAAGTGGCAATGTATTTGGCCAAGAAGCATACCGATACATCTTCCTCCAAAATTGGTCAGCTCATTGGAAACAAAGACCATGCTACCGTGTTGCACGCATGCAAGATTGTAAAAGACCAGGTAGACGTAGACAAATCATTTAAGGCAGAAATCGAAGAAATTGAAATGAGTCTTCGCACAAGATAATAAAAATGGCGACTGGAATTCCAGCCGCCATTTTTATTATCTTTCAACTATCAACTATAATCATTTATCAAATCCCTGACGCTTCAGCACCTTTTTCAGACCTTCAGACATAAATTCATTATCGGACTTCTTATAGCGAATGTCCGTAAAGATTTGAGCCAGGGTCTCGGTATGGTTGATTTCAACAAAATGCTTGTTTTCCGGCAACGCTTCTTTATAAGCATAAATCTGTTCAATCATGGAAGGTGTATAATCCTGATACTTTTCTTCATGAATAATCCCTTGCACAGGTAAGCGGTCCGGCTGTTCAGGGCACTCATCCGGATAACCAACAGTAATCGTTGCTACAGGAACAACCAGCTCGGGGAGTTCCAGCAAATCAATAATCTGGTCCGGATTATAAATGGTAGTTCCCAAATAACAAATACCCAATCCGGCCTCCTCTGCCAACGTACAGAAGTTCTGTGTCACCAGCAAAGCATCCGTAGCTGCATTCAAGAAAGAAATAAAGTTATCATAACCCGGTACCGCCTTGCGCTGTTCACACCATTTACTGAAACGGTTAAAATCAGCACAGAAAGTGAGCACTACAGGGGCTGAAGTAACCATTGGCTGGTTAAAATGAGCCGGTGCCAAACGCGATTTCATTTCTGCATCCCGGGTTACCACCACACTATACAGCTGCATATTTCCCATCGTAGAAGCACGGAAAGACTCCTCCAGTAATTCATTCAGTAAAGCGGCAGGTACATCATCCTGCTTGTATTTACGAATGGTCCGTCTGTTCTTTATTGATTCCATAATATATAGGCTTTATATGATACTACACAAAGGTAACAAGAATCCTTGAATATCCCTACTTCATTCTCAAGCAAGAAACACATATATTTCAAGCATGTTTTCCGTTTTGGAAAACTTTTCAGATTTACAAATTTCACATACGATTAATTATCAATCAGATACAAAATAAAAACAGAAAACCATCTACATTGTTAATAACTTATTTCTTTTTTATTTTGCCAATTAAAAAAACATCTTTAGCTTTGCAGACGTTTGTTAGAAATAAAAGCAAGGCTTCTACACTTTTACTTATTTTTATTGATAACAAACTTATTCATATAACAACCGTGGAAAAAAAAACGTACAGCTACGATGAAGCCTACAACGCTTCATTGGAGTATTTTAAAGGAGACGAGTTGGCCGCACGCGTTTGGGTAAACAAATACGCGGTGAAAGACTCATTTGGAAACATCTATGAAAAATCGCCAGAGGATATGCATTGGCGAATTGCCAATGAGGTAGCCCGCGTAGAGGCCAAATATCCTAATGCACTCAGTTCTCAAGAACTTTTTGATTTACTTGACCATTTCAAGTACATCGTTCCTCAGGGAAGCCCGATGACTGGAATTGGAAACGACTACCAGATTGCCTCATTATCAAACTGCTTTGTAATCGGACTCGACGGAAGTGCCGACTCATACGGAGCTATTATCCGCATCGACGAAGAGCAGGTACAGCTGATGAAGCGACGTGGTGGTGTAGGACATGACTTGTCACACATCCGTCCGAAAGGTTCTCCGGTAAAAAACTCCGCCCTGACTTCAACGGGTCTTGTTCCTTTCATGGAGCGCTATTCTAATTCTACCCGCGAAGTAGCACAAGACGGACGCCGTGGTGCCCTGATGCTGAGTGTATCCATCAAGCATCCGGACTCTGAATCTTTCATCGATGCCAAGATGACCGAAGGAAAGGTAACCGGAGCCAACGTCTCTGTAAAATTAGACGACGAATTCATGCAGGCTGCTGTAGAAGGAAAACCTTATACCCAGCAGTATCCGATAGATTCACCCAACCCGATGGTTTCAAAAGAAATAGATGCGTCAGCTCTGTGGAAGAAAATCGTACACAACGCATGGAAATCAGCTGAACCGGGTGTATTGTTCTGGGATACGATTATCCGTGAATCTGTGCCCGACTGCTATGCAGACTTAGGTTTCCGTACGGTATCTACCAACCCATGCGGTGAAATTCCATTGTGTCCGTACGATTCATGCCGCCTGCTGGCCATCAACTTGTATTCATACGTAGTAAATCCTTTTACGCCGGAAGCATACTTCGACTTTGATTTGTTCAAGAAACACATCTCACTGGCTCAGCGCATCATGGATGATATCATCGATCTGGAACTGGAAAAGATTGAACGCATCCTTGAAAAGATTGACTCTGACCCTGAGAGCATGGAAGTAAAAGGAAGCGAACGTCACTTGTGGGAAAAGATTTACCACAAATCAGGACTGGGACGCCGTACGGGTGTAGGTATCACTGCAGAAGGTGACATGCTGGCTGCTATGGGATTGCGTTATGGTACGGAAGAAGCTACTGAATTCTCTGAGAAAGTTCACAAGACAATCGCATTGGAGGCTTACCGTTCATCTGTAAACATGGCCAAAGAACGTGGTGCTTTCGAAATCTATGATGCAGAACGTGAAAAGAACAACCCGTTCATCAACCGCTTGAAAGAAGCTGACCCTGAACTGTACGAAGAAATGAAAAAGTACGGTAGAAGAAACATTGCCTGCTTGACCATTGCTCCGACAGGAACTACCAGCTTGATGACACAGACTACTTCCGGTATCGAACCGGTATTTATGCCTGTGTACAAACGCCGTCGCAAAGTAAACCCGAACGATGCGAATGTACACGTAGACTTTGTGGACGAAACAGGAGATGCATTCGAAGAATACGTGGTATTCCACCACAAATTCCTCACCTGGATGAAAATCAACGGATACGATCCGGACAAACGCTATACACAGGAAGAAATTGACGAACTGGTAGAAAAATCACCTTACTACAAGGCTACTTCAAACGATGTAGACTGGCTGATGAAAGTGAAGATGCAGGGACGTATCCAGAAATGGGTAGACCACTCTATCAGTGTGACCATCAACCTGCCCAATAACGTAAGCGAAGACCTCGTCAACCAGTTGTATGTGGAAGCATGGCGTTCAGGATGTAAGGGATGTACGGTATACCGTGACGGTTCACGTGCCGGAGTGCTGATTTCTACCAAGAAAAAAGACAAGAAGGAAGAGGAAGAATGCCGTTGCAAACCGCCTCAGGTGGTAGAGGTACGCCCGAAAGTGCTGGAAGCTGATGTAGTACGATTCCAGAACAACAAGGAAAAATGGGTGGCATTCGTAGGCTTGCTCGACGGAAGACCTTACGAAATCTTTACCGGTCTGCAGGATGATGAAGAAGGTATCGTATTACCGAAATCTGTCACCAGCGGACGTATCATCAAGAGCTACGATGAGGACGGAACCAAGCATTATGACTTCCAGTTCGAAAACAAGCGTGGCTATAAGATGACCATTGAAGGACTTTCTGAAAAGTTCAACAAGGAATACTGGAATTATGCCAAACTGATTTCAGGAGTACTCCGCTGGAGAATGCCTATCGAACAGGTCATCAAACTGGTAGGTTCTCTGCAACTCGACAGTGAAAACATCAACACCTGGAAAAACGGTGTAGAAAGAGCACTGAAGAAATACGTACAGGATGGTACCGAAGCCAAAGGCGTAAAATGCCCGAACTGCGGCCATGAAACACTGGTATATCAGGAAGGCTGTCTGATTTGTAAGACATGCGGTTCTTCACGTTGCGGATAATCGCTGACGAAATACATATTTTATAAATGCGCAGGCATGAATCGTACGGGTTCCTGAAATTCAGTAATCATACGATTCATGCCTCTCTTATTCATAAAAAAGATGAAACAAAGTGACATGTATATTCATTTGAAGGGACTGAAGCTTTTCGCCTTCCACGGGGTACTTCCACAGGAAAACAAGGTAGGTGCCGAATACACACTCAACCTGCGGCTGAAAACCGACTTCAGCCGGGCTTCACAAACCGACGACCTGAACTATACCATCAACTATGCTGAAGTGTTCGAGGCCGTGAAAGAAGAAATGAAAATCCCTTCCCAGCTGCTGGAGCATGTCATCCAGCGCATTGCCGGACGACTGTTTCACGATTTCCCGCAAATCACGGAAATCAAAATAGCCTTGTTCAAACAGAATCCTCCCATGGGGGCTGAATGCCAGGAAACGGGAGTGGAATCCATTTACACCAAAGACTAACGCGATATGAAAAGACTTGTAATTTTTGACCTGGACGGAACTTTACTAAACACCATTGCCGACCTGGCAGCGGCTACCAACTACGCGCTGACTCAGTTCGATTACCCCACACATGACACGGACGCTTATCGTTTTTTCGTGGGAAACGGCATCAACAAGCTGTTCGAAAGAGCTCTTCCTGAATCGGAAAGGACACCGGAGAATGTGCTGCGCATACGTTCCCAATTTGTACCTTACTACAACCTGCACAATGCAGATTTAAGTCGCCCCTACCCCGGTATCGAGCAACTGCTCACACAACTTCAGGAACAACACATTCAGGTAGCCGTTGCTTCCAACAAGTATCAGGAAGCAACAGAGAAACTTATCCGCCAATACTTTCCCTCCATCCATTTTACAGCCGTATTCGGACAGCGGGAAAACGTCCCCACCAAACCTGACCCGCAAGTCATTCACGAAATCATAGGAATAAGTGGCGTACAGAAAGAAGAAGTGGTCTACATCGGTGATTCAGGAGTAGACATGCAGACAGGACTTAATGCAGGAGTGACTACCATAGGCGTATGCTGGGGATTCCGCCCGAAAAGCGAATTAGAGGCATTTCAGCCTGACCTTTTGGTGGAAAATCCGGAAGAAATCGCAGACTTTCTGCAACTCGCTTAACCCCCAGAAAGCAAACATTCTCAGGCGTCCTTGTGCTTCCCCAAAAACGCAAGGACGTTTGACTCAAAACGCAAGTGCATTTAAGATAAAACGTAAGTGCGTTTCAGTTAAAACGCAAGTACATTTTACTTCAAACGCAAGGGCGTTTTTCCAAGGCCGGAAAATCACTCGCGGGCAAGCCGTTTGAGAGCCAGGTGATGCCCGGCTTGAGCTGCCTTCTTATACCAGAACATGGCCAGGTGTAAATCAGGTACTCCCGTCCATCCTTCCTCGTACCCCTGCCCGATGCGATAAAAAGCATAAGGGTCGGACGAATGACGATAAGCCTCAAAAGCTTGTGGAAGCGACACGGGCAGTGTACCGCATCCCTTCCGGTACAAATCGCCCAAGTTGGCTGAAGCATAGGTCAAATCTCCCTGACGGACAGCTTCCTTAAACCAGAACTCTGCCTGATAGCCGTCGGGGAATACCCCTACCCCTTCCTGATACAAGGTACCAATATCATTCAACACCACTCCATCCACGGGCGTTCCTTCACGATACTCTTTTCCTAACTCCAGCAGCATGTCTACGTCTTCCCGCGAAAAACTTTCCCATGTTTCCGTGCCGTCGGTCTGCCATGACTTGACACGTCCGATAGACACATGTTGCGGCACATCAATCTCCACATCCATCGCATAGGCCATCCGGTCGGCCAGAAACTCTTCCTTAGTCGCTTCTAACAGCCAGCCTTTCCGAAGCAGATACTGTATGTAACCATAAATGCGTGAAGTGGAAGAATGAAGATTCACCCCATATCTTTTCAACTGTTCCAAAGAAACATAATGGATTCCGTTTTTCGGAAGCTCCAGGTAACAGCGGGGAATGACAGACAGTATCACCTTCAGCGAGGCTATCTCCTCTCCGATACAGTCTTCTATCCATTGCGCACCCAGCCTTTCATATACGCTGTAAGTCTTCCCATCCTCCCGCGACATCAGTTTCGGACTATGCCCGTTCAGATGCAAGCCCAGCGTATCAATCAGGTAAGGAAAGAATTTATAGTCATCGTATGAAGACAGTCCGTCCATGCCTATCACAATTTTACCATGCATGTCGTCGGAAATGACAAACGAAGTGGTGGAATGATCCGGACGATGAAAATAATAATGAGTTTCCCCACGGTAAGTACCCTGTACGGTCAGTTCCACTGGAACCTCCAGCTTGCGAAAAAAATCCTTTATTTGCAAAGGAGATGCCGCATTCAGTTGAAAAGAAATTCGCATAGTTACCCTTTCTGCTTTTAATAAATCTTTGCTCGAATCTCACCACTACCTATGCACAAACGAGCATCTTTGTCATAAATCACCCCGAATTGTCCGGGCGCAATGCCCTGTATCGGTTCCTCACTGGAAACCTGCAGCGTTCCGTCTTCGGCAAAGCGCACTTTTCCAGTCTGAAAGGTATCCGTGTGACGTATCTTGAAACAAATTTCAGTTTCCTGTTCTTTCCATGGATTCAAGGTGATAAAATGAAAATCCTTTACACAGAAGGAATGTCCGAACTGCTTCTCTGTATCATATCCATGCGACACATAGATAATATTATCTTCCACATTCTTGTCTACCACAAACCACGGACCACCGCCCAGTCCCAGTCCTTTACGCTGGCCAATGGTATGAAACCAGTATCCGTGGTGCTGTCCGATAACCTTTCCGGTTTCCAGTTCTACGACCGGTCCCGGACGTTCTCCCAAGAAACGACGGATAAAATCATTGTAATTTATCTTTCCCAGGAAACAGATGCCCTGGCTGTCTTTTCGTCGGGCACTGGGCAAAGAAGCTTTCAATGCCATATCCCGCACTTCTTCCTTGAGAAAACCTCCCAAGGGAAACATCAGGCGTGACACCTGCAGGTAATCAATCTGAGCCAGGAAATCGGTCTGGTCTTTCACCGGGTCTTTGGCTGTAGCCAGCCATGTATATCCGTCTATATCCAGTGTAGAAGCATAATGCCCCGTGGCAATCTTATCGTAACCCTGTCCAGCCTCCCGGTCAAAACAGCCGAATTTTATCAGCTTGTTGCACATCACATCCGGATTGGGAGTCAGCCCACGACGCACCCTGTCCACCGTATAAGCCACCACATTGTCCCAATAAGCCTGCTGCAAATCGACAATATGAAAAGAAAGGCCATACTTACGTGCAGTGGCAGAAGCCAGTTCAATGTCTTCCTCCGCCGTACAGGTCAGTCCGTCGTCTGTATCCATACCGATTTTTATGTAAAACAAATCGGGCTTGTATCCTTGTTCACACAACAGGTGCACGGCTACCGCACTGTCCACTCCTCCCGAAATCAACGCTGCTATATTCATATCTTTCTTTTTTTAACGGCAAATATACCACCGGCATCCCAAATGCCCAATACCCTTTTCAGGGTATATCTCATTTCAGGGCCTGGAACTGCTCGATAAGTGAAGTAATGTTTGCCGTAAACAAGCGGGCTGAGATAGCCAACAAGATGATACCGAAAAACTTACGGATTACGTAAATACCTCCTTTTCCCAACATACGCTCAATGCGGTCGGTCAGTTTCAAGACGATGAACACCCATACCATATTGAGTATCAAGGCCAGTACAATGTTAATTGGCGCATATTCCGCCCGCAATGAAAGCAGGGTGGTAAACGCACCGGCACCTGCCAGCAAAGGAAAAACCAGAGGCACCAGCGTAGCTTCTTTGATAGGACCTGTATTCTTGAAAATTTCAATATCCAGAATCATTTCCAGCGACATCAGGAAAATGACAAACGCACCGGCCACCGCAAACGAAGCGATGTCCACTTGAAACAGACGCAACATCATGTCGCCTGCATAAAAGAATCCTATCAGAAGCGCAAAAGCAATGAGAGTGGCTTTAAGGGCATTCACGGACCGCCCTTTTTGTTTCAGGTCCAGAATAATGGGAATGGAACCAATGATGTCAATCACGGCGAAAAGAACGATAAAGGCACTCAGAAACTGCTGAAAATCTAATCCACTCATAGCTATATCCAAAATTATTACTGCAAAGTTATGATTTTTCTACACACTTGCAAGGAAAGAACAAACATTATCAGACTGTAAGAAAGAATAAAAAAGATAAAAGGTATTATCGGACGATACTTTCGGTAGGGAAATATACTTAACTTTGTATGTTAAAAGATAACTTAATAAAGTTAACGAGAAATGGAATTGACAATGTACGACAAGCTTTTACAGCTGCCTCTATTTCAGGGTATGTCGAAATTTGACTTCACTGACATTCTGGAAAAAGTAAAAATTCACTTCAATAAATATGAACCCGGAAGCTGCCTAGTAAGACAAGACACTCCATGCAATCAACTTATTTTCGTGCTGGATGGAGAAGTACAGATAGAATCCAATGACAAGACTCACAAATATACACTTTGGGAAAATTTCAAAAGTCCGAACGTGATTGAGCCTTATTCTTTGTTTGGCATGCGCCCTTACTTCACGGCTTCTTACACGGCGGTTACTGAGGTCAACACACTGAACATTGACAAATCATACATTCTCAATGAGCTATGCCGGTATGAGGTGTTCAACCTGAACTACATGAACATGTTGAGCAACCGGAGTCAGGTGATTTACAACAAATTGTGGAATTCGCATATCGGAAAAACGCGCGACAAGATTATCAACTTCCTTCTGCTGCGCTGTATGACTCCCTACGGAGCAAAAAAACTGTCCATCAGAATGGAAGATTTGGCACGCCTGATTGACGATACCCGTATCAACGTATCAAACGTGCTGAACGACCTGCAGAACCGGGGACTGATTCAGCTGGGACGGCGCACCTTCAGCATTCCTGAACTGAGGGAAGTGGTGCAGCTGTTAGACAAGAAAGACTGAGCGTAATTACAACCTTTATTTATTTGAAGCAATATGAACAATCCATTTTTACAGCCCTATCATACACTCCACGATACTACTCCATTCCAGCAGATACGGATTGAAGACTACGAACCGGCCGTTCGGGAAGGCATGCGACTGGAGGACGAAGAAATTCAGCAAATCACCAGCAATCCGGAAGAACCGACTTTCCAGAACACCATTTTAGCTCTGGAGCATGCCGGAAAAACCCTCGACCGGGTCACTACCGTACTATTTAACTTGCTGAGTGCGGAAACCTGCGACGCGCTGGAAGAAATAGCAGAAAAGCTGACTCCGGCACTGTCTGAACATGCCAACAACATTAGCCTCAACGAGCAGCTCTTTGCCCGCGTAAAAGCGGTGTACGATAAAAGAGAATCCCTGCAGCTGACTCCTGAAGAACGTCGTCTGCTGGAAAAGTCATACGACGGTTTTGTTCGCAACGGAGCCAATCTGTCTGAAGAAGACAAGACTACTTTCCGAAAGCTAAGCATGGAACTGAGCAGCCTGACATTGAAATTCTCGCAAAATCACCTGAAAGAGACTAATGGCTACGAACTGGTGCTGCACACCGAAGACGAACTGGCCGGACTTCCGGAAAGTGCCATAGAAGCAGCCGCACATACGGCACACGAAAAAGGGAAAGAAGGCTGCTGGGTAATTACTCTGCAGGCTCCAAGCTACGTACCTTTCATGAAATACAGTGACAAGAGGGAACTGAGAAAGACGCTCTACATGGCTTATAACACCCAGTGCTGTCACGACAATGAATTCAACAACCTGAAGATTGTGGAACAGCTAGTCAACCTCCGCATGGAACTGGCGCAACTGTTGGGCTTCAAGAATTATGCCGAATATGTACTGAAAAAACGCATGGCCGAAAATAGCGAGAATGTGTACAAGCTGTTGAACGACCTGCTGGAGGCTTATACACCGACTGCCCGTCAGGAAGTAGAAGAAATCCGTGCTCTGGCTCGCGAACTGGAAGGTGAAGACTTCGAACTAATGCCGTGGGACTTCTCTTACTATGCGGAAAAGTTGAAAAACCGGAAATTCAGTCTGGATGAAGAAGCGCTCCGCCCCTACTTCGAACTGAGCCGTGTAAAAGCAGGTGTATTCGGACTGGCTACCCGCTTGTATGGCATCACTTTCAAGGAAAACAAGGAAATTCCGGTATATCATCCGGACGTACAGGCGTATGAGGTGTTCGACCGCGACGGAAGTTTTCTGGCTGTACTCTACACAGACTTCCATCCTCGCGAAGGTAAGCGTTCGGGTGCCTGGATGACCAGCTACAAGGAACAATGGATAGACGACAACGGATGCAACAGCCGTCCGCATGTGTCCGTCACCATGAACTTCACCAAACCGACCAAGGACAAGCCTGCCCTGCTGACATTCTCGGAAGTGAATACTTTCCTGCATGAATTCGGACACGCATTGCACGGCATGTTTGCCAATACCCGTTTCCAAAGCATGAGCGGAACCAATGTGTATTGGGATTTTGTGGAACTTCCTTCACAAATCATGGAAAACTTTGCCATAGAAAAAGAATTTTTGAATACATTCGCATGTCATTACCAGACAGGCGAACCCATTCCGCAAGAACTGATTCAGCGCATCGTAGATGCTTCCAATTTCAACGTGGCATACGCCTGCCTGCGCCAGCTCAGTTTCGGATTCCTTGATATGGCCTGGTACACTCGCCAGAGCAAGTTCGAAGGCGATGTAAAAGCCTACGAAAAAGAGGCTTGGCAACGTACACAATTGCTTCCGCAACTGGAAGATACCTGCATGAGCGTACAGTTTGGTCACATCATGTCGGGAGGATATTCTGCCGGATATTACAGCTACAAATGGGCTGAGGTACTGGATGCCGATGCTTTCTCCGTATTCAAGGAAACAGGTATTTTCAATCAGGACACTGCCCGTTCGTTCCGTGAGAATATCCTGTCAAAGGGAGGTACCGAGCACCCGATGACATTATACAAACGCTTCCGTGGTCAGGAACCGACCATTGAAGCATTGCTGAAAAGAAATGGTATAAAATAAGGATACAAATGAAAACATTCAGACTCTACTGGTTCTTTACGTTACTCCTGTTACTGACCGGATGTAACCAGAAAGACGATGTGAACGAAATTTTCTCCAGCGGACAGACGTGGCACTGGAGCAACTCCTATAGTACCAGTGACTGGAAGGATGACAACAATTTCAATTCCACACTGACACGTGATGAAGTAGCTAAAATCAACGACAGTCAGGACAGCTACAACATCATTTTCAAGGAAGACGGTACCGTGGAAGGCAACGGAAGTAATTTCAGTTTTACCGGTACATGGAGTGCCAACGGAGAAGACCAGAGCTTTTCTATCCAGTTAAAGCCCAGCGGAAACCGCAGCGGATTGGACAAGACTTTTTATGACGAAATAAGCAATGCTAAATTCTATCGGGGAAGTTCCAGAACCATCAAGCTGTTCAACCTCGACAAGAATCATTATATTCAATTCTATCCCAAAGGATTCAACGATTAAGCATATCACTATGAAACCAACAGAACATAAGCAAGAAATACTGGACAAACGCTACATGCGCATGGCCTTAATCTGGGCCGAGAACTCCTATTGCCAACGGCGGCAGGTAGGCGCATTGATTGTCAAAGACAAGATGATTATTTCGGATGGCTACAACGGCACTCCTGCCGGCTTTGAAAATGTGTGCGAAGATGAGAACGGAGTAACCCGCCCCTATGTGCTTCATGCCGAAGCCAACGCCATCACCAAGATAGCCCGCTCCAGCAACAGCAGTGAAGGAGCTACCATGTATGTCACTGCTTCTCCTTGTATCGAATGTGCCAAACTGATTATTCAGGCTGGTATCAAACGAGTGGTATATGCAGAAAAGTATCGGTTGGAAGACGGACTGGACTTGCTGAAAAGAGCCAATATTGAAGTTGTATATCTTAACCCCAATGAATAAATAACATGAAAAACAATAACACACGCTTTATCCCGTTCCTGTTGGCCATCTGCCTGATTGCGGGCATCGCCATCGGCACATTCTATGCCAACCATTTCTCAGGAAACAAGCTGGGCATCATCAACACTTCCTCCAACAAGCTGAATGCGTTGTTGCGCATCATTGACGACCAGTATGTCGATACGGTAAACATGGGCGAACTGGTGGAAGAAGCCATGCCGCAGATTCTTTCGGAACTCGACCCGCATTCTTCTTATATTCCGGCCAAGGACCTGGAGGCTGTAAACGCCGATTTAAAAGGTAGTTTCAGCGGTATCGGTATCCAGTTTACTATTCAGAATGATACCATCCATGTAAACAGCGTCATTCAGGGCGGTCCCTCGGAAAAAGTGGGTTTGATGGCAGGTGACCGTATTGTGGAAGTAGATGATTCTGCTTTTGTCGGTAAGATTGTGACAAACAGTGAAGCTATGAAACGCCTGAAAGGTGAAAAAGGCAGCAAGGTGAAACTGGGTGTTTATCGTCCGGGCGAAAAGGACTTGCTTCATTTCACCGTTATCCGTGGAAACATTCCGGTGAAGAGTATCGATGCCGCCTATATGATTAATGAGAAGGTAGGCTACATAAAAGTCAACAAGTTTGGTGAAACCACTTATCCGGAACTGCTTATCGCACTGGCTAAACTGAATCAGAAGAACTGTGAAGGTCTGATTGTCGACCTGCGTGGAAACACGGGAGGTTACATGGCAGCTGCCATCCAGATGGTCAACGAGTTCCTGCCTAACAACCGCCTGATTGTCTACACTCAGGGACGCAAGTCGCCGCGCGAAGACTACAACTCCAACGGAACAGGAAGCAACCAGAAGATGCCGCTTGTGGTACTGGTGGACGAAGGTTCGGCTTCTGCCAGCGAAATCTTTGCCGGAGCCATCCAGGACAATGACCGCGGTACCATCGTAGGTCGCCGTTCTTTCGGAAAAGGTCTGGTACAGCAGCCCATTGAATTCAGCGACGGCTCCGCCATCCGACTGACCATTGCACGCTACTATACCCCATCCGGACGCTGCATACAGAAACCTTACGAAAAAGGGAAAGAGTCAGAATACGAACTGGATTTGCTCACCCGTTATGAACACGGTGAGTTCTTCTCTGCCGACAGCATCAAGCAGGATGAAACTGAAGTATATCACACCCGTCTGGGCCGTCCGGTATATGGAGGAGGAGGTATCATGCCCGACATTTTCGTACCACAGGATACGACTGGTATGACCTCGTACTTCCGCATGGCTGCCAACCGTGGACTAATTATCCGCTACACGTTCGACTATACCGACCAGAATCGCAGCACCTTGCAGAAATATGATACCCCGGAAAAGATGGAAGCTTATCTGAAAGGACAAAACCTGTTGAACAAGTTTGCTGCATGGGCGGAGAAAAAAGGCTTGAAACGCCGTAACAACCTGATGATGAAGTCACGCCGCTTGTTCGAAATGAGCTTGTACGGAAACATTATCTATAACATGCTGGGTATGGAAGCATACGTGGAATACCTGAATGAATCGGACAAGACCGTACTGAAAGCCGTAGAAATTCTGGAAAAAGGTGAATCTTTCCCTCAGGCTCCGGCTCCTCAGGCAACAACCGACAACAAGAAATGATACTTCATGGATAAAAAGGAATTGCGACGGTACATCGCACAACAAAAACGGAATTATTCCGTTGCTCAAAAAACTGAATGGTCTTCCAGCTTATTTCAAAAGCTGGAGGGCCATCCATTGTTTTTACAGGCACACACCCTCCTGCTCTATCACTCACTGCCCGATGAGGTACAGACTCACGAATTCATCAAGCGCTGGCATCCATACAAGCGCATCGTACTTCCCCTTGTCAAAGGAGAGGAACTGGAATTCCGGTATTATGAAGGGGAGAATTCATTACAAGCTGGTGCTTTCGGCATTGAAGAACCCACCGGCAGCCTGGTAGAAAATCTGCATGAAATAGAGTTAAGTATTATTCCTGGTGTGGCCTTCGACCGCTCAGGCAACCGGTTAGGACGGGGAAAAGGATACTACGACCGCGCTTTGACCAAGCTGCAATCCTATCGCATAGGAGTGTGCTTCCAATTCCAACTGCTTCCACATATTCCCGTAGAAGCCACAGACCTGCCCATGGACGAAGTATGGACGGAACAAGGCTGCGTATTCAGCGGAACACAATGTTCACAATAACCTGAGAGCCGACTTGGGCATTCAGGTTACGAATCAGCATTTCACGTCCCATCATCAGTTCCTGACGAATCACAGAAGAAGAAAGACTGACATAAAGTACTTGGTTTTTAATAAAAAGATTCGTGGTGTAACGGGTAATGACTGGTCCCACCACATCTTTCCAGGCATCTACCAGACGATATTCGTTCAAGGGAGTCTCCAGTCCTTGCTGGCGGAGAAACTGCCGGAGCACATCGCCAATCTGTTCTGTATTATTCCGCTTCATAAGACTCCTTCCGTTCGGACACTTCTCCGTTTTCCACCTCAAACAACTTGTAGTCGCCCTCTATCTTTTTCAAGATACGGTCCAGATGGTCACGGTTGGTATCGGTAATAAAAATCTGTCCGAAATTATCTCCTGCCACTAACTTGACAATCTGCTCTACACGGAGCGCATCCAGCTTGTCGAAAATATCATCCAGCAGAATCAAAGGAGTCGTACCGCTTCCGGTACGCTTCAAAAATTCAAACTGCGCCAGCTTGAGAGCAATCAGATACGTTTTGTTCTGCCCTTGAGAACCTTCCCGCTTCATGGGGAATTCTCCCAGCTGCATAATCAAATCATCCTTATGAATGCCTTTCAAGGAATACCCCATCACCCGATCACGCTGACGGTTGGCACGTAATAAGGCAAGCAAATCACCCTCTGCCGCATGCGACTGGTAAGAAAGCTTTACCTCCTCCTGGTTTTGGGATATATAAGAATAGTATGACTGGAAAATCGGAATAAACTCTTCGATGAACTGCTGACGTTTGCGGAATACCACCTCGCCCGTAGAAGCCATCATCTCTTCCCATACGTTCATCAGTTCTTCATCGGGCTCCAGTTCCGCTTTCAGCAACGTATTTCGCTGCACCAAGGCCTTGTTGTAGCGAATCAGCGCATCCAGATATTCACGGTCGAACTGCGAAATCACCACGTCCATGAAGCGTCTTCTTTCCTCACTTCCCCCGGCAATAAGCAACGTATCAGCCGGAGAAACCATCACTAAAGGAATCAATCCAATGTGGTCGGACAAACGGGTATATTCTTTCTTATTCCGCTTGAACTGCTTCTTCTGCCGACGCTTTAACCCGCAATACACTTCTTCCGGATCGCCTCCTTCAGTTTCATAAAAACCTTGCAGCACAAAAAAGTCCTGTTCGTGCCGTATATTCTGAGAATCAATGGGATTGGTTGCACTCTTACAGAAAGACAGATAATACACGGCATCCATCAGGTTGGTCTTTCCCATCCCGTTTTTTCCGATGATACAGTTCATCTTACGAGAAAAAGCCAGCTCAGCTTGTTCCAGATTCTTATAGTTTAATATCGAAATGCGTTTAAGCCACATAAAAACAATCACTATTTGGGATACAAAATTAACAATAAAAGCAAGATTGATTAAAAAAACTGCCCGCAAATTTCATTTATACACATAAATCAACTACTTTTGCTGTCCAAATACGTGGATTGGAAAAATAATAAAAACAAATATCAAATGACTGAACAAAAACACACTAATGACCCGTTGAATGTAGACGAAGCGCTCAGCACTTCAGAAGCATTCCTGATTAAAAACAAGAATGTACTTTTGGGAGCAGTAGTTGCTCTGGTAGTTATCGTCGGAGGTTTCCTCGGATACAAACATTTCATTTCTGAACCGAATGAGCTGAAAGCTTCAGAAGCTATCTTCAAAGGTGAACAGTACTTCGGAGCTGATAACTTTGAAGTTGCCTTGAAGGGTGACAGTCTGGGATATGCAGGTTTTGTGAAACTGGCAGACGAATTCAGCGGTACAGATGCAGGAAACCTGGCAAACGCATACGCAGGACTTTGCTATGCACAGTTAGGCAAATACGAAGATGCTATCAAGTATCTGGATAAATTCAGCGGTGATGATTTACTGGTTGCTCCTTCAGTAATGGGAGCTTTGGGAAACTGCTATGCACAGACTGGACAGCTTGACAAAGCTGCCGCTACTTTGCTGAAAGCAGCCGACCGTGCCAACAGCTTATCAATTAGCCCGATTTTCCTGATTCAGGCTGGACAAATCCTGGAAAAACAAGGAAAAAATGCAGAAGCTGTAGAAGCTTACAAGCAGGTTAAGAACAAATACGGTAACTCATATCAGGCAATGGATATCGATAAGTACATCGAACGTGCTTCTTTGAAATAAACCACAAGAAACATACTTCTATTAGTATAAGTATCATTCAGGCCGGACCGAGGTTTTTCGGTCCGGCTTTTTTCTTTAACATACAAACTTAAAAAGACAAACAATATGGCTACAGCTTATCACAATCTTTCAGATTACGATTTTAACTCCGTACCCGATGCCTCACAGATGCGCTTCGGTATCGTAGTGTCTGAATGGAATCATAACATTACAGGAGCTTTGCTTGAAGGAGCAGTCAACACATTGAAAAAACACGGGGCAAAGGATGAAAACATCCTGGTATATTACGTTCCGGGCAGCTTCGAACTGACTTTCGGCTCATCACAGCTCGTAAAAAGCGGAAAAGTAGATGCTGTCATCGCATTAGGCTGCGTAGTACGTGGCGATACACCTCATTTTGACTATGTGTGTGCCGGAGCTACCCAAGGTATTACAGAACTGAATGCAACTACCGATACGCCAGTCATTTACGGCCTCATCACAACAAACAACATGCAGCAGGCAGAAGACCGTGCCGGAGGAAAATTAGGAAATAAAGGTGACGAATGTGCAATTACAGCAATAAAAATGATTGATTTTATTTGCAAGTTAAAAAAATAATCGTACCTTTGCATCGCAATTGAGAAAAGCACTAAATCTTGATTGCGGACGGGCAAATACCAGAGTGGCCAAATGGGGCAGACTGTAAATCTGCTGGCTTACGCC
>OGPS01000081.1_pt1 | contig 94661 bp, 91 predicted proteins | sample 1552931 | NCBI WGS metagenome assembly OGPS01 (sample SAMEA2580252, study PRJEB22360) | human gut metagenome | biome: human gut; feature: human-associated habitat; material: faeces | place: Denmark | collected 2008/2010 | reverse complement strand
CCGCTAAAGCTAAACTGAACCCCCAGTCTAACTGGGGGTTTTCTAATACAAAAAAAAGACCAATTAAGGTCTCTTAAAAAATTTATTTATTTTATCTTAGCACGCGGCTCGATATCCATCCCGAGTAATAAGCCCCATCAATATCCACCGCATCAACTAAATACCATGTTCTTCCGTCGTCTGTATGCTTTTCGTCGTTAACTGTTACTTCTGCGCCGTCTGAAAGCTTTACGATAACGTCTGCGTCTAATGAGTAGTCTTCTCTTAGATTGCCTTCATTTTTAACGTAGAATGTTTTGCCGATGTCGTTTGTTTCTGCTTTTGCTTCGTCTTGATCATCTTCATCATCTTTTTCTTCTTTATCATCTTTGTCATCGTCGTCATCTTTATCGTCAGTTTTTTCTTCTTTTGGCTCTTCTTTGGCTTTCTTTTCATCTAAAAGCTGATAGCCTTTGAAGCCAAGGTTATTAACAAGTTCGTCGTAGTTATTGTAGTAACCATCGAAGTAGAACTCAGATATTACCTTGCCGTTAGCCTTTTGAAAGTTGTAGCTATCCATGATGTAGTACTGAGTCTTTCTAGTCTTAGTACCGCTCCACCAGTCGCTTTCGTTGAAGCTTGCCTTGTAAACGCCAAGTAGTCTGTATCTTGACTTTGCTTCGTATGAATTGCTTACTTCGTAGATCTCTGCTTCGTCCATTGGCTTTTCCATCAGAGCAAGTCTTTCTATCTTAAGTCCATCTGGCTTATATAGTGAGTCGTAGATGCTTTTGTTAGCTCTCTTGTCAAGTCTGTCAGTGAAATCGTCTGGAAGCTCAGCAAAACTATTAACAAGTTCTGCAAGTCCTTCAACTGTCATTTCCTTTTCAATAGTATCGTTATCAAATTTTAGCTTGAACTTTTCAGAAACAAGCTTAACTTTAGCTACGATCTTGTCGCCGTTCTTAAGGCCTTCGTTCTTGTCAAATTCGATGTCGCCGTATGTTATGCTGTCTAAAATTTCGTAGTTTTTGTCTTTAAGCTTTGTGTCAGTAATCTCAGGCATGCCAGTGAGTGAGCCGCTCGCAACTGCGTGGCCGTCGAAGCCCTTGACATCAATAATTATGTCCATGTCCTTAGTGCTGATAACTGCATCTGGTTTTAATGCGTAGATAATCTTCGGAACGAAGATGATAGCTAGCACTAAAAGGATTGCAGCAATAACTCCTATGATTATAGGCTTTGTGTTTGCAGGTTTTGCTCTGTAAGCTGGGCCATATCCGTCGTCGTAGCCATCATCATAGTCGTCGTAGCCGTCATCGTAGCCTCTATCTCTTCTAGGTGCGTAGCCTGCATCGTAGCCATCGTCATAATTATCGTCGTAATCATCATCATAGCTATCATCATTGTCATATCCATCATCATAATTATTGTCATAGCTGTCATCGTAGCTATCGTCATAGTTATCATCATTGTCATAGCCATCGTCATAGCTGTCGTCATAGCTGTCGTCATTGTCATAGCCATCATCATAGCTGTCGTCATAGCTGTTGTCATTGTACTCGTTATACTCGTTGTATTCGTTATAATCGTCTTGAGGCGCTTTTCTCGGGCTTCTGTTTTCTCTGTACTCTCTGTTATTATCTTGATTCGTCATATTCATTACCTTGATCGTAGTCTTCGTTTTGTGATCTAGGTCTTCTTGGTGCTTCTGGTCTTTGTGCTACGTCTGACCTAGCCGGTCTTGCTGGTCTTTGAGGCGCATCTGGTCTAGGTCTTCTTGGTGCTTGTGGTCTAGCAGGTCTAGCAGGCCTAGCTGGTCTTTCATTGTAATCATTATATTGATTATTATCATTATATTTGTTGTAATCATCATAATCAGCGTTGTTTTGTGGTCTAGGTCTTCTAGGCGCTGGTCTTTGTGGTTCATCATATACGCCGTAGTCGTCGTCAACGTATTCCCTTGGAGCTGGTCTTCTTGTATCGTAGTCTTCAACATTGTCAGGGTTTCTTAAGTCTTCAGCAGCGTTTTGAGCAGTTTCTTTTACAGCGTTTGCTGCACCTGAAACGCCTCTACCAACTGCGTTTATTTGTCTTGATAAGTCTTTTGGTCTAACTCTCTTGTAAATCTTCTTGTATAGAAGCACGCAGCCTATAATTAGTGTTATTAGAGCTAAAAGACCAATTATAATTCCAAATATAGGTTTATATTCTGGGTCAAATTCACTTGACATTCCAAGTCCTAGCATGCCTCCTAAAGAGTCCATCGCTTTAGCAATCATCTTTAGCATCCTTCTAAACTTCATCATTGCGAAGAAGTCTATGAATGTGAATAATAGTCCGAAGCCAATCATAACATTGTCAAGTGTCTTAACATTTCTTCTCTTGCCGCTTCTTAAAAGTATTGTGTAAATAAAGGCAAGTGTAGTTGTCACGAATGATATAACTATGAAGACAAAGTAAATATTTAGTCTCTTTGCCATAGATATAACTTTGCCTACAGTGTCAAAACTGTCTGAATTACCGATTACAGCTCCGCTTATAACGTAGTCTAGAGCGTAAATCAAAGTAAATGCTAGTAGTATAAGTGCACTGAAAAATAACACTTTGTCGTACATTAATAATGACTTTTTAGGTCTTCTTCTCCCTTCCATAATAAGTCCTCCTTAAAAATTATTTCTACAACTTTATTATACAATATATTGACTTTTATTGCAATTGTATTTGCTTAGTTTATTAAATCTTCTTGCTATAGTGCTTTCAGTGTGAGTAAGTAAATTGTTTGCTTTTTCTATGAGAATAGCCTTGCCACTGCGTAAATAATTGCTCAAGAAAGAAAAATGCAGCTACTGTGTGAGTAACTGCATTTATATTAAATGTTTTCTAGTTGCGATTCAATAAATTGATTCCTATACAAATTATAATATAGTCCTTTTTTAGCGATCAATTCCCTATGCGTACCCATCTCGGCTATACGTCCTTGATGAATATATAAAATTCTATCGCTCGTAACTATAGTCGATAATCTATGTGCAACGGTGATCGAGGTTCTTCCCTCAAGAAGTTTTTCGATTGCGTCCTGTATCCTCTTTTCTTGGTAGGTATCGACTGATGAAGTCGCCTCATCTAGTATCAATATGGCTGGGTCCTTAATCAAGGCTCTTGCAAAGCTCACTAACTGCTTCTCGCCTTGTGATAGCTTTCCTCCGCCTTCGCCGACTTCTGTGTCGTAGCCGTCTTTAAAGGACTTAACAAGCTCATCTAGGCCAACCACTTCGGCCGCCCTCAGCATATCCTCTTCTGTCGCATCGTCCCTGCCATATAAAATGTTGTCGCGTATACTTCCGCTAAATAGGTAAGGCGTTTGCAAAACATAACCCAAATTCATTTGCACCCACTTAAGCGGCATCTCTTTGTAATCAATGCCATCGATGTAGACATGACCCTTTGTTGGCTCATAAAATCTTGATGCTATGTTAATGATGGTCGACTTGCCTCCGCCAGTTTCACCAACTAAGGCAACCCTCTCACCCGCAGCTATTTTCAAAGAAAAGTCCTTTAATATATAGTCGTCGTCTTTGTAAGCAAAGTACACGTCTTTAAACTCAATCTCGCCCTTCATCTGAGGAAGCTCTTTAGTAGGCGGCTCAAGCGCATCGCCATAGATGGCTTCTATCTCTTTCGTGTCGTAGACATCGATGTCCGCTTCTAAGATGCTGTTGACCCTGTCAATAGATGCTTGCATCGATATAAGCTCTTTCAAAACAGATGCAACTTGCCTGATTGGCTCGTAAATTTCACTTGAGTACTGAACCATGGCAAATAGCGTACCTATGGTTAATGTGCCGACCATGGCCGCAGCACCACCATCTTTAAGTATAAAAGCTGTTGCGATTGAGCCTAAGAATGTTAATGACGGGATATATAGACTTTGAAGTGTAACTGAGTGCTTGCTGCGTCTTTCGTATCTCTTTGATATTTCCTTAAACTCCTCAAGATTTTCCTTCTCTCTAAGAAGGGTCTTGATAGTTTTTTGTCCTTGTATATCTTCATTTAGCTTGCTTGTAAGGTCAGACGATGCTGCCTTAATGTCTTTTTGTGCCTTCATCATCTTATTTTGGAAGATGTAGGTAAAAATCGCTATAAACGGCACGCTTGCTAGAACGTAGAGCGTAAGCCTTACGTTAAGCATAAGCATAGTGATAAGTATAGCGATAAGCCTTGAGATACCATCCGCCATATCAAAGAGATCCCAAGCGACCGCTTCTTTAATCGACATCGTGTCGTGAACAAGCCTTGAGACCATCCAACCAACTTGATGCGAGTCCATGTATTTGGCTGATAGCTTTTGTGCCTTCAAAAAAGTTTCACTTCTCAAATATAGTATGATTTTCTTTTCAAATATACCCGCCATAAAAGTAACGAACAGCCCAATCCCTGCCATTGCTACAATGAAAAAAAGCATATATGCAATAAACTTTGGAAAACCTTCTACATCATTCCTATAGATATAATTATCAATAATATACTTTGTAAATAACGGCCACAAAGCAAGTAGTACTGCATTAAGAACGTTGATAATTACAACGAGAGCGGCTTCTTTCTTAAATTTTTTCACTAAATTAAATAATGTAATCTTCATCTAGTCCACCTCGATGTTTTGTATCTCGTAGATAGTTTTGTAAAGGCCATCTTCGTGAATAAGCTCCTCGTGAGTGCCCTCTTGAATTTTCTTGCCATTCTTCATAACGATGATCTTGTCAGCGTTCATAAGAGTTGAAATTCTGTGCGAAATGATGATCTTCGTTTGAGCTTTTTCGTTTTGACTAAGCGCAGTTCTTATGTTGATGTCAGTTTGCGTATCAACAGCCGATAGTGCATCATCAAAGATAATTATAGGCGTGTGAACAAGTATAGTTCTTGCAATTGCAAGCCTTTGCTTTTGTCCGCCAGATAGGCTCACGCCCTTTTCGCCGACAATAGTATCGTAGCCATCAGGAAAGTTCATGATGTCATCGTGAATGTCAGCGATTTTAGCTGCCTTGATGATGGCCTCATCGCTTGCATCAGGCTGTCTATATGCAATATTTTCTTTTATAGTCTTGTTAAAAAGATATGGCTCTTGTAAAACGATCGAAGTATTCTCTCTTATCTTGCGCTTAGCAATGGTATTTAGCTCGACGCCATCAATTTTGATAGAGCCATCGTATTCCATAAGCCTTGGTATAAGTGAAACCAAAGTCGATTTGCCCGAGCCAGTTAGACCAAGGACACCAAGGGTTTTACCCGCATCAATAGTAAAAGATAAGTCCTTAATAGCGTCATTTGCTTCGTCATAGCCAAAACTTACCTTGTCAAAATCGATAGCTCCTTTAATTTCAATATCAACGAGGCCGCTATCAAGGTCTTCAGAGTCCATTTCCAAAACTTCGTCGAAACGCTTGATAGCAACGGTTACTCTTGTAAATCTCGAAAGCATTCTGCCTGTACCAAGCACTACCCAAACCATATTCAAGGCAACTGCAAAGACTGCCGTGAACTCACCAACTGATACGGTTCCACTACGGTGCATAAGAACACCGAAAATCGCGATCAACGCTATTTGCAAAAAGCAAAGTGTTCCAGATATTGACCAAAAGAATGCGAAGTACTTCATAATCTTGAAGTCCTTATTTGCAAGGTCCATGTTGGCCTCTTCAAATTTCTCAATTTCATGTTTTTGCTTGAAAAAGGCTCTCACGACTTTGTATGAAGAAAGATTCTCTTGCACAATCGTAGTTAGTCTAGCCTCTGATTCTTCAAACTCGTCGAAGACCTTGACCACATTTTTGTCAAAGATGTAAGTCCCGATGAAAAGTATCGGCATCAAGGCTATGGACACAAGCGCAAGCTTCGTATTGATTGTAAATAGCGTGATTAAGGAGATTACGATGTAGGAGATATTGCCCACAAGCGCCATCATGGTCGTCGAGACAAGAGTTTCAAACTTTGTTATGTCACTCGACGCCCTTTGAAGCATGTCGCCAGTTGTGATTGACGCCATGTCCTTGATGCTTAAAGAAGAGATCTTCGCGTAAATATTGTCACGAATCCCCTTGCTAATGGCGTAAGTCGCCTTGCCACTCATGTATGGCCTTAAAAAGTTAAACAGAGCTATCATAAAGCTAATAGCGATGAAAGCCGCGGCGATGATGCCAAGGCGCTCCCTCACTACATCTCTTCCACCTAAAAGATTTATGAAGCCTATCATGATTTTGTTAGTCGGTACTTCACTGCCAATGATGCTGTCTATAGTCGTTCCAAGAAGTATAGGTATAAGCATTTGCAGTGCGCTCGACATTATTTCAAATAAAAATGCTAAAAAATAAATAAATATGTATGGCTGAATGTATTTTTTAACTAGAGAATATTTTTTCATTGTATCACCTCATTTTGCCAATGGTACTATTATAACACTTTTTAATACGAAATGCAAAATGATTCGCATTCGAACGACGCTCTTGAGCAAAAACCCTAACATTGCACATCGAAAAGTATTAAGTCCATGCACCAAGAGAACGAGTGAAACGAAGTTCAATTGGCTATGTATGATTTATTCCAGAGATTACAAAGGTATGGAGCGATAGCGAACGTAGCTTTGATTAATCTTACGGATCGCTCGCTTTCTCCTTGCGGAGTGCCCATACGTACACCTCAGTCGGTCGCTCGTTATGCTTCGCCTTATCCATCCGTTCTCTCTGCAAATCATAAGTTTGGCGATGATTCTCTGTCGTAATAATTATTTTGATGTAAATCATATCTAGCAATAAAAATGGATACAAAATTAATTGTATCCACAAAAATATTTTTAACTTTTTTATAAAATCAAATTTTTTACAACGGATGTTTCCACTAAGACTTAAGCTTAAAATTTTAATTTTAAGTTTAAGTCATTCTTCAAAAAAAATTTATGGATAAGGCGAAGTGGAGATTTTTGTCATACGGAGTGTATACGAAGTACTCGAGTATTGACAAAAATCAAACAAGCCTTAGCCGAAATTTTTTTAAGAATTAAGTATCTCTAACCATAATGTTATTTATGCTAATCACCCTGTCACATACATGTTCCAACAGCTCCACATCATGACTAACAAGTATTATGCTCATGCCGTGTTTTTTCCTGTAGCTGTCAAGTAGCTCTGTGATCTTGAGCTTCAGATTAACATCAAGTGGCGATGTAATCTCGTCTGCAAGGAGTACTTTTGGCTCTGTTAGTAGCGCTCTAATTATTTGCACACGGCTAATCATGCCGCCTGATAATTCATTTGGAAGCTTTTGTAAAGAGCTTCTATCTAGCTCGAAGTCATCCATGAGTTTTTCAAGCTCTTCTTCGTTAAAATCTTTTTTCGAAAAGTGAAGCGCCTCTTTAAAGCTAGCTAGTATAGTTTTTTTCGCATCGAAGGATGAGACAGCGTTTTGAAATATTAGCTGTACTGGAAAATCATTGAGGTTCCTTCTTTTATCGCCAACTATGGGCAAATCGCGTCCCTTGTAGAGAATTTCACCTTTATCAAGAACTATGAGACCAGCTATGAGCCTAAGAAGGGTTGTCTTGCCACTACCTGATGGGCCTATGATACCTAAAAATTCATTCTCGTATAAATCTAAATTTAAATCGGAAATTGTCGGTGCGTCTGACATTTTAAATGTCTTTTTTAAATTTTTAATCTCTAAAATTTTTTCCATATATTTTCCCTGCCGCATCTAAAAGTAATTTCGTATTCTCTTCTTCGCTTTCAAAAATCTCGTCTGACGCTCTATTCTCAATAATCATGCCGTCTTTAAAAACGCATATCCTATCTGTTAGCGCTATGCCGTCAAAGGGGTTGTGCGTGATATAGATAAGGCTCATCTTGTTTTTGTCCATGTGATTTTTAATCATATTTATCGCCATATCAGTCGATTCTCTGTCAAGCGCGCTCGAAATTTCGTCCGCAATCAAAAGCTCCGGCCCTCTGTTTAATATCATGGCTATGACAACTCTTTGCTGCATGCCGCCTGAAAACTCATCTGGATACTTCTTTGCCTTGTCTCTTTTGATACCAATCGCTTCTAAGGACTCAAGTGCCTTCTCTTTAGCCTCTGCCTTCGAAATGCCTTTTGCAAAAACTAAATCGCTCGTCATCTGATCAATGACTTTGATGTAAGGATTTAACGAGTTTTGTACGTCTTGCGTGATATAGCCGATTTCATTTTTTAATTTATCTTTTAAAGTTTTTACTCTTTCGCCCTTGTAATAAATCTCGCCATCTATTTTGGCTTTTTCCACTAAACCAAGTGCTGACCTAAAGGTCATGCTCTTACCTGCTCCTGAAACACCAATTACGCTCATCGACTTACCATCATCAATTAAAAGGTTTATATCTTTGATTATGGATTTGCCAGCTATGCTCACTGAATAATTTCTTAGCTCGATCATACGTTCACCTCATCAAATGTGTAGTGAAAAATTAAGCTTAGGAAAAATATGCCAAGTGCTGGCCACAAAACTATAAGGGGCTTGTCAATGATGTAGCCTCTGTACTGATATAGCATGGTTCCAAAATCCGGCGCTGTGATGTCTGCGCCTAAACCGATAAATGTTAGTGAAGCGTAAGCTAGTATATGATTTGAGGCTTTGTTGCCCATAAGATTTAAGCTTGGCGCAAGCAGCTGTGGCAGCAAAAACTTTCTCATGATGTATAAGTTTGGTGCTTGCAGCATTCTAAGCGTATCAACATAAGGGTCTCTAAGAATAATTTCGCTAAGTTTATAGCTTTGATTTGCGAAGAAACCTATATTTGAAAAGCCTAGTGCAAGTCCAACGGCTAGAACCGTGTCCGAGAAGATGATTGACGCAATCAAAGCAACTATAAAGGTTGGTATGATTAAGGTTAAGTCCGTTAAAAAACGTATGACGCTTAAAGCAGCTCCGCCATAAAAGCCAGCTACTATTCCAAGTGCAAGTCCAGCTGCGTATGAGACGGCGCTCGCTATCAAAACAACGCATAAGGTTCTTAAAAAGCCTTGTGCCATAAGCGAGAAGATATCATGACCCAAGTGGTCTGTGCCCATGATGTGTTCAGCCGATGGCGGCAAGAATTTATTTTTGATGTCAACGAATTTTGGGTTTTGTGTCGGGATTATTGTGAGGACTATCGCTACCAAAAGTATTATGACTACTGATATTATCATCTTTTTCATTATGCGCTTCCCCTCCTTATCACATATTTCGAAAATACACTAAAAATTAAGTGTACAAAGAACATCCATATAATTATCATCATGATATATGTTTGTATGATTAGATAATCTCTGTGGGCGATGGACTCGATCAAGAATGTCGATAGTCCTTGTATTGATAAAGCAAACTCTACAACTGAGCTGGCGCCTATCACGTAAGCGCTTTGACTGATAAGTAAACCGGAAAGGCCTTGTAAAGGCTCGTGGTAGCAGTACTTTAAAAGAGCCTTTTCTCTTTTGTAGCCTCTTTCAATATAAAAACGGAAGAATGGTTTTTTCATCACTTCTAAAAAATATATCCTAACCGTTCTGGACATAGGTCCAATAAGTGGAAGACCTACAAAAAACGTTCCAACTGCTAGGCTTGCGATTGAGCCAGTTTTGAATAACCTGATGAATCTGTATTTCACGCCAAAGAAGTACACAAAGAGAATAATAAGTATAAAAACTGGAACGGTTTGAGTGAAAAGAGCGAGTGCCCTTGTGAATTTATCAAAAAAGCCATCTTTAAGACTCGACAAATAGCCTAGCCAAAAGGCTAATATACTCGCATATATTAGCCCTAATAAGCCAAGCATAAGTGAAACAGGAGCTCTCCTTAATATTTCAGGCTTCAAATCGACGTCTGTCATGTAGCTCTTGCCCCAATCGCCTTTGATAAAATCACTTATCCACTCAAAATACTGCATGCTAAGTGATTTATCAAGGCCGAATTCTTTTTTCAAATAGCTAATATTTTCTTCAGTCGCAGGAAGGTTTCTTTCGCTAAGCGCCATCATAACTGGATCGCCGCTCATAAGCCTAACGATGCCAAAGGCGATTAGAGAGCCTACTATGAATATCAAAAGCCATTTGCAAAAAAAGTTTATGACTTTCATTTATCTAACTGTTAGTGTTGGATTTGTTACAAAAAAGTCTCCGTTCCAGATTTCATAATTCTTAATATTGTCAGAAAGCATTACAAACCAGTGCGGATCAACTGTATATAGTATTGGAAGATCTTCATAGATCTTTGCTTGAATTTCTTTTGAAAGCTCATCTCTCTTAGCAATATCAGCTGTTACGCCAAGTTCGTCGATTAATTTATCAACTTCAGCATTAGCATAGTAGCTGTGGTTCTTAACAGCGTCTGTCTTAAAGTGTTGAGCGAAGAAATAGTGTGGGTTGCCGCTTGCTGTTGGGTTTTGAGCGTATAATAAGATATCGTGATTACCCTTAGCAGCTTCTTCGTCGATGCTGTCAGCTAGCGAAACGCTTGCTTCTATACCCACTTGTTCTAGATCAGATACAAGTACTTGGCCAATAACTGGTAGATCTGGTTTAGCTGAGTATGTTAATATAGTTAATTTAACAGGATTGCCGTTTTTGTCCATAAGCTTGTCGCCTTGATAAGTGTAGCCAGCAGCTGCAAATTCTTCTTTAGCCTTGTCTACATCAAAAGTTAATTTTTGATCGCCATTGAAGCTGAAGTTCTTGGCAAATAGTCCTGTAGGCATGTCTCCTCCGCCAAGTGCATCGATAATCTCTTGTCTATTAAGAAGAAGGTCAAGTGCCTTTCTGAAGTGAAGGTCGTTTAAGTGATCTCTCTTAAGATTTAAGAAGCAGTAGTATTGGTAGCCAGCGTTGTAATCAAGCGCTTTGAAGCCCTTGTCCTTTAAGCCAACAGCTACATCGTTTGTAAGGCCGAAAGCTAGGTCTACTTCACCGCTTTCATAAGCAAGCTTAAGCGCGTTGCCGTCCTTGAAAGCCTTGATAATAACAGTTTCAGGTCTATTTTCAAAACCATCGTAATATTCGTTTCTCTCTAAAACTACTTCAGCGCCTGGTTTAAGCTCTTTAATCTTGTAAGCGCCTGTGAAGATGTATTTGTCACCATCTTTCTTGAACATAACGTTAGTCCACTCAGCGAAAATTGATTCAAAATTAACTGTAGGTAGCTCAGTAACTATGTCTACTTTGTAGTCTTCTAATGGAGTGAAAACAATCTTACCAGCAGAAGCGCGAGCAAATTCATTGTTTTCCATGATCATGTTCATTGCTTCACAAAATGCCTTAGCATCAACCTCACTGCCATCAGCGAACTTAACGCCTTCGTTTAATTCAGCAGTAAAGTGAGTCTCGTCTTGAGCCTCGATTGATTTAACAAATCTTGATTTTAAAGTACCATCAGCTTGAAGAGTATAAACGTACTCGCTGATACCGTGGTTTGTGATGCTCCAACCGTTTGATCCGTCAAGTGGGTCGTCACCAGTGATAACCCAAGTTTGACCAACAGTTATCTCTTTAACATCAGACTTTTCAGTAGTTTCTGTTTTTTCGCCAGAGGCAGTTTTTTCGTTCTTGTCTGCGCCTGTGTCATTAGTTTTGCAGCCAAATGTGAATAATAATGATAAGATGACTGCCAAGAAAATAATTTTTTTCATAAAATCTTTCTCCTTTAATATACTATAGTATAGAATTAACCGTGCTAAAAAAACTAGTCTTGCTCTGAACCGGAGCAAAACTAAAGTACAAGTATCGGACTTATGCTAATCGCAAATACCGTAGCGGCACTGTGTAGGACTCTAACCTACTTCCTTGTTATATTCTATCTGCATCTATTATACTACATTTCACGCATTTAGTCAATTAAAATGTATTTGTATAAATAGAAATAGATACATATCAAACGAAATGTATCTATTTAAGTATTTGTTAACTTTTAATTAAATCTATTTTTTTACTCCGTGTCAACTAAGACTTAAGCTTAAAATTTTAACTTTAAGTTTAAGTCATTCTTCAAGCAGAAGAAGAACCTCGTCCATACAGACGAGAACCTTTGCGCTATGATGGATAAGGCGAAGCATAACGAGCGACCGACTGAGGTGTACGTATGGGTACTCCGCAAGGAGGGAGCGAGCGCGCGAACCTTAGGCGCAATTGAAGAACCTCACCCATTCACAAAGCTTCGCTTTGGATGGGTCCCGAGAACCTTGGTGCTTCGCACGTGCTAAGAATTATGAACTAAAGCGAAATTTTATCTAATATATTTTGCAAGTAGGCAATAGTAACCCCATAGTTCGTCATCGCCACACCCTTCTCTTTCGCTTGACGTACCCTGCTCATCACGTGCGCCCTATTAAACATACAGGCTCCGCAATGTATAATCATGTCATAATCCTCAATATTTTCAAAATCGTCGGCTCTTGTAAATGTAAATTCAAGTCCATCACCGAAGCGTTTCTTAAGCATGGCAGGTATTTTCACGGTTCCGATATCTTCGTTAATGGGCGGATGCGTACAAGCCTCGGCTATTAAAATCTTTTCGTCGCCCTTAAAATCATCAAATTTCTTCGCGGACTCGATAAAGTAATCTATATCGCCCTTCATTTTCGAAAAAAGTACCGAAAATGAAGTCACTTTTGTAGTCTTTCCAAAAACGTCGTAGACCTTCTTAAAAACTCGTGAGTCACAGATCACAAGGTCAATATCAGTGAATCTATCTCTCACTTCTTCAAGCCTTTCGTCGCCCACGACTATGCTTGTCATGCCCTTGTCAAGCGCTTCTCGCAAAGCTTCGACTTGCGCTTTGATCAGCCTACCTTTTGGTGCTGCTGCATCTTGCGGCATAACCATGACTATGGTCGCTTTGCCATCAACGATGCCATCTAATAAGGACTCTTCTTCTGTATTTAAAACTTTTTTAAGCTCGGTAAATATTTCATCTCGCGATGAGTGATATCTATAAACGATTGCATCGCCATAGTCATAGCTCACGTCTCTATCGATTGCCATAATAACTTTGATGACTGGCTTATTGTATTTTGCGAGCTCTGATAAAATGGCTTCATCACCATTATCAATGGTATAAATAAAGGCGTCGGCCTTAGCAAATTCGGTGCGAGTCTTTTTTAGCCTCTCTTCTGAAAGAGCTGTGTTATCGTCAAAGCCAGCTGTATCAATGAAGACGACTGGTCCAAGTCCCGGCACTTCGATGGATTTACGAACTGCATCTGTCGTCGTACCGCGCTCTTCCGAAACTATCGCCGCATCTGAGCCCATGATGGAGTTAAAAAGCGTTGACTTGCCTGCGTTTACTCTGCCTGCGATGACAACGTGCTTTTGTAAGGAACGCGCCATCATAGTCTGAAGTCTCTCTCGCCATTTTCAATTTTCTTAAGATTGTCTCTGACTAGCTCTTTGATGTCGTCACGCGAAATATTTTCTATCTCTTTTTCAATAAGCGCTTCGCCTTTTTTCCTTGTTTCAGGCGATGCATAATCCATAAGATATTCTTTAAGTGTCATAAGTGCGTTTGGTTGACAGATGTTGCCTATTTGTCCAGCTTTAACAAGGCTCATAAATCTATCGCCAGTTCTTCCTGCTCTGTAGCAAGCTGTGCAGAATGACGGGATGTGGCCCGTATCCATCAGCCATGAAACGACCTCGTCAAGCGTTCTTTGGTCAGATGTAAAGAACTGCTCTGTATCGGCTGCTGCAGCGACTTCCTCTGTAGCGTAGCCGCCAACTGATGTCTTCGAGCCGCCACTGATTTGACTGATGCCGAAGTCTATGACCTTAGCTCTTGTCTCAACGGACTCTCTTGTTGAGATAATCATACCTGTATATGGCACAGAAACTCTGATGCAGGCAACTATCTTCTTAAATATATCGTCACTAATTGCGTTTTCAAAAGTCTCTGGGTCTATGTCGTCAGCTGGTCTGATTCTTGGCACGCTAATGGTGTGCGGGCCAACGCCGAAGCGCGCCTCAAGGTGCTCTGCGTGCATCAATAGACCCACGAAGTCGTATTCGTAGTTATTTAGCCCGAATAAAACGCCGCAGCCAACGTCGTCGATGCCGCCCAATTGTGCCCTATCCATGGCCTCTGTGTGATAGGCATAGTCATGCTTTGGTCCAGTTGGGTGAAGCGCTTCGTAATTTTTTCTATGATATGTCTCTTGAAACAAAATATATGTTCCTATGCCGACATCCTTTAATTTCTTGTAATTTTCAATCGTAGTCGCAGCGATATTAACATTGACCCTTCTAATGTCACCAGACTTGTGATGAACGGAGTAGATGGTCTTGATCGATTCAAGTATGTACTCGATTGGGTTATTTACAGGGTCTTCGCCAGTTTCTAGTGCAAGCCTCTTGTGACCCATGTCTTGAAGAGCGATGACTTCGTTTTTAATCTCTTCTTGAGTCAATTTTCTTCTATGAATAGTTTTGTTCTTTAGGTGATATGGGCAGTATACACAGCCATTGACACAGTAGTTTGAAAGATATAGCGGCGCGAAGAGAACTATCCTATTGCCATAAAATTTACGCTTGATATCGTTCGCAAGCTTGTAAACTTCTTCGTTTAAGTCCTCTTCTTCAGACGATAACAAGAGAAAGGCCTCTCTATGCGAAAGCCCCTTGACTTCCTTCGCCTTCTCAATCGCGGCCTTAATCAGCTCTCTGTTGTGCTTATTTGCCCTGCCGTATTCAAGCGAAGCGAGTATCTCCTCGTGATTTATAAATTCATCTGCTTTTTCTGATTTTACATCGTATTTATACATTGTAGTCTCCTCTCGTAAATTCAATCTCGTAGCCAAATTCTTTCAAATATTCGTTCAGTTCGCGAACGCCTTCAATCGCCTCAAGGCCTGATGCCTTCTTGCCGTCATAAAGATTGTAGTTATCGCGTGCAAATTTCGGCGATACGTTTGGCATGATGACGTTTGCGCCCGATAAGATGCCTTTTATCCTACCCGTCTCCGATATGGTATTGAGTGCAGTTGTTGATGGTATCAAGGCTTTCGGGTGTTCGATTCTTAGTATTGCGAGCAGCTTTCGCGTCAGCTCCACAGTTCCCGCTGGATAAGCTTCAAAGCGCGTTCCTTTCGACGGGATGAAGGGCCCTATGCCTATCATGGCTGGATCTATCTCTCTAATTAATTTTATATCCTTTATATGACTTTCATGATTTGTGAATGGTGCAGCCACCATAAAACCAGTTCCGACTTGGTAGCCAAGCTCCTTTAAGTCGTAGATGGCTTTTAGTCTCTTCTCTAGGCTTTGATCCCAAGGATGAAGCTTTTGAAATATATCTCTATCTGCTGTTTCGTGTCTTAATAAAAATCTATCTGCCCCGGCATCTTTAAAGAGCTTATAAGCCTCGTAGCTCTTAACGCCTAAGGATAAGGTTATGGCCGCATCATAATTTTTCTTTAAATAAGAAATAATTTCAGCGAAGGCCTCGTCGGTGAAGTGAGTATCCTCGCCGCCTTGTAAGACGAAAGTCCTAAAGCCCGCTTCATAAGCCGTCTCTGCCGCAGAATATAGCTCGTCCTTACTTAAGCGAAATCTCTTAACAGAAGATTTATTTCTGTTTATGCCGCAGTAGTAGCAGCCTTCTTTGCAATAGTTTGAAAACTCTATCAAAGCCCTTATGTAAATCTTGTTCGAGAAAGTGGCGTTGGCTGTTTCACGTGCTTCTTTGTATAGTTCTTCTAAAAAATCTTTGTCCTCACTAAGAAGTATTTCCCTAAGCTCCTTATCAGAAAAAAGCATTAAACTCCCTCCAAATCAAAGCTTGGCGTGTAGTTCTTGCCATCTTGCTTGTCTTGAACAAAGGCCTTCGATATGCCAAGGTCAGCTGCATAGTCAATAAAGCTATCGTATTCTAAGTCGCTTACAGTCCTATTAATCTTCTTATAATCCTTCGCCTTATGCATAGGTTGATATTGATTCATGAGTGAAAATATCACGCTATCGCCATATTTACCATAAAGCAAGCGAACTATCTTTTTCGCATCAAAATATAAATTCGGTAGCAAAAGTAGACGTATAATGACACCCTTCTTCATTATCCCGTCCTCAATAATTACCTCAGGAACTTGTCTGTGCATCTCGTCAATGGCCTCAAGTGCGTACTCTCTGTAATGAGGCGCGTGAGAAAATTCATTGGCGTAACTGTCTGAAAAGTACTTGAAGTCAGCTAGGTAAATGTCGATGAGGCCATCAAGATTTTTGATTGCTTCTTTTAGCTCGTAGCTGTTTGTGTTGTAGACGAATGGCAGGTCGAAGCCCTTGTCCTTCGCCATGACGATGGCGTCCTTGATAAGGTGTGAAAAGTGCATCGGCGAGACCAAATTGATGTTGTGAACGCCCTTTGCTTTGAGCTCGAAAAAAATCTCCACGAGCCTTTCTTTGCTTATGTACTTAAATACCGCGTCCCTATTTTGAGAAATTTCATAATTTTGGCAGAAGACGCAAGATAGATTGCATCCTGCGAAAAATATAGTCCCCGAGCCACGTGTACCCGAGATGACAGGCTCTTCAAAGACATGAACAGATGCCTTTGAAACGGCAAGTTCATTCTTCATTCTGCAAACGCCAAGTTTTTCGTCTCTATCGATGCCGCACTTGCGCGGACATAAATTACATATAAACATCATATCACCATGAATATTATATAACTAATGAAGGATTATTGTCAATAAATATGTAAATGCAAAATGCTAGACGTCGTGTCTAGCATTTTTTTATTCGTCAAGCTCCTTATCAAGCTTCATTATTAAATTTTCTATGCTTGTTCTAAAGCTCTTTAATTCATCGAGCTTTTCCTTAATCTCTCCAGCTACTCTTATGTCCGTGAAAATGTTATCAAAGTATATATCCATGACATTATCACTCATAGTGTCGCTAATCTCTTTTGGAAGCTTCATGCCAATGTCATCAAGTTCTTCGTTAAGACATTTTAAGTAGATGCTCGCCTCTTTTATCTTAAGGTTTGCCTCCTGCATGTGCTTTCTCTTGATTACACTAAAGAAAGAGCCACCGCCAAGCATATCCCAAACACTCATGCTCGATGCATCTTTAAGCGACTTAAGAGCTTCATCAAGTCTTAGTAAAACTTCGACCGCAGCAGCCTTTGCCTCTTTTATTTCTTTTTCCTTATCCATGGTTTTCACCTCTATATATATTTACCCAAACTATTTCTTTTCTTTAAATAAGGTAATGCTGTTGATAACGATGGATCCTGCTGAGCAAGCGAATAAGGCCTTTGTCATTGTCCCAGATATATCCTCAAGCGTAGCAAAATCCTTCATAAAGAAGCGAGTGATGTCGTCGTCATAGACCTTCCACACTGTTAATATGGTAAGGGCCATACTTATAAACCTAAAATATTTTGCCTCTTTTCCTTTAAATGCGAAAACCAAATTTAATATGGCAAATATTACTGCCAAAATACCAAATGCGAACCACATATCTAATCCCACTTTTCTTATCTTAAATCAAAATTTTATTTATTCAAAACATTTTTAATAAAGTACCCAGTAAATTTTTTAGCTCCCTCACTATTAAGATGTGACGCATCGTAATAATCATCAAAACCTAAATCATCCATCGCCTTAGTAAAGTCAATAAAATCAGCGCTTATACCATTTAAATACTCTTCAAGTGCAGCAATGTTCTCATCGTAGACGTCCTTTGTATAAACCGGTGTCTTTATGAAGTGCACTTCAACGCCATTTTTCTTAGCGAGATCATTTATCCTTTTTATTGCAGCGTACTTTTTCTCTCTAAAGTCCTTATCGCGCGCCTTTGCGATATTATCAAGGTTTTCCTTACTTAGCTCAGGATTTTTCACAAATTCTTTGCTCTGACGCTCGAGCTTCACAAAACCGTTCAGATCATCGTGGTAGTCTTTCCACTTGGCCTCGTAATCCTTCTCCTCAAGCGATCTCCATCTTGTGTGGTACTTGATTAGCGGCATCACATTCTCCGCCCATTCCTCAGGAGGCAGGCTGTCCTTAATCATCAGCGCCTTATTTATGCCCATGGGGAAGTAGTCGGTGTAAGCGTGGACGCTGCCGTCGTCGATCTCATTCATCGCCAAGGCATCGAGCACGTCAACGTAGATGGTCTTTGGCTTTGACCTCTTAATCGCTTCCTTGATGTAGTAGTAAGTCGCCTCAAGTGGCTGCTTTTGGCTCGCTAAGATGTATGAAGTGACTCCATTCTCCGCCAAATCCTCTGTATCGAAGGAGCAATAAGCGTGCGACGTGCCGAAAAAGATGACGTCGTAAGGCTTGTCCTCGTTGAAATAGCCGGCGATCTTGTTAATCATGTCCCAAGGCTTCACGTCAGATTTTCTGATGAAGATGATATTTAATTTCGCAAGCACAAGGCTCAGTATAATCACAAAACCCGCGATTTTTAAAATTCTCTTAATGTATTTCATCTCTCTCACCCTTTAGAACTGGAAGTAAATGAACTGCGCTTCGCTGTAGCCCGGTCCATAAATCCCGAAAATCAATGTCGCTAGCAATAAAAATATATATATGGGCCATCTTACAATCAGACTTCGTCTCTCGATATTGTCCGCAAGTTTCACTTTATTGTAGATTAATATATCGATTACTATAAGAATGGCGATGGCGATGAGTAAGATGACTGTGTCTTCGTAAGGAAAAGCGATTGACGCATCTAGACTTCCTGCCTGCCTCTTAAATATGCCAAGTAAATAGGCTTTTGCCGCGCCAATATTTTTGCTTCTAAAGATGACAAAACTCAAAACTGCAATGACAAAAGTAATCAAGCGACGAATATTTCTATAAATAAAATTATCTCTGATACCCTTTGTGATGCCTTTAAAACTATCTTCCAAGATATTGAAAACGCCATGAATAAGGCCCCAAAGAACGAAAGTGTAGTTCGCTCCATGCCAAAGGCCGCTCACCAAAAAGACGATTAAAACGTTTAAGTGCTTTCTAAAAGCGCCCTTTCTGTTTCCGCCTAAAGGGATGTAAAGGTAGTCCTTAAACCAAGTAGATAGCGAGATGTGCCAACGTCTCCAAAATTCTGTGATTGACGCCGATAGGTATGGCGCTCTAAAATTGTCCATAAGATCGTAGCCCAAGACCTTTGCCGAGCCCTTTGCAATGATGGAATATGAATAAAAATCGCAATAGATTTGCACGGCGAATAATAAGGCCGCATAGCATAAAAAGATGTATGAGTAGCCTTGGTAGCTGTCAAAGACTTGGTTTACGAAGATTGCTGCCCTATCTGCAATGACCAGCTTTAGGAAAAAGCCCCAAAGTATGTAAAGAAGCCCTTTCGATAGATTTTCGTAGCGTCTGTGGCCTAAATTATCTATTTGCGTTAAAAGATTTTTTGACCTCTCTATCGGCCCAGCGACTAATTGCGGGAAGAATGACACGAAGAGAGCGTAATTAATAAAGTTCCTCTCAGCCTTGATCTCGCCTCTGTAAACGTCGACGATGTAGCCAAGCGCCTGAAATGTGTAAAATGAAATGCCGACTGGAAGCAAAACGTCTATGACAGGCATGTCAATACTTAAAGCGGCTATGCCGAGTATTTTATTTATAAAATTAACTGTAAAGCTGTAGTACTTAAAGACGAAGAGTATCGCCAAATTGACAAAGAAGCAAAGTCCCAGATAGAGCTTTTTCTTTTTTTTCGCTCCCACCATATCCATGGCGATGGCCGTGCCATAAGTCGCTACTGTGCTAAATAGCATTAAGAGCGAGTACTTAAGATTCCAGCACGAATAAAAGAAATAGCTTGCCAAGAGCAAAAAGACTCTCTTAAGCTTCTTCGGTAGTATGAAATAAACTAGGCAAACGATTGTGAAGAACACAATGTAGCCAGCTGAGTTAAATAGCATATAAAATCTCCTATGTATCTAAAATGGACAAAGAGCTGATTTTGCGCGCCTTTGTCCAAGTTCATCATATAGTTTTGTCTGAAAGTTTTTTAATATCGTTAATAATAATCTTGCTGCGTTCGAGCGTGATGATGCCCTCGTCTTGGAATTGGCTGAGCTTTCTCGATATAGTCTCGCGCGTAAGTCCCGTGAAGGAGCCCATCTCCTCGCGATTGATCTTAAGATCGACCGTGATGACGCCATCATTGATCGAGCCTGATATTTTTATAAGATTAATAAGGGCCTTAGCGACCTTCATGTCCGCATTAATGACAGAGAGCCTGTCGATTAGCTCTTCTGACTTTCTGATTCTGTAGTAGGCTTCTTCCAGAACCTTCAAAACGAAGTCGCGGTTCTTAAGCATGATGTTTTCGAAATCGTATTTATTTATGACTATGATCTTTGCATTCGTTGTGGCAGCTGCATTGTAGACGTACTTGTCTTGGTAAAGTATGTTGAAGCCGCCAACGAAGTCGTCCTTTTTGTAGATGTAGAGGATTTGCTCCCTGCCATCCGAAAGGTACATCGATATCTTCATAAAGCCTTCGTAGACGATAAACATCCTGTCCGCGCTGTCCCCTGATGAGAATATGGCGTCGCCACGCTTAAAAGTCTCGAGCTTAAGACCTTTTTTGATCTCCATCAGCTCATCATCGGAAAAGTATGAAAAAAGTGGTATCTTTTTTAAATCAATACTATCTGGGAATTTATTATTCATCTTATTCTTTATTTACTAAGACTACAAGGCTTTCACTGTCATCCATCGCCACCGCGCTTATGGTATTAGTGCCATCGAAGTTAAGCGCTTCGCCCGCCTTAACAACATGCTTTTCCACTTCGCCAATGGTGATTTCGAAAGAACCCTTCATTACAGCGAAAACTATCTCCTTATCAGGATGATTGTGTTTTTCAATAGTATCGCCCTTCTTCAAAATTTTGTGAACAAAATTAACTCCGTTAATGCTTTTTAGTAAGCCTTCTTCTTTTAAAACTTTTGCTAACATCTTATCCCTCCTCTAATATATTTCTAATTTTTTCTTTGTAAACTTCAACGCCCGGCTGGCCATAAGGCTCAACCATGTCCATAGCTGCGTTGTATACGCAGGCTGCCATGTAGAAGATGGCAAGCTTTGCAAGGCTCTCCTCATTTATCTCATTTAATTTAATTACGCAAGTCGGCACGCCGCCCATGTGATGCGCCTTAACAGTCGCTTTGAAGGCAATTTCATTTATCTTATTTAAATTGTTTATAGCTTTGTCACTAGATTTTTTCGCCTCTGCAAATATATGGGTCTCGGTTATATTGCGCCTGCCCTCTTGCAAGAGCTGACCCATAGAGTGAAGGTCCTGAGTGTATTTAAGATTCGAAACAATCAGTCCCTTGCCGTCCTTGGCAAGCGATTCGCAAAGAAGCTGCTTGATCCACTCAGTAAATGACGCGAGCCTTTCCTCGTAAACGCTGATAAACTCAAGCGCATAAGACTCTCCAGCAAGGTGTCTGTAGTAAGCGTAATCAAGTGCTGTGTTATTTTCACTGCCATTATCAAAATACTCTTCCTTAGCATTTTTTATACCCAAAACGAGTCTATCTATATCAAACCCACTGGCAGCCATTGGCAAAATGCCAACTGCAGTAAAAACGCTGTAGCGACCGCCGATGTCCTCAGGTATTGTAAGTGTCTTTATATTATGTACCCTAGCGAACTTTGCTAATTCACTTGCTTCTGAGCTCGTCACTATAACACCATTTGCAAGGTCAACGCCCTTCTTCTTCATATCCTCAAGGAAGATTTCGAAGACAAGTTTCGTCTCCATCGTAGTTCCCGACTTACTTATCACGTTTATGGCGTAGCGCTTGTCACGTAATTCGTGAAGAAGCTTTGTGATGCAGCCGCTGTCAAGCATATTGCCCGTAAAATAGATAGGAAAATCACTTCCTAAAGCGTCGATGAAAGCCTTGGCCCCGATAAATGATCCACCGATGCCGATAACAACGAGAGCGTCAAAGTCCTTGCGAATGCGCTCAGCAGTGATTTTTACGTCACTAATAAAGGCCTCGCTTAAGTAGTCAAGCCTAATCCAGTCCGACGCATATTTCGTATGAAATTGTTTAAACGCATCAAGCTTTTTCTCGGATGCATTCGCCTCGAATTGAAGCGGCTCCTTGAATATATCAAGCTGCATTTGATTCACCTCGCTTATAAGTATCTATATTATAACACGAAAGAGCATAAATTTCCAGATATTAATATAGACTTTGACAAGATTGAGCCAATAGATGATGAAGAAATTGAATAAAGCGTTTAAAAATTTTTAAGAATTATAAACATAAAAAATCGCGACCATAAATCCCTCTTAAGAAATATATAATGATTAATTTGTAAAATGTGATATAATGATATATAGAATGACTATACAAAGTTAAATAACAAAATGTCATAAAATAACTCATCAAAACATTGCTAAAATGGGACGAGATGAGAACGTGATTATGTAAATACTTTGTAGGATATGTAGGTATTTCAAATGTGATATATCAGACGTGTTGGAATTTAGAAACAAGTGAAAACTTACATAAGAATTCGATACTATATTTGTAATTATGGAATTTAATTAATGGCGGTAGAAAACTATGAAAAAAATTTTAATAATTGAAGATGATAAAAATTTAAATAAAGGACTTTCTATAGCTTTAAATAAAGATTATGAGGTTTTATCTGTAAGCACAATTAGTGAAGCAAAAAACTTTATTGATAAAGCTGACTTACTTTTACTTGACATGAATTTGCCGGATGGAGATGGGCTTGAAATAATAAAATATACTAGACAATCTTCAGCAATTCCCATTATAGTTTTATCTGCTATAGATCTTGAGGCATATATAATTTCTGCTATAAATTTAGGGGCAGACGACTATCTAACAAAACCTTTTTCTTTGGGAATATTAGAAGCAAAGATAAATAGGGCTTTTGAAAAAATATCACCTAGCGATTTAAATATTTATAATAAAAATGGTCTAGACTTTAATTTCAATGAAAATACTTTCTTTGTGGATAATAAAAACATAGATCTCACAAGAACAGAGACAAAAATTCTATATTACCTGATAAAAAATAAGTCTCAAGTTATTACTAAAGAATTACTATTTGATTTTATTTGGGGATTAGATGATGAATTTATTGATCAAAATACTCTTAGTGTCAATATTTCTAGGATAAGAAATAAATTAAAACCCTACGACCCAATAGAAACAGTCTTTGGAGTTGGATATAAATGGAATTTTTAATAGGTCTTTTAGCTCTTATAATTGGAATTATTTTATATAAATATATTGTCTTGAGAAGTGAAATGAGTGAGCTCTCAGACTATATTGATAAGGCTTTGGATGGAAATTTAGAAATTACAGAATTTGATGAAAAGGAATTATCTAAAATAAAATCAAAACTCATTAAGTTTTTGTATGCCAGCCAAGTAAAAGAAGCGAAAATAAATACAGAAAAAAGTAAAACAAAAGATTTAATAGCAGATATATCACACCAAACCAAGACACCCATTACCAATCTTTCTTTATACATTAGTCTTTTAGAAGAAGATCCAAAAGATGAGTATCTTGAAATTATAAAGTATGAACTTAATAAATTAAAATTTTTAATTCAAAACCTAGTAAAATCATCTAGGCTCGAATCCGATATTATTTCCTTACAAAAACATCAAGCAAATTTAAAAGACATAGTAGAAGATGCTTTGAGAGAATTTAAAGTGATATTATCTGAAAAAGACATAAGCATAAATTTAAAAGACGAAGACTTAATTTTCAATTTGGACGAAAGATGGCTTAAAGAAGCCATTCATAATTTAGTAGATAATGCGATAAAATACTCGCCAAATGGTTCTACAATTAATATTTCAGTTTATAAATCTTACCTAAACTATAATCTAGACATAGAAAATGAGTGCAAAGACCTATCAGAAGAAACTTTGCCCAAGATATTTGAAAGATTTTATAGAGGAAAAAATTCAGTTTCAAAAGACGGTTTGGGTTTAGGTCTATTTATAGCCAGAGAGATTATAGAAAAACATGGCGGAAATATAAGAGCATCTTTGGACGAAAATAGAATAAAATTTTCAGTAGACTTCCCCTTGTGAGAAGTCTTTTTTCTTACAAAACTGTAAGAAGTCTTGTAAGTACTTTGTAAGATATAAGTGTTATATTAAATGTAAAGAGGTGATAGAAATGTTAAAAGTAGAAAATTTAAAAAGACATTATAAAACAAATGACGTTGAAGTAAGAGCTCTTGATGGAGTATCTTTTGATGTAGAAAAAGGAGAATTTATTTCTATAATTGGAGCAAGCGGATCTGGTAAATCAACCCTATTACATTTACTAGGGGGACTTGATTATCCTACAAGCGGAAAAGTTTTAATTGATGATACCGACATTTATGCATTGAAAGATGATGAGAGAACAATTTTCAGGAGAAGAAATATTGGTTTTGTCTTTCAAGCATATAATCTTTTGCCTATGCTAAATGTATACGAGAATATAATTATTCCCTTTGGTCTTGATGGAGACAAAGTAGATAAAAAATATGTTGATTCTGTAATAGACATTCTTGAGATAAGCGATCAGAAAAATAAAATGCCAAACGAATTATCTGGAGGACAACAACAAAGGGTTGCTATAGCAAGAGCCTTGGTTACAAAGCCATCTATAATTCTTGCTGATGAACCTACTGGAAATTTGGATTCAAAATCATCTTCTCAAGTTGTTTATTTACTAAAAAAGATTAATAAAGAGCTTGGAAATACTATTCTTATGATTACTCACGATGATGCGGTAGCTCAAGCTGCAGAAAGAACTTTAAGGATAGAAGATGGAAAGCTGGTGGGAAATAATGAAAGTCAAAAATAAAGCTTATATAGTACGTCTGTCAAAAAGTATTTTAAATGCAAATAAAAGCAGGAGAAATATTCTCTTATTAGCAATAGCCTTGACATCTATACTTTTTACAAGTCTATTTTCAGTTGCCTTAGGTTTAGGAAAAAGCATGGAAACCCAAACAATGAAAACTGTTGGCACAATCAGCCATGGCTCTTTTAAAGAACTTTCTGACAAAGACATAAATATTTTATCCAAGGATAAAAACTTAAAGGAATTTTCAATAAGAGAGAAAGTTGGTATTCTTGATGATGAAAAAATAAGTGCAGAACTATCTTATATGGACAAAAAAGGATTTGAATGGTCATTAATAGAAAAAGTTAAGGGAAAATTTCCTGAAAAAGAAAACGAGATATTTATAGATTTAGCAACCGCAAAAAAGTTAGGTTATAAGGGTGAAATTGGAGAAGTGATAGAAGTTCCTTTCAATATAGAAAAACCTTACACAGGAGAGATTATTGAAAAGAAAAGTGATAAATTTATTATATCTGGAACTTTTCAAAGTCCTATTGATTCCAATGTTGGTGTAGGACAAATCTATTTATCAAAAGCTTATGTAGATAAATTATCCCTTCCAGAAAATAATAAAGATGTGGAAGTTATGCTAAAGAATTCCTTTATGATAAGGGATAAACTTTTAAAAATTGCAGAGAGAAATGGTTATAAGGTAGCGGATAATCCTGGGAATTTATCAGGCAATGAAATAAGGATTGGCGTTAACTTTGCGTATCTTTTTTCTGGTGATAGTAGTTTTGATTTAAATACCTTTATACCTTATTTAGCTTTTCTGATTTTGGTAATGGTCGCAGGATACTTAATAATAAACAATATTTTTAAAATATCCGTAAATGAAGATATTAAACTTCTGGGACTATTAAAAACAATTGGAATGACAAAGCCACAAATTAAAAAACTTGTTCATCTTGAGTCTTTAGCAGTCGCACTTCCAGCAATAATAGTTGGAGATATAGTAGGGATCTCTATTGGAAAAATCATTTTAAATAAAATATTTGCAAATAATGAGATGTTAACGGATGTAAAATTATCACTTATGGTAATAATCTTAATTATCTTATTTTCGACAGCCTTCACTTTGCTTACAGTATTTCTATCAGTTATGAGACCTGCAAGGTATGCGGCAAAAGTTTCTCCAATAGATGCTAGCAGATACAATGAAACCACGATAAAAAAGAAATATAAAAGTGAAAATATTTCTCTGGGCAAGCTTGCTAGAAGACAAGTCTTTTCCAATAAATTTAGATTTATATCGATAGTTCTTTCCATTAGCCTTTCTGCAGTTATTTTAAATAGCGTTTTAACTTATACTAGTAATATTGATCTAGAAAAGGGAATTTCTGATGTAATTGTAACGGACTATAATATAGCAAACCCAAAATATTTTAGGTATATGTACTCAGGAAGTGAGGACGGTATCAAGGATAATTTCATTGATGAAATAGAAAATCAAAAGGGATTTAAAGCTGGGGGAGCATTATATTATTATGGTTATGAATACGCTTATCCAAATATAAAAATAGAAGACAATAAAGTTGCTCCAATATTATTGGGAATAGATGATTATTTAATAAATAAAGAGAAATTTATAGAAGGAGAATTTAATAAAGATAAATGGAATAACGGATCGTATGCCATTGTAGGTGAAGATAGTGATAAGAAATCTTCATTTAAAGCAGGCGATAAAATAAAGATCAAAGTAAAAAATAGCATTAAAGAAGTCCAAATTATGGGAAAAATTAATTATAATTTTTCCGATGGATTGAGATATTATCCTATTATCCAGGAAAATCAATTTGATGAGTCTAGCCCTGAGTTAGATTTAGAATATTTTTATTTAAATCCTAATTTGTACAAAGAACTCACAGGAGATAAGAGTATAATGTCCTATGGATTTGATGTAGAAGATAGCGAAAAGGAAAATTTTGATAAGTTATTAAAATCTTTTGAAAATGAACCAGGATTTTCCTACGATTCAAGGGATCTTCAGATCAAATCTACAATGGAATTCAAAAACCTAATAGAATTTGCTGGCTATAGTTTGTCTATAGTATTGTTCTTAATATCGGTGCTTAATTTTATTAACGTTATTGCTACCGAAATATTAAGAAACATGGTGAACTTATCAATTCTTGAAGCAATTGGAATGACAAAGAAAAACATTAAAAAATATTTGGTGAAAAAGAATTTGATCTATTCTTTATGTGGCTTAGTATTTTCTTTCATCATTATGCTTCTTGTAGATAAATACATCTTGATAGATTTTTTGGAACAAACTAAGTGGACTTCCTATAAATTTGTAATCATGCCACTTATACTTGTAAACTTTGTAAATATAATCATTGGGATAATATTTACAGATAGGTTCTATGAAAAGCATATCAAAATTAGTATTGTAGATAGAATAAGAAGTTTAGATTAATATTTTTTGTTAACTAGAAATAAAAACAGGCTATGAGCATTAAAACTCATAGCCTTTCTTCTTGCCACCTAAAGACTTTATGAACTAGTTTTTCTAAAATCCCTAATTCAATGAGCCTTATAGCCGCGATTTTTAATTATTTTCAATTGGTACAACTGCTAGAGTTTTTCCTAAAGGTTTTAGTATTTTAATAAGCGTACTTACTTGAGGACTAGTCTTGCCTGTCTCCATCCTAGCAATGACAGGCTGCTTAACGCCGCTTAACTCTTCTAGCTTCTTTTGACTAATGCCTTGCTCGTTTCTTGCTCTTACTAGTTCATCAATTAACTGAACACACAAATCACTTTTCTCTATTTCATCTGGACTCATAAGTGAATCCATAAATTCTAAAGCATCATCGCCTAAAGCATCTTGACCACGTTTCTTTACATCTAATTCCATTTCTTTGGCTTTTTTTATTGCTTTGTCATAATTTTTCTTCATAATAATCGATCCTACTTCACTATTAAATTAATAATATCCAATTAAAAACGCTTTGTCAAGTACTTTTAAGTTATTGTATCCATTAATATAAATTTACCCGTTTAAAATTTTCCATTTCGGGTAAATAAATTACACTAGGGGGTAATAAATATGAACGAAAGAAAAGGTATAATTACATTTGGCGGAGATCCAGTTACATTAATTGGCGAAGAAACAAAAGTAGGCAGCAAAGCGCCTGAATTTAAGGCACTTAAGAATGACTTGTCAAAGTTTTCTCTTGACGAAGTGAAAGGCAAAGTAGTTATCATCAGCTCAGTTCCTTCCATTGACACACCTGTTTGTGAAATGCAAACAAAGAGATTCAACGAAGAAGCTGCTAAGCTAGGCGATGCAGTTGTTTTGACACTTAGCTGCGACCTACCATTTGCCCAATCAAGATTTTGCGCTGCAGACGGCATAGACAAGGTTATAGTTTTGTCAGACCACAGAGACCTTGATTTTGGTACAAAATACGGTCTTGTGATCAAAGAGCTTCGTCTACTTGCAAGAGCCATCACTATCATTGACAAGGACGGCACTATCAAGTACCAAGAAATTGTTAGCGAAGTAACTAATCATCCTGATTATGACAAAGCTCTGGAAGAAGCGAAGAAGCTAATATAAGTTAATACTTTTTTATATGACAATAGCTGGGCCACGAGGTCCAGCTATTATTTTTGAAAATATTTTTTGCAAACAAAAAAAACGCTCGGCCAATGAACGTTTTTTCAGGTGGTGTAAATTATGTGTCTAAGATTATTCTTACAATTTAATTATACTATAGTCCAAAATTTTAAATATGTCAATGGATTTCGCATAAATCGCCATTTGTATAATAAATTACAATATATGGCCCTCTTAGTATAGATAAAATTTATAAATACACCTAGCTAATTAAATTTTCTCACTGCGCATATATGAACTGTACCCGGACCTGTGTGAGCACCTATGCTCACGGCGAATGGATTTAGTTCTATAAGCTTATCGGGATACTTTTCTACAAGCGCGTCCCTTACCTTAGTCGCAAGCTCTATGCAATCTGCGTGGCAAACCATGATTCTATCGTCATAAAGCTCGTGTCCGACCTCTTCCTCGAAGATCTCTACGGTCTTAGCTATGGCTCTGTTAGTTCCTCTGACCTTGTCCTTTGTATAAATTACGCCGTCCGCATGCACATCAAGAATAACCTTCATATTGATTAAATTGCCGATAGTCGCCTTAAGCTTCGAGACTCTGCCGCCTCTTTGCAAGTACTCAAGCGAATCGACGAAGAAAACATATCTCGTGTTCTTCACAAAATTATCCGCATAAGCCTCTAGCTCCTCAAAGCTCATACCCTCTCTCGCAAGCTTTGCAAGATTTATAGCCATCATACCTTGACCCATGGATGCGCCGCGCGAGTCAACTAGTAAAAGCCTGTCATCACCTATGCCTAAGGAGTTCTTGGCAAGAACCGCGTTGTTAAAAGTTGACGACATGCCAGTAGAAAGCGATACGTATATCGCCTTATCATATTTATTTAAAACTTCCTCAAATTTCACTTCGTATTCGTGCGGAGTGATCGCTCCAGTCTTGTAAACAGCGCCATTTCTCATGTTGTCGTAGATCTCTTTGCCGCTGATGTCGACGCCATCAAGGTAAGTTTTGTCATCTTTCATTATGGCGATTGGCATAATGTCTATAGAAAAGTCCTTAGCTAAGTCTTTGCCTATATCTGAAGCCGAATCTGTTATAATCTTAATACTCATGATTTCCTCCTCGTATATACTTATTATATGATAAATTTACTATTTTTTCAAGTCCAGAATTATTTTTTTCACTATGCTCATGGCGGAGCGGATCTCGTCCTCAGCCATAGCCCCGTAACCAAGTAGTAGCGCGTCCTTTGCCATAGGCTCATCACTTAGGTAATAGTCTTTGAGTCTTGAGGCTTTTATGCCACTCATTTGAAGCGCCTTGACAATGTCTTCATAATCATCTACGCCACTGACATAAACTTTAAGATGCATGCCGGCCATGGAGTCGATGGCGTGAACGCCCGGGATGTCCTCAAGCTCATCAAGTAGCACGAGCCGCTTCTTATTGTAAATGCCCTTCATTCTGTTGAGCTGCCTTTCGAAGTGGCCGCCCTTCATAAAGTCCTTGACAAGTATCTGAACTATGTTTGACACGGTCGAGTTGATCTGCGGCTTGACCTCGTAGTACCTCTTAAGTAGTTCGTTCGGCAAAACCATGTAGCTAAGTCTTAACAAGGGGCTGATGGATTTTGAAAAATTCGCGATGTAGATGACCTTGTCCATCTCGTCGAGGCTCTTTAAGGGTGAGAGTGCCCTCGATGAGTACCTAAACTCGCTGTCGTAGTCGTCTTCAATGATGTAGCGTCCGCTTGCCCCATAAGCCCAGTTCAAAAACTCGAAACGCCTCTTGATCGGCATGACGGTCGCCGTCGGAAATTGATTTGACGGGGTAAGTAGCGCAGCCGTAAGGTTTGCACGCTTAAAGCGCTCGAAGTTCATCCCGCTATTATCCAGGCTGATGGGCTCGTAGTCAATATTATTGAGCTTCAAAAGCGTTTTGAGCTCCTTGTATCCGGGATTTTCGAGGCCAAGTCGAAGCTTTTTATCCAAAATGATGAAGACTATAGTCAAAAGCTGCTCAAGACCCGAACTGATGATGATATTATCCTCGCTAGTCTTGATGCCACGCGCCTTGAAGAGGTAATTCTTGATTTCGTGGCGCAGGCCAAAAAGGCCTTGGTAGTCCCTCTCGTAAAATTCCTCGTCGTAAATGACTTCTTGTGTGAAAATCTTTTTAAATTTGTCTATTGGGTAGCTTTCTTTATCCCCTTCGGTGATGGCAAAGGAGTACTTGTAGCTCTCCTTCTCTGGTCTAACCGCGTTTATGGGCTCCGCCTTAAAATTATACAAAGAGCCAATCTCGCTAACGAAGTAGCCGCGCTTCTCGACGCTCTCTATGTAACCTTCGCAGCTAAGGGCGTCGTAGGCGGCTCTAACAGTATTCGTGGCGACAGACATCTCTTTAGCGAGCGCCCTCTTAGATGGCAGCCTCTCGCCTTTTTTGAAGCGCCCTTCAAGTATGGCGTCCTTAAAATATTCATATATCTCTTCATAAATGGGCCTATCGCCTTTCAAATCTATTTGCATAGCTCCTCCTATCTGGTACCATCAAATTAATCATAATTGGTACTTTTAATTATACCATAATCCAAGTATAATAGCTATAAAAGAGGAGGAATATTATGAATAAAAAATTTTTAGACTTTACAAATACACTTAAGGGCGGCGTCATCATGGACGTTACTAATCCTGAGGAAGCGAAGATTGCTGAAAGTGCGGGCGCATGCGCTGTCATGGCGCTTGAGAGGGTGCCTGCGGACATCAGACGTGAGGGCGGCGTTGCTAGGATGAGCGACCCAGAAATGATTCTTGAGATCAAAAACGCTGTCAAGATCCCTGTTATGGCGAAGTGCAGAATCGGTCACTTTGTTGAAGCGGGCGTTTTGGAAGCTTTAGGCGTTGACTACGTCGATGAATCGGAAGTTTTGTCTAAGGCTGATAACGACAATCACATAGACAAATACAAGTTCGACGTGCCTTTCGTTTGCGGAGCGAGAGACCTAGGCGAAGCGCTTAGAAGGATTGAAGAAGGCGCATCGATGATTAGAAGCAAGGGCGAAGCAGGTACTGGCGACGTCGTACAAGCTGTGAGCCACTTAAGACAAATACTTGGCGGCATTTCACTACTTGTATCGAAGAGAGAGGACGAGCTTTATACTTTTGCTAAGGAATATAGAGTTAGCTATGATATAGTGAAATACGTTCATGACAATAAGAGACTACCTGTGCTAAACTTCTCAGCTGGCGGCGTAGCAACACCTCAAGACGCAGCACTTATGAGAAGACTTGGTGCTGAAGGCGTCTTCGTTGGCAGCGGTATATTTAAGAGTGAAGATCCAGAGAGAAGAGCTAAGGCAATAGTTAAGGCAGTGGAAAATTATGAAGACAATAAGATTATAGCTGAAGTGGCGACTGGACTGGGTAAGGCTATGTTTGGGATTAATGAGGATGAACTTCAAATAAAAATGGCCGACAGATAAAATTTCGCGTTAGAATTGCGCCTAAGGCTCGCGCGCTTCGCTTCCTCCCTCAACGTACTTGTATGTACGATATCGGTCGGTCGCTCGTTATGCTGCGCCTTATCCATCAATTCTATCCGCAAAATTTGGTTTTGATTTAGTTCGTTGATACGATAATAAAATTTGTGAAAATATAAATTTAGACATAAAAGAAGGACAGAGAAATTTAAAATCTCTGTCCTTTGTTTTTATTTGTGGTAAGCCTCATTATTTATAATTTTAAAGCATCTAAACACCTGTTCAAGTAACACCACTCTCATCAGTTTATGGTTCATGGTCATTCTACCGAAGCTTAGCTTTAAGTCTGCCTTATCTGAGACTTTCTTGTTAAATCCATTGGACCCGCCTATAATCAAGGTGATCTTGGAGTAACCATCGACGCCTGCGTTTTTAATCGCGTCTGCGAATTCTTCGCTCGTTAGAAGCTTTCCAGCGATTTCCAAAGTGATGACGAAGCTCTCTTCATCAAGCTTCGTAAGTATTTCTTCTGACTCTTCATCTATAATCTTTTCAAGCTCGGCGTCTGAGAGCTTATCGGGCTTGTCTCTGTCTTTGAGTTCTATAATATTAAGTGAAGCAAAGCGCGAGATGCGTTTCTTGTACTCGTCTATGGCCTCGTTTAAGTACTTTTCCTTGATTTTACCAAGTACTATGAGATCAATCTTTAGCATCTAATCCACCTCGTATACAAGTGTTCTTTTTAGTCTGTGTGTGACTCTTAGCCTAAAGTCTTCAGCTCTTCGTCCTGACTGAATGAGTTCTCTATAAACTGTCATGTAAGCGAGTTTCTCTGTGTTGTTCTCGTGCGATAGGTGTGCTAGAAAAACTAATTCATTCTTGTCTTTGAGTGACTTTTTAATCAGGTCTGCGGCCTGCATATTAGAAAGGTGGCCTTCTTCTGAACGCACTCTTCTCTTTAGGTAGTAGCTATATGGGCCCTTCTCAAGCATCTCCTCATCGTGATTGCTCTCGATGTAGTAGATGTCGGAGTCCTTAACCGCATCCGCTATGTCACCATCCACAAGACCAGTATCTGTCAGTATGCTGAGCTTTTTATTCCCCGCGTATATGGCAAGGCCAACTGGGTCGTAGGCATCGTGATAAACCTTAAACGGCTTTATCACTAGATCCTTCACTTCAAAAGCACAGTCAAAGATATGAACGCAGTGCTCTTTAACTGAGCCGATGCGTGGCAGCGACGCGAGGTAGGTCTTTTCATTGGCATATAGTTTTGCGCCGTACTTCCTCGACAAAATTCCTGCGCCTTGAACGTGGTCTCTGTGCTCATGCGTTAATATAACTGCGTCTAGGTCCTTGATATCAGTCCCTATCTCCTTAAGTGCATTTTCTGTTGTCACGCCATTGAGCCCCGCATCTATCAAGACTTTGGTGTCTTTGTACTCGATGTAGTTTGCGTTTCCGCAGCTACCAGAGCTCAATGAGCAAAATTTTAATATGTCTTTCATATATTTCCCTTCGTTATAATATCATCTTGTAACCGTCTGAGAAAGTGATTCTCCAGTGCGGTTTGGCTCTAAGCCTTGTAATCTTAAGCTCCTCTGCTTGGTCCAGGGTCACTTGGTCGAGGTAGTAGCAAAGCTCGACTCTGTCTATGGTCTTGCCCTTTACTTCAGGCTTATCGATTATCGAAAGTATCTTGTCCTTCACATCATTCAAGGCAAAGACTTCGTCCTCCGTGTTGATGTATTCAAGGCACATTGCATCGACTCTCCTCACGCCTCTTTTGTCAATGGTGAAGTTTATAAAGCTATTCTCCAGGTAGATGTCATCGTGCTTAACCGCGTAATGCACTTGGTAGCTACCTTCGTCCATGTAGGCGCCGTCAAAGACCATGCCTCTGATTAAAATTTCCTTCTCTTTCAAAAATTCGTTCGCTAGCTCTATTGCCTTGTCCATATCGATATCTGGGTACTTAACTTCCTCACTTGCATCCACGTAGCTAAATAGCGTTCCTTGCGATAGTGAGACGCTTTTATCGTCCTTAGTAAGTATCTTTAGATCGTATCTGTCATCGATTTCTCCCTCGCCATTAAAAAAGTTCTCGTTAATCTTCTCAAGATCAAAGTCGTAGTACTTAAGTATATAGCCCTTGTACTCGCCACCTGTCTTGAGCTCTTTTTCGTCTATATCTATATCTTGCGCTTTAAGTATCTCAATCGCATCGTTTTTGCTAATGGATAGGCTGCCATCGTCCTTAGTTTTTTTCATATACATAGTTAATAGAACGACGTCTATAATCAAAAAGCATACTAGGAGTATGGATTTAGCTTTGTTCCAGTTCATAATCTCTCTCCTTTATCAGCTCAAATGTCTTCGCGTCGAAGATGAAGTAGCCCTTCTTCGTGTCAATACGTATCTTTGGCGCAACGGACTCCGCTTCGTCCTTCTTCACTAGATAGACGATGCTGATCTTGTCAATGGACTTAAGCGGATTCTCCTCAGCATTGTCACGAAGTAAAACTGCGTTCTTCTCAATCAGTTCGAGTATGTTCTTCGTGTAGAAAGCTTCTTGGGAGTCCTTATTGAAGCTGGCCTTATTAACCGAGGCAAAGCGCACTTCGTCCATGAAGACGTCGACGTATGCGTAGTGATCTGCATCCTTCTCGTAGTTTAGCTTTAGCCCGTCTAGATAGTAGTCGAAGCTTATCCTGTATCCAACGCTCTCTTCGCTTGTAATTTCTTCTATCTTGGACACTTTTAGAGGCTTTTCTTCCTTGATGCCTTCTTGCAGAAAGCCTATAGCCGTCTCTATCGACTTAAGCAAATTTCTTTCCTTGTAAATCTTTTTAAGTGGGTCAAAGTACTCGATTGAGCCGTCGTACTTAAGCTTGATAACTTCTGAGTCGTAGCTATATATCTTGGAGAAGTCTTTTTCCTCAAGCTCCTTTAAATACTTTAGCTCCTTATTGAAAAACCTTTGTGCAAAACTCCTCGCATTCTCCCTGTCAAGTATGTCGAAATCGTGTGCAACTGTGTATTTATCGAAGATGTAGCTCGCGTACTCGTCTTGATACGGTATGTATAGTGGGCTTTTCTCCCCAAGTATGCTCGATGCGTTGTAGTAGTACGCTAAATTCGGCTTTAGCTCAAGATTATTTACTATAGTGTTTGGTATTGAAAGAGATGTATTAAGCTCAGTAATCTTGTATATGGAAGCGTCCGTCTTAAACATCGCCTCGCCACTATATAGAAGGATGGCTATCTCCTTAATATTTTTATCATCATCTATAAAATTATTTTTCTCCATGATATTAAAAGTTCTCGCGATTAATCTTAGAGGGAAATTATTGATGAAAGTAAAGACAACTGATCTAGAGCTCTCTATAGCCTTTTCGTACTCCTCTTCACCAATAAGGCTCACTCTGTAATTATTTTTCGTAAAGACATCAGAAAAAAACCCTTTGAAACTTTGGAAGAGTCCTTGCTCCCCAGGGTTATCTAAAACAGTGTGCTTGTCCTTTGAAAAGTTGACGATGGCAGTCTCGGCGCTAATGTAGTCCTTTAGCTCCACCTTCTCTTTCTCCTTTGCCTCGATACCGACTCTTCTCTCACTAGAAAAGTCCAGCCATAGCTTTGAACTTAAGAATATGGCAAAAATAATCAAGAAAAAAAGAAGGGCTGTCTTGATTCTTTCTCTCAATCTAGCTCCTCCTATCTCAAATTTTTTATTAGATCAATAGTTTTCATAAGTGTAATGCTTTCTGATAACTTATCTGTGTCAGTTAAGTATATATAGAAAACCTTCTCCGACTTCGCTGTGCTTACGACTATCTTGTTAAGCCCATTCATAAGGCTAAGCTTTTTGGAGAATATACCTAAAGATCCAACACTTATACTTGTCTTTGATAGCTCTTCATATCCATCGTCCTTAATCACTTCTTCCTCAAAGTGCTTCTTAAAGTCATCAAGCTTAGGATACTTGTCCTTGTAGCTTTCAAAGTCCTTAAAGCTAATGTCCTTTAGGTAGTGTTTTATCTCAACATTCGCATTCTTCGGTGCACTGCCATTGATAAATAAAGCTTCGTCAATGGTAGAGTATATATCTTGATCAGGTTTTGTAACCTTAAATACATATGCATCTTTCGCAAAAGAAGATGATCCAATTGTGAATATGAAAAGGCATAAAATAAAGATTAAGACTTTCTTTTTCATACCTTCCCTCCTTATCTACATCTATTATAACATAGATGGGAGGGCTTTTATATTACAGTTGTATTAAATTGTTATTACGAATTTGTTTCTTTATATTCGTCGATTAAGAAGGTAAATGTCGTGCCTATACCAAACTTCGAAGTGAAGACTATGTCTGCTTTGTAGGCGTTCGCCATCTCCTTAGCGATGGATAGACCTAGACCCGTTCCACCCATCTTTCTCGAGCGGCCCTTTTCGACTCTGTAGAACCTCTCGAAGATTCTCTTTTGGTCCTTCTCTGGTATGCCTATACCATTGTCAATAACGTCGATGTGGATCTTGCCTAAAACTGAATATAGTTTTACCTCGATGGTGCCTTCTTCATTCGTATACTTAATCGCATTCGATATAAGATTTGTGATAATCTGCTCAAATGAGTCAGGATCAATCAGCGCCTTAAGCGGCTCGCCCGCAATAGAGTAGATAAGCTTTTGCTTCTTTTCGTCCGCAAGTATCTTTAATTTATCAATCGCGTCCTTAACCTTATCGTTAAGCACAGTGACCTTGACGTCCTCCCCGCCCTTGTAATCGATATTCGATAGAAGAAGTAGGTCCAGAACAAGTCTGTTCATCCTGTCCGCTTCCTTCTCGATAACGCCTAGGAACTTGTTTTGCATCTCCTCTGGTACGCCGCCCTCAAGCAGCGTCTCCGAGTAAGACCTTATAGCCGTGATAGGCGTCTTTAATTCGTGCGAAACATTGGCAACGAACTCCTTACGCATATTATCAAGCCTGTGCTCCTTAGTTATGTCTTGGAACATGATGATGATGCCGCCAAGACTATAGTCCTCGTTTTCGAATGGCGCGTAAGTCATCTTGTAGACACCGCCCTTAAGCTCTATCTCCTCTTCGCCTTCTAGGGTAAATGGATTATCGAAATTAATCGATGAAAGCCCAATTTTGTCAAGGTTAAAGTACCTTTGCGTGTCCCTCTTTATATCAATATCAATAAGTTTTTGCGCAACAGAGTTTGCGTGAATAAGCTCACCCTCGCTATTTAAGGCGATGATGGCCTCTGTCATATTTGTAAATATGGTCTCGAGCTTCTTTTGCTCAAGGTCCTTCTCGCTAATGGTCTTGTTTAGCTCATTTGTAAGCGTGTTAAACATAGACGCCAGCTTACCTATCTCGTCTTTGCTCCTTACCTCAACTTTTTGAGTGAAGTCACCCTCAGCAAGTCTCTTGGCCTTCTGAGTTAAGCTGCTGATAGGTGAAACTATTGACGAAGCGAGTAAGTAAGCGATAAGTATCGTTACGAAGATTGCCGCCAAACTGATCACAGTAAGTAATTGTCTCGCCTTCTTTACAGTCGCCTCAACCATCCTCGTAGAGCTGATTACATATACAACGCCCTTGACCTTGCCCTTCTCCGATACGACAGGGTAGCTTAGATGCACTTCGGCATCTATTCCTTCGCCGATAATCTTTTCGCTTAAGTTGCCCTTTAGAGCCTCAAGTAGCATCGCTTGATTGATCGTGTCAACATCATAAGCGTTTTTGCCCACTATAAGCCTAGTGCCTTCATCGTTACCCGCAATAACGGATGGGTAGCTGTCGTTACTTATAACGTAGACAAGTTCGTCCGCGTTAAACCTATTCTCATCGATAACAGTCTGTATGTGAGTGATTGTGTCTTCGTCAGACCAGTTCTCTTTCGTAAAGTATCTTGAGGTCGAGGTCATGGTCTCAACCTGCTTTTTGATATCGTCCTTTAGGCCCTTCATTAGCTCAGTTTCAAGCCCTGTAACAATGAAGGCAGCAACGCTCACTAGGACAAATAGTACTAGCGACGCGTAGATGATGACAAACCTAAACTTTATCGAATTAAACTTCATTTGAGATGTAATAACCCATGTTTCTTCTTGTCTTGATGTATTTGTAGTCGTCTGTTAATTTCTCGTCAACTTTTTCGCGCACACGTCTGATAGTTACGTCGACAGTCCTTACGTCTCCGATGTAGTCGTAGCCCCAAACGTCCTTAAGTAGATCCGCCCTTGAAAATACTTCGTTAGGGTGCTGCATCAGATACTTTAGCACTTCAAACTCACGAAGAGTTAGCTCAACCGGTTTTTCCTTCTTAAATACTTGTAATAGAGTCATATCCATCCTTATATCGCCTATGGTAATGGAGTTTTCAGTCGATTTACTCTTAGGCGCGCGTCTAAGATTCGCCTCAACCCTTGCAATTAACTCCCTTATGCCAAATGGCTTAGTGATGTAGTCGTCAGCGCCAAGCTCTAGACCCTTGACTTTATCAGCTTCCTCTTCCTTCGCAGTCAGCATAAGTATAGGGAACTTATACTTTTGTCTTAAAAGCTCAAGCGTCTTAAAGCCGTCCATCTCAGGCATCATGACGTCAAGTAGCATTAGGTCCGGCTCGTATTCATTCACCGCAAGCAGCGCTTCTTTGCCGTCGTGAACCGCCTTTGTCTCAAAACCTTCCTTTTGTAAATTAAACTCGATGATATCAGTTATCGTCGTTTCGTCGTCAACAATTAGTATATAACCCATAACTCCTACTCCTTATTTTTATATATTACTATCCTCTTCTACGATTATGGCCTTGCCACTATCGCCATTTTTCTCATCTTGAGTATTTTCGTCTTCTTTAGTAGAATCATTATCTATAGTAGAATCACTTTCTATACTAGATTCACTTTCTTTAGCAAAATCACTTTCAATAGTAGATTCACTTTCTTTAGTATTTTCACTTTCTATAGAATTTTCGCTTACTTCACCATTTTCGCCATTGCCATCAACATTAGCATTATCATCTTCATTAAAGATCTTCATAAACTCTTCTCCGCTGATGGTTTCTTTCTCGATAAGGTATTTTGAAATCTTATCAAGCTTAGTCCTATGCTCACTAAGTATGCGTTTTGCTTCTTCATAAGCCTCTGCAATAAGGTTTTTGACGATATCGTCGACCTTGGCAAAGGTGTCTTGGCTCGCTGTAAGCTCGCCTGCGCCGCCTAGGTAGCGGTTTCCTTCACTCATTAGGCTCATCATAGGAAAGTCGTCGCTCATGCCGTAGCGCATAACCATGTTTCTAGCGATGTTTGTGATTTGCTCTATATCGTTACTTGCGCCAGTCGTAATTACGCCGAAGACTATATCCTCAGCGGCTCTACCTCCTGATGCAGTGACCATCATATTGAAGAGCTCTTCCTTATCCATAAGGAACTTTTCTTCTGTATCTGACTGTAGTGTGTAGCCGAGTGCGCCCGATGTCCTTGGTATGATAGTGATCTTCTCAACTGGAGCGCTCTTCTTTTGAACAGCTGCGACTATCGCGTGACCAACTTCGTGGTAGCTGATCATTTCACGCTCTTTCTTTGAGATAATCATAGTTTTTCTTTGATAGCCAACTATAACTACTTCAACTGACTCTTGTAAATCCTCTTGTATTACATAATCTCTTTTGTTTCTAACTGCTCTAAGTGCCGCTTCGTTCACGATATTTGCAAGGTCTGCGCCTGATGCGCCTGCTGTAAGTAGACCTATCTTTTTAAAGTCTACATCATCTGACATCTTGATATTTCTTGAGTGTACCTTTAATACGGCTATTCTGCCATTAAGATCAGGTAATTCAACTGGTATACGCCTGTCGAAACGACCTGGACGTAATAAAGCTGGGTCAAGTACTTCTGGTCTATTTGTTGCCGCAAGTACCACTATACCTTTTTTGGAGTCGAAGCCGTCCATCTCTGTAAGTAATTGGTTTAGAGCTTGCTCTCTCTCGTCGTTTGAGGAGAAAGACCCTTCACGTGACTTACCTATGGCGTCGATCTCGTCTATAAATATGATGCATGGCGCCTTCTCTTGCGCTTCTTTGAATAATTCTCTAACTCTCTTGGCTGCAAGTCCAACGAACATCTCTACGAAGGATGAACCCGATATGGAGATGAATGGCACATCTGCTTCGCCCGCAACTGCTTGTGCTAAAAGGGTTTTACCTGTACCCGGAGGTCCTACGAGTAAGGCTCCTTTAGGAAGGTTGGCGCCGATCTTGGCGTACCTCTCTGGGTAGTGAAGGAAGTCGACTATCTCTAGAAGCATCTCCTTCGCCTCTTCTTGGCCCGCAACGTCTTCGAATGTCTTCTTTTGCTTGCCCTTTACATAAACTTTGGCGCCCGATTTGCCGAAGCCAAATTTATCAAGGCCGCCGCCCATATCCTTGAATAAAATTCTGGATAGAACGAGACCCATAATCAAAAATGTCGCTATCGGTAGTAGGAAGCCCAAGATTTTTACTAAGATCGATGGCTCTTCGATGATTTCGCTACCGAAGTGAACGCCCTTTGCCTCAAGCTTTTCTGTAAGGCCGTCGTAGTCCCACTCGCCTGTGATGAAGACCCTAAGCTCTTCGTCTTCACTCTTGTTTATGGCCTTGCCACTTTTATCTAATTTTGCTTTTTCAAATTTTAATTTCTTGTCATTGTCTTTATCGCGAACGGCCACGTAATCAGGCTTAAGCTGAAATACGATGTTGCCGCCCATCTTTTGCACCTTGTCAACAACGCCCTCGTCAATCGCTTTCAAAAAAGCATCGTAAGTGACCTTCTCAACATTTGGCTTCATGAAGTCCTTCATGAAGAAGACGTTGAAGAAGTAGGCAATGATTAGTATAACTATATAGTAATAGACGAGAGACTTCTTAGGTCCCTTCTTGTCTTTATTGTTCTTGTCCATGTTCTCACTCCTTTATTAAGTATATATACCCATTCGACCATATACTTAGCTATTTTAATTTTAACACAAAAATCTATTTTTTTCAATAAAGCAAGGCAGAAAAAAAGAACTGCTCTCACAGTCCTTTTTCGTTTAATCTATTCTATAATAATAGTCTTTATACCATATTAATAGTTAGCGATAGTGTATGCACTTGCGTTTGGATTGAAAGTGAATTGCACGTAGCTCCTCTTAACTAGGTCGGCCTTTGTCTTGATAGGCTTGTTAAAGACGTTAATGTATCTGACCTTATCAAGCACTTTGACTGACGCTTCGTTTGAGCCGGCAACGACGTAGACGTTTTTACCCATGTCGGCAAGCTCTTTAAGCTTCGCGTGAAGTAATTCTGCTTCCTTCTTGTCAGTGAAGCCGCCCTTGCCAAAGACAGGGCTTGTCATAGTCACGACAACGTTCTTTTGTGTGATATTCTTAAGGCTGCCTGTGATGTAGGACCACTCTTTTGCGTCTGAAAGCCTTAGTGACCTCTTAGAAGTATTTAAATTTAGTATAAAGGCGTTTGTCGTAGCGCTTGTCGAGAAAACATTTCCATTCTTAAGAAGGTTCTTCGAAACTGCCTTCTTCAAGGCGCTGTCATAGTTATTAAGCGTAATGCCTGTGTCAACTTTATTCATCTTATTGATTATGGCAGCCTTGGCGCCTGCAAAATTTTTGTCTTGATTAGCATCGTAGCCTGAAACCACTAGGTATTCGCCGCCACGAGCCTTTGCTAAAAAGCCTTTTTGACTATCTGCCAAGACGGATGAATTGTCGATGGCGTTTTCAAATTTATGTTCATATAGTAAATCGATCGCGTCGATCAAGATCTTTGACTTGACCATGGCAGAGTTATTGGAGCTGCCAATGTAGATGTTTAGTAGGCTATATGGATACGCCTCGTTGTCAGGAATTTCTGCTTCAAGATATCTGTAGTCACTAAAGTTAATCTTTTCAGTGAAAGTGATTTGCTCAGCAAAACCTTCGCTGTCCTTGATAGTCGCCTTAAGCATAGCGCCCTTCGCGTCTCCCTTGACCCAGATGCCAAGCCTCTTTGGCTTTCCTTCTAAAACTGGTGCCTTCTTGAAGCTTATATACGCAGCTCTTGAGTCATCAAGCTTTGAAAAGTCGTAGTTAAGCTCAACTGCTCCCTTGCCTTGCTTAGCGTCCTTTGAAATTTTTAGGCTAGCTGCCACCTTGTCAGCTGGGAAGCTCGATGCCTTAATATTATCAAGGCTTTCAAAATCTAGTAATGGCTTTGTATTAAAGCCAATAGTTACTGGGATGTTCTTATAAGTATTTTTATAGCCCATAGTAATGTAGCCGTAGCCAATATTGTTTGATGCAGTGAAAACATTTCCGCTCATCGCACCAACTTTGCCCCAGATGGAGAAATTAATGCTCGAAGTCGGTATCTTCGCGCTGCGGCCTTGATTATCTAGACCGACGATGTCTTTGATAGTGTATTTATCGCCAGGTTTTGCGTTTATGCTCTCAATAGAGCTTCTTAGCTCAACCGGCTCTGAGTATACTTCGATGTTTTTCGTGTCGCTCGCACCTTGGTAAGATACAGTCACTTGCGAAACGCCTTGAGCAGCACCAATAAAACTGCCTCCTGCGCATGATGCGCCATTCGTAGCGCTTGCACTTACTGCATTTGCGTCAACTCTAACTGGATTGTTGCTTGCGTCGTAAGCTTTAACACTGTAACCTACTGGTACGCCAGGAAAAGCCTTGTCAGTATCAAGCTCAAGCTCAATCCTTGCTACTGCGCCTGGATTGTCGTTCGAGAAAACGCCAACGCCCGATACAACAGCTCTTGGAGTGCCGCCCGATGGCTTGTTGATGATCTCAGCCGAGTCCATCGCCTTAGTCTTTTTGACCATGGTAGTCGATCCGCCGCCATCAAGGTTCATCGCGTTGTAGCAGCCGAAGCTCTTAAAGAGTTCACCGAATTCCTTTTGAGTCAGACCCGCATAGCCATTCCTTCCGTCAACAGTGATGATGACTATCTTTGAGCCGTCTTGAGTGACGCCGATACCAGTCCTTGGGTGCCTGCCTTTATTAACAATATTAGTTTGCATTGCTACGCCATCTTTTAGAATGATGGAGCCGCCGCCCATAGCGAATTTTAGACCATTGTGGTCAACATTTGAAGTCACTTGCAGTTCAAGCGGAGTTCCTAGAGTTAGACTTGCTAGAGGCGAATCATTTTGGCTAAGCACGTAGCCATTGTCAGGGATGTCAAAAGGCTCGCCATTCGTTCTAATGTCAGCAACAACGCCATTAACCACAAGGATTTCAGTCATGTTCGCAGCCTTTGCGCCGAAACTCTTCTTGCCCCAGTCCCTTGTTAGTAGAGATAAGTATTTGTAGCCGCCGTAAGCCTTGTTGTAGCCGCTGACGTGGTATTTTGCGCCAGTAAGCTGATTTAAGATGTCAACAGATTGAGTGATGTAGCCCACATGCGAGTCGCCAGCACTGCTTTGGTAGAAGACAGGCAGATTGTTCTTGCCCTCTTGAGCCGAGCTGATAAGTTTGCCGTCATTGACAATAACGCCAAGCGTCGATGGATGCGGTTGGTAGTTGAAGTAGTCGCCGTTAACACCAGCAACAGCGCCACTTACAGAGACCATGTCCTTAACATTCGACCTGTGAGAAACACCTTCAGTGTTAAACATCGCCTTGATCTCGTTCATGCCGCTAGTCGCATCAATCGTCAAGACATTTAGGTTTTGCCAGCCCTCAGAGGTGAACCTCTCAATGTTCGCGCGATGCACGCCGCTCGCCAAATACTCTTCCTTTCTTTCTTCGTTAATTATATAAGCTAAAGAACTTTGACTTAAAATCGAAAATGCAAGCGTTGCGCTCAAAGCGATACTTGCTATGCGTTTAAATTTCATTTTATCCTTCCTTTCTATCATACGTCTCCATTATATAACAAAATGCACTAAGTTTGTCAAAATTCATGCAATTGTAACTATTTTGAAATATTGAGAATGGTTTTGTCATACGCCTATTAAGATAAAATAAAAATATTGTAAATTCGTGAGATAATAGAAGAAAAACTATAATAATAGTAGTTTTAATGAGAAAATAAGATTTATCTTCACTTGCAAGAATGGATAGAGAACGGTATAATAGGTGAGTAATATTTCGGCGGGGTGTAGCGCAGTTTGGTAGCGCACGTGGTTTGGGACCATGGGGCCGGGAGTTCGAACCTTCTCACCCCGACCATACAAAAAGAGCTTATCATTTAGATAAGCTCTTTTTTCTTTCGCATTCGATTTGCGCCTAAGGCTCGCGCGCTCACTCCCTCCTTGCGGAGTACCTTTAGTACACCTCAGTCGGTCGGTCGTTATGCTTCGCCTTATCCATCAAATTGCTCTGCGAAATACACGGAGTATTAATTGCATCTAATTCAAAATAGATAAATTGATTGTACATCGAAAATTGTTAAGTCCATGCACCAAGAGACCGAGTGAAGCGAAGTTCGATTGGCTATGCATGCCTTATGCCAGAGTTTACAAAGAGACGAAACGAAGTGAACGTCGATTTGATTAAACTTACGGCTTTTCCCTCGCTTGCTGCGTCTACAAAAACTGATATAGATATCGAAAAGTGTATTACTTGTGACTTAGGCTTCGCAAATTGGAAATTTCTAAAAGCTCGTTCACTTGCAAAACCATATTCGTTCGCTACGCTCAGCTAGATGGTTTTGCGGGCAGTTCACTTCGCTAATAAATTTCACAATTTGTTCAGATGCGTCACTTCGTTAATAGCACTTTTCTTTTATTTAATAAAGAAAACAAAATTTTAATCTTAAATAAGTTACGCTCGTGAACATCACTTTTCTCATTATTGCGCTTTTGCAGATCAAACAAGTTCAAGGCGTATTTTTTCTTATTTTGATCAATTTTTTATCACCTATCGCATCAACATACATATACGCGGGAGTTCGCAGAGCAAACGAGATGATTGGACGAAGTGGACTGACGAGGCAAGCGGAGCGTACAAATGCGTACTCGAGCATTGCCGAGGAGGGAACGAGTTCAAGGGCTCGTTTGAATGCGAAATCCAAAGTAAAAGGGTCAGTTTATAAACTGACCCTTGATTATTATGTAAGTGCACCCGACTCCGTGCGGCATCTATAAGTGTTACCACAACAGACAGCTCCCGAACGGCACCCTCGCGGCACACACAAATACATACTTATCGCTGCTTCCGCCAGGACCTGACGAGGTTCGTAAGATTTATGTTGCGCAAGAACCCTTCGTTCAACACCTCTTATTGTGGGCAAGCCCCACAGAAGACGCCCTCGGTCGGGAATTCATTCCAAATATAGCGGATTTATGGTTACAGGATGCCGCTACCTTCCCAACTAGCACGTGGCGGAGAGAAGGGGATTCGAACCCCTGATACGCTTATCACGTATACCCGCTTTCCAGGCGAGCGCCTTCAACCAACTCAACCATCTCTCCACGCCGATTGTTTTACAAAGTTTTTAACTTGACTTAACCATTATAGTATAAATAGCTGTTCTTGTCAAGATATATTATTTAAGCAAAAAAAATCCGCCCAAATCAATGAGCGGACCCCTTAGGACTTTATAAATTATTTACTTATAACTCTTCTTGTCAATTTAACTTGCTTCATAACTGGATCCCAGATGATGTCAGAACCATCTATTAGACCAAGTGCTCTTGCAATGTTAGCGATTGGAAGCATTGTTCTACTGTTTTTGATTTCAGGCTTAACATCACTTGTGTAAGTTACGCCATTAACAATCATCTTGTTAGACTTTATAGGTATTTTAACTTTTTGAGTTAAATCCCAGATAATAACAGTCTTAGTTTGTGGAACCCAAGATACTTGTAAACCAAGAGCTTCAGCAACATATCTTAGTGGAAGCATTACTCTGCCATTTTTAACGTATGCAGCAACATCCATTTGATGAGTAGTTGTAACGTTCTTGTTCACCTTAGTAAACACGTTAGAACCAACGTTTATAGTTGCGCTTGCTTCGTAAACTTGTGGAGTTTTTTCTTCAGCTGGCTTCTTTTCTTCTTCAGCCTTTTCTTCTTTTTCTTTGTCCTTCTTGTCTCTATGATATCTATAATAATAGTAGTCATCATAGTAATATCCATAGTATGACCAGTCAGTAAATTCTACATAAACTGTAACGTTACTTGCTGGCATTTCAAATGTATCAGTTGTAGTGTAGTTATAGTATCTGTAGTCATATTTGTCATAGTATTTGTAGTCTCTGTAGTGACTGTAGTGTTTATCATATAGGTAGTCTTCATAGCTACTATATCTTCTGTAGTAGTTATCTACATAATCATCATAGTATCTATAATAATCGTCATAGTATCTATCGTAATATTTGTTATAGTATTTATAGTCATAGTCATCCCAGTATCTGTAACCATTATTCCAGAAGCTGTAGTGTCTATCTTTTAGATAAGCATCATAGCTAGAATAATCATAGTAATAATTGTTTTCATAGTCACTGTAGTATCTGTAATAGTCTCCATAGTAGCCATCGTTATATCTACCGTTGTATCCATAGTAATAGTAGTCGTTATAAGCATAGTTCTTAATACTATGTTTAATGTTATTATCATCTATATAGTAAACATTTTTAACTGCATAGCCATAGTTTGGTGTAGCTGTTACTGTAATAGTTTCACCTGCTTTAGCTTTATATTTACTTACTGTGAATGATCCGTGATTTGTGTATGCTTTAGATATTGTATATTCTTTTGTTTCTGGCTTTGGTTCTGGTTTTACTTCTTCTTTTTCAAATGTTGCGCTAACTTCTACATCTGCAGCTGGCATTTTAAATTTGTTGTCTTTAACCTCAATTTTAGTTTCTCCAGCCATAACCTTAAGTTCTTTAAGTTTATAATCTTTATCTGGAGTGATAGTTAATGTAACTTCAACATCTTTTTTAGCTGCTTTCTTATCTGCTTCAACTTTACCATTTGTAGCATCTTTTATTGTTATATTATGTTCTTTTTCAGCTTCTTCTTTTTCTATAGCAGCTTCTTCTTTCGCTTTTGCATCATTTACTGCTTTTGTTACATCTTCTTTCTTTGCCGCATCCTCTATAGCTTTCTTTGCAGCTTCTTTTTCTTCTTCTGTTAGATGAGTTAATTTTTCAAGTTCAGCCAAAGCTTCTTCTTTAGCTTTTTTAAGTTCATTAGCTTTTTTAGCTTCGTCGTCTTTTGCTGTTGCTTCAGCTACCGCTTCATTTATAGCTTCTTTAGTTTTAGCCTCTTCGATAGCTTTTATTGCAGCTGCTTTGTCTTCTTTAGATATGTTTTCTAAAGCATTAACAGTTGCCTTAGCAGCTGTCTTGTCTTCGTCTGTTGCAGGTATGCCTTCTCCATCAACTGGTTTTTCTGGATCAACTGGTTGTTCTTTTTCACCTAGTTGTTCTGTTCCTGTTGTTTCCCCTTCAGCAAATACATTCATTGGCATAACTGCTACTAGCATCACGAATACCATTAGCATAGCCAAAATATTTCTAAACTTTTTCATACTACTACCTCCTTAGTGTAGAATAATTTTGAAAGTCCTAAATAATTCTTTCTTATCTATATTATACTTCTTAATTAAACCATTTGCAATAGCTAAAGTAAATATTTAACCAAAATGTAATATAATATTATACTATACTAAAGGCTTTGAATATAAATTTTATAAATGAAGAAATATTTACGTAGTGGCAAGGCCATCACCATAAACATAAAGATAATACAAAACGATTGCCATAAACAATAATAAGTGGTATAATACTCTTTGGGTGATAATATGGATTTAAAAAGCACTATAAGGGTGATTGAAGGCTTCCCGAAGGAAGGGATTTCTTTTAAGGACATAACTACGCTTCTTAAGGACAAGGACGCTTTCAAGTACGCTGTAGATGAATTAGAAAAGAATATCGAGGGCCTTGGCGCTGAATACATCGTTGGACCTGAGGCGAGGGGCTTCATGCTTGGCTGCGCGCTTAGCTACAAGATGGGTCTTGGCTTTATTCCTGTTAGAAAGAAGGGCAAGCTGCCTGCTGAAACTGTGTCATACTCTTACGAAAAGGAATATGGCACTGACAGTATCGAGATTCATAAGGACGCGATCAAGCCGGGCACTAAGGTTGTTGTTATTGATGACCTGCTTGCGACTGGAGGAACTGTTGAAGCTGTTAAGGACCTTCTTGTGAAGATGGGTGCGGAGATTGTTGCTTTTGAGTTTTTGATTGAACTAACTGACCTTAAGGGCCGCGACAAGCTTAAGGGCTACAAGGTTGACTCTTTAATCACATATAATGTATAGTATAGAGAAAAAAGAGATTGAGCGCTTCATCATCAAGAGCTACAGAAAGGAGCTTTGGAAGAAATTTCTTAAGGCGATAAACGATTTTAATCTGATTGAGGAGGGTGACAAGGTTTTGGTCGCTATAAGTGGCGGCAAGGACTCGATCCTTCTTGCGAAGATGTTTGAGGAGCTGAAGAAGCACTCGATTTTTAAATTTGATGTCTGCTACGTGAGCATGGACCCTGGCTTTACTAAGGAGAACAGGGACAAGCTTGAGGAGCTATGCAGATTCTTAGGCATAGACATACAAATATTTGAGACGGACATATTTCAAGTGGCTGAGAAGCTTGCGGGTGACTACCCGTGCTACATGTGTGCTCGTATGCGCCGCGGCGCCCTTTATGGCAAGGCGAAGGAACTTGGCTGCAACAAGGTCGCTTTGGGTCATCATATGAATGATGTGGTTGAGACGACGCTTATGAATATGCTCTACGCCGGCACTTTCAAGACGATGCGCCCGATACTTGATAGCCAAAACTTTGAAGGCCTCAAACTGATTAGGCCTATGTACTACATAAGGGAAGATGACATTAAGAGGTGGCTTAAGAGAAGTGATCTCAAGGCTTTGGACTGCGCCTGCTCTGTTACGAAGAAGAGAAGTGGCAATATACGCTACGAGATCAAGGACCTTGTCGCCGATCTTATGGAGAAGAATAATATGGCGGAGAGAAATATTTTGAATAGTGCGATGAATATTAATCTTGATTCTTGCGTGGCTTGGGAAGAAAACGGAGAAAAATTCTTATTAGGCGAAAAAATAGAGAAATAGTTCACATTAAACTAAATAATACACAGAAAAATGGTCGGATCACTCCGGCCATTTTCCTTTGATGAAGATATTAATATTGATATTCAAATGCGTGAACTATATACTTCACTCCGCTGATTATAAAGTACATACCAATTAGGTAAACAATTGTAAATGTCGCGCCTAGAGGGTTGTATATCATCATTATACCAAGAATTAGTGAGATGATGTTGATAGCGATATTTAGTCCATAAAGTCCGCCATGAATGTCTTTTAGGTAGCTTCCATAGATAAGGTCATTAATCGAGTCAATTATAAACCAAATTGCAAATGCATATGGCAAAGTCATTACCATAGAATTAATATTTGACACAATTAAAATTCCTAGCAAAATGTCTAAAATGCTTGTCCACATGAATATGTTGATGTTTAGTCCAGTGTACTTTTTGATGTTGTGATGAATCATCAAACCGCCAATTCCTTTGAATATGGCACTGATGCCAAAGTAAATTACAAGCGATTCCAAGCTCGCCAATGGATTTTTAAATGCTATAAAGGCAATAAAAATAAAAAATATTCCTATGATTAGCGAAATCCAATCGACTTTTTTCTTATTTTCTGTCATAATAAGACCTCCTTTGCTTATATAATACCCCCATATAGTAAAAAAAGTATGGTCAATATCATAGAAATGTACCAATTTAAGAAGAATGGTTGGAGTAATCCGACCATTTTTCTTTTGCTTATCTTATTTATTAATTATTATATTTTTATCCAATATCTTAATTCCATTCCTACTCAATTCCTCTAAAGCTACTTCCCTCATCAATCTTTCAATCCTCCATTGCTCTCCTGGAATAGTTTTGGCCGCACAGGAGATAATTATACCATTGCTATTAAAGTCAGTGATGCCCCAGACATTAACCCCTTCAATAACGGCGTGGTCCTCATCAGCTTTTTTCAGCGCCTTCGTCAAGATGTCGATCGACATATGCGCGTCAGCGTCATAAGCTATAGGCACTGTAATCAGCGCTCTTTGAACGTTTTTGTTCCTGTTAGTCACGACTCTAATCTCGCCATTAGGAATGACGTGCAGCTCACCCGTATAATCACGGATAGTCGTTGTACGCAGACTGATCTTCTCAACAGTACCAGTCTTGCCCGCTACAGTGATGTCGTCGCCAAGCACAAAGCTATCTTCAAGCATCAAAAATATACCGCTGATGATGTCTTCAACAAGGCTCTTCGCTCCAAAGGAGATCGCGATACCCCCTATCCCAGCAGTTGTAATGATCGCCGAAGTGTTGACACCAAATATCCTTAGCGCCGACAAAAACCATGTGAACATGACGATGACAGTCGCGAAGCTCTTCAAAACGCTGAGCACCGTCTTAAGCCTCTTCGCGTCGATGGTTCTGAGCTTGTCGTACTTTTTCTTCGCAAGCCTATTGATAATAAAGCTTATGATCTTCACTATAATCAAGGCGATGACGAAGTATAAAAGCGCGAGCGCAATCTTGCCCAAAGTGTTCAGCGTGCCCGCCTCGGTCAAAAAACGTAATTTTATTTTATCAAACATATGATTCTCCCCTCTCTAACTATCTATTTTATCACAAGACGATGGCTTTATCAAGCAGTATAACTTTGATGATGGTTGTGCCACGAAGACCATATTTATATATAATAAGAAGAAAATTATATTGACAAATCAATATAAAAAGTATATACTATATATATACATATAAATGGAGGTGTACTTATGATTACTTTACAAAAGTGGGGTAACAGCCAAGGAATAAGACTTCCAAAGTTCTTACTTAATGAGCTTGGATGGAGTGAAGATGAAGAACTGTCTGTAATAAAAGAAGATGATAAGCTTATAATAAAAAAACACAATAAAAGAAAGAACATAGTTGAACTTTTTGATGGATATGATGGAGACTACAGACCCGAAGAAATAGATTGGGGCGAAGCAAAGGGTAAAGAACTATGGTAGAACAAGGCGACATCATAAAACTAAGTTTCAATCCTCAAAAGGGTCATGAACAAGCTGGATTTAGGCCAGCTCTAGTTATTAGTAACAATGTTTTTAACAAAAACACAAATTTGGCAATACTATGTCCAATAAGTAATACGGATAATAAATTCCCTTTACACGTAGCACTGGACAGTAGGACTCAAACTACTGGCGTCATTTTATGCGAGCACATCAAATCACTAGACCTTAATGCAAGAGAGCATGTTTTTGTCGAAAAATGCCCAAAAGACATCTTAGATCAAGTAATAAATATTGTCTATTCGCAAGTAGAAAGATTATAAATTATATACGCAAAATAAGTACGTTTTATGTACTTATTTTTTTATTTTAAAATACTTTACATTTCCCTTACATTTTTTGGGTAAAATAATAATGAAAAACATATAAAAGGAGGAAAGATTATGTTTATAGTAATTTTAGGAGCAATAGTAGTGGTTTTAATTTCGTACTACATCGGCCAACAAAGGCGTTTCGTATTTTTGGAGGAAAACGTTGACAATTCTCTTGCCAACATCTCTGTCAATCTTAACTCGCGTTGGGACGCTCTAAAGGCGCTTGCTAGTGCGGTTAAGGCTTACTCTTCACACGAGTACGAATCCCTTGTAGGCATCATCGAAAAGCGTAGACCAGTTCTTAAAACTGCTGGCGATGTCAATGGCGATGAGGCTCTACTTGAAGGTGCTCTATCTAGGATAAATGCAGTTGCAGAGAGCTATCCAGAGCTAAAAGCATCAGAGCTTTATACTAAGACTATGGACTCGATTAACGACTACGAAAACAAAGTTAGAATGAGCCGTATGGTTTACAACGACTCAGTTACAAAGCTTAACAGAGACGTTAAGATGTTCCCATCATCAGTGGTTGCTTCGATGCTAAACGTGCATCCAAGAGAGTATCTGACTGTTGATGACAATAAAAAGGACATGCCTGATTTGGAGTTTAGATAATGAAAAAAGTACTCGCGACTATCCTCGCAGCTATAATTATAGTTTTTTCTATAAATACCTATGCTGCCTCGGATAGTATCGACTCGATTGAGATAAAAGCCACGCTTATGGATGACGGCGCGCTTATGGTCAGCGAGGTATGGAAAGCTACGCCCATGACTGGCACTGAGTTTTACATCCCAAAGACTAATATGCGTGACATAGTGATTACGGATTACGAGGTCTATGACGAGGTCGGTCCATACGAGACAGTTAAAGATTGGGACGTCGATGCATCCTTTGATGAAAAGGCTCGCAAGTGCGGTATCAATGAGACTTCTGACGGCATCGAGCTCTGCTTTGGCAAGAGCGATTTAAACAAGAACAAAACTTATACTTTGACTTACACCATGAGGAACGCGGCTCAAAGCTTTGACGATATGGACGGCTTCAACATTCGTTTTGTGAATGACCAGATGGACCCTGCTCCAAACAAGGTTTCTTTCGAATTAAGCCTTGAGAGTGGCGAGATAAACGAGGACAACGCTCGTGTTTGGGGTTTTGGCTCAAGTTCAAACATCGTTTTCGAAGGCGGCAAGGTCATCGTTCACGAAATTAATGACTTTGGTCCCGCAAATCACCTAACAGTTTTATTTGGCTTAAATAAGGGCGTGATCAATCCCATTAGCCTAGGCAGTGGCACTTTCGAAGAGATGAAGGAAAGAGCTATGCAAGGCTCTGACTACCATAATCGTGACGAGGAAAATATTCCTGAAGACATTGATGAGGGTGAAGATGATTATGAAGATGGCGGCTTCTTAAATGGCTTAAATAAAGCAACGAACATGCTTATGGGACCCTTCCGTCTTGCCTTTATCGCGATAGTAACAGCTTTTGCGTCAATGCTGTTTAGCAAGGCCATCAAAAAGAAGGAGGGCAAACTCCCTGAAGATGTTGATTACTACAGGGACCTACCTATTGGCGGCAGTATAATTTTGAATAATTTTATCTACTCGCAATTCCATTCATTTTCAGTTAGAAATTTGGTTGCGGCTTACTTTTTGAAATGGATTAAGGACGGCAACATCGAAGTGATTAATGAAAAGTTCAAGAAGGGCTTTATTTTTAAGAGGGATGTGGCTGAGGACTGCTTCGCCATAATCAAGGAGCCGGCAAATGCTGACAGCATGGAAAGAGAGCTTTTTGATCTTGTAGAGAGAGCGTCGGGCGAGGACCGCATCTTGAGAAATGCTGAGCTTACGAGGGCTTTTGAAAGGGGCAACAAGGCGACGTACTTCGTACAAAAGTACAAGGACATCTCCTCGCTTGAGTCCGAAAAAGCAAGGCTGTCGACGCAAGAGACGCGTCTTGTGTTTTATAAGTACGATAAATTGACTATGCGGGGCCGCGAAGAAGCGATTAAGCAAAAGGGCTTCATCAAGTTTTTGAAGGATTTCACTTTGATTAATGAGCGCGAAGCGGTTGAGGTCGCTCTATGGGACGATTATCTAGTGCTCGCAGCGCTATTTGGCCTGGGAGAAAAGGTACTAAATAAGTTTAAGATGATAGACCCTAACTACACTTACGCTGGATATAGCGGCATGGATCCACTTGTGATGTACCACGTCGTTAATCATGTGGGAACAGCTATGAGTCACGTGTATGAGAATCATGCGTCTTCGTCATCGTCGTCAAGCGGCGGAGGCGGAGGGATGTCGTTTGGAGGCGGCGGAGGATTTTCTGCCGGAAGTTCTGGCGGTGGAGGAAGATAGTTCTTTTAGGAGTTTGTGTTAAAATGCGCCCTTAGGCTCGTTCCTTCCTCAGTAATGCTCACGTACGTTTAGTACGTTCCGCTTGCTTCGTCAGTCCACATAGCCTAATCATCGCATTTTTCCGACAAACTCTAATTGCGGTGCTGGCGGCGGAGGCGGTTGTGGATAAATTATTTATAAAGAAATATAGGTAATTTACATTCTGCTGCACCTTATCCATCCTAGCGTAAAGGTTGTTAAGTCCATGCACCAAAAGAACGAGTGTTAGCGATGTTCGATTGGCTATGCATGCCTTATGCCAGAGTTTACAAAGAGACGGAACGAAGTGAACGTCGATTTGATTAAACTTACGGCTCTGCCGTTAGGACAAGGTCCTTCAAATTAGTGTAATGCCTGTTCATTGACATGAATAAGCTTTTTCGAAAATTATAAATTTAGACAAAAACAAAGGATAGAGATTTTATTTTCAGCTCTATGTCAAATATTGAGGAGACTTATTGATTTAAGTCTCTCTTTTTACGTTTAAACTAAGATATACACATATTTTTTAGTCACTTACATTTTGTAACTGGCTCACTTTTTCCCTACCCCAAAACATTTAGTTTGCGAAGCGATTTGATGAGATTGGCGTTGTACAGAATTTTTTGGAGCGGCCGTAAGTTTAATCAAATCGACGTTCACTAACGTTCCGTCTCTTTGTAAACTCTGGCATAAGGCATGCATAGCCAATTGAGCTTCGCTTCGCTTGCTCTCTTGGTGCACGGACTTAACGTGTGCTAAACGCACTCCGCAGCGACAAAACAATTCGAAACTAGCCAAGATCGCAAATCGAACGCAAAATAAAAAAAGACTAGAGGGAACACTTCTTAATAAAGCATTCCCTCCTAGTTGGCTATTAACACTGCCTCTATCTGTAAGATAATAATAACAGATTTTTAGCTCTTTGTCAATCTTAATTCTATTTAATATCCAATTCCTTCTTCAAACCCTCAGTCAAAACCCTTGAGAAATTTACGCCATATTCTTTGGCCATCTCGTTCAAGTAGCTCGGTATGGTAACCTTCTTTTTAATGGTCTTGGCGCTCGTTCTTCTGATGTAGTCATCCATGTCAATATCAATCATGGTCTTAAAACTCAAATCCATGTCAGAGAATTTGTCCTCGTCTATGACAATGTCATCAATCGAACTTGCCTTAGGAAGCGTATCGCCCTCTATGTAGTCATCATACAAAGCACAGCCTAAAAAATCTTCCGCCATATAATATGCATCGGAAATATTATCGCCGCAAGTTGCCCCCCATGTCGATGTCTGGAAAAACAATCTAGTAGCCTTCACTTTCAAGATCCTTGTAAAAAATAGCAGGATAGATTAATTTCATACTTTCACCTCCGTTTATAGTAAGGTTAATGTTTTTAATTAAAATAAATCACTATGCGTTCCTGTCCTTGTTAAATACAAAATCAAATTCTTTTCTACGATTTCATATATTAAGAGCCAATCCGGTGTGATGTGACACTCTCTGCAATTTACGTAATTTCCTTTAAGTTCATAATCTTTATACTTTGCTGGAAGCTTTTCTCCTGAAACTAATATCTTTAATACTTCTGTTAAAAGTCCTATATCGTAGCCTCTCTTCTTTATTTTCTTTAAATCTTTCTCGAACTTTTTAGTAGGCCTTAAATCATACATCAAGAATATCTCCAATCATTTCATCAACACTTTTATAAGTAGTGCCTATGGATGGATCTTTCTTCATAGCTTCAACTTCTTTTATAGCCTCGATAGTTTCAGCGTTTGGAGTTTCATATTGAATTGCGTTTTTCATAAATTTAACTAGACTTGCTTTTACACTTTCGCCACTTTTCGCAATTACGCTCTTGTATGCGTTATAAGTTGCCCTATCCATAACGAAAGAACAAGTTACTTTATCATTCTTGTTCATAATAATTCTCCTTTCAAATATACTTAGTTCACTAAGTTTACTAAGTATATTATATAACTTTTTTATAAAAAAGTCAATTTTTTTTCACTTACTTACAAAATGTAAGCTACTCCCGCCCACAAAAAAAAGAGCCGCAGCCCTCTCATAAACTATTTAATATTCAATTCCTTCTTCAAACCCTCAGTCAAAACCCTTGAGAAATTAATATTCTTATTCTTAGCAAGTGCCTCAAGCCAAGTTGGTAAGGTCACCATCTTATTTTTGTATACTTCCTTAACCAAAGAGAATTGATAAGGCAAGTAAACATTGACATAAACGGCCAAGTCGCCTTCTTCAAGATCAAGCTCATCCATATCAATATCGTCTGGATAATCAGTTTTTTCCTTCTCTTCATCGTATAGACAAAGACCTATAACCTCTTGTGCGTATCTTATGCCCTCTTCGAATGTGTCCGAGCAAGTATAAGCGCCGTCAATGGCAGGTACGTCAATAGAGTAGCCACCGTCACTTTCTTTGCTAAAAATAGCTAAATAAGTTACACTATCTTGTTTTTTCATGTAAACACTCCTTTAACAAGTGATACTATTTACATAAGCATTATAACATATGTTAAACATTTGTCAATACTTTTCTAAAATTTTTTCAGTTGGTTACAATTTGTAACCGACTCACTTTTCACTCACACAAAAAAAAGAGAGCAAACGCCCTCAATTATGTTTTTTAACTATTATTTTTTATTTGGCTTGAGTCTTTTATCACAACTTCTTAATCCATCTATGTGCTCAAATAAATTATCTTTAACCTTTCTTCCTAAAGGATCTAAAACAAAGTCAATTCCTTCACGCCGTGCTAGTTTAGCTGCTGGGACAAAGTCAGAATCACCTGCTATCAAAACAATTTGATCAACCTGCTTTTTCAATGATAAAGACGCAATATCTACACCTATCTTCATATCAACACCCTTTTGTCTAGTTGATAAAAATATATCGTTAATTGTTAAATCTTCTATAGTAATTTCTTTATCAATTAGCTTATTAAGTGATTGTGGGTTCAATAGATATTTTGTCTCGTATGTCAAAAGCTCACCCAATCTTAAAGCTACCTTCCTTTTCATTGTTAGTTCCTTTAAAAACTCTTTCATCCACTTACCAGTTTCATTTTTCCCGAAGAATTCTTGTTCCTTCGTTATAGGATTATAAACATTTGATTCAAGCGGAGGACAGTCATAATAAAATATTCTGTACAAATCATGTTTTATATTATTTTTAAGTGCATACTTTTCATCCAAATGCTTAAAACAATAAGTATAAAGTTCATTAGCTGCATCTTTTGGAGATTTTATCCCAAATGCTTTCATTGCTACCTTTCTATAATATCCTCCATCAACCAATATCGCAGTTTTCATAATTACCTCCTAAAAGCAAAAATTCCTTGGTTCCGGCGCACCTCGTATGGTGAGGGTCCTACTCCCAAGGAATATCATACAATTTTATCGATATTTATCGATACATATATTATAATATATTTCTTGGAATATGTCAAGTTTTTTTAATAAATTTTATATTCTGTAATATTTTTCTATATAAATTATACATTAAACGTCATATTTTGTCAATAAAAAAGAGAGCCCATATCTCTCGATACAAGCTCCCTTTCTTACCTGCACTATTTTATTTTATCGACATGAGCATCAACTAAAATAGAGTTTCAACAGAAGTCGTAATTACTTTAGCAGACTCTAAAGCGTTAACCTCGCTGCCATCCTTATTCACAATAAGTTTATTATCAACGATAGTCTTAAACGCACCCTTAACAGCATCAGCGTCAAGACCCTCAGCAGGGTTTTGTAAACTCATGTTGTACGGCTTACCATTCGCGCATTTGAACTTCATTTGTAGTCTCTTCATCATCTCACCCCCTTTCTAAAAAATCCTCCATCACTATAATTCAGTTACAGTGATTCTCTCAAGCTTAGTAATCTCCTTAGCTAAAAGCACACCAAACGCAGCCTTAAAAACCTTAAGGTCCTCGTTGCTCGCATCCTCCCTGATGTAGTTTACAGTTCTAGAGAAATTTCTCTTAGATCCGTCACTGCCTTCACCAGTAAAGTAAAGCTTAACACTATTCTTAATCATCATCTCACCCCCTTCCCTAGGCCCCTTGCCTACACTTAATATATACAAAATCCTAGGATTATTTCCCACGCGCACCCCCACCATAATTATGGAAATGGTGCAGCATACCGTCCAATTGTTCGTCCCAATGTCCAAAAATAGCCGTGTCTTCCAAAATTTACGCATGAGTCTGCATTTGCCATGCAAATGGTCTTAAAGCTATAATCGTCTTAACAATAGAGAAAGGAGTAAGACAGATGCAAATCAACTACGACAAAGTTGCGATGGACTATAAGGCCAGTGGACACGTCGATTCCGTGGCAATGGAAAGGCTCAAACCCCTCATGATCACGATGATTAAGCGCTACTACCCAAACTTTAAAGAGTGGGGCGACCTTATGCAAGAACTTAGAGTCATAACACTCGAAGCCCTTCTAGACTTCGACCCCGCCCATGGCGCACACGCACTCGCACTCATCGAGTCACGCATGAAATACCATTTGCTCAGTAAGTATAAAAGACAAGTCGTCACCACCCCACTAGACGATGCATTTTTACTAGAGGACGAGACCAGCATGGACGACTTCGAAGCCCTATTCTACAACGACACACTCGGCAAAGTCTTCAAAGAGCTCACATACGAAGAAGAAAAGCTCATCTATTTAAGGTATTATACCGAGATGAACTACGAAGACATCGGCCGCGCACTAGGCTTTTCAAGAAACACCGCAGCAAGAAAGATAAACGCCCTCTTGAAAAAGCTAAGGCGCCTATATAAAAAGCAAAATAAAAATACGTCTAAAGTATGATTTTTAAAAAATTCCCATGAAAATGGTAAAAATTAGAACAAATCTATTGACATAATATGCATAAAAGACTATAATAGACTTGTAAACAGGAGGTATAATATGAACAATAATAAGTCGTTGGCAGCCTTGATACCAGCTTATGATAAAGATGGAATGAACACGACAGTTGCCATATACGAGGACATGAGTGCAGAGAATTTGCACGTATCAATCAGAACAGCCATCTCGAGACTGTTTCAGGAGAAATTAGCAGACGAAAAAGGCTACAAAAAGTGGGCCAAGACCATCGCCAAGAAAAAGACCGGCCTCGCCCTCGTCATTAGAGAGACAAAGCTAGTCGGCATCAGGTGTAGAGAGGTTCGCTCCAAAGGCGACGGATCCATGATCTACCTAAACAGAGACCTAATCTACGACACAGAAGACGGCTACGTCTACATAAGAGGCCTAACAAGGATACCAGTTTTGGCGAAGAAAAGGACAATCAGAGACAGGATCAAGGACTGCGACAGAATCAGTAAAGCATACGACGAGAAGATGCAAGGGTGAGTACAAAGGTGCCACCCCTTTTTTTATGCCTAGAGATGAAGATTATGGCAATGGTAATGGTAATGGTAATGGCAATGGCTTTGCGCCGATAAAACTTGAGGTGAAAAAATTGCACCACAAGATCAATTGAAAGAAGAAAAGAAAAAAGATAGCCTTGTTTCAAAAAAAGACGAGTTTCTGAAACAAGAGAGGGGGAAATGGAAATGGAATGGATTTATAATTCAAAAAAATTAACTGAATTGTGTTTACGCGATAAAGCTTTATATAAATTATGATTTATTGTATGTTTAGATTTTATAAAAATGGGTATAAATCAAACAGAGGAAAATAGTGTCTAATTTGTAGCCATATCAAATAAGCTAGCTAAAAATATAATTAAGTATAATGAGGAGTGATTTAATTGTGGTTTCATAAAAGAAGAAAGCCAGTTTATAGAGAAAAAAAATATAAAAAACGAAACTATATCTTTGAAGCAATCTGCTACTATATAGTTTTTACTGCACCTGTATTCATATATAACAATTACTGTCAATTTAAAACAACACCAACAAAGAATAATTTAGTAATAGATAGTAGTTCAGATGCAAATTTTAATCAAGATAATAAAACTGATATTAAAAATAACATTGATAATACATGTGACAAAAAATCTGGAAGAGATCTAGACAATATCGTTATGTACTATTTAACAGCAATCATTTTTGGTTATGATATGCTTAAATATATTAGAAATAAATCAAGAAAAGAAATACGAGAAACAAATCCATACAGACCAATCTATTTAGTCGAAAAAATATATTATAAAAGAAATAACAAACAAAGAGTTAAGAAAATAAAAAAAGTTAAAATAACTGCTTTATTTTCAGACAATAACATAATTATTAGAAACGTTCATATATATACTCTTAATATAAATGATAAATTAGGAAATTGTAACGTTGTAGAAATTGTAAATTGTAATAAAACATTTTATGAAAATGAGTTTAGAAACGGTTTATTTATTGTAGCAGATACATTAAATAGAGAAAGAATCTTTACGCTAGTAACAGAAGACGCCATTATTAATGCGATAGAAAACACTTCCTATTTAAACTTTTATATTAATGATCTTATACTTCAAAGTCAAGACCCAATTTATGAAAGCCACTTTAACAATTTAAAGGAGAGATTAAAAAATATAATTGAATCTTCTCATTATTATAAATAACAAACACTTTATTTAGTACAAATCGTTTTATTTTGTAAATTTCTTTGTAAACTATTATATTTAATGTGCTAGAAGACCCATAGTACCTCTTTTGTATAGAAAGAGGTACTATGACCCATAGTACCTCTTTTGTATAGAAAGAGGTACTATGGGTCTTCTTTTATAAATAAATCGCGTATAGAGAGATTTGAAGCGTGTGTTTTGGGTGAGAAGGGTAAATTATATCTCTTCAGCAGTATTTATTATGATTTCTTCAGCAATAGCTCTCATTAAAGGTATTTCTTTTCTTAATGCTTCTTCATCTTTAAAAGGTATATATACTTCTTCTAATTCTCCTTTATAATCTGCCTTGCTATGAACAAGAGAAAGTCTTGTTTTATATATCCTATTGGCTAAATTGTTAATTATATTTTCTTTAGTATCTCCTTTTAAATTAACTCTGCTTCCTTTAGAGAATGGCACTTCATTATTCTTATAATAATTTATTAAGTCTTTATGATTAAGCTCTATCGATTTACATAGCTCGTTTGCTGTCACATATGATTTTAAAGTTAATCTTAGTTTTTTATTCTCTGTTCCACTTTTACTTATATTGTAGTTACTTTTAAGAGTCTCCACAATTTTGTCTATATTATCATCTTTCACACTAGTTTCGTCCGATATGCCAAGCACAGAACCTATATACTTACGTAAGTCATTGTCATATTCAAGATTAAAAAAGTACTCCATCACATGATAAAGAGCTATAAATTGATTCATTGGATCCTTTGTCGAGCCGTATTGTATATAATAATTAACAAGATGCTTATTATATTTACGCTTTGGTGCATCAAGTTCGTTTAGTCTAAGTTTCTTTACTTTGCCAGTCAATTTAGGACCTAATAAGTCCTCAAGATTGTTTGTAGTTCGCATATAAGCCTCACAATTGTACGCAACATCAAATATAAAGCTGTCAATATACTTATTTAATATGCCAGTATCCATAGGGTTAATATGTTTGATAGTGATAGTATATGGCCAGTTAAGCAAGTTTCTAAGTAAATTGTCCAAAGTTAATGTAAATTTTTCTGGAAATTCTTTAAAATTAATCCAAGACATCCACGCGTAAGTGTCACTCTCTAGCAGTGAAAGTATATTGTATATCATTTCAAAAGAAGCTTTTTTTATCTCATAAGTAATGCCATTATCTTTATCTAATACACTTTTATATGTAATATTATTCATATTATTTATGCTTCTGTTAAGACCAAGTAAGACCACTTCGTACGAGTTCTTAGTCTCAACACTAAGACCTTTAAGAATAGAATTATTTATCCTATCTTGTAATTCATCAAAAACATCTGTATCATATATGATTCTGTCAGGTAAAATATTATTTTCTTTTGCCTTAGCTCTTGCTTCTTCATTTTTAAAGAAGAAAAATTTTTCGCCATAAACATCATATGAAATTAGATCGTTTGTTAACTTTAAATCAGTCTCATCCTTGTATGGTTTAAGTAATAAATTAATTTTACTTGTAAATTCTTTCCAATCCATAAACTCACTCCCCTTAAATTAAAAAAGTGCTTTAACAAGCACTCTCTTAATACATTAAATTTTGTATTTATTAACTAATTTAAATAAAGTCATATCCTAAATCATTTCTCATTTCCTCAACCAGTCTCATTTTAAGCTCATCTTTTATATTACTACCGTTTTCAGCTTTAAATTGTTTATTTCCAGCTACGAAAGCATTATTTATAAGTACATCTAGTTCTACAAAAGCATTTTTCACTCCTACACTAGCACATAAATCAATAATTGCTTTTTCATTTTTCTTAAAACTTTCATACATATCTTTAGCATCTAAATATCTTTTTTCATTTTTCTCTAGTTCTTCTATGCATGCTCTTTTGCTTGCAATCTCAATTTGATTTTTACTTTCATCTTTAAGATCGTCTTCAATTTGATATTGCAAAGTATTAATTACTGCTGTATAGTTCTCATGCGAATAATTTGGTGGAAAATCAATTGTATTAAGAATATCTACTGGTGCTTCATCAGGTAAGATATTAATAATGTTAATTAATTTTACATAAGCATCTTCTAATCTTTCATTTTTAGCTTCTTTTTTAAATTCCTTCATAATTATCTACCTCCTAATTATATTTATTATTTCTTCGTATATATAATACCCACATATCAATTTATCTAAACAAATTATTCTATGTACAAAAAAGGAAGGTCATACGACCCTCCTCTTTTATTTTAGTTAATTATTAACTATTCAACTATTACTGCTACGTAAGATTCAGTGTTAGTTGTATCTGCATGAGATATAACTACTGTGTATTCGTTCTTTTTAGCGTCTTTAACTGTTACTGAGTCAACTTTAACACCTTTATCTTTAGCGTAAGCTAATTTATCGATGTTTGCTGTGATAACTGCTTTAGCTACTGCTTCATCATAAGCTTGACCTAATTTAACAGTCTTACCTTCTAATTCTCTTGCTACTCTCTTTAGTAGGTTTTCAGCTGCTGCTGCTTTTTTATCTTTTTCTTCTTTTTCTTCATCTGCTGTTAATTTTTTGAATTCATTCATAGCTTTTACTGTCTTAGTAGTATCAGGTTTCTTAGAAAGTTCAGTTACTAACATGCCATTTTCAACTTTTACTGTACCAGTTACACTATATTTTGTTAATATAGATGCAATAGTCTTATTGAATTCAGTTGCTTCATCACTTACAGTTGAAGCATATTTTTGCATTCCTAAAGCTTCGATTTCTTCTTTTGCTTTTGCTAAATCAGCTTCTGCTTTTTCTGCTTTTATTTCTTCTGGCATTCTTAATCCTGTAACCTTAAGAGCTGTCTTGCCGTTGTAGTTAGTTCTTTCGTCATATTCAACTTTAACTTCACCATTAGTATATGCAGCTGCAAACTTAGTTAAACCAGTTTCACCATAACCGTAGTCTTTACCATTAGAACCTACGAACCAAGTTCTTGCATTAACTGTATAAACAACGTTGTTTTTACCGTCTGCATCAACTAATTCGAATTGTAGTGGGTTAGTACCAAAGTTCTTAAAGATGTTAACTGCATTTTTAACTACTGGATTAGTGTTTCTTTCGAAGTATCTGATAACTCTTACGAAGTTTCCGTCGTCTTCATCATAGTATACTTGTACCCAGTCACCTAATTGTCTGTTGAAGATTTGAGTGTCTCTGTCAAAGTATTTTTCAACTCCGTTGATGTCATAAGCATCCCTGTATTTAAGATCTTTAATGCTTACTAATTCTTGGTCATGTTTAATAACAACTTTCTTTACATAACCTTTCTTAACAGCTTCGTCTTTAGTTGCGTCAGTGATGTGTAGTTCAACGATGTCGCCTGCTGTGTACATAGTGTGTTTGATTCCACCAGGGATTAGGTCTACATCGTAGTAAACGCCTTGAGCATCTCTAAATCTAGCTGATGTAGTTGTATTGTATTTGTCTAAAACTTCAGCGTATACAGTATTTGTCTTTGTAACTGATTTAGCGTTAGCGAATACAACTATGTTAGCAATACCTTCTGCATTTGTTAAGAAGTTGTAGTAAGGTATTTCTAGATATTCAAATCTTTCTCTTAATGCATTTTCAGAAACTACATAAGCCTTAAGGTCTATGTTGTTCTTGTTGTCTGCAATGAATTTATCCATGTCAGCGATTTGAGTTAAACCACTCTTTGTTATAGCGTAAGCGTGTAGATTGTCAAAGTATCTGTAGTTTTTGTTACCTACTGTGATGTATCTGTAGTTCATTGATGCCCAATCTAAACCTGCGTTGTAAGTTTTTGCTGAAACAATACGTGCCATTAAGCCGATTTCTTCTTTTTCAGCAGCGCTTAAATAAACGATGTCTTCTTCTGCGAATCCGTTGTGTAGTCTTAGGTTGTTAGAATCTCCAAATACATCTAAATATTCAGTTCCTCTTCCTTCTTTAGCCCAGAAAGCTTCTCCCTTTGAAGGTAAGAATTTTACATCACCGTAAGTAGTGATTTGTTTAATAGCTTGGATTCCGTCGCTCCATGCTAGGTCAGAGTCAATGTATTGAACTGATCCGTCTAAAGCGATTAATAATTTAACGTTTCTACCAAGAATTGGTTTTAATTGTTCTCTTGCTGTGATAACGTTGAATTGTTTTCCTTCGTAGCTGTAAACAGCTCTGAATGGTCTTGTGTAATTTAACCAATATTCGTCGTTGTTTTCTTTTCCTTCGATAACTACATATTCGTCACCGAATCTGTCTAAGTGAGTCTTTACTAACTTAGCTTCAAGCTTAGCGTCTTTTCTAACGATAGCGTTCTTGTAGTCGTTGTAGAAGTGGATAACGTCATCTTTAACGATTGCTTTTCTTTCAGCTACTTCGTAACCTTTAGAAGTCTTAGTGATGATTCTGTTTGATAGTTTACCAGCTTTAACTACTCTACCGTCTCTTAAGTCGTCATAGTACCAAACGTCTCCGTCTTTAACTTCTGCAACTGGAGCGATGTCGTCAAATTTGTAAGCATCGATAAATACAACTTTACCGTTCTTAACTGTTACTCTTGCAAAATCATATTTGCCTTCTTTGTAGTCTTTAGAAAAGTCTTCATACTTGTAATCTTTGTTGTTTAGATATGTTCTGTAGATTCTTTCATCTTCTCTGTCATATCTTTCATCAAATAATGCAGTGTATTTAGTTTTGTCTAGACCAAATTTCTTATAGTCAACGCTTGTGATTTGACCTTCTTTGTAATCATATGTTTTATCAACTGTAACGTCAACGATCTTGTCGTCTTTGTTAACTGTGATATCAACAACTTTACCAAGTAATTCTTCAGCGTCTAACTTAAGATCTTTGTCAAGTACGTATTTGTGTTGGTCGCCTCTCTTATCTCTGTTTGCTCCAACCCAGTTAGCTTCTTGAACAACTTTGATAACTTCAACAACGATTTCGTCGTCGTTCATCTTTTCAACTCTAGAGTTTTCTAGAACGATAGCTTTAACAATCTTTCTTTGACCAAATTCTTTGCTTGTAATCATGTTGTAAAGCATCTTGAAAACGTTTCCTCTAGTAGCCATGTCAGTGTAAGCTGGAACGTTTACGTTGTTAAATAAACCTAATTGTTGAGCTTTTACAATGTATCCTGCTGGATATACTGTACCAACTTCTGCTTGACCAAGAGCGATTGTAAGCATTGTAGCCATGTCTTGGTAAGAGATTTGTCTGTCTGGTCTGAATGTACCGTCTGTATAACCGTTTACAAAGCCTTGTTGTTTAGCAACTGCGATGTAACCGTTTGCCCAGTGGTTTGTAGGAACGTCTTTGAATCCTGTAGGAATTGTAGCTAAAGCTTTAGCTGAAGCTTCAAGACCCATAGCTCTAACGATCATAGAAGCAAATTCTGATCTCTTAACGTTCTTTTCTACTTTGAAGTCGTCTGAATCTGCTGAATAACCAGTGATGAAACCAGCCTTCTTAAGAACTTCGATAGCTTTGTCTAAAGCTGGATCTTCAGTCTTAACAGGTTCTTCTTCCTTCTTTTCTTCTGTCTTTTCTTCAGTCTTAGCTGGTTCTGCTTTTTCGTCTTTCTTTTCGTCTACTTTTTCTTCTGCCTTTTTATCGTCAGCAGGAGCAGTAGTTTCAGCTAGAACTGAAGTAAATGAGCCTACTATCATGATCATAGCAAGTAGTAGTGCAAGTAATTTTTTACTCATGTCTAATGACCTCCTTTTGTATTTGTGTAGGATAAGCCTACACTCTTAATGTATTATACCACCTAAAAGTGAATATTGCAAGAATTTTGCATTATTTTTAACACGCCTGTAACAATAAACGCAACAAACCTTATTATTTTTGATCAAATAAGCTGTTTTGTTTAGTTCTTAACTCATTCTTGCTCAAATACAATTCTAGTGGTACTTTATTTACAATTACATTATAACACAGAAAAAGCGTTTTGTTTGTTAAGAGTGTGTTACAAAAGTCGATTTGCGTGTATAACGACTTTTGCGTTTTGCCTTTTACGCGCGCTATATATAGGTCGGGCGATTGATATACTCCGGGCGTAATACAAGTTCCGCGCGATTGACATATGACGAGCGATTGACATATGCGCTTAGGCGACCATTATCAGGGAGGGTCTATGTATATGTATATATAAAAGAAGGCTTTTGCAAAAAACTCTTCTTGCGATTCAAAATACTTACGTATTTTAAATCTAAAAATGGAAGATATATATTTGAATGTTTGACATAAATATTTTCAATGTTGACAGCTTTTCTGTATATTGCTTAGGTCTACGAAGTGGCGATGCCATTCTCAAAGAATATTTATTTTAGGGGGCTTGACAATGTCTTCCTTTTATAATATAATAAACTCTGTAGTTCGAAGTAGTTGCTAGTACACTGAACTACACGGAAAGTAATCTAGGGGGTTCTCCTTCGTAGGCTGCATTGAGGTCTTGATCGGTTTATGACTCTCATGTGGCTACCCAAGTCTCGCATCACGAACTTTTTACTTAAATCGAGGCTCTCGGGCAAGGGCTAGGCTCGAGTTTGGGTTTTTAAAGAAATCCTCCTTCATTAATAGATTTCTTTGCCCCTGAAATGGACTTTGGGGTCCTTGATTGCTTTCTTGTTTACTATTACCATCCCCAAAAGCAGTACGCCGTTTGTGTGCTGCTTTTTTTATGTGTATGGGTGGGTGGGTTTGCGAGCGACATCCTGAGCGACATCCTGAGCGACATTTTTTATATAATTTTCTGTAATTGGCTTATAGGCTCAAATTTCCGAGCGACATCCCGAGAGACATCCTGAGCGACATTTTATTTTATAGAGCGACATTCTAGAGCGACATTTTTATCATCTTTTCCTTCTGATCCAGTCATATGCTCATTTCGTAGAGCGACATCATTTTTTCTAGAGCGACATTTTTTATGTCGTTTTTCTCCTGATTCAGCTATATGCTCATTTTGTAGAGGGCCAGCATTTATAAGTAGAAGGCCATTTGCGGGGACAAGCTGAGGGACAATTTCTATGATTTAGTGATAGCCTCATTTCGTAGAGGGCCACTTTTTTATAAGTAGAGAGCCTCCTAGAGCGACATTTTATTTGTAATTTTTATAATCTAGTGATATACTCATTCTATAGAGGGCCACCTGATTTTTGAGAGGGATATCCTGAGGGACATCCTGAGGGACATTGCCAGGTACAATTCTTGTGATTAAGTGATGGCCTCATTTTCCTGAGGGACAGGTCTACGAAGTGGCGAGGACCATTCTCAAAGAAAAAGACGCCTCGGGTGAAGCGTCTATGATCTGTATTATTTAAAATTATCTTACTTAGTCAATCTATCATATACTATGCCAAGTGTTTCTTCTTTATACTTTTTGGAAGCGGCAAGCATGTCGTCGACTTTTTTCTTTGTTTCTGCTCTGAAAGCTTCGTCTTTAAGTGATTTTAGGTTGATTGTAACGTTTAGCAGTGCGCCTTCAACGCCTGTTTGTAGTAATAAGCAGCCTACGCCAACGTCTGTGATTGCGTTGATATTGCCGTTTTGTGCGAAGATCTTTTGCATCTTCATGGCTTCTAGGCCTAGTTCTGCGCATCTGAATGGTATTTCAAGTGCTACTTTGTATCCTTCTTGGATCTTTTCTGATCTGATCTTCTTTTCTTCATCTGTTTCTTTTGGCATCTTAAGTGCTTTGATGACGTCGTTGAATGCTGTTGAGTCTGTGTCAACGATTTCTTCTAGCTCTGCTGATAGTTCTACTAGCTTTGCTGAGTAGTCTTTCATTGTGTTTTGGTCTGCTTCGGATAGTTCCCCGAAGGCTTTTTTGCCTTCTGTTAGCGCCATGACCATGTTTGTTAGTGATGCGCCTAGTGCTGATGAATAGGCTGCAACTGAGCCACCGCCTGGTGCTGGTGAGTCTGATTTAACTTCTTTTAAATAATCTCTTAGTGATTTTTCGATTAACATAATTTTCCTCCTTGATATTTTGTATTTGTATGTGGAATGGCTGGGCCGTGATCATGGCTGAGCCACTCCGTATGTTTTTTGTTTTTTTGTCCCATATATAATAAGAAGACAATTTTTACTGGCACTTCGCAAATCGAATGCGAATTTTGCTATTCTAAATGTTAAGAATGCCGTCGAGCGATATCCTCGCCGTTCCCATTACTGTAATGAACGCCGAATCCTTATCCTCAAGATAGCGCGTTTGCACTCTTGACGGCCTATTCATGGTCTCGCCCTGATGCATCCTAGCTTTGAGCTTTGTCGTTAGCTTGTTCTTTATCAGATAGTATTGCAGCGCCGCATTAGCGTATGCTGAGGAGCTATCCTCTTCAAAAGCGAGGTCTTTCGTGTAATTCCTTACGTAATAAAAACCATCTTCGGCTTCATTAAACAGGTGAACGTTGTCCACGCCTATGGTCTTAGCTGCATCTTTGAATTTAAATTCATCTATTGTATAGCCATAAAGTGCCTGTCTCGTCTTAATTGGTACGATAAGTGTCTTTTCCTCTGCTTCGACCACCATGGCCCTCGCGTCAAGACCATTCGCAAGGCCGATATCGGCTGTTGAAAGGCTCATGGCGCTGAGCATATTTGTGATGTCGGGCGAGCTATTCGCAATTGCTGGACGGCTGACCTCTATCTCTAAATTCTCTATCTTGTAGTCTTTGTAATAGATGTAGACTTTTTTCTTTGAATTTTTGTTCACTTCGTAGACGAGCTTGACACCATTCTCAATGGCTTTGATATAACCAAGGTTTGTAAGCACGTAAAATAATGCAAGTGAGCCTTGTCCGGAGCCTTCGAGTTCGGTTTTGCTCGTGAAGTATCTGGTTCTGAAAACGTCTTGGTCTACTGGCTCTGCAAAGGCTGTAAGGCCGGCTCTGAGCTCGTTTGCGATGATTTGGTAGTCTTCTTCTTTGAGGCCTTCTGCGTCGGCAACTACGCCGATGGGTGTTCCGCCGAAGCGGCATGTTGCGAAGGCGTCGACGATGTATACGTGTAGATCCATACTAATCCTCCGTGATTAAGTCTGTAAGCCTTGTTAGGTCGTCGTCTGTGTAATAATCGATGGTGATGGAGCCGCCGCGCTTTGTGTGCTTGATCGTAACTTTCGTTGATAAAAAGTCCTCAAGTCTCTCGCGTATGTCTTTGATGTAGATGTCTTCTGGCTTTGCCTTCTTTGGCTTACGTGTTCTTTCCTCTGTATGCCTAACTGTTAGGCCTGCGTCTTTTATTTTATGAGCAAGTTTTAAGCGCTCTTCTTTAGTTTCGACTGATAGTATAAGTTTTGCGTGTGATACAGTGATCTCGCCCTTCTTAAGCATTTCAAGTATCTCGTCTTCTAGGGATAATAGTCTTGTCATGTTTGAAATATATGGACGGGATTTGCCAACTGCTTTGGCGATGTCATCTTGCTTTAGTCCGTACTTTTCCTTTAATTTTAAATAAGCAATGGCCTCGTCGTATGGGTTTAGGTCCTCTCTTTGAACGTTTTCAACGAGTTGAAGCTTATCGACTTCTTCGTCTTCATAGTCTCTGACGATGGCTGGGATCATGGTCCTGTCAAGCTTTTTAAAGGCTCTGTAACGTCTTTCGCCGGCTATGATTTGATATTTGCCTCCATCCATTGGCCTGACTACTATTGGCTGAAGTAGGCCGTTCTTCTCTATGGACTCTGCCAACTCTTTGATGGTATCTTCCTTAAAGGACTGACGTGGCTGTGCTTCTGTTGGCACGACCATTGCCATATCTATATCCATAAGCTCATTTTTGGACTTTTCTGTGATTTCTGTGATGCTTTCAACGCCTAGGAGGCTGCCTAGGCCCTTGCCAAGTTTTTTCGCCATATAATCACCTTCCTTGCTTTTGTAAAAATTCTTCGGCTAGATTCATGTAATTTTCGGCTCCTTTTGAGGCTTTGTCGTACTCGAAAATGCTCATCGAATAGCTTGGCGCCTCTGCAAGACGGATGTTGCGGTTAATGACCGCTGTGTAGAGCTTTGCGCCAAAGAAGTTTTGAACCTCGGAGAAAACTTCGGTGTGAAGATTATTTCTCGCGTCAAACATGGTGATCAGAACGCCTTCGATTGTAAGTGCCTGATTATAATTTTCTTTGACTAGCTCTATGGTCTTAATGAGTTTCGAAACGCCTTCAAGTGCGTAGTACTCGGCCTGTATCGGGATGATGACTGAGTTTGCGGCTGCGAGGCTCATGATTGAAAGGATGCCAAGTGACGGCGGCGAGTCTATAAAAATGAAATCGTAATCACTTTTAATCTCGTCCAAACGGCGCTTTAAGATGTCTTTCCAATCGCCTTTTTGTGCAAGCTCGATCTCAAGTCCCGCGATGTCTGTCGATGAATCGACGACGTGGAGCTTATCTAGCTTAGTCGGCTTTATTAGTGATCTGATGTCTTTAGTATCGTCTGTAAGAAGCGTGTATGTGGAGGAACTAGCCTCGCTGTAGTCTTCAAGGAGACCGCTCGATAGGTTCGACTGAGCATCCATGTCGACGCACAAGACCCTCTGACCAAGCTTTGCAAGCGCATAGCTTAGGTTGATGGCTGTCGTTGTTTTGCCGACGCCGCCTTTTTGATTAAATATGACAATAGTTTTGGACATGAAATCACCTCTGATTTAATATTACCACAAAGCTACGTAAATATCAATAGCTATTTTGGACAAGCCAATTCTGTAAAAATTTCGCATAGAACTCGAATGATTGTAGTAGTTGTGTTAATGGGCTTGTTTAGTTTGTTTTATGGAATGTTCCACGTGGAACATTTTATGGAAATGGTTTTGTGACGATAGACGTTCCACGTGGAACAATTTTGATTGAATTGATAAAAAAAAAAAAAAACAGGGTTTCCCCTGTTTCTGAAGAGCTTTATTTTCTTATAGCTGGTAATCGGTCCAAACGTTATCTCCCGTAACATAAATCTTTATCCAGCCTAATGACGCAGCTACATTTTGATAGGCCGTAAAGTCAGCGCTCATCCAAGCACCTGCTTTATCTCTCCAGCCATCGTGATGCCCATAATCAAGATTACTATATGTTCCACCAATTATCCATACGTTACGATCATAAATACTTGTAACTCTAGCTCTTCTATTAGGCATATCTTGTTCAAAATCAACTGTGAACTCCATGCCTATTACTGTTAAGTCTTTTGATACTCTATATCCTTCAGTATACTTAATTCCAGATCCATCTGTGTGACTTGTTCCTGAGCCCATTGTTTCATATGATTCTGGAACTGATGTCGTTACAACGCATATAGACCCGTCCGGATAAGTAGTCTTTTCAAAATGTTCTTTCTTAATTTGTGGTTTTAAATCTCTATACTTAGGGTTCATTGAATCCCATAGCTCGCCATTCTTTAGTTTAAGTATTAGTTTATCTGCTGTTTCTTCATCAACATCATAATTTAAAAGTTTATCTTTTATAAACTCTAACTGATTCTTTGATATATTTTGAGGTCCAAATGAATATTGTTCTAAATTATCTTCATTTAATCCCTCACTTCCTAGTGCAAATGTATCCGGAGCCATACTAAATACTAATAATATACTAATCGCTAATACTACTATTTTTTTCATCTTTCATCTTCCTCCAATTCTTTAACGATTTACTTATTGATCTTAAATATACTACAGCTAATATCATAAGTATAAACCTAAGAGCTCTAAAAAACATCATAAGTATATCTATTTGTACAATACTTCCCTTAATTTCACTCAGACTCATCTCATTACCTCCTCCATATTTCTTTTAGCTTTTCATTATTTATATACCCAGATAAAGCAGATATTATTCAGCTTTGATATTTCAATTTCTTATACTAAATCATCTAAAGATATAAAATAATCAATACTAGTTTCTTTCTTATTATATAGTAACTAGCACAAAAAAAGAGACCCGCAGGTCTCAATTTGCACATATTTAACTACTTTATAGTGATATCTCCATTACTAGTCCCTATTTCACCAATTAGCGTGTGCTTAGTATCATTATTAGCTTCAATTTTACTTAATTCACCACTTGCTTTATCAAGTTTATATCTGTTATCGTTAATAGTAGCATTGCAATTATTGCTGTCAAGGCCTAGTAGTTTTACCTTTATATCATTTTCTACACCTGATAAATCAATATTTATTGGGCCATTACTATTAGTCAAAATCATTTTCTCAGCAACGTTAGAAACATCATTTACTTCTACTGAGCCGTTGCTTGTATTGCATTCTAAATTAACGAATTCTGTGTTATTTAAAGCAATCTCTGCGTTTGATGTATTTATAACTATGTCAGTAAAATTTGAATCTTTAATCTCAACCGTGCCATTACTTGTACTAATCTCAGAATTAGCAAACTTAGAATCATTCATTTTTAATTCGGCATTTCTTGACTCTAAGTAAAATTCTTCGCATTTGACAGAGTTAATTACAAGCTCATCGTTACTTGTATTTATATTAACTTTTGCAAAGTCTTGCTCAGGCACTAAAACTTTTAAATTAACAATAAAGTCTTTGCTATTGTATTTTTCACGATTTGCTTTGATACTTGCAAGTTTATCATCCACATGGCATTTTATAAATTCATAGTTTTCTGATATATCTTTTTTGTCAGTATAGTGTACTTCACCATAGACTTCAAGCTGATCTGAGCTTGATGGAAGCAGCTCTACATTTCCACAATCATTGCTAATTTCTAATTCATACTTTGTATTCTTCTCTAAATCAAACTTAAGCATAACTGACTTTTTATTCTTATACTTACTGTAATCACTTTTAGTAAAGCCTGTGTCTATGTCGCCTCTTTTAATAGTTATTTGAGCACATCCTACGCTAAAAGCCATTATTAAGCAAAATGCAAGCAATATGTAAAATTTCTTTTTCATAACAAATCCTCCCATATATATATTTGCTATTTATTATTTTTAATATTGTACCCAATTAAAGTAGTTATTAAACATTTTTTGTATTTTTTTATTTATACTAGGTCTACTAAATTTATAAAATAATGAATACTATCTTTCTTCTTTTTATATAGTAGCAAGCACAAAAAAGAGACCCGCAGGTCTCAGTTATAAAATATAAATTCATACGAAGCTTGGTTCGCGTAGCAAATCGAATGCGAACTACAAGATCGGCTTTGTTTTAGGAAGATTTTTACCCCTTGGGTATTTCTTTGGAGTCGGTTTTATTTTTTTCACAATCACTATCGATCTATCAAACTCGTCGAACAGCCTATATTTGTGCACATCAACAATCTCTCCACCCATTGCTGCTATAGCCTTCTTTGCTTCGGCTGCTTCTTCATCTATATCGCCACTCTTCATCGAAAGCATAAATCCGCCGACCTTCACGAAGCCGAGCATATACTCTGTAAGTGTAGCTAGGCGAGCGACTGCTCTTGAGATGGCGACGTCGTAGGCTTCTCTATGACCATTAACATGAGCAAGGTCTTCGCTTCTTGCGTGAACTGTCTCTATGTCCTTTAAATCCAAATCCATAATCACTTCGTCTAAAAATTTTAGTCTCTTCAATAAACTATCGTTGAGTAAAATTTCTTTTTCTGGAGCAAGTATTTTCAGAACTACGCCAGGTAAGCCGGCACCAGTACCAACGTCTATGATCTTCTTCGCATTTCTTAGCTCAGGCAGAGTAAGAGGGTAGGCGCTATCGGTGAAGTGGAGCCTGTCGACCTCGTCTGACTCGGTGATGCCTGTTAGATTCATGACCTTATTTTTCTCAACGAGCAAGTCCTTGAAGCGCTCAAGCTGAGCAATTTGCCCCTCTGTAGCGTTTATATTAATCTCATTCAAATAATCTTTCAGCATATTTATCCTTTCAAATGTTCCACGTGGAACATTATTTTCTTAAGTGTAATAAAACTATCTCGGGCGGGTTGTTTAGCCGCGGCACAAGCTTTAGTCCGCGCGCGAGACCTCTCGAAACGACCTCGTATCTGCCGTTCGCCTCATATACACCGCCAGCGTACTTTGGAAATATTCCTTGGTTCGGCGCAAAAACTCCGTTATTTATAGGAGGAAGGCGCCACTGACCGCCATGCGCATGGCCCGCGATAATTAAATCTGCGTTTAAGTCCTTAAACTGATCCCTTGTCAATGGTTTATGTGAGAGAACGATGCGATAATCATTAAAATCCGTATCCGCATCGAGCCTCTTAGCCACATGCGCCGCATAATCCTTCATTCGCCAAGGGTGCCTGTCTCTAAAGCCCCAAATTTCTATTTGCTTATCATTAACCTTGAGAATGGCCTTGCCATCATCCAAGACTGTGATCCCCATGGACGCGAGCTTCTTCATGTGCAGCTCGGCCTTGCCGGAGATGATCTCGTTATTGCCTAGGATGTAGTAGCACTTGTATTTTTTAATTCCTTCCACAAACTCATAGCCTTTTTTATCGCAGACTTTGTCATCAAATATATCGCCCGGCATTAGTATCGCGTCAAAGGGAAGTGCATCGACTATATCAAGCAGCTCTCTTTGATTTTCTCCAAAGTTCATCGAGTGCAAGTCACTGAGTATTAGTAAATCCATATCCACCGGTGCCTTTACAGTATATTCGCTCACCACTAGTTTTTTCTTCCACATAGTGAATAGGGCGAGTGCCATTAACGCGGCGATTGCTATAATTAAATAAATCATTTGCGTTTATTTACTTCCATATATATGATGATGTTGTTGATGTCGGCTGGCGTAACGCCGCTGATTCTCGAGGCTTGGCCAAGGTTTGACGGTCTAAACTTTTCAAGCTTTTCCTTGGCTTCGGTCTTTAGGCCCTTAACTCGGCTATAATCAAAGTCCTTTAAGGAGCGCTCTTCCATCTTCAAAAAGTTCTCTATCTCTTTATTTTGCTTCTTGATGTAGCCGTCGTACTTGACAATAGTCTCGAGCTCAAGTATTTCGTCCGGCTTGTCCATAGATAAATCCATAAACTTAGCGAGATCAGCATAATGTATCTCTGGGCGGCGTAAGAGTTCTTCAAGTGTGACTGCGGTCTTAAGCGCTGTCGTTCCAAGGCTTTCAAGATAGGCATTTGTTTCTTCCTTGGGGCCAATGGACTTCGACTTCAATTGTTCAAGCTCACCATCGATGCGATTCTTCTTCTCAAGCATGCGATTATAACGCTCTTCGCTCGCAAGACCTATCCTATAAGCGTAGTCAGTGAGCCTCATATCAGCGTTGTCCTGACGCAGGCTTAATCTATATTCACAGCGGCTCGTCATCATACGATACGGCTCGTTTGTGCCTTTCGTAACGAGGTCGTCGATCAAAACGCCTATGTAGCCCTCGCTGCGCTTGATAATGAAGGGATCCTTGCCCTCAAGCTTTAGATAGCAGTTGATGCCTGCCATGATGCCTTGGGCGGCAGCCTCTTCGTAGCCCGATGAACCATTGATTTGGCCCGCGAAAAATAAATTCTCATGCTTTTTGGACTCAAGGCTAAGCTTTAGGGAAGTGGGGTCGATCGCGTCGTACTCAATCGCGTAGGCGCTCCTCATAATCTCGGAGTGCTCAAGCCCCTCAATCATCCTATACATCTCAACTTGCATCTCCTCAGGCAGCGCCGTCGAAACGCCTTGGATGTACATTTCATCAGTGTCCGTGCCCTCTGGCTCGATGAAAACTTGGTGCTGATCCTTGTCCTTGAAACGCAAGACTTTATCCTCTATACTTGGGCAATAGCGCGGTCCTTCGCCAGTTATGTCGCCAAGCGTCCGCGCCGAGCGATCCATGTGCGCCAAAATGTATTCGTGCATTGGCTTAGTAGTGTAAGTTAGGTAACAAACCTCTTGATCCTTGCGGATGGCGTCCGCCTCATTCATAAATGAGAAGGGGACAATGCTTTTGTCGCCCTCTTGTACAGCCATCTTTGACGTGTCAATGCTGCGGCGATGGACTCTAGCTGGTGTTCCTGTCTTCATTCTACGTAAATCTATACCATTTTCATTTAACGATGCCGATAGATAGCGAGCAGGGAAGCGGCCATCGGGGCCCGACTCGTAATTTAGATCGCCCTCAAATATTCTTCCTTTAAGGTAGGTGCCTGTCGCCAAGATGACTGCCTTCGCCTCAAGTACGGCGCCTGTAGTCATGCGGACGCCAGTGGCTCTACCATTATCATCAAAAATGACTTCGTCCACTTCGCCTTGGATTATGGTAAGCTTCGGCTCCTGTTCAAGTGTCTTCTTCATCTCGCGGTGGTAGGCCTGCTTATCGGCCTGAACGCGCAAAGAGTGCACGGCTGGGCCTTTTGAGGTGTTTAGCATACGCGACTGAATGTAGGTTTTGTCGATGTTTTTCGCCATCTCGCCGCCAAGCGCGTCAATCTCACGAACGAGGTGACCCTTGCCAGTGCCGCCAATGTTAGGATTGCAGCTCATTGCAGCGATTGCGTCAAGGCTGATGGTTATGACAGCAGTTTTCTTGCCAAGGCGGGCAAGTGCTAGTGCCGCCTCGCAGCCAGCGTGTCCAGCGCCGACTACGACTGCATCAAACGTGCCTCTAATATATGTTTTTTCTCTTCTTTGCATAAAATCACTTCCTTTAGTCTATTTGCCGATGCAAAAGTTTTGGAATATCTTATCAAGTATCTCGCTGTCGAGCTTCTCGCCAAGTATTTCAAGAAGGCTATCGAGAGCGCCTCTGATGTTGACTATGAGTAGATCGTAGACTTGTTTAGCCTCAGCATCGTTTAGTGCCTCGCTTATGGCTGAGTGCGCCTTATTAAGTAGATCCATCTCTCTGATGTTCGCATAAACTAGGTCATCTTGAGTAATTTCGCCACCTAAAAACATCTCCTTAATCATGTCTTTAAGCGCTTCGAAGCCTTCGCCAGTCTTTAGGCTCGTTAAAATGTATTTTGCATTTTGCTCGAAATGGTCTAGGTACTCGCCATTTTCGCCCTCGTCTACCTTATTTAGTATATATATGTGTTTTTTATCTTGAACCATGTTAATGATCTCTTTATCGCCCTCAGTCATAGGCTTTGAATAATCAAAAACTGCTAGAACTAAGTCTGCGTCCTTGATTGCCTTCTTCGATATGGCGACACCCATGCGCTCGATTTCGTCCGACACCTCACGAATGCCAGCCGTATCCATAAGTTTAAGGCTGATGCCCTCGAGGTCGATGTACTCAGTGATCATGTCCCTTGTAGTGCCCTCGATATTCGAGACAATGGCCGTTTCTTCGCGGGTAAATGTGTTTAGAAGCGAGGATTTACCAACGTTTGGTACACCGACTATGGACGTTTTGATGCCGTCCTTAATAAGCGTCGATGTAGATGCGCGCCTGATGTGCTTCTCTAAGCTATTTTTAACGCTTTCCAAGGTATTCGTAATGCGCTCGTAACTGATTTCCTCAATATCTTCTTCTGGATAGTCGATAGCGACCTCGATGTTTGCAATAAGCATCTTAAGGCTATCTGCAAGGCCATTAATAAAGTCACGAACTGATCCATCGAAGGCTTTTAAAGACAGATTGTAACTCATGTCGGTCTTGGCGTTGATCATATCAGCGACGGCCTCAGCCTGTGTGATGTCGATTCTGCCGCCAATAAAGGCCTTCTTCGTAAATTCGCCGCGCTCAGCAAGTTCCGCGCCATTTTTCAAAAGCAGATTCAGTATCCTTCTTTGACTAATTACACTACCGTGCGAATAAATTTCGACCATATCCTCTGTAGTGTAGGTATTTGGCGCCTTCATAAAGCAAATCAATACTTCGTCGACAAAGTCATCCCCGTCGTAGATCCTGCCGAAGTACATGTATTTATTTTTAAAATCATCTTTGCCGCTTGCCGAGCGAAAAATTTTCTTCGCAATAGCAAAACTATTTGCCCCGCTCATCCTGATGATGGCGATGGCGCCCGGCTGCATAGCAGTTGATATTGCACAAATCGTTCTCATTTCTTCTCCTTTTATATTATTTTTTAGATTTTAAATATTAATATTTAAAATCGCAAGAAAATTTATCAAAGTAAATTTTCTTTTCTTCATTTATCATATTAGTGCGTGACGCGTGCACGCTATGTATTTTCAATTAGGCTAGCATCTTTGCCATGTCTCACAAAATCACTATGTCAAGCACATTTGCCTCGTCTAGTAAAATCACTTTCTAAAGCAATTTTGCGAACTATGTAAAATCTATTCATCGTGGCAAAGCCATTCACATAAGCATTACCATAATCATAAAGATAAATAAAAAAGAGGCTATAAAAGCCTCCTAATTACTTCGCTATGATACAAACTCTTCTGTGAGGCTCGTTGCCCTCAGAAAATGTTTTTACGCCTTCAATACCTGCTAAGGTTTCGTGAACGATACGTCTGTCATAGCTAGTCATGTACTCTAATGAAACCTTAGTACCATACTTTCTAGCCCTTTCACAACCTTGTATAGCAAGCTCTCTAACTTTCTCTTGTCTTTTCTTTCTGTAGTCGCCAACGTCGATGTAAAGCCTCTTAAACTCAGCTAGCGACTTGTTTAGCTGAATTTGCGCTATCGTGTTCATAGAATCAAGCACAGCGCCCTTCTTACCGATCAGTTTCGACGTGTCATCAGATGAGTCCCCGTCAATCAAAACCTTGATCATATCGTCAGACTCATCAATCTTGTACGAAGCCTTTACCTCAAATAGCATAAAGAACTCGTCCAAGAAGTTTTTAAGTATAATTATATGTTCAGCATCAGCACCATTTCCATCGTCATGGATTTCGTGATTTTCTTCGCCATGTTCATGGTCCTCGCAGCCGCAGATTGAGCTATTTACATCGTCATAAGTAACCTCAATCACAGCGTCCTTCGCGCCGATGCCTAAAAAACCTTTACTATCTTCATTTATTACATCAACAGTGAAGGCGTCTCTACTCATGCCAAGTTCAGTCTCAGCCTTGATTATAGCGTCTTCAATAGTCTTCGCTTCAAATCTACTTTTCACTTACAATTACCTCCTCTTTCTTAATGATCCTATTTTGTACAAACTGTTGAATTGCAGCAAATAGGCTTGATACAGCCCAGTACAAAGCTAGGCCAGCTGGATATTTAACTGTAAAGAAAAATGTCATTAACGGCATAAAATACTGCATCATATTCATAGACTTAGCTTGCTGCTCGTCAGTCATACCTACCCTTGGCGTAGTCACACTCATTAGAAGCGTTACAAGCGTTGCAATCAGTGGAAGACCGTACCAATATGGGTCAGCCAAGGATAAATCCTTAATCCAGAAAAATGTTTTTGACATAGCAGCGTATTTTGCTTCACCGAATGCGTTAATAGCTGGATTTTGGCACACTTGGAAGAACGCAATCAAGATAGGGAACTGAATAAGCAGAGGCAAGCAGCCGCCAGTGATTGACGCGCCCTCTTGTCTGTAAAGCTCCATAACCTTTTGAGAGGCGATCTGTTGATCGTAGCCGTACTTCTCTTGAATTTCCTTAACCTTAGGCTGTAAGTCCGCAGTCTTCTTCATCTTCTTAGTAGAAGAAATTTGTAGTGGCAAAACCAGTAATTTCACGATAATAGTCGAGATAATGATAGTCATTGCCAAAAACGAGAAGTTTGCAGGCTCAGTGCCCATGCTAGCAAGCTGATCATATATGAAATTAAAAAGGTAACCTAAAATTTTACCTAACATATAAATCCTCCTTACGATAAATAAAGCCTAAAGGAAAACTATACAAGCGGGTCATAGCCGCCCTTTGACCATGGATTGCAGCGAAGCACACGCTTCACAGATAAATACAAGCCTTTGAAAAAACCATATTTCTCAAAAGCCTGGATCGCATACTCAGAGCAAGTTGGCGTGAAAATACAGCTGGGCCTCTTGTGAAAAATCTTATGTGCCACAAAGCGGTAAAACTTCACCACCATAACCATAATCCTACTCATAAGCTTTATCCTTTAAAACATTTATTTTTCTTAACAAAGAAAGAAATCTTTTTCTAATCTTGTAGAAATCGTAGTCAATAACTGTAGGCTTAACCGAAATCACAATGTCATAAGGCCCCACGAAATCCTCGCGATGCGCCTCGATGATTGCCTTGAGCCTTCTCTTTAGTAAATTCCTCTTATTCGCCTTGCCGTACTTTTTACTAATAGCAAAACAAAACCTAGGGTGATCTAGGTTATTATAGCGGTAATATACCGTAAAAGACTCGTTAAAGGCCTTCTTCTTCGACAAGAAAACCCTGTTAATATCTACTTTCTTTCTTAAACTCAAATACCTTTGCATAAATTATGCAGATAATCTCTTTCTTCCTTTTAATCTTCTTCTCTTTAAGACATTTCTACCAGACTTAGTTGACATTCTTTTTCTGAAACCATGTTCAACTTTTCTTTGTCTTTTCTTAGGTTGATAAGTTCTCTTCATTTATATACACCTCCTATAGTACATAAACTCCTATAGTAATTATAATTAATTAAGAGGCCTTTGTCAAGAGAAAATTATGAAAATATTAATATAATAGATAAATTATGCGAATGGCCGGGCCATTTCATAAAAAAAAGAAGCCTTAAAAAAGACTTCCATGCATCTTAATCTTTAAGTGACGCCTTGTAAATGGCATCAAACACTTGACTCATTGTGAATATACTCATAAGTAGAGCAGCGCCTCTGCAGATGATTAGAGCGTCTGGATAAGTTGCAACGCCAGGAATTTTAAAAGCAGCCGGCTTCAAATATAATAAAAAGAAAGTCCCAGCCACGATGATCTTTAGTATAAAGTAATCCAAAAATGTCATCTTCTTCTTGTTGTTCATGATAAACCTCCTTTGATTATAACTTTATTATAACACAGCAGGGGACGTGGTGCAAGATGATTTTAGTGGGGGATATGGTTGGGAGCAAATACTTGATTTATTTAAATAGTTTTGCACGCGAATCCACTTTTCTAATTAAAAAACCTTATACTTTTATTCTTAATAAATACTTAAACTTGATTAAAGTCTTCAAAGCTACTTATAATCAAGCTTTTAAGGAATATGATTTTTATTTTTCTGCAAACCCGACAATTCTTTTTTGCACTTTTGCCACAAACCCGACAATTCTTTTTCGCGTTTTTACCACAAACCCGACAATTGTTTATAGTTTTCTTCTTATAAATATTCCAGACAGCATTTGGAATATTTTTTTCTTAATATCGAAAAGTGATTTATATTGCGATGGATAACGAAAAGTGTATTGCTCGTGACTTAGGCTTCACAAATTGGAAATTTCTAAAAGCTCGTTCGCTTGAAAATTCATATTCGTTACGCTGCACTCCACTAGATGAATTTTCGGGCAGCTCTCTTCGCTAATAAATTTCACAATTTGCTCAGATGCGTCACTTCGTCAATAACACTTTTCTGTTATTTGATAGTGAAAATAAAATATTGATCTAAAAAATATTCACATTAGAAAGATCACTTTTCTTAATTTTGCTAAGAATAGTAATTTTGCCACAATAAATAATTTCACTTCTTCTGTTAGCCTTGAAAGATATGACAAAATAAAAAATCATATGCATTTTGGAATATCTTTTAAGGAGGACTTCTTTAGTAATTTTACTAGAGATATCTATTTTACTTTTGAAAGTGATTTTGCTTATCAAATGCTCGTCATGGACCATATGCCCGTCATATGCCATTTGCGCGGCGGACTATAAGTGCGCGTCATACGATTAATAGAAAAATCAATCTAAGTCTAAAACGAAAAGTATAAAAATCGATTTACGTGCAAAACGACTTTTATAACATGACTAGCATGGCAAGACTATAATCATGGCTTAAGAAAGAATTTTCTATCCAAAAGTCCTAAAAATTATCACACTATTGATAGACTTGCTAACAACTTATTCACAGAAGAAAAAAATAAATGTTGATAATTTTTTTATTTGTTGATATAATATAAAAGACATAGAAAATAGCGAAGATATTATCCTAGTATTTGTTAATAAGCTGTGGATATCCTGTGGAAATGTTGATAAATCTATCGACTTATCCACAGAAAAGGGCTATTATTCTATGCACAAGGGGATTCGAGTAAATATACATATATAGACAGATGCCTGTGGATAAACTATCCACATAGGACGGAGGTAAAATTATGAACAACGCAAAGTCTCTATTTGCATCGTGTGTGGAGGCGCTTAAGGAAGACATTCCTATCAATAATATCGACTTGTGGATCAGTGTTTTAGAGCCGATCGGCTTGGAGGATGGTGTTTTGGTACTTTTGGCTCCAAATATATTCATAAAGAGTATAGTTGAGTTCAATTACAAGGACACTATCAAGAAAAAACTTGTGTCGATGGACGAGGATGTCCATGATGTCAAGGTTTTGGACCCTTCTCAAGGCTACGATTACAAGCAAAGTGTTGAGGAGACGTCGAAAAAAACTGGGGATATAATTCCGAATTTGAATCCATATTTCACGTTTAACAGGTTTATTCCGGGAGATGCGAACCTTTATGTTTTTGAAAATTCAAAGAGAATAGCGGAAAATCCTGGCCTTTTATACAATCCATTCTTTCTTTTTGGTAAGACTGGTCTTGGAAAGACGCATTTGATTAATGCGATAGGCAATAAGATGCTAAAGGATCACAAGGATTTTAGGCTTTTATATATCACGAGTGAAGACTTCACAAATGAGCTTATTAGCTGCTTACAGAACAGAACGATGCGCGAATTTAAGGAGAAGTATCGCTCTTTGGACTGCTTGATTATTGACGATATTCAGTTTTTGTCGTACAAGGATCAAACGCAAGAGGAGTTTTTCCACACTTTTAACGCGCTTTACTCTATGAACAAGCAGATAATTATAGCGTCTGATAGGTCACCTAGTGACATTAAAAATATTCAGGATAGAATTATTAGCCGTTTTGAAAGTGGCTTAACTATTGAGGTTAAGCAGCCACCTTTGGAAACTCGTATTGCCATCTTAAAGGCTAAGGCGGATGAAGAGAACTTGGATGTCTCTGATGATGTGCTTGAATACATCGCGAAACGCGCTAAGCAAAACATTCGTCAGCTTGAGGGTGCCCTTATGGGTGTTAAGGCTGCTTCTGAGCAGGAGGACGGTACAAAGCTTGAAATTACTGTACCTTTGGCGAAGAGTGCGCTTGACTTTATGAGTCAAAGTGAAGAAAAAGAGATCACTATCGACTCGATTAAGGAAGCGGTTGCGAAGTATTTTAACATTTCGATTGAGGATATAAATTCGAAGAGGAAGCACTCTGATATAGCAATTCCAAGGCAGATAGCGATGTATTTTGCGCGCGTTAATACTGATTTGTCGTACCCTAAGATTGGGGAAGCTTTTGGTGGACGCGATCACTCTACTGTGATATATGCCTACGAAAAGATTTTGAAGGAAAAGAAGACTAAGGCGAATATTAGGGACGCAGTTGAGGCTTTGGAAAAGATCATCTGTGGATAAGTCCTCTTTACTGAACATTTAATTCAGAAGACCTGTGGATAAATATTGATGATAAATATGGATTTGATAAACTTATCCACAATTATACAGGACCTACTACTATTACTTCTAATTATAATTATTATTAAAGCGCAAGCGTTAATAATAATGCAAGGTTCTTGGGACCCACCCGATGCGAAGCATCGTGGAAGGGTAAGGTTCTTTTATTAATTATTATAGACTAAGACAGATTTGATAAAAATAGACTGTCAAAGAAAATTATTTATTTAGATTTAAAATGTGAAAGCATTTTTAAGCGCAAGAAAATATAAGTAAATTAATTTTCTTATATTTATACTTATATATATAATAGAATGGAAAATTTTGATTATTTACTATGTATATATATTGAAGAGAAAAAATTTGAAATGGCAAGACCATTTCCATTAACCAGAAATAAATGAGGTGAAAAGATGAAATTTGTAATTGATAGGGACCAATTTTTAAAACATATTACTATCGCTCAAAGGGCTATCTCTCAAAGAAGTCCTCTAGAAATTCTTGAAGCGATTAAGATAACTGCAGCAAATAACAGAATCAGGCTCGTTTCGACTGACACTGAACTAACTATCATCAGTGAATGTGAATGCACTGTAGTCGAAGAAGGCACTTGCTGCTTCTCAAACAAACTTCTTTCTGATATAGTTAGAAAGCTGCCATCTGGCGAGATCAGCTTTACATCAAACGGCGATGACGTTGAGATCAAGGCAAAGTTCTCGAAATTCAATCTAAAGAGCATGCCGCACGACGATTATCCAGAGATTGACACGCACTACAGCTTGGATAAGTCTGTGAAATTAACTATGAAAGAGCTTAACAAGATTATCAAGAAAACACTATTCTCGACTAGTCAAGATCAAGCGAGACCAACGCTTTGCGGCGTTTACTTCAAGTTTGAAGATGGCCTTTTAAGCGCGGCAAGTCTTGACGGCTACAGAATTAGCTCTTTAAAGTTCAAGGCGGCAGTTGAGGAGAATAGCTCATTTATCGTGCCTTACAGAACTTTAGCTGAAATACAAAAGATGCTTGACGATACAGATGATATCGTGGAAATATCTTACGCAAGGGACAAGGCTGTCTTTAAAATAGACAGTGCACTACTATATACAAGGTTAATAGAAGGCGACTTCTTTAACTACGAAGAAGTCTTCGCAAGCGAGGACTACACTACTGTAGAGATCAATAGGATGGATCTAGTTAATGCCATCGAAAGGGTTTCCTTAATAGGTTTTGAGGACAGAATCAGTCTTATTGTCATGGACTTTAAGGACAATAACCTTAACATTGCCGCGTCAAATGAGCTTGGTAACGCGACTGACGACATCATGGTAGAAAAAACTGGTGACGACATCAAGATCGGCTTCAACGGCCGCTACGTTCTTGAAGGTCTCAAGGCCATGAGCGCGGATAAGCTAACTTTGAAGCTTTCTGAAAGCATCAGACCTATGAAGATTTACGAGGGCGAGGAATATCGCTACCTTGTTTTACCTGTAAAAATGCAAGCATAACTTAGGTATATATAATAATAGTAGAGATTAGGTGAGAATTATGAAGTTTAAGCTAGAAGACGAATACATTCAGCTGCAAAATGTGTTAAAGGTTTGCGCGATTGTTGATAGCGGTGCCATGGCGAAAAATATCATTCAAGATGGCTTAGTCAAGGTCAATGGCGATGTCGAGACTCGCAGGGGCAAAAAGATTAGGCAAGGCGACGTGGTTACTGTATTTGACGAAAGTATCGAGATATGTTAAAGAGTTTAAAGCTTGTAAATTACAGAAGCTTCTCAAAGTTATATTTGAAGTTTCATCCAAAAAAGAACATAATTTTGGCGAACAATGCTAAGGGCAAATCAAATGTGATAGAATCGATATATATGCTCAGCTTTTTAAAGAGCTTTAGAACTGAGCGAAATGCGGAGCTGATCAAGTTTGGCAATGCATCGGCCTATGCCTCGTTTGAGTATCTTTACAAGGATATTTTAAATCGGGTCGAGATCACAATCGAGCCCAAGGGCAAGCTAGTCAAGCAAAATGACAAGATGATCAAGAATGCCAAGGAGTACAATCAGAGGTTTGAAGCGGTTCTCTTTGAGCCTTTCGACTTAAACATCTTAAAAGGCGCTCCAGGACTTAGGCGTAAGTACATTGACAGCATATTAACAAGGCTATCGCCGTCGTATCGCGACGAGCTACTTAGCTACAATAAAGTGCTTATGAACAGAAATAAGGCACTTAAAATGTACAAGGATAAAAATTCTTTAAAGGCAGTCTTAAAGTCCTACGATACACAGCTTATCACGCTTGGCGCGGCTCTCGTAGAGAAGAGAAAAACATTTACGGAGAACTTTAACGCCATTTGCAAGGCCATACATATGGACTTAAGCGGCGGAGACGAATTACTTATCGAGTACAAAACTAACATTGACATAGCGGGTGACATAAAAATGGCTTACGAAAATGCTTTCACAGCCAATCTTGACAAGGATATCGAGAGAAAGACGACTGCGCTCGGCCCTCATAGAGATGATTATCCCATAAGCATAGGGGGCAATGAGGCGAGGAAATTTGCTTCGCAAGGCCAATTAAGAACTGTGATGCTCGCTATGAAGATTGCTGAACTTAAGATGATTAGCGCATTTAACAAGGATGTGACGCTTCTTTTGGATGACGTTTTTAGTGAGCTTGACAAAAAAAGAAAGAAATACCTTCTTGATGCGGTGGGTGATATGCAAGTAATATTCACGCTTCAAGACATGGATGATATAAAAGATTTAATTGACGATGACTATTTACTTATAAAGTTAGAAACGAATGAAATGATTTACGGAGGAAGAAATGGAAGATAAGAATTATAATGCGGGTAGTATTCAGGTCCTTGAGGGACTAGAACCCGTTAGAAAAAGACCGGGTATGTACATCGGCTCAACTGGCACAAAGGGTCTACACCACTGCGTTATGGAGGTTATGGACAACTCCATCGACGAAGTTTTGGCCGGCAGAGCGGATACGATAAACGTGAGGATTTACAAAGATGGAAGCATCTCTGTTGAGGACAACGGCTCGGGTATACCGGTTGAAGTGCATCCTAAGACTGGCAAATCGACTTTGGAGACAGTTCTTACTGTTTTGCATGCGGGCGGTAAGTTCAATAACGACGCATACAAGGTATCAGGCGGTCTTCACGGTGTTGGTGTTTCATGCGTTAACGCTCTTAGCGAATGGCTGATAGCGACTGTTAAGCGTGGCGGCCACATCTATGAACAGCACTTTGCTAGAGGCAAGGCGCAAGGCGACATCGAGGTAGTTGGCGATACTAAAGAATCGGGTACTACTATACAATTTATGCCGGATGAGGAAATTTTCGACACGACTGAATTTTCAAAGGAAGTTCTTGTTAATAAGTTTAGAGAAACTGCCTTCCTTAATAAAGGCGTTCGCATCACTCTAATTGATGAAAGAGAAGAAGAGCCACAAGAGGAAGTTTTTCACTACGAAGGCGGAATCAAGAGCTTTGTTGAGTACATCAACCGTAGCAAAAACGCCATCACTAACGATATTATCTACTTCGACAAGTCCATGGACGACTGCGAGCTAGAATTTGCAATGCAATACACTGACGGTTATTCGGAAAACGTTTTAACCTTCGCAAATAACATACACACAACAGAAGGCGGCTACCATTTGACTGGTTTTAGAAACGCTTTAACAAGGGCGCTTAATGATTATGGTAGGAAAGCCAATATTATAAAGGAAAAAGAAGAAAATCTTTCTGGCGATGACGCGAGAGAGGGTCTGACAGCCATTGTCTCAGTTAAGCTTAAGGAGCCACAATTTGAGGGACAAACTAAGTCAAAGCTTGGTAATAGCGAGGTTCAAGGCATAGTGAACTCAGTTGCCTACCAAGAGCTTAATGACTACTTCGAGCTTCATCCGCAAGAAGGAAAGAAGATTATCGAAAAGGCGATTTCGGCGCAAAGGGCGAGAGAAGCTGCTAGAAAGGCGCGTGACCTATCCAGAGGCAAAAGAAGTGTCCTTGATAACACGACTTTACCGGGCAAATTGGCGGACTGCCAATCGAACGACAATACTGAGACAGAGATCTTCATAGTCGAAGGGGACTCAGCCGGTGGATCAGCTAAGCAAGGCAGGGACAGAAAGTTCCAAGCAATTCTGCCTCTTAGAGGTAAGATACTTAACGTAGAAAAGGCAAGACTAGATAAAATACTTGCTTATGAAGAGATAAAGGCGATGATAACTGCCTTTGGTACAGGTATTGACACAGAATTTAACATAGAAAAGCTTAGATATGGCAAGATCATCATCATGACCGATGCCGACGTCGACGGCGCTCACATAAGGACTTTGCTACTAACATTCTTCTTTAGACACATGAGGGAGCTTGTTGATGGCGGCCACATCTACATCGCTCAGCCACCACTATACATGGTTAGCAAAAACAGAAAAGAGTACTACGTTTATGACGATGACGAGCTTGAAGTGCTATTAAAAGAGATAGGCAGAGACAACTACACTATTCAGCGTTACAAAGGTCTTGGTGAAATGAACCCTGAACAGCTCTGGGAGACTACCATGGACCCAGAACACAGAATACTGCTAAGAGTCAATGTTGATGACGCTGTTAACGCCGACGAGATATTCTCCATGCTTATGGGTGACAAGGTTGAACCGAGAAGAGAATTTATTGAAAAGAACGCAAAATACGCGTCGAACTTAGATATATAATGAGGTAAAAAGATGACAGATGAAGTAATTTTAAAAGATACACAATTTAAGGATGTCAATGTCGAGCACGAGATGAAGTCGAGCTACTTGAGCTACGCGATGAGCGTTATAGTCTCAAGAGCGCTTCCGGATGTAAGAGACGGACTAAAACCGGTTCACAGAAGGGTACTTTATTCGATGAACGAACTAGGCATCACACCGCAAGGTCAGTACAGAAAGTCCGCCAGAGTAGTCGGTGACGTGCTTGGTAAGTACCACCCACACAGTGATACAGCGGTTTACGACGCTATGGTTAGACTTGCGCAAGACTTCAACACAAGATATTTACTAGTTGATGGCCATGGTAACTTCGGCTCCGTCGATGGCGATGGCGCTGCTGCGATGCGTTACACTGAAGTAAAGATGACAAAGATTGCCATGGAGATGCTTCGTGATATTAACAAGGATACAGTCGATTACATGCTAAACTTCGACGAGACAACGAAGGAACCAGTTGTGCTTCCATCACGTTTCCCGAATTTACTTGTCAATGGTTCAGCAGGTATAGCAGTTGGTATGGCGACAAACATGGCGCCACACAATCTAAAGGAAGTTATTGACGCTTGCGTTGCCTACATCGATGACAAGGATATAGATGTCGAAGGACTTATGAAGTACATCAAGGGACCAGACTTTCCTACAGGCGCTCTTATTATGGGTAAAGACGGCATAAAAGAAGCCTACAGCACAGGAAGGGGCCGTATTTTACAAAGAGCACTTTGTGAGATAGAAGAGAAAAAGGGCAGAGAAAAAATAATAGTTAGAGAGCTGCCTTATCAAGTAAATAAAGCAAAACTTATACAAAAGATAGCCGAACTTGTTAGAGATAAAAAAATCGAAGGCATATCAGACATCAGAGACGAGTCCGATAGAGATGGCTTAAGAGTAGTTATAGACATAAAGCGTGATCAAAGCGCAAATATTGTCCTAAACAACTTATACAAGCAAACTCAAATGCAAAATACTTTTGGTATAATCAACCTAGCCCTTGTAAATGGCGAGCCAAAGGTACTTACGCTAAAAGAGTTAATTGAATACTACATTATGCATCAATATGAGATAATAACTAGAAGAACACGTTATGATCTTGCAAAAGCTGAGGCTAGAGCGCATATCGTCGAAGGACTTCGTATTGCACTTGACCATATCGATGAGATAATCAAGGTAATCAGAGGCTCAAAGGACGACAAGACTGCTGCTAATGAGCTGATGACTAGATTTAAGCTAAGTGAAATTCAAGCAAGTGCCATCTTAGAGATGAGACTTAAGAGATTAACAGGACTTGAAAGAGACAAGCTTGAAGAAGAATATCTTGAACTGATAAAATTAATTAATCAATATAAGGAAATACTTGGCTCAGAAAGACTGATCTACGGCATCATCAAGGATGAGCTTATAGAGATCAGAGACAAGTACCAAGACTTAAGAAGAACAAGAATCATGCCAGACCCAGGCGAGATCGATACCATAGACATGATAGAGGACGAAGACGTTGTAATCACTCTAACACACTTTGGTTACATCAAACGTATGCCAGAGGGCGCATACAAGATGCAAAAGAGAGGCGGCAAGGGCGTTCAAGGCATGCAAAGACGTGACGAGGACTTCGTTGAGGACATCTACGTAGTATCGACTCACGACGATTTACTATTCTTCACAGACAAGGGCAGGGTCTACGCCATCAAAGCCTACGAAATACCAGAAAGTTCGCGTCAAGCGAGGGGACTTGCCATAGTAAATCTAGTTCAGCTTGAAAAAGACGAGAAGATCTCAGCCATCATCCCAATAAAGAGAGATGAAGAAGGTGGCTATTTATCAATGCTTACAGAACAAGGTATATACAAGAGAACTAGCCTTGACGAGTTCAAAAACATCAAGAAGAGAGGTCTTAAGGCGATAAATCTTAAGGACGACGACAAGGTTATAGGCGTCAGAAGAACTGCTGGAGACGAGAAGATTGCCTGCGTTACTAAGCTTGGCAAGATACTGATCTTCGACGAAAAAACTACTAGAGCCATGTCAAGGACAGCGATGGGCGTTATTGCGATGAAGCTAAACAAGGACGACTGCATAGTCTCAATCGAAGTCGCTGACAAGAAGACAAGCCTTTTGATGATCACTGAGAATGGTTATGGCAAGAAGACAGCCTTTGATGAATTTAAGGTACAAGCAAGAAACGGCAAGGGCATGATCTGCTACAAAGTCACAGGAAAGACAGGACCTATAGTCGTTGCAAAAGCTGTAGAAGAGGAAGATGAGATCATGATCATCTCACTTAAAGGCGTTATAATCAGGATAGACAGTGACAGTATAAATGAATTAGGAAGAAACACACAAGGAGTTATACTTATGAAGCAAGCGGACGACAAAGTTGCCAGCGCATCAAAGTTTGTCTCCTCAGTTGAAGAATAAATATAGGAGGGCCATATGTTTGATTTAAACTTAATCGACCAAGGGGATCACTACCTTATCGAGCTGATAGGGGACCTCGACATTTACAATAACAAAAAATTCAAAGAAAAGCTAGCCGACATCTACGAAGATCTTGATAAGGACCTAGTTGTAGATTGCTCGCGTCTTGAATACATTGACTCTACAGGCCTTGGTAGCTTTATAAGTCTACTAAAATTGACAAGAGACGAAGAAAAAGAAATCACAGTAAAAAATTTAAAGAAGAACATCAAGAAAGTCTTCAAAATTACTGATTTAGATAAATTATTTAACTTAGGAGACGACGAATGATATTTACACTAGATATTGAAAATAAGGAGAATTACCTTTCAATCTTTAGACTCATGGTCAGCAAGGTCATGGCAGAGGAAAATTACAAGTTTGACGATATAGAAGACACAAAAGTCGCCGTTGGAGAGATGGCTTTGGTGGCTCATGCCATTAACAAAGACAGAGTCAAAATGGATATCAAATTCAAAGAAAAGTCGATGATCATCACCATCTACCTAGATAAATATCCAGAGGGCGATGACTTCGAGATGAACATAGACATCATCAATGCACTTTCCGAAGCGATGCTCATTCAAGACGATAGGATTGAAATTATAAGGAAGAGACCATGACAAAGGCGAAGAAGAAGGACGACGTACAAAAGCTTTTTGAAGAGTACAGAAAAACTGGCGACCAGGCGCTTCGAGATGAGCTAATCGAGAGGAACCTCTACATTGCCGAGATACTTGCGAAGAAATTTGTCGGCAAGGGCATCGATTACGACGACATCTTTCAGATAGCGTCACTTGGGCTGATACTGGCAGTTGAAAGATACGAGCCAGAGCGCGGGTTTAAGTTTTCTAGCTTTGCTACGCCTACAATCTTGGGCGAAATCAAGCGTTACTTCAGAGACAAAGGCTGGACAATCAAGGTGCCGCGCCGCGTTCAAGAGAACACGAAGAAGGTCAAAGACGCCTACCATCATTTAAGTATGGTTAATGGCGAAGTGCCCACAGTTAAGGAGATAGCGGAGTACCTAGGCATTGAGACCGACGAGGTTTTGCTTGCGATGGACGCGGGCAAGGTTTATACGCCTCAGTCAATAGACTTTGAGATAGGAACAGATGATAAGAAGACCGCACTCGCTGACATCATAGGTGACGACGACCAAAGCTTTAAGGACTTTGAAGATAGAGAGCAGCTCGATAGCTGGATGAAAAACCTTTCAAACACCGAAAAGGAAATAGTGAGAAAGAGATTTTTCGAGCAAAAAACTCAGCTAGAGATAGCGAAAGAGATGGGTCTATCGCAGATGAGCGTTTCGCGTATAGAGAAAAAAGCGATTAAAGAAATCAAAAAGCATGCGAAAAGGGAGGACTTTTATTGATATTCGTAGACAACAAATCCCGAGACGGCGCGTATAATCACGCTCTCGAAGAGTACCTGATCAAAAATGTGAAGAGAGAGCTCTTCATGATCTGGCAAAACGAAAACACAGTACTTTTAGGCAGAAACCAAAATCCTTATAAGGAGATAAATATTGAATACATGAACGAAGTCGGCGCAAAGCTAGTGAGACGCCCCTCAGGCGGCGGCTGCATCTACACCGACGCAAATATTGTTCAGTACACAATCATCACGAAAAAGGAAGAAAATTCCTTAAGAAAATTTACCGAGCCAGTCGTTCGCTACTTGAATGGCAAAGGCGTTAAAGCAGAGTTTACCGGCCGAAACGATATTATTGTTAATGGCAGAAAAATCTCCGGCAACGCGCAGTACAAGGACAGAGAGCTCATGATACACCACGGCAGCATCATTTATCAGGACAGCCCCATCGACATAGGAAGATTGCTTACGCCAGCCAAATTAAAGCTTGCAAAAAAGTCATTAACAAGCGTAAAGAGCCGCATCACAAGCCTTAAGTCCATGATGAATATGGATATACTTGCGTTTATAGAAGAGCTGAAAGACTATATCAAAAACTATTACCATATAGATGAAGAATATATTTTAAGTGATGACGAATTAAAAAAAATAGAAGAGATAAGAAAAAATAAATACGCAAACGATGAGTGGACCTACGGCCGCTACGGCAAATTCGATAAAGTGCACTCATTTGCGAGCGATGCTTGCGTTGTGGATATCTATTTGAAAGACCAAGATGATGTCATAGAAGACATCCGTATAGACGGCGACTACTTCGGAGAAAAAGCAAAAGAGGACTTGGAAGGACTATTCAAGGGCGTAAAACTTGAAAAAGATGATTTAATTAAGGCGCTCTCGGGTATTGATATGAGTGAATACATTGAGGGCATCACAAAAGATGAACTTGCAGAAAATATTTTAAAAACGAAATCAGGTGATTAAATGCAAGAGAAAAACTATATTAAGAAGCCAGATTGGCTAAGAATAAAGGTTACAGGGAACAAGAACAACGATGAGATCGAGCACATGCTAAAGGATTTGAAGCTCAACACCGTTTGTAAAGAGGCGAACTGCCCGAACAAGATGGAGTGCTACAAGTCTAGGACAGCGACATTCATGATACTTGGGGAGAATTGTACTCGCAATTGCAGGTACTGTAACGTCACTACGAAGAGGCCAGAAGAGGTCGACCCGCATGAACCAGAGAATTTAGCAAAAGCGGTGAAGATACTTGGGCTTAAGCACGCAGTTATTACCTCAGTTACAAGAGATGATCTAGCAGACGAGGGCGCCACTCAGTTTAGAGACGTAATCAGATGGGTGAGAAAGCTAAATCCAGATACAACAGTCGAAGTCTTGATCCCAGATATGCACGCGAAAAAAGATTTACTAGACATAGTTATGGACGAGAAGCCAGATATACTAAACCACAATATCGAAACCATAGAGAGACTCTTCCCAGAAGTGCGTAAAGAAGGTAACTTCAAGGACTCAATCGAAGTCATTAAGTACGCTAAAGAGAAGGGCCTTAAGACAAAGAGTGGATTTATGGTAGGACTAGGCGAGACAAAAGAAGAAGTACTTGCCTTGATCAAAGAGCTTTATGAAGCAGGCTGTGATTATGTTACAATCGGACAGTATTTGAGACCAAGTTTGAAACATTATGAGGTCAAGAGATATGTCCATCCAGATGAGTTTAAAGAGTATGAAGAATACGCTTTGAAGATTGGAATAAAGAAAATTTCCGCTGGGCCGTTTGTGAGAAGTAGTTACCACGCGAGAGAAATGGCAGAAGAATAAAATATTATAAAAGACTACATGGAATTTAATTATTCATTCATGTAGTCTTTTTATAGCTTTCTATTGTATAAATATAGTTTTATGGAAAATAATCATCTCTTTTTAATGGCTTGTATTTGCAGTGTTCAATAGGTAAAAAATTATCCCAATCTTCTTTGTTGTAATTATATGAGTGTTTAGGTATATTAAAATAAACTGAAAAATATATTTTATTGCCTTTCCATGAATAATAAGTATAGTTATAAGTATACAGTACATCATCTTTATAAATAACACTAATTACAAAACAATCATGAA
>OGPS01000072.1_pt1 | contig 99212 bp, 91 predicted proteins | sample 1552931 | NCBI WGS metagenome assembly OGPS01 (sample SAMEA2580252, study PRJEB22360) | human gut metagenome | biome: human gut; feature: human-associated habitat; material: faeces | place: Denmark | collected 2008/2010 | reverse complement strand
ACCGCTAAAGCTAAACTGAACCCCCAGTCTAACTGGGGGTTTTCTAATACAAAAAAGCGCCTAAAATCATAGGCACTTTAAGAAATTTGACTCAATCTTTTTATTCATATACTCCACTTTTTTCGAAATTATATTGTTCGAATTAAATCAATAGTTGGTCTGTCTAAAATTCTTTTTAAAGATAAATGATAAATTAGCACATTTATTCCGTAGACTACTAAAGAAAATGCTATAAATAATTTATAGTCATAGTATCTTAGGAGATTTAAAAAAGTCAATCTTGATGAGAATATAGAAATTATAAACATTACACCTATACTAGTTAATATAACTATAAGCAATGATTTTATCTGTTCATTTAAATATTCTTTTCCATAAACCCTTTTGAGTTCATCTAAATCCATTCCACAAGAATAAAAGCTTCCTATTTCTTTTTTTCTACTCAACAAACTTAGATTTATAGATGAATATCCATTTGTAATATTTAAAACCAATATTATTAATCCTATACCTAATACAATTTTCATTAGGTCTTGTAGATTCTCAAATTCTTTCTTTTCTAGCTCTTCCCCTACAGTAATATCAAATCTATCTTCAGGTGAAATTTGTTCCCTAATTAATGTTTCCGCATAATCTTGTGCATCTTTTGCATCGGAGTCATTTACTTTCATATTCAAAGTATAAGGATAGTTTTTATATTTTTCATCGCTAGTTTCTTCCATTAGATTGAAAAATGTATCGAAGTCGGTGTAAATTTTCACATCGAAGGGCATGGTTCTAGACTTAATTTCCCCCAAATCATTTATTGACTTTGAAATCTTAATACTTGTTTGGTAATCATCTCCAATACTTATATCAAGACTTGTTGGATTATCAAAATATGGAATTTTCTTTGCTTTAGATATAGGTATGGAAGAATCTTCTTGGATCATATTATAAAGTAGAAATTCTCCCTTATTTCCTCCAAGCTCTTTTAAGTCTTCTTCTTCTAAGGCTATTAAAAATCCATCCATTCCCTCTGCATTATATTTTTCAATATTTTTTTCAGCCTCTTTATCTAGGCTTGCATTCCTAGCTTCTTTTGAAAAATCTTTATTATTTTCAACTATTACATGTTTTTGTTTAGAAATATAGGATTTTTCATTAGAAATATTTTCATCAATCTCTTTTAGTACCGATGGCACTTCATCATTATCGCTATAATAATCTACAGAAAAGTTATATCCATTATCATAATACGAATAGTCTCTAAGATAATTTGAAATTCCTATTACAATTACAAATACTGAAATGATTAGAATTCCAATAGCTGAAATAAATCTTTGTGATTTTATTGAAGCTAAGTTGTTAATTCTTAGTTCTTGCCATAAGTTCTGTTTCTTCTTTTTCTTATACTTGGAAAAATCTATATTTCCTCTAATACCATCTATAATATTGATTTTAGAAATCTTTTTTGCAGGAGATTTTATAGCCAAGGCAACAATTATAAAAGAAACAAATAGTATAGCTAAACTTAATAATGGATTAAATCTTACTACTTCAAAGGCACTTACTTCTTCACCTTTTTGTATATTACTATACAAATAATATATAAAGAAAAAACCAGCTATATGACCTAAAAGTATTGGAATTGCTGATATAATTAAACCTTCCTTTAAAAGCATCAAATAAATTTGACCATTAGTTGACCCTATAGATTTATATATAGATAGCTCTCTAATTTTTCGAAGACCCCAAACCCAGAAGATATTTTTTATAAAAAATACAAAGACGACTATACATCCTAGTATAGATAATACGATAATCGCTTTACTCATAATATTCTGAAAAGGATCCCTTTCAATACCGTAATAGTATATTAATCCATCAGAAAATTCTAGTTCTACATCTCTACCAAGCTTATTATTTATATCTTCCAGAATATTTTCTTTATTTTTATAGGATTTTTCAAATGAATCATACTTCACATATGTTTTAAAGGATGACATCTTTTCTTGTAATCCTAAAGCAAAATTTAATTTACTATATTTGTTATAAACGTCTCCGTAAACTCCTACTACAGTAAAAGATTTAGTAGAATCTTTTTTAAATATCTCCTTATCAGTATTTGCACTAGTAGGATCTATTTCTTCCCCATCTATAAACCTATTACCTATTTCAAGTTTTATTTCATCACCTAAATTAATACTATTTTTCTTTGCAAGGCTCTCAGATACTACAATTTCATCTTCATTTTCAGCAAATCTACCTTCTTGAAGTCTTGAATACTCTCTCATTTCATTTATTGCTTCATCCTGATAATTAATGACAAGTAAATCATTATTATATTTAGCATTATCTGGATTAAGTGACATTTTTCCAATTAATTCGATCTCTTCAATAGACCTTAGTTTTTCTACTTCTTCATTTGATAACTCATCCTTAATCTCAGCATGATAAAAATTATTTGACATGGCATATCCATAGTTGGCTTGTCTATTTGTATAACCATAATAAAAAACCACAGTAAAAAACAAACTTACAATAAATAGTGAGATGAAAATAGGAAAAATCTTCTTATTCATTTCTTTCATCTCCTACGATTTTTCCATCGACTATTGTAATAATACGATTTGTTTGTAAGGCTATTTCTTCGTCATGGGTGATTAGGATAATTGTCTGTTTTAAGGTTCTATTAAAATAATTAAAAATTTCAATTATTTCCTTAGAATTTTTTCTATCCAAATTACCTGTTGGTTCATCCGCTAATATTATAGATGGATTGTAGATAAGACTTCTAGCTATGGCAACTCTTTGCTGCTGACCTCCTGAAAGCTCACTTGGAAAAGAGTCAAGTTTACTTTCTATACCCAGTTTTTTTACTATATCTGAAAATTCATCTTGATTGATTTTCCTTTTATCAAGTTTTAATGGAAGTTCTATGTTATGACGAACTGTTAAGTTGGGAATCAAATTATAAAATTGATAAATTAGTCCGACTTTTCTTCTTCTAAAGTAGGCTAATTCTTTTGAGGAATACTTTGAGATGTCGTTACCATCTATATAAACCTTGCCATCATCTGGACTATCTACTCCTCCTACAATGTGCAAAAGTGTAGATTTGCCAGATCCACTAGGGCCTACAATGGCAACAAATTCACCTCTTTCAATTTCAAGGTTAACACCGTCTAAGGCAATGACTTTAGAATTACCCTCGCCGTATTCTTTTCTTAAATTTTCTACTTTTAATATTTCCATACTTGTCTCCTTTTTCTTATGTCAAGGTAAGTATATAAAAGTAAAGTGATTTTTAGGTGACATTGTAAAATTTAATTTCAAATCTTGCTCCAGCATCAATATTTGAAACAGAAATTTCTCCGTTGTTTTTTTCGACAATTGTCTTAGCCATAGCAAGACCAATTCCAAAACCATTTGAGTCTGGAGTTTTATAAAAGCGTTTAAAGATTTTTTTGATATTTTCTTTTTCTATTCCACCGCCATTATCTTCGATTATTAAGCTTGTATAAATGGGATTTTTATAAGATGAAATTGTGATTTTATCACAAGTCGGTCTATTGTCAGCATTTTTCATAATATTAATCAAAGCTTCTGCCAGCCAATAAAAATCTCCACAAATACTATTTTCCTTTAAACTCTCCCCTATTTCTACATTTATAGATTTCTTTAAATCCAAACTATCTAAAGCATAATCCACTAATTCATCTAAACGAACTTGTTCTTTTTTCATAAGATCTTTGTTTGCATCAAGGCTTGATAGTTTAAGCAAAATATCTGATAGGGAGTTTAATCTGATTGTTTGCCTTTTTAAAATCTCTATATCTTCAATATCTGGAAAGTCCGTCTCCAAATTTTCTATGGAAAAAAGCATAGATGTGATGGGAGTTTTGATTTGATGTGCGATGTCTTCTAGGTATTCTATTTGCTTTTCACTATTTCTAGTACTTGTCTCTTTTGCTTCGACTATTTCTATAAAAAGTTTGTAAATTTTATCTTCTAAAATCGAAAAATCGTCTTGCTTCATAGGAATTTTATAATTTTGATTTTTCATATTTTCTATCAGATTTATAAGCTCATTTATTCTATTTTTCTTTCTTGATTCTAAAAAATAATAAATAAGTCCCAGACTTATTATCCAAAATACATATATCATCTCAATCCATCCTATAACCAATTCCTCTAACAGTAGAAATTACTTCTTTATCAAGTTTCTCTCTAATTCTCTTAATAGTTGATGTGAGAGTATTGTCATTTACAAACTTATCCCTATCTTCCCAGAACATTTCAAGCAGTTGACCTCTTGTATAAACTCGGTGAGGGTTTTTAATAAATAAAACTAGGATTTCATATTCTAGCGAAGTTAAATCCACCAGATTTCCCTTAAAATAAACTTTTGACTGATTAAAATCTATTTTTATATCCTTATAATTGATTGTTTTGTCTTGACTTAGAGCTATTGTCCTTAAAACTGCATCAATTCTCGCCCTTAATATTGCAAGGGAAAATGGTTTAGTTAAGTAATCATCTGCACCTTGATCAAGGGCTTTAACTATAAAATCTTCATCATTTTTAACAGTAGTAACTATAACTCTAATATCTTTATCTTTTAATTTTTCAATTAAATACTGACCGTCTTTATCTGGTAAATTTATGTCTAATAGTGCCACATCCATGTCTACATTCATCATATAGTTTGCTTCGTAAAAAGATGATGCAAGCTCTACCTCATAGCCATTATTAACTAAATACTTTTTCATTTGTAAGGCAATTTCTTTATTATCCTCTATAATCAAAATACTCTTCATTCTAACCCTCTCATACATTAACCTTTGAAATCTATTGAAAAAATTTCTTTCAAACATAATAGCTATACTATGTCTGGCACTTATGACCGCAACATAAAAACCTGCCCTGCTTAGATCAGCTAATTTATTTCAATGTAGAGTCACAAACGTTTTTTATCAATTTTCAATCTTCATTATAAAAATTAAACTGGGATTCATAACAAACCCCAGTTTCATAATTAGCGTGTTCTTTTAATATAATTTTGCTCCTGCAGGTATATGATTGTCCACCATTAGCAATTGTAGTTTTTCTTCGCCTTCTTCTTCATGCACTGCTGAAAGAAGCATACCGCATGAGTCTATGCCCATCATGGCTCTTGGTGGAAGGTTAACTATAGCGATAAGTGTCTTGCCGATTAGCTCTTCTGGCTCGTAGTATGCATGTATACCGCTTAGTATTGTTCTGTCCTCGCCTGTACCATCGTCAAGTGTGAATTGAAGTAATTTCTTTGACTTAGGTACTGCCACGCAATCTTTAACCTTAACGGCTCTGAAGTCTGATTTAGAGAATGTTTCAAAGTCTACCATATCCTTAAATAGTGGCTCTATCTCAACTTTTGAGAAGTCAATCTTTTCATCTGCTTTAACGCTTGCCTTTGGTGCCGCATCTGAATTAGGGTCAGCTCCTATAGGCTTCATTGTTGGGAAGAAGATTACGTCTCTGATGGATGCTTGATTTGTCAATAGTATGATAAGTCTGTCAACACCTATACCAAGTCCACCTGTTGGTGGAAGACCAACTTCTATCGCGTTTAAGAAGTCTTCGTCCATAGGATGAGCTTCGTCATCGCCGTATTCTTTTTGTCTTAATTGTTCTTCAAATCTTTCTCTTTGATCGATTGGGTCGTTTAATTCTGAGAATGCATTGGCTATTTCCCAGCAATTAGCAAAGGCTTCAAATCTGTTAGTAATTCTTGGATCATCAGGATTTCTCTTTGCTAACGGAGAAATTTCTACTGGATGTCCAATGATAAATGTTGGCTGATCCATATATTGTTCGCAGAATTCTTCAAACATTTCACTAATTACGTGGCCTCTAGTCATGCCAGGTTTTATCTCAAGTTTATGTTCTTTAGCTACTTCAAGAGCTTCTTCATCTGTATTTATCTTGTCAAAGTCAACGCCTGTGTGCTCTTTAACAGCATCTTGCATCTTGATTCTTCTCCAAGGTGGAGTAAAATCAATAGTTTTGCCTTGATATTCAACTTTTGTAGTTCCTAAAACTTCTCTAGCTACGTAAGCAACAAGATTTTCAGTAATTTCCATCATATCGTTATAGTCAGCGTATGCTTCGTATAGCTCTATATTAGTAAACTCTGGATTGTGTCTTGTGTCCATACCTTCGTTTCTGAACATCTTACCCATTTCATAAACTTTGTCGAAACCGCCGACTATAAGTCTCTTTAGGTAAAGTTCGTTCGCTATTCTTAGTGACATATCGATGTTTAGTGCGTTATGATGTGTTAAGAATGGTCTTGCGTTTGCGCCACCAGCGATATTGCCAAGGATTGGAGTTTCTACTTCTAAGTAGCCTAAATTGTCTAGGTACTCTCTAATCTTTCTTATAATTTTATTTCTTAATAAGAATGTTTCTTTTACTTCTGGGTTAACGATTAGGTCAACGTATCTTTGTCTGTATCTAAGGTCTGGGTCTTTTAATCCGTGCCACTTTTCAGGTAGTATTTGTAAGGATTTGGAAAGTAATGTAAGCTTTTTAGCTTTAACACTGATTTCGCCTGATTGTGTTTTAAAGACTTCGCCTTCTACGCCTATAATGTCCCCCATATCTAAGTATGAGATAATCTTGTAGGCTTCTTCGCCTAATTCATCAATTTTAGAAAGGATTTGTATTCTGCCTTTCATATCTTGTATGTCCATAAAAGAGATTTTACCGTGTCCTCTCTTTGACATAACTCTACCAGCTACGGTAACTTCCTTGCCTTCAAATTCATCGTAGTTATCAGTAATGTCTGTAGTGTGATGATCAGGATTGAACTTTTCAATTAAGAATGGGTTCTTGCCTTGATCTTGTAGTTCTTTTAGCTTTTGTCTGCGAATTTGAAGCATTTCATTTAAATCTGTATTTTGCATCTTTCAACTCCTATGATATCTTTGTTATTTTATATTTCTTAATACCTGATGGTGCTTCTACTTCAACAACTTGATTTCTTTTTCTGCCTATCATAGCTCTGCCAACAGGGCTTTCGTTTGAAATCTTGCCGTTAAATGGATCCGCTTCTACTACACCAACGATTTGGTATTCTAAAAACTCGTCTGTGTCCATGTCCTTAAATCTAACATTCGAGCCAACCTTTACCGATTTGTTATCAGTATCTCCTGCCTCGTCTATAAGTACTGCGTTTCTAAGTATATTTTCAAGTTTAGCTATCTTTTCTTCAAGTGCTGCTTGATCGTTCTTCGCTTGATCATATTCAGCGTTTTCACTTAAGTCTCCGTAACCAAGAGCTATCTTGATCTTTTCCGCTACTTCTTTTCTTGCGACCGTCTTAAGGTACTCAAGCTCTTCTTCCTTTTGTTTTAAACCCTCTTCTGTTAAGTATTGTTCTTTAGCCATACATCTCTCCCCTTACATATATATTAACATTGTTATTATATTAGATTTACTCGTAATTGTCAAGCATTTTAATCACAATTGTTACCACGTTATCACATGTATATGGACTAAAAAAGATCTAAGACTAACTTAGATCTTTACAAAACTATTTACTTATTTTTTAACTCTTCTTCAATCGCTTTTCTTAGTCTGGCCTCATCGTCTGGAAGGTCTTCATTGAATGATGGGTCAAGCACGAATAATATACTTGAGTCCTTCTTAAGAATGATGCACTCGCCATCTTCAGAGTCTGAATAATCTCTAAATGCTTCGACGCCCATATCATCAAGTATCTTAAATACAAGATCTAGCTTCTTGTTACGTCTTGTCACATAGTCTTCAAGCTCATCTGTGCCGATGGCATAAGCGCCAATCACTTGGTACTTATCATACATGCCCTTGTACTCATTAAGCACAGGGTACTCTTCGACATCTACGTAAAGATATTCTCTGTTTAGGAAGATGTCTCTTGATAATATAAAATCTGCGTCATTGAATTTTAACTTTAATAATGCTGGGAAACCATCAAGATAAATCCTGTAATTGTAGCCGTCTTCCTCTGGTTTGCAGCTTGGAATACCTTTTAAAAACTCTTTGTAATCTTTTTCTTCTTTGAACATGCCTATCGAGTAGACAAGGTCAAAGTCTCTGTATAGTCTTAGTAAATACATATAATCAACTCCTTAAAATATATATACCCAATTATAATTTAATCCAGTATCTTTTTGTTGAGTGAAGTTCATCTTCTTTTATAATATTCTCGAGTTCACCGCCACACGCTTCTATGGTCTTTGCTGACGCTATATTATTAATGTCGCATGTAATAAGAACTTTTTCATAATCATGATTTTTATAAAACTTAAGTCCTTCTTTAAGCATTGCCTTTGCAAAACCTTTGCGTCTTTCATCTGGTAATATTGAGTAGCCTATGTGTCCACCAAACTTCATTAATAAGTCATTTAGTTCAAGTCTTAAATTTATCATGCCAATAACTTTGCTCTCATCATCATCAACATAAATGTATTGCATCGCAGGGACTATTCCCTCTGGACAGGTGCGTTTATTTTCTATTGACTTATTCCTTTCAAGCCACTCATCAAAATCAAGTCTTTCAAGTCCACTAACCCCACAAAATCTTTCTCCTGCTTCTATTATTTTCTCTTTAAATTCTAAAACTATATCTTTATGTTTTTTATTTGCTTTAATTAGTTTCATCTCTTCACTTCCTTTTATATATTATAATTTATTGAGGGGTGAATTGCAAGCAAAAAAAGATGCGAAGATTTCTCCTCGCATCTAATTAAATATATTTACTTAAATTATTTATCTAAGCCAGCCATTCTCTTGTAGCTTGCAAGTCTGTCTTTAGCAGATTCTTCAGCTGCCTTGAATAAGATTTCTGCTTCTTCAGGGAAGTCCTTTTGAAGTGATGTGTATCTTACTTCAGAGCCTATGAAGTCTTGGAATGATTCTGTTGGGTCTTTTGAGTCTAGTACAAATGGATTCTTGCCTTCTTTTTCAAGTCTTGGGTCGAATCTGTATAGGTGCCAGTAACCAGCTGCAACAGCTTGTTTTTCTCTGTTAACGCTCTTGCCCATACCGCATTTTAATCCGTGGTTGATACATGGAGCGTAAGCGATGATGATTGATGGTCCATCGTATTCTTCTGCTTCTTTAATTGCTTTAAGTGCTTGGTTCATGTTAGCACCTAGAGCGATTTGAGCAACGTATACGTAGCCATAGCTTGTCATCATTAGGCCAAGGTCTTTCTTTCTGATCTTCTTACCAGAAGCTGCGAATTTTGCAACAGCTGCTGTTGGAGTAGCCTTTGATGATTGTCCACCTGTATTTGAGTAAACTTCTGTATCAAATACGAAGATGTTGATGTCTTTACCAGCTGCTAGTACGTGGTCAAGTCCGCCAAAGCCTATATCGTAAGCCCAGCCGTCTCCACCAAATACCCAAACAGACTTTCTGATCATGTAGTCTCTTAGTTCATCAAGTTGTTCTAGTATTTCGTCTTGAGCTGCGTCGCCAGTCTTCTTAGCTAATTTGTCAGCCATCTTAGCGTAAGCTTCTTTACTTACTCTAGCATCTCTTATATCTGAAAGCCATAGTTTGAATGCTTCTTCAAGAGTAGCATCCTTCTTGTCTAGTTCGATGTAGCTTTCCATAAGAGCTTTAATTCTCTTTCTGTTAACTTCATCAGCTAGAACGAAACCATAACCATATTCAGCGTTATCTTCGAATAATGAGTTAGCCCATGCAGGTCCCTTACCGCATTTGTTTACACAGTATGGAGTTGATGGAGCTGAACCTCCCCAAATTGATGAACATCCAGTTGCGTTTGCAACGATCATTCTGTCTCCATATAGTTGAGTGATTAATTTAGCATAAGCAGTTTCACCGCAACCAGCGCAAGCGCCTGAGAATTCAAGAAGTGGTTGTTGGAATTGAGAACCCTTGACGCTGAATTTATCCATAAGGTCGTCTTTTACTTCAACTTCGTCCATAGCGAAATCCCAGTTTTCACTTTCTACTTCAGCAATGTCTTCGAAGTGAACCATTTCTAATGCTTTTTCCTTAGCTGGACAGATGTCAGCGCAGTTACCGCAACCTGTACAGTCAAGTGATGAAACTTGCATTCTGTATTGTAATCCTTCTAAGCCTTTACCCTTAGCTTCGATTGTTTCAAATGTTTCAGGAGCCTTAGCAGCTTCTTCATCATTTAGAAGTATTGGTCTGATAACAGCGTGAGGGCAGATGTATGAACATTGGTTACATTGGATACAATTTTCTTTGTGCCACTTAGGTAGGTTAACAGCGATAGCTCTCTTTTCAAACTTAGCTGTACCATTTTCAAAAGTACCGTCTTCAATACCTACAAACTTAGATACTGGAAGAGTGTCACCCTTTTGAGCGTTCATTACTTCAGCGATTTCTTCAAAGAACTTAGTAGTTTCTTTCTTTTCTTCTTTTTCGTCCTTTAAGTCTTTCCAGCTTTCTGGATATTTAATTTCTTTTAATTCTTCAATACCCTTGTCAACTGCTTGATAGTTCATGTTAACTATCTTTTCACCCTTGTGACCATAAGATTTAACTATAGAGTCCTTTAAGTGAGCAACAGCTTCGTCAAGAGGAAGTACTTCAGATAACTTGAAGAAGGCAGCTTGCATAATCATGTTAGTCCTTCCGCCTAGACCGATATCTTCAGCAATTCTAGTTGCGTTTATAGTGTAGAACTTAGCATGGTGCTCAGCAATAGAGCGTTTTAAGCTGTTAGGTAAGTTTTCTTCTAGTTCCTTTTCGTCCCAGATGCAATTTAATAAGAATGTTCCGCCATCTTTAAGTCCATCTAGTAAATCATATAGATTGATGTAAGATTGTTTTGAACAGCTTATGAAGTCTGCGTGACTGATTAGGTATGTTGATTTGATAGGTGATTTACCGAATCTTAAGTGAGAAACAGTTACACCACCTGACTTCTTAGAGTCATAAGCAAAGTAGCCTTGTGCGTAAAGGTCAGTGTTATCACCGATAATCTTGATAGCTGACTTGTTAGCACCTACTGTACCGTCTGATCCGAAGCCCCAGAATTTACACTTAATAGTTCCTTCTGGTTCAGTATTTATAATTTTCTTAATTTCTAGTGATTTATGAGTAACATCATCATTGATGCCAATAGTGAAGCCATTGATAGGATTTTCTGATGCTAAGTTTTCATATACAGATAAGATTTGTGAAGGAGTAGTATCCTTTGAACCTAAACCGTATCTACCACCAACGATAAGTGGCTTAGTATCTGCATCGTAGAACATTGACTTAACGTCAAGGTATAGTGGTTCGCCTAGAGCGCCCTTTTCCTTAGTTCTATCTAAAACAGCTATTCTCTTAACAGTCTTTGGATATACATCGAAGAAGTATTTCTTAGAGAATGGTCTATATAGTCTAACCTTGATAAGACCAACCTTCTTGCCATTGCTGTTTAAGTAGTCAACAGTTTCTTCAACAGTATCAGTTACAGAACCCATAGCAACGATGATGTCTTCAGCGTCTTCAGCTCCGTAGTAGTTGAATGGTTTGTACTCTCTTCCTGTGATCTTTGAAAGTTCCTTCATGTAGTCAGCAGCTATCTCAACGATATCTTCATAGTGTTTGTTAGATGCTTCTGCAGCTTGGAAATAGATATCAGGGTTTTGAGCAGTACCTCTAGTTACTGGATGTTCTGGGTTCAAAGCGTTTTCTCTGAACTTTCTTAGAGCGTCCTTGTCAAGAAGTTTCTTTAGATCTTCATAGTCGATAACTTCGATTTTTTGAATTTCGTGAGAAGTTCTGAAACCATCGAAGAAGTGTAAGAATGGTACTCTGCCCTTAATAGCTGAAAGGTGAGCAACACTTGCAAGGTCCATAACTTCTTGAACTGAGCCAGAAGCTAACATAGCAAAGCCAGTTTGACGGCATGCCATAACGTCTTGGTGGTCACCAAAGATGCTTAGAGCGTGAGAAGCAAGAGCTCTTGCTGATACGTGGAATACACCTGGTAGTAATTCACCAGCGATCTTATACATATTAGGAATCATAAGTAGAAGACCTTGTGAAGCTGTATATGTAGTAGTTAATGCACCTGCTTGTAATGATCCGTGTACAGCACCAGCTGCGCCAGCTTCAGATTGCATTTCTTGAACTAAAACTCTTTCGCCAAATATGTTAGTCTTGCCGTGAGCAGACCAGCTGTCAACAGCTTCAGCCATATTTGAAGAAGGAGTTATTGGGTAGATGGCAGCAACTTCTGTAAATGCGTATGATACATATGCAGCAGCTGTGTTACCATCCATGGTTTTAAATTGTTTTGCCATTTTTATTCCTCCTATAAAATTATTATCTTTCACAAATGTAATTATATAACAAAGGCCAAATATTTGCAAGGGTAATTTATAAATGTGATTTAAATCACCTATAAGATTTACTTATACTTAAACGCTTTCATATAGCTTTTACTTATTGCCATGCTTATGGCCTTGCCACGATGATCGCAGAGTCTTAGATAAGTAAAATCACTTCTTTAAACCCGCGTCATTAGGCTAATAGCTTTGCTATGATAAACACGGGCCATATGCTTAATGTTTTTGCCATGTTAATCGCACGTCATTCGGCTAGTAATTTTGCTTATGTTATTAAAAGCGTTTACTAAAACAGCTTTTTCGATTTGCACGTACTATGAGCAAAGAAAAAAGATACCTAAATAGTTTAAGTATCTTTTCTAAAAAATTCATATATATCTTTTGCGTTTGTCTTTGATATGCCCTTGATTGACTCGAGCTTTTCAAGGCTCGCTCTCCTGATTGCATCTATATCGTCGAAGGCTTCATAGAGTATCTTTTTCTTTTTAGGACCGATGCCGACTATCTCATCAAGTATCGATTGATTGATGTTTTTCTCTCTTAAGGACCTATGATATGTTATGGCAAATCTGTGTGCCTCGTCTTGTATCCTTGTTAGTATCTTGAATAGCTCCGAGCTCTTGTCAAGCTTTATGATCTCGCCCATATAAGCGAGTGAATCGGTTCTGTGATGATCGTCCTTTTTTAGTCCAACGACTGGTATCTCTATACCAAGATTATCTAAAACCATCTGCGCGCTCGATGCTTGACCAAGGCCGCCGTCTATAAGTATGACGTCTGGCAGTGCCGCGAATGAACCTTCCTTATCCTTCATACTTCTCATAAAGCGTCTCTCAAGCACTTCCCTTAGTGAGCCGTAGTCGTCTGGCCCAACTATGGTCTTGATCCTAAAGCGCCTGTACTCATTTCTTTGCATATCGCCGTTCTCGTAGACAACCATGGATGCGACTGAATTTTGTCCCATGGTATTGGATATATCGTAGCACTCGAGCCTATTTGGCACATCTTCAAGCCAAAGTAGATCCTTAAAGCGCTGCATCGCCATATCCTTCAAAGCTTTCTTCCTTATATATCTGTCCGCATGTTTCTCAACCATGTCGATGGCGTTTTTCTTCGCCATAAGCACCAAGGCTCTCTTCTCGCCTCTTTGTGGCACGTGTATATCGACTTTGTGATTTGCTATCTTTGACAGTGCCTCAATCATTTCTTCTCTGTCTGGAAAATCTATTTCTGAAATAATTTCGTTTGGCATATCGATGTTAGCTGAGTAATGCTGCGAGATAAAGGCTTTGAATATGTCTTTAATCTCGGTCTTCTTTTCATTTTCGAATAAATAATAGTTTCGCTCAACGATTTTGCCGTCACGTATGATAAATAGTTCAAGTATAACGTCTGAGATGCCTTCTGCATAAGCAAGGACATCTCTATTGATGGCGTCGGGTGAAGTAATTTTTTGCTCCTTGTGTATGTCGTTAAAAGCATTAACCACGCTTAAGTACTCAGCTGCCTTCTCGAACTCAAGATTCTTAACTGCTTCGTCGAGCTTAGATTTATATTTCTCCAAAAGTGATTTATCTTTATTTTGAAGTATCTTCATCGCTCTATCAACGAGTTCAGCGTATTCTTCTTCTGTGACCTCGGCTCTGCAAGGCGCAATGCACTTGCCAATGAAGTAGTTAAGGCAGGGCCTAATCTTGCCCTTAACCTTCTCGATATTTAAATTACAGTCCCTAAGCTTAAGCTCTCTATTTATTATATCAATTGCAATGTTGACGCTAGCTGCGTTTGGATACTGACCAAAGTATTTTGCTCCGTCTTTTCTAAGTAAACGCGTTTTTAATATGCGCGGATATTTTTCATTTGTCGTCACCTTGATGTATGGGTAACTTTTGTCGTCACGAAGGACTATATTGTACTTAGGGACATAACGCTTAATAAGGTTGGACTCTAGGATCAGAGCCTCAACCTCATTATCAACAATTATATATTCAAACTCGGCAATGTTTTTTACCATTGCCTTAACTTTTTCAGAGTGATTAGCAGAGCTCCTAAAGTAGCTCCTCACTCTATTGGATAAATTTTTCGCCTTGCCTACGTAGATTATCTCGCCCTTGTCATTCTTCATAATGTAAATGCCGGGGTTTTTAGGCAGCTTCTTTATCTCTTCTTCAAAGTTAAACATTAAATTTCACTTGTTACCTTTTTTAGCCAAGCTTTTTCGTCTTCATTTAATAATGGACTTACTTTTTCGTAAACAGCTTTATGGTAATCGTTTAGCCATGATATTTCTTCAGCTGTAAGCATATCTTTATCTATAGCGTCTTTATCAATAGGCGCATATGTTAGTGGCTCAAGTCTAAAGAACTCGCCGTATTTACTTGTGCCTGCGTCTTCAACATAGACAAGGTTTTCAGTTCTAACACCGTATTTACCGTCTTCATAAACGCCTGGTTCAACGCTGAATATCATGTTCTTAACTAAGTCTACGTCATTGTATCTAGATGAAATATTGTGTGGTCCTTCATGAACATTTAGTAAGTAGCCAACGCCGTGACCAGTGCCGTGAAGGTAATCCATTTGATGCTTGTAAAGATCTAGTCTTGCTAATAAATCTAGTGAAGATCCCTTAGTGCCTTTCTTAAATACAACACTCATAAGTCTGATGAAACCCTTTAAAACTAGTGTAAAGCCAGTTCTTTCTTCATCACTCAAATCGCCCATCGTCATAGTTCTAGTGATGTCTGTTGTGCCAAACTTATATTGTCCGCCGCTATCAACAAGTAAAAGTCCCTTTGCTTCAAGCTTTTTGTTAGTCTCTTCGCTTGACATATAGTGAACGATTGCGCCATTGTCAGCGTAACCGCAGATAGTATCGAAGCTTTCTTCTAAGAAATCTTCTGACATAGCTCTAAAATCATGAAGTTTGTCTTGAACTGTAAGCTCATCAAGCTCAGTCTTATCAGACTCCTTAAGCCACTTCATGAATCTCGCTATAGCAACGCCATCAGTGATGTGCGCCTTCTTTATATTTTTGATTTCAGTATCATTTTTAACTGCTTTAAACTTTGTAGTGATGTTTATGTCGTCTATAACGTAGTTGTCGTCTTCGATTAGCTTAAACATGTATCTATTGATTTTATTTTCGTCTAGGTAAATAGTCTTGTCTTTGATCTTTCTTAAGTCATCTTCAAAAGCTTCATACGCCTTTACTTCAACGCCTTGTGCATTAAGCGCCTTGATTATGGCATCATCAAGCTTATCAAGATCAGTGTAGATGGCTGCCTTATCAAAATCGATATAAGCGTAAGAAATTAATACTGGTGAATCTTGTATATCGTTTGCTCTGATATTATATAGCCAACAGATGTCGTCAAGTGAAGCGATTATGCTAAGGTCGGCGCCTTCTTCTTTAAGCGCTTCTCTAAATCTCTTTAATTTATCTCTAGTGCTTTCACCCGCCTCTTCGTCTGATAGTATAAAGGCTTTATCTTTTTTAAGTGCAGGTCTATCAGTCCAAATCTCTGAAATAAGGTCGACGTCGTCAACAAATTTAACGTCCCTGCCATCAACAAGGTCCTCTATCCTTTCAAACATTGCTTCGGAGAAAGTCTTGCCATTAAAGCCAATCACTTCTCCCTTGGCTACGCTATCTCTAAGATAGTCCATAAATGTCGGAACGCCTGGCTTGCCCCATTTATATAGCTCATATGAAGTGCCCTTTAATTGATTTTCTGCTTGAACGTGATATCTTCCGTCTGCCCATAGCATTGCCTTATCCATAGTGATGATGACATTGCCTTGTGAGCCAGTAAAGCCGGATATGAAGACTCTGTCCTTGTAGTGATCAGAAAGATACTCGTTCATATGTGGGTCCGCTGTGGCAACTATATACATAGTGATGCCGTTTTTCTTCATTAATTCTCTTAAACTTTTAACTCTATCGTCAATTGACATTATAAAACCTCCCTTATATATGTATTATACCACATACGAAGATTTTTTAATATATGGACTTGAAAATATATTATTTGTACAAATTGCTTTAAATGTGCATAACATTTATCTTGTCTTTAATAAATTTATATGTTATAATTAATCGTATGAGAGAGGTAAAAAATGACAAGAATTATAATTGATAGTGCGAGTGATTTCACGCAAGAAGAAATAAAAGAATTTGATCTCGAAGCATTATACGTCAACGTTAGCGACACAGATGATATGGAGACCATCCTACGTGACGGACTTGATATTAAGCGTTCTGATATATATAAAGCTATGAGAAAGGGTAAGATTTTTAAGACTAATCAGATCAATCTTAGCCAATACCTAGAAGGTTTTGAAAAGGTGTGTAAGAAAGGCGAAGACTTTATCTACATCTGCCTTTCCTATGGACTTACAACGGCTTGGGATACATCGCGCATGGCTATTAAGATGCTTGAAGAAAAGTATCCCCAAAGACGCATGGCCTCAATAAACTCAAAGTCGATGACTATAGGTGAGCAAATCATAGTTAGAGATATTATTGAAAAGAAAAATGAAGGCTACTCACTTAACGAGCTTGAAAAAAGGGCGAACGAGATTAGTGGCAAGGTAGTTCATCTCTTCACTGTTGATGACTTAAACTACTTATTCATGGGTGGAAGAATTTCTAAGACCGTGAAGAATGTTGGTCAAGTCTTAAACATCAAGCCGCTGCTTGGTGATGACGACGATGGTGCATTGGCTCTTAAGGACAAGGTGCGCGGCGAAGCAAAGATATATAAAAAGCTAAGCAATACTTTCATAGAAGATGCTAAGAAGAATCCTGATATATTGAAGCACGCAATTGTTGGTCACACTGACAATATTGAAGGCGCTCAAAAGCTTTTTGAGATGATATCAGCTGAAGTCGATACAAAGGATGTCATCATTAGAGAGATAGGGCCAGCAATAGGTGCTCACTTGGGACCTGGTGCTGTTGCCATCGCTTACTTAGACGAAACAAGATAGATTTATATTTGGTCAAACTCATTAAGAGCTTGACCATTTTTATGCAAAGAAAAACTCCTAATCGTTTGATCAGGAGTTTTGTATTTTTTAAAATTTTGTATCGACGTAATCACTCGTTAGGTCTATATTTAACTTTCTAAATAGTTCTATGTCAGTTAGATTAAGCATAGCTGTTGAGTGCGCTCTTAAGTTTCTTATCTTAGATAGATTGTCTATACATAGCTTGGCGCTCGGATTAAACATCTTTGATGTCGCTAAGCAGATTAAAACCTCTTCGACATTTAGTAAAGGACTTTCTTTCTTTTCGATTATGCCCTTTACTTCCTTTATTGGTTCAAGTATCGCCTTGTCTATCAAGTGCAAATCGTCTGGTATATTCGATATATACTTAAGTAGATTAAGTACAGCAGCTGCGGCTGAGTCCATAAGCTCGCCATCTCTACCAGTTATGATAGTATCTTCATATTCGATCGCTGTGACATTTGAGTTAGTGATACCCATATTGATAAGTTCAGCCTTTTTCTTTCTTGCAGCAACTAAAGATTTTCTATCCTCAACGGTAAGGTTAAGCTCTTCCATAAGCGTTTTGATTCTTTGAGCTTCGTCCTTCTTTTGATTAGTCATCTTGTAAGTAAGAAGCGCCTTTAGATACCTTCTGATAATTTCTTGTCTCGATGCTTCTTTAACGACTTCTTCGTCAATGATACCGGACTTAATTCTGTTGACACCCATGTCAGTTGGTGATTTGTAGAACTCCTCACCCATGATCCTATCAAGTATCTTCTTTAATATAGGAAAGGCTTGTACGTCTCTGTTGTAATTTACTGAGATCTCGCAATAAGCTTGCAAGTGATATGGATCGATTTGATTGACGTCACTAAGGTCAGCAGTTGCCGCCTCATAAGCAAGATTTAGCTCGTGCTTTAAAGGCATGTTCCAAACTGGGAAAGTCTCGAACTTCGCGTAGCCAGCCTTGACGCCTCGCTTGTACTCGTGATATAGCTGCGAAAGACATGTAGTCATCTTGCCGCTGCCAGGTCCCGGACCAGTTACCACGATGATCGGCATAGTCGTCTCAATATATGGGTGCTTGCCAAAACCATCTTCAGAAAGTATCTTGTCAACGTCATTAGGGAAGCCCTCAGTCTTGTCATGAAGATAAACCCTCATGCCTCTTGCTTCCATGTATTCTTTAAACTTGTCAACATTTTCGTCCTTTTTGTAACGGTTGATAACAACGCTGTTAATCTTAATACCCTTTGCCTTAAGTCTCTCGATAAGTCTGATGGCCTCTCTCTCGTATGTTAGACCAGTGTTGTTGTTTAGCTTGTTTGATATGATGTCTTGAGCGTGTATAGTGATGATGACCTCCATCCTGTCCTTTAACTTCTCAAGTAAAACAGTCTTGACGTCTTCGTCGTATCCAGGCAAAACTCTTTGCGCGTGCTTGTCGCCGATGAGCTTGCCGCCAAACTCCATATAAAGCTTCTCAAACTTTCCGACCCTCTTAAGGATATAGTCGCTTTGTTCTTTTATATATAATTCATTCGAAAAACCTAGTTTCATCTTTTCACCTCGTTAAGATTATAACACAAGAGAAAACTTATTACAATTATTTTTTTCGCGAATGGCTTAAGATTTTTGAGAATGGATTTGCCACTACTATGTAAATTGATTTGATACTCTTATGTAAATGGATTTGCCACCATAAAATATGTTTTAAAATGCTAACGCAAAAAAATCTTAGGACAAACGCCCTAAGATTTTTTCTATGGTTTATTTAATTGATTTATTTGTAAATATATATTCTGCTAATATATCCGCCACTGCTTGATGTTATATCAGCTTTTAAACCTTCAACATATCTGCTGTCTGCATCTCTCAATTCGTAGAAATCCCTATAATATCCAGATACATCAGTTTTTCTATCAATATAATAGTCGTTACCATTACTATCTGTTAAATCAATTGAATTGCTACTATTTTTTGACCAAATATATTTGATAGTTATACTTTTGTCATATCCATATCTACTATTATTTCTAAAGTCGCTTGGTTCTTTATCATACCAATTTATTAGTTTCGGCCTACCATTTTTATCACTAACTTTGAAATAGTAAGAGTAGCCTTCTGTTATGCCTGCCAATGAAATGCTAGAATCTATAATATAATCTTTGCTAGAGTAATTATCGGATACTTCTAAATAAGTACCACCTTTTCTTGTTACTTTACCATAAATATAGTTATCATTATAACTATATCCATTGTTATATCTTGAATCAATAACCATGATCTTCTTAATAACGTCTTTATCCTTTTCAAGAATAACTACTCTTGATCCTTCACCTATATCTCTTACTCTTACGCCATTTCTTGAATCAAAGTTATCTGCTCTTAAATCATAATCGTAGTAGTAAGTTTCCCTGTCTCTATAACTATTTGTTGAATCCTTTGGATATAATTCTATTTGCCATTGGTCACGGTCTCTACCTCTGCTATTATTTGAGTAAACGATGTATTCGTTATCAAAACCATCACGTACTTCGATGTAAGAAACTTCACTATCATATCTAGCGTCTGTTTCGATTTCAACATATACTGAACCTAAATTACTTAATTCGGTGAAAGTTAATTTGCGATCTCTAGAATATCTTCCAGAATTATATCTACTGTCATAAATTTCATAGTCAGTATCTCTGCTTGGTATTCTATAAGTGTTTTCTCTACCATTTAATGAAACTATAGTGATGTCTCTATAAGTTAATTTCTTTATATAACCCTTATAATCATCTGATGATGAAGTTACTTCAAGTGTTTTAACAATATTGTTGCGGATAGTTGCCTTAACTTGAGCGCCATTCTTAATATCTACTAAATCTCTAGTTCTGTTGTTCATAGTGATTGATGAACTTGAATCAACTTTAAATACTCTTGAAACTTTGTTCTTATTATTGTCTGTATAAGAAATCTTGATTTCCTTATTTGAGTTGTCAACATTTGTTACTTCACCTTCAAGGCTGAATTCTACTCCCTTTGCGTTGATTGACTTAGCTTGCATTACGCCAAGTGCTGTATTAGCTGTAACTGTAACGTCTTGTCCAACTAATAAGCTTGAGATATTGCCAATGCTTCCGTCAACTGTGATAACTGTTGATGCATCTACTGAGAATACCTTGCCATTAGCAGTGTTATCGTTTACTAGCATTATAGCTGAGATGCCTGTTACGGATATTTCTTTAATTGTACCTGTAACTACTGTTGGTGTTGGGTTAACTGGGTTAACTGGGTTAACTGGGTTAACTGGGTTAACTGGATTAACTGGATTAACTGGATTTACTGGGTTTGTGTTTTTTGCTTGATATTGAAGTGCTGCGTAAACCATCCTAGCAACTTGTTCTCTCTTAACAGCTTGTCTTGGATAGAAATATCCTTTTCCAGCGCCTTGTGGAGAAATAACTCCTGCATCTATAAGTCCAGCTACATGAGCTCTTAAGTGTTCAGGAATATCTTTTACGTCCTTAAATGGAAGTGCAATAACTGGATCAGTTGACTTAACTCCCATAGCCTTTGCAAAGTATTCTGCTAGATTAACTCTGCTTACAGCCTTGTCTGTTGTGAACATCTTGTTCTTCTTAGCTGCTTCAAGTGTCTTCATATCAACTACGCCCTTTGCTAAGCACTTAACAACATTGTCTTGTGCCCACTTAGGAACGCCTAGTGCAACAACTTTGCTTTGCCAAACTTGTCTTGCAGCTGCTAAGGCTTGATCATCGTATTGTGTAAGTATAGCTGCAAACCTCATTGCTTCTAAGAATGTGATATTCTTTCTTGGTTTAAATGTTCCATTAGGATAACCTGATATATATCCTTGATTACTCATCTCATTGATGTAAGTGTATGCCCAATGTGATGTAGGCACGTCTTTAAAAGTTTTTGCACTTGCTGTAGTCATAGGTATAAATGTAATACATAGCATAATAGCAAGTACTAAACTAAATACTCTTTTTAAGTTATTTTTCATGTTTTTGCTCCTTTCATAACTAATCATAAGTAATTACTACTTCTTATGTACTCATTATAACATATAAAATATGAATAAATTATTACAATCTAGTTAAAAATCTGCCATTGTTAAGTAATTATCAATAAAAAAACGTGTTTTGTAACACGAACTTAACATATTAAGCCTTATATATGTAGTATAATATAAGTGGAGTGGTATGCATGAAGAAAAAATTTATGCTCTGCCTCTTTTTTGTCTTAGTTATATTTGCTAGTACAAGTCTAAGCGCAACGAGTGTAGCGACTAAGTACAAGAAGAGTGCCGAAGAGCTTAAGTCATACAATATAATACAAGGTGACTCATCGGGCGACTTGATGCTTGATAAGAATCTTAAGAGAGAGGACCTCATAGTTATACTATCGAGGCTTATGAATGATGAAGAAAGAGCGAAAAAGTATAGCTCCGAAACAAAGTTCACTGATCTTAAGAACGCAAGCAAAGTCTACTTGCCTTACATCAACTGGGCCGTTTCGAATGGCTATATACATGGTGTAACGAAAGACAAGTTTGGCTACGGTGACTATGTAACTGTTAGGCAGTATCAAGCGATACTCTTAAGGATACTTGATTATTCATCTGAGGCAAAAAAGTGGGACATGGTCTCTGACTATGCAGTGACTTATGGCCTTATGGATGGTCTTGATCTAAAGCCTGATGACTTTCTTAATCGTGGCGAGATGGCTTTGATGACGACTAACGCACTTAAGACTCCAAAGAAGGGCTCGACGCTCAGCCTATTAAAAGTATTAAACTTAAAGAAATAATAATAGATAATTAGAACGATTCACATGGTCAAGCAAATTGCTTGGCCTTTTTTGATGCATAAAAAAAAAGAACAAGTGCTCGTATAAGTACTTGTTCTAATGCTATATATTTAATTAATCTTTATAAGCGTAGTAATACATAGTGATAAGCATCATGCCGCCTGCGATATTGCCAAGTGTAACTGGAAGTAAGTTATGAAACATTGCTGCCATATCAAATGTGCCACTGATCATCATGCCTATCGGCAAGTAAAACATATTGGCAACGCAGTGCTCGAAGCCCGCTATAACAAAGATTGCAACTGGGAATGCTGATGCAAATACTTTTGCTGTTATCTCTTTACTTGCTGCACTCAGCCAAACTGACAAGCACACAAGCAAGTTACATCCAATGCCTTTTACAAAGAGCTCAAAAAAGCCTTGTGAAGTCTTCGCGTTAAAGATGTTTACGAAAAGCTCCTTAGTGCCATCGGATAAGATATTTGAATAATAAACTACACAGGCAAATAGCAGTGCACCTATAAAATTATATAAATATACTTTTAGCCAATTGTATAATAAAGTCGCTGGCTTAGTTCTTTTATCGAGCGTTGCACCAAACATAAGTATATTGCCTGTGAATAGCTCTGCTCCGCCAACTACTACGGCCACTATGCCGATGGTGAATGTTAGTCCAACTAGTACTCTTGTTATTTGCGGATTAAAGCCTTTACCAAGACTATTGACAATAGTCGATGCCGCTCCGCCCATCGCTATATACATGCCCGCTAGAACGCCTAAGAAGAACTGTGAACTCGCTCTTAGCTTAGCCTTATTGACCCCACTCGTCAAGGTCATGGACAATATCTCTTTCGGGCTGAAATTTTCTTTTTCCATAATAAAACCCCCTAGCTTATATTATACAAGCTAAGAGGTTTCTAGTCAAGATTATAAATTTTCTTTTAAGAATTCTTGAATCTTTTTCACTGCGTCGTCTTCGTCTTCACCTTCGATGATGAACTTAATTGCCTCGCCTTGCTTTGCTTGTAGTCCCATAAGTCCTAAAATCGATTTAGCATTAACAATTTTTTCTTCCTTGGCTACTTTTACATCGCTCTTGATAGCTGCTAGTAGTTTAACAAGTAGACCCGCTGGTCTCGCATGTATGCCTATAGGGTCTGTGATTGTGTATTCAAACTCTTTCATGATAACCTCCTATGAATTTATTATTCTTTCCTTTAATTCAAGTATCTGTCCTGGATTGACAGATAATTTATCAAATTTATTCTTTACGTAAAACTCAGTTAAGTCTGGGTCGCTTCCAAGCTCACCGCAGACACTGATCTTCACACCATTTTTCTTTGCGTTTTCACAAGTCAGCTCCATAAGTCTAAGTATCGCCTTGTGATGAATGTCTCTGTGTCTTGCTATCTTTTCATTTTGTCTATCAACAGCAAGTGTGTATTGAGTCAAATCGTTTGTACCTATACTAAAGAAGCTTACTTCCTTCGCTAAATCATCGCTGATTATAGCTGCCGCTGGTGTCTCAATCATGATACCAATCTCGATCTCTTCGTTGAATGGAATATCTTTTTCTCTAAGCTCAGCAAATATTTCTCTGATAAGCTCTTTGGCTTTTTTCACTTCCCAAATGTCATTTATCATAGGAAGCATAATTTTGATATTGCCGTAATGAGACGCTCTGATTATGGCTCTGAGCTGCGACTTAAATAATTCTTCGTCGTCAAGACATATCCTTATCGCTCTATAACCAAGTGCCGGATTTTCTTCTTCAGGTAGATTTAGGTAATCAACCTTCTTATCCGCGCCTATATCAAAGGTCCTGACTATGACTTCTTTGCCTTCCATCGCCTCAGCAACATATTTATACTCCTTGAATTGCTCTTCTTCAGTAGGAAGTGAGTCTCTACCAAGATATAAAAATTCAGTTCTGAAAAGGCCTATGCCCTCTGCGCCATTCTTTAAAGCAAGTGGCAAGTCCTTTGAATTACCGATGTTTGCGTAAACACTTATATGCGTTCCGTCCTTGCTAATGGCTTTGGCTGTCTTTAATTTTTCAAGCTCTAATTTTCTTTTTTCTTCTTTTTCTATTCTTTCCTTAACATCTTTTAGTATTTTTTCATCTGGATCAATAATTAGAGTGCCTTCATATGCATCGAGTATGGCAGTTTTACCATCGATGTCTTTGTCAAAAGCGCTATCAAGGTTCACAAGCGACGCTATATTCATAGACTTTGCAAGTATCGCTGTATGTGATTGCGTTGAGCCTTTCACTGTGACTATGGCAAGTAGTTTTTCCTTGTCAATGTTAAGCGTTTGACTTGGCAAAAGATCTTCTGCATATAAAATTACTTTTTCATCAAAATCGTCATCGAAAGCATTTTTAATACCTAAGATGTTTTTGATAAGTCTTTGAGAAATGTCTTTGATGTCCTTTGCTCTTTGGCTGAAGTATTCATCGTCCATGCTATTAAAAAGCATGTAGAATTTTTCTTCAGCAAGGCTTACGGCGTAAGCGGCATTATCTTTTTCTTCGTTAATGTTTCTTCTAATCTCATCTTGGTACTCGATATCATCAAGCATCATCTTGTGTACTTCGAAGATTTGTGCCTCTTCTTCGCCCGCATCGACTTTTGCTTTTTCGAATAATTTATCAAGCTCATCAATTGATTTTTTTACTGCCGCATCTAATTTTGCTATTTCACTAGCTGTGTCAGTGATTTTATCCTTGCTAATATTTATCTTTTCGTCAGCAAAAACTTTTATCTTGCCTAAAACAAGACCCTTATTAGCTATAGTTCCTTTAATCGTTTTCATTAGCTCCACCTATTTTTTTGCCTCTTATATATACATCGATTATGTTTAAATCTTTATCAACTACAACAAAGTTAGCGTATTTACCTACTCTTATGCTGCCATATTTATCATAGATACCAGCTTCTTTAGCTGAGTTAACAGCCGCGGATCTAACAAGTGATTCAAATGGAATGCCGATTGAGTAAGCATATCTGATGCAGTCAAATAAATTACTTGCGCTGCCAGCTATAGTTCCCGACTCAAGTGTAGCCTTCTTACCTTTTACGTAAACGTCTTGACCGCCTAAGCTGTACTTACCGTCTGATAGGCCTGTCGCCATCATCGAGTCAGATACTAAGATAACTCTGTCGTCGCCAAACATTGCATATATCATCCTTATTACTGATGGATGTATATGAACGCCATCTGTTATGAGCTCAACCATGACCTCAGGGCTGTCAAAGGCTGCTCCGCACACACCAGGGCTTCTATGTTTGATGTCATTAAGTGCATTGAATAAATGTGTTACTGATTTTGCTCCTAAATCAAAGGCTTCAAGTGCAGTGTCATAGTCACAATCAGTGTGACCTATGGATATAACGACCTCGTCAGCTCTTTCTTTGATAAAGTCCTTCGCTCCATCAACTTCAGGCGCTATAGTCACCTTCTTGATTCTATTATTAGAAAGCTTTTGATACTTGTCAAAATTTTCAAGGCTCGGCATAGCTAAGTACTTAGGGTTTTGCGCACCAATCTTGTCCTTGGATATATATGGTCCTTCCATGTGCACGCCAATAAACTCAGCGCCCTTAGTTCCATCGTATTCGCCGATTGCTTTGAATATCCTTTCAAGCTCATCATCTGCCAATGTCATAGTCGCTGGTATGACTTGTGTCACGCCATTTTGTGCTTCGTACTCGCATATTGCTTCTATGGACTCCTTAGTCCCATCGCAAAGGTCCTTACCCACTACTCCATGAAAGTGTATGTCAGTAAGTCCTGGAATGATGTAAGCATCTGAATAATCTTTAACGATATCGTCATTACTATATACAGTGAAGATTTCTCCACTCACAGCAATGTCTCTTCGAATAAATTTACCATCGCAGTAAACGTTAGCTCCTTGTATAAGCATAGTAACACCCCCTGATATTTATACTTAATTTAGTATGCTTATATTCATTTTACAATAAATATGCAAATTTTGCAAACAAATTTTTGATTACTAGAGCTTTAATTAGATAAATGTGGTATAATATATATAATAATAGTAATTATTATTAAATTTTTATTAAGGAGGTCATTATTATGATGAAAAAACTTCAAAACCTAGGTAAGGCTTTGATGCAACCAGTAGCTATACTTCCAGTTGCAGCTCTACTAATGGGTATTGGTTATTGGATTGACCCAACAGGCTGGGGTGCTAACAACATCGTTGCAGCATTCTTAATCAAGACTGGTGGCGCTATCCTTGATAACTTAGGAATTATATTCGCAGTAGGTGTTGCTTATGGCCTATCCAAGGACAGGAATGGTGCAGCAGGTCTATCAGGACTAGTAGCATTCTTAATCGCAACTACACTTCTATCATCAGCAACTGTTGCTATATTTAGGGGAGTAGATGTAGCTGAACTATCTTTAGCTGAAGGCTGGCAAAAGATGAACAATGGTAATGTATTCATCGGTATCATAGCAGGTCTTGTTGCCGCATACGCTTACAACAAGTTCTATCAAGTACAATTGCCAGATGCCTTTGCATTCTTCAGTGGTAGAAGACTTACTCCAATCATGACATCGCTTTTCATGATTATAGTATCAGCAATTCTTTACTATGTATGGCCAATACTATTTAGTGCACTTGTAAGTTTCGGTACAGGTATCCAAAGCTTAGGAGCTGTTGGTGCAGGTATTTATGCATTCTTCAATAGACTTTTAATACCAACTGGACTTCACCACGCATTAAACTCAGTATTCTGGCTTGATATCGCTGGCATCAATGATATCCCTAACTTCTTAGGCGGAGCAGCTTCTCTTGAAGCAGGTACAGCTATCAAAGGTGTAACAGGTATGTATCAAGCAGGTTTCTTCCCTGTAATGATGTTTGGTCTTCCAGGAGCAGCTCTTGCTATGTATCAAGAAGCAAAACCTGAAAAGAAAAACGTTGCTAAATCATTATTAATAGCAGCAGCATTCGCATCATTCTTCACAGGCGTTACTGAACCACTTGAATTTGCATTCATGTTCTTAGCGCCAGCTCTATATGTAGTTCATGCAATATTAACTGGTATATCAGTAGCTATCGCAGCAGCTTTCCACTGGACAGCAGGCTTTGGCTTCTCAGCAGGTTTTGTTGACTACTTCTTATCACTAAGAAACCCAGTAGCTAACAATCCTTGGATGCTAATACCTCTTGGATTAATATTCTTCGTTATTTATTACTTCGTATTCAGATTCTGTATCAGAAAGTTTAATTTAAAGACTCCTGGTAGAGAAGATGACGACGTTGAAGTAAGTGCAGAAACTATTTCTAAGCATGATAACTTTGACGAAGTGGCTGCCATCATCATCGAAGGTCTTGGCGGAAAAGAAAATATCGAAGACATCGACTACTGCTCAACTAGACTAAGAACTAGCCTTGTTAATGGAGCAAAAGTTAATGAAGCAAAGATTAAAGAAGCAAAAATTTTAGGTCTTATCAAACCTGATAAGGATTCAATCCAAATCATTATTGGACCACAAGTTCAATTCGTTTATGATAAGATTCACGAAAATATTGGTAAATAGTTAATAATTACTATATGGACTCCGATTAATTTCGGAGTCTTTTTTGTGATATAACTCATTAAGCACATAAAAAAGACGGGCATCTCTGCTCGTCTTCTTGCGTTTATCGCTTAATTTAATTTTCTAAGTAGGCTCTTAATAATTTTTCAGTGCTCTCAATCGCCTTTATATTTGTTCTTTCAATATGATGTGAGGCGTCTGTGCCGCAGCCTATGCATGCGAAGTTTAGATTAAGTCCAGCGACTGCTCCTAGTGAACCATCTGAACCATATCTTTGATGAACATCTATGGCGTAATCAATATCATTTTTGATAGCTAAATCTTCTAGCTTGTCTCTAAAGTCGATTGGATAAGGCGTTCTTGAGTCTTTTGCGACTATTGTCACCTTGTCTTCGGCTGAATTATTTTCGTAGCTAACTATACCTATGTCAAGGGCAAGTACTTCGTATGCATTATCTGGCACATAGCTTATGCCGTGACCAAGCTCTTCAAAGTTTGTGAAGTAAAACATTGTGTCACATGCCAATTCAATATTTTTCTTAAGAACTTCTTCCATCACATAAATCATTATTGCTGCGTGAATCTTGTTATCAATGAAGCGTGATACAAGAAAGTCATCTGTAAGTCTTGTGCGCGGTTCAAAGGCAACGAAGTCGCCAACCTTAACTCCGCTTGCTAAAGTTTCTTCTTTAGAAGAGCTTTCTATGTCAAGCCTTATTTCAGTCGAGTGCCTTTCTCTTGGAAGCGTTTTTTCTCTTTCGTCCTCCATAGTATGAACGCTAGCTTTGTTAGGTAAAACCGTTCCACTAACTACACCCTTCTTCGTATATACCCTTACTAGCTCTCCTTCAAGCGATGCATACATAAAGCCACCTATGTTTTCAAATTCACATCTGCCGTTGTCCTTGACTCTTGAAACGATTCCACCAAGTGTATCGACGTGAGCAGTTACTATCCTTAGCTTAGATGAATCTTTTCCCTTCAATATAGCATAAAGAGCGTTCTTATTAGTCTTTTCAAAGCTAAGCTCGCCTTTGAAATGCTCCTCTATATAAGTATTCACCATCTGACACATGCCCGATGGTGAATCTATTTTGAGTAAATTTTCTGCTATATCGAGGATTCTTTTATTCGACTCCTTCATAGTCTTCTACTTCATAGCCAAGGTCTTCGATAGCTTTTTTAGCTTTTTCTAGATCGAATTCTTCCTTGCTTTCGATATTAACGTGGCCTGATGCGAAATCAGCTGTTACAACGTCAATTTCATCAAATTTTTCTAATGCCTTTTCAATAGCTTCGCTACATCCTTCACATTTCATTCCTTGTACTTTTAAAATTCTTTTCATTACTTAATCGACTCCTTATAAATTGAATTTATGGATTCCTCCATATGTTTATTGAATTCTTCATCTGTCATGCTAGCCTTTGCTCCTTCAGTAAGCGCTCTTGAGAATGATGCAACGACTTTATGGTTTCTGGCAAGTCTTTCGTTAGACTCTTCTCTAGTGTAGCCGCCTGAAAGCGCAACTATCCTTAAGACATTTTCATAATCGTATAATGGTAGATATAGATTGTCTTCTTCAGGTAGTGTTAGCTTTAACATGATGAAGTCATCTTTAGCTAATTTTTCTATATTTTCTTTTAATTCATTTAACAATATCTTTTCTATGTCAGCCTTGTATTCAGCATGTATATCAACTTCTGGTTCTATGATAGGTACAAAACCTTTTGCGATGATTCTCTTTGCGTAATCAAATTGTTGCTTAACCACTTCTTTGATACCTTCGCAGTTAAATTCTTTTATTACAGATCTCATCTTAGTACCAAAGATGCCTCTTTCCTTCGCTCTATCAAGAAGCGAGTCAAGCTTAGTCATCTCCTTCATAACTTGTACGCCATTTTCCACATCTGCAAGACCTTGGTCAACCTTAACGAATGGAAGTATTTCTAGCTCCTTCCATAGATAATCAGCTGTCTTCATGCCATCTACTTCTCTATCGATAGTTTGTTCAAAAAGTATCGCTCCAAGTATATGGTCCTTGTTAAAGCTTGGTGCCTTGATAATTCTTGTTCTCATTTCATGAACAAGCTTAAACATCTCATCATCTGATGAATACTTGTCCTCATCAATGCCATATAGCTTCAAAGCTTTTGGAGTTGATCCACCGCTTTGGTCTAAGGCAGCTATGAAACCCTTTCTGTTTCTAGCGATGTCTAGTTTTTTGCTATCCATAAATTCCCTCCTCAATTCTATTTATATCTTAATCTTAGTGAGTTTGTTACTACACATACCGATGAGAACGCCATCGCAGTTCCCGCAAGCATCGGTGTTAATAGGCCTAGTATGGCAAATGGTATTCCGACCACATTGTAAAAGAAGGCCCAGAATAAATTTTCTTTAATAATTTTCATGGCTGCTCGTGAAAGCTCTAGTGCTCTTGCCACTCCGCCGATGGAGTTATTCAAAAGACTTATGTCGCTCGCCTCTAAGGCAACATCGGTACCTGAAGCGACTGAGTAGCCAACATCTGAACTTGCTAAGCTCGGCGCATCATTGACGCCGTCGCCAACCATGGCAAGCTTTGCACAAGATTTTTTAATCTCTTCTATTGCTTTTAATTTATCTTCTGGAAGAAGTTCTGCTCTAAAATCATCTATGCCAAGCTTATTAGCTACATTCCTAGCGACAGTACTATTGTCCCCAGTAAGCATATAAGTCTTTATGCCCATAGCCTTGATCTTGGCAATGGCTTCTTTACTATCACTTCTTAAGCTGTCTTCGATAGCAAAGTAGCTAACGGCTTTTCTATCTATTGCCATGACTATGACAGTAGCACCCTCATCCAAAAGTTCTTTCATCAGAGCCTTGTCATAATTAATGCCAAGCTCATCAAAATATCTTTCGTTCGATAAAATTATTTCTTTATTATCAAGTTTTGCGCGAACACCCTTTGAGTGAATCGCTTCAAATTCATCAGCTTCAGCATATTCAATGCTCTTATCTCTTGCGTATGAGGATATCGCCTCGCTTATCAAGTGCTCCGATTGATTCTCAGCGCTGTAAGCGTATCTTAAAATTTCTCTATCGCTAAGGGATGAAGTATTGATAAATTTTGTAAGTGCTAATTTGCCCTCAGTTAAGGTACCTGTTTTGTCAAAGCAAACAGCATCAACTTTGGCATTTGCCTCCAAAACTTCGCCAGACTTGATAAGTATGCCTGACTGAGCTGCTCTGCCTGTCGCAACCATGATGGCTGTAGGCGTTGCAAGACCCAAACTACATGGGCAAGCGATAACCAAAACGCTTATCGCATTAATTATCCCTGTATTTGCATCCCTAAATATAGTATAAATCAAAAATGTCAAAAATGCAATAGCCATTACCGACGGAACGAAGACATTGGCAATCTTATCTGCTAATCTTTGTACAGGCGCCTTAGAACTTGCTGCGTCGTCAACCATCCTTATGATATTGGCGAGTGTAGTGTCTTCGCCGACCTTAGTGACTTTGAATTTAAAAGTGCTTGGTCCATTGACAGTTGATCCGATGACAGCATCGCCCACCGCTTTACTTACAGGAAGGCTCTCGCCTGTTATCATCGCTTCGTTAATTGACGCTTCTCCTTCGATGATTACACCATCTGAGGCAAGTCTCTCGCCAGGTCTAACTAGAACTACATCATCTATGTCAAGCTCGTCTATGCTAATGGTTTTTTCTTCACCGTCCCTAATTACAGTTACTTCATCAACTTTTAAGCTTTGTAATTTATCGACCGCTTCATTCGTTTTGGCTTTTGCCTTTGCCTCCATAAGCTTACCTAATAAAACTAATGTGATGATGACCGCCGATGACTCAAAATATAGATGCGGATTAGCTATGGACATATTGTAAATGCTATATAGATACGCCGCAGTCGTACCCATGGATACAAGCACGTCCATATTAAAGGTTTTGCTTCTTAATGAACTTATGGCTCCCTTATAAAATCTGTGTCCGCCAAATATTTGCACAAGCGTTGCAAAAGCAAATTGCCATCTGGCATCCGCATAAAACACGTGTATGCCCGCCATATGAAAAAACATTACTGAAAAAAGTGGCAGAGCAAAAATTAATGAGATGACAAAGTCACGCTTAAGACTTTTTATCTCTTTTTCTCTAAGCTCTCTTTCCTTCTCGATATCACGGCTCTCTTGATAATAGCCAGTGAAACCCGCTCTTGAGATGACAGCCAAAATATCGTCACGAGATATGACATTTTCGTCATAAATTACTCTCGCTCTATTCGACGATAAATTTACATTGGCTCTTGATACACCATCTTGTCTTGATAAAACTTTTTCAAGCCTTGCTGAACAAGCAGCGCAGCTCATTCCTTGTATTAAAAAATTGTCCTTCATATAATCACCCTAATTATTATACCCAATTTTGTGGTATAATATTTATAAGAAAGGTTGTGATGATATGGACGCAATAGAAAATCTATTGACAAGAAGAAGTATAAGAAAATTTAAAACTGATGAAGTGCCTCGTGAAACACTTGAAAAGATAATCGAGTGCGCAAAGGCTTCACCAACAGGCATGAATAAACAAGAAAGACTTTTTACTGTTGTGACTAAAGAAGAGGATATACAAAGACTAGCAGCTGCCATTGCAAAGTCACTTGATAGAGATGACTATCACATTTATTATGCAAAGGCTTTAATCATAATAACTGTGCCAGAAGATTTAAAATTAGGCGATGCAGACACATCAACTGCTATGGAAAATATCTACTTAGCATCTCACGCGCTTGGACTTGCTTCTGTTTGGATCAATCAACTAAGAGGCAATAAGGACGATGGCGTTAGAGAAGTATTGACATCATTCAAAGTGCCAGCTAATCACATTTCATATGGCATGATGGCTTTGGGCTACGCTGATGAAGTTCCTAAGGCAAAAGAAAGAACAGAAAAGGTAGTTTATCTATAATGAGAAAGACAATTGGCTTTATTAGCGACACACATGGCGGCATAGACGAAACGCTTAGGGCGCTTGATGTGCTTAAGGACTGCGACACAATCTATCACCTAGGCGACGTTTTGTATCACGGCCCTAGAAACGCTCTTCCAAATGACTATAACCCAAAAGATTTGGCCTCATATTTAAAGGAGCGTGACAATATAATCTACGTTCGTGGCAATTGTGATAGCGACGTTGATCAGATGGTTTTAGAGAAAGATTTAACGCAAAAGGCTCGTGTAGTTGATATCAATGGACTTAAGACCCTACTGATACATGGCTACGAAGAGACAGAATTTGCAAGGATTCAATATGCAAAAGACTCAGGCATCAAGATGATAGTTACTGGCCACACACATATAAAGGTCTTAGATGAAAAGGACGGCATCATCTTATTAAACCCTGGATCAACAACTATACCCAAAGATGGCAAAGCATCCGTTGCCAAGATGAATGATGAAAAGATTATGCTCCTAGACATTTATACTGGGGAAATATTAAAAGAAATAAAATACTAAATTATATAAAAGAAGTCTACGATTAAATTACGCAGACTTCTTTTTCTTTATTAAAAATTTTAGAAAAAGCATTAAATTAATTACTATTAAAGCAATTATTGATATTTGCTTAAGTAAATCTATGCCTATATCTATATGCATCACTTCCCTTAGCTCATAGATAGCTCTCATGAATTTGCCAAGTAAAAGTATTCCTGCTATGGATATAAGCTCAATAATTAAAAATGTTTTTTCATTTACTTTGCCTAATAATGAAGCTACGATAGCAATCGCAAGGCACACGTAGTATATATACCTCGAGTGCACTCTCATGTCAAGCCAAAGGTTTAAACTAACTAGGCTCGAGATAAAAGCCGCAGCTAAGATAGCTCCAGCTATGGCTAAAAGTAAATTAAAGACTCTTTTCAATTATTTTACTGTGTATGTTATTGCTACTGGAGTTCCATCTTCAGGTGCTTTGTCAGCATCTACAGAAAAAGAAACTTCTTTTGTTTCTTCAATAGCACCTAATGGGTATTCGCCGTTACTAGTGATACCAACGAAGCAAGAGTCAAGGCATGAAATACATCCAGTGTTGTATTCTTTTGATGGATCAATGTTTCCTGAGAATCTCATGTCAATAGCTTTTCCGTTAGAATCTTTAACTACATCGTCAATACCTACTGATCCTTCTTGACCTGCCCAAGCAAGAGTAAGTTCAAGCTTAGATCCTTCAGACTTAGTTGTAGCAGCGTTATCAGCGTTCATGTTATTACCAGCTTCAGCTCCTACTTCTTCTAAAGCCTTGTAGAAGTCTTCTGGAGATACATAAGATGAGAAGATTGACATATCGCTTAGCTTACCATCTTTGTAGATTGCCAAGTGTCTTGTTGCTTCTGTTTCGAATTTTCCGTTGTACTTAGTATAGATAGTTACGCTCTTAGCGTCCTTGTCTATCTTGATAGGATTTTCTTCTGAAACGCCAGCTATAGTGCCTTCTGCATCTGCTGTTTCAGTATTTTCATCATCAGTTTTTTCTTCTGTATCAGTTGTTTCAGTTGATTCAGCTGTCTTTGTGTCTTCTGTCTTATCTGTTGTAGTGTCTGTTTTTGGTCCACAAGCTACTAATAATAATGAAACCATCAATAGCATTGCTAAAAATTTAATTTTTTTCATTTGCTTTTTTTCTCTCCTTTTATATTGCTTTTCTAAAATTAACACATTTACTATTATAACACTTATTTTCATAATTTGTCATTGAAATATTTTATACTTTATTATTCTTTTATATATAATTTTCAATATTAAATTAGTTCTTGCTAATATTTTGCACATGAAAAAAGGACCCTTATGAGTCCTTTTTATAAATATATTAGCTTCTTTTAAATATGTCCACTACTTTGGATATAATATTTTCAGCTACACTTTTAGATTTCATCTTTTTATCATAGATGGAATCTTTTACATTGCCTATAATGCCATTGACAGCTGAGTAGGCGTTGTTAGCTGTGCTTGAAACTTGTGATGTGATTTTGTTGACAGTGTTTACCGCACTATTAGTAATACCCATAGCTGTATTAGTTAGTTTAGAAACATCTGATGTAACACCGTTTATGTTGCTCATGATGCCTGATATATTAGGTCTTAATTCTGTAACTAAAGTGCTTACATCATCTGTAACGCTCTTGATATTTGGACCAAGGTCTCTAACTAAACCTTTGGCTTCGACTGTCATCTCTTTGATATCTGGTCTAATGTCATCAACTAGTCCGTTTACATTGTTTGTAATACCATTGACATTGTTCATCACTTCAGGTAATTTAGCTACTGTTTGGCCGATGTTAAGTCTGTTTTCTTCCACCATGCTCTTCATAGTGCTAATAGTTGAAGCGATCTTAATGAATAGATAAGCTAAAGAACCTAGTGCTGCGATACCAAATAATATAAGCACACATTGTAAAATATATTTTGCGTCCATTAAATCACCTATTTTCCGATATTCTTAACTGCGTTTTCTACGTCCTCTTTAATTTCATTAGCCTTTTTAACTGCTTCGTCTTTTGTCTTTTCAGCAGCATCTTTAGCTTCGTCAATCTTTTTGTTTGCTTCGTCTTTTAGTTCGTCAGCCTTTTTAGCTGCTTCGTTTTTTAATTCTTCAGCTTTTTTAGCTGCTTCGTCTTTAATTTTATCAAAATCTATGCCCATCTTATCACCTATTTCTTAGCCTTTTCTACTTCTTTTTCTACATCCTTTTTAACGTCATTAGCTTTCTTTTCTACTTCTTTTTTAGCATCGATAGCTTTATCTTCAGCCTTGTCTTTTAGTTCTTTTGCTTTGTCCTCTGCTTCTTCTTTAAGTTCTTCAGCTCTTTGTGCTGCTTCATCCTTAAATTCTTTAGCCTTTTCCATAGCACTTTGTCCTAATTCTTTAGCTCTTTGAGTTGCAGTTGCTATTCCGTCTTTCATGTCGTTATAAGTTTCTTTGCTCTTCTTAGCTATCATTTCTCTAGTTTCTTCACCGCTTCTTGGTGCGAATAGATAGCTTGCTGCAGCACCTGCTGCTAATCCTAATAAAGTACCCATGGCAATGTTGCCAGCGTTCTTCATTCTTTCTTTTCTTTCTTCTTCTCTAGCTTTTGCTGATATGAAATCAAATAATCCCATAATATCACTCCTTTTTTTATTTTGCTATTAATTATATACCCACTAAGTGAAGTAATAAAACATAAATATAAAAAAAGAAAAACTAATCGCAATAAATTAGTTTTTCTTCTATATATATCCTTATATATTATTTGTCATATTGTAGTTTATATAAGTCGTAGTAAAGACCTTTCTTATCAAGAAGCTCTTGATGTGTACCCTCTTCTCTGATTGTACCGTTCTTAATAACTAGTATCTTATCAACGTGTTGTATAGTTGATAGCCTATGCGCTATGGCGATGGACGTTCTTCCCTTGATAAGTTTCTTCACTGCGTCTTGAATCAATAGCTCCGTCTCTGTATCGATGTTTGCTGTTGCCTCATCAAGTACAAGTATCTTCGGTTCATAAACAAGTGTTCTCGCAAAACTTAATAGCTGCCTTTGGCCTGATGATAGCGTCGATGCCCTCTCCATAACGGGTTCATCGTATTTGCCTGGTAGTTTTTGTATAAATGAATCAGCGTTTACATACTTCGATATTTTAATTATTTCTTCGTCAGATATATCTTTATTCAGCTTGATATTGTCTCTTATAGTTCCCGAGAATAAAAATACGTCTTGAAGAACGACTCCTATATTCTTCCTTAGATCTTCTTTTCTAACGTCGTTTATGTTTATGCCGTCGATTAATATCTCACCTTCATCTATCTCATAGAACCTTGTTAATAGTGATATGATAGACGTCTTACCTGAACCAGTTGGTCCAACAAGAGCAACCGATTCACCTTTCTTAATCTTAAATGAGATGTTTTTAAGAACTGGCTCGCCTTCAATATAGCTGAAGCTAACGTTTCTAAACTCGATTTCACCTTGAATGTCATCAAATGGCACTGGATTTTCAGGATTTTTAATTTCACTATCATCATCAAGTATCGCAAAGACCCTCTCAGCTGAAACCATAGCCGATTGAGTTATGTTATACTTTTCTGTAAGGTCCATAATTGGCATAAAGAATTTTTTTAAGTAATCAATGAAAAGGTATAGCATACCAAAATACATGGTCTCATTCAAAACTTCTTTCGCACCAAAGTAGATTAGGCTCGCGATGGCTACGTTTCTAATGATGTCTATCGATGGTCTATATATTGAGAATATCTTTACCCTTCTAAGCATAGTGTTTCTGTAGTCAGCATTTGCTTCATCAAACTCTCTATTAATTTTATTTTCTTTACCAAAGATATGGATTAGCCTCATACCTGAGATGTTTTCGCTTAGTTTTGAGTTTATTAGCGATAATTTCTTTCTTGATAGTGCAAGCATCTTTCTGATCTTGCCTCTAAAGAATATTGAAATTGCAAATATGAATGGCAGCGTTATAAAGCTTAGTAAGCTTAGCTTTAAGTCCATAGAAAGCATGAAAATCATGATGCCCGCCAGCATGAAGATGTCTTTAAACAGTGTTATCATAACGTCTGAATACATTTCGCTGATTGCTTCTATATCATTAGTTAGCCTTGTGGTTAGTCTGCCTATTGCATTTCTATCGAAAAAGCTTAGGGACCTTGATATGATATGGTCATAAACTTCAGTTCTCATGCTGTAAATCATCTTTTGCGATGCTATAGTGATGGACATCGTTTGTAAATAGTCAAGAACAAAAGTTAATATTATTGTTAGTAAAAAGTATAAGCTTAATTTGTTTATGGCTTTAAAGTCTTTGTCTCTATATGCCTTATACTCAGCCATTGGCACTTCATAGACAGGGCTCTTTGTCTCGTCACCTGATTTATAAAGGTAAGCTCTGCCATCTTCTTCTTTTAGGTGATAGGCTCCTTTGTCTTCGTATTGAGCTTTTTCTTCCTTACTAAGATCAGTTTCTCTAATGAAGTAGTCTATGCCATCTTCCACATTATCCTTAGTATATTTGATACTCAAAGTGTGTTCATTGGCAGCTGGGTACTCATACATCTTGATGTTTTCGACTTGTATGTGCTCATCTATTGCAACCTTGATTAGATAAGGGCTTACAAGCGCTAAGCCTGTTAACACGACTATCATGAGGAAGGTTAATATAAGCTGGAATGTATATGGCCTTGCATATGAGAGCATCCTTCTAAAGGTGTTTTTAGAGTTTTTGCCTTGATAATTAATATCGTCTATGTTTCTTTCCATTACTCATCACCTCTATTTATCTTTTGCTCTAGTAATTGATCTTCGTATAATTTATTGTATCTGCCGCCAATTGAAACAAGCTCATCGTGTGTACCTCTCTCAACTATAGCTCCATCCTCAATAAATAGTATCTCATCAGCATCTTTTATAGTCGAAACTCTATGTGAAATAATGATTTTTGAAACGTCCGCCTCGTCTGTGTTAAGATTTTTTAGTATCTCTTCTTCAGTTTGTGTGTCAACAGCAGATAGAGAGTCGTCCATGATTAGAACGTTCTTTTCCTTTGCCAAAGCTCTCGCAATCGATACTCTTTGCTTTTGTCCGCCAGATAGTGTTACGCCTCTTTCGCCTAAGATAGTGTCGAAACCATCTTTAAACTCGATAATGTCGTCATATACGCCAGCTATCTTCGCGTACTTTTCTATCGTCTCGTCATCAAGCTCGTGCTCGTAGTGAAACTCAATATTTTCTTTAACAGTTTTTGAGAATAAAAAGTCATCTTGCGGCACATAAGAGATATTTTCTCTTAAGGAATTAAGTGTTACGTCCTTAACTTCATGACCATCAACAAGTATCTCGCCCTCATTTATATCATAGAGTCTAAGAAGCACGTTAACTATACTTGACTTGCCGCTACCAGTTCTGCCTAGTATGGCAAGTGTCTTACCTGACTCTATCTTAAAGCTTATGTCTTTAAGTGCATATGGCAGCTCAGGTGCATATTTGAATGAAACGTTTTTAAATTCAATATTGCCTTTTATTTCGTCTAACTCGATAGCGCCTTCTCTGTCGACAATTTCAGGCTCTGTCTTGAATATATTTGTCAGCCTATCCATGGACGCGGCGCCTCTTTGCATAAAGACTATAACCATGCCAAGCGCTCTTGCTGGCCACATCATAAGTCCTAAGTAAGCATTGAATGCAATAAAGTCACCTAGAAGCATAGTACCCGCCATAACTTCTTTTGCCCCGAAGAATAAAAGTAGCATATAACTAATATTGCTTAGTACATGAATGAATGGATTGAAAAAGCTTTGTAATTTTGCTAATTCAATATTTTTATTATAATAATTTTGATTTTCTTCTCTGAATAATTTTGCGTTCTCTTCCTCTTGTCCAAAGGCTTTTATGATTCTAATCCCTGAGAAGTTTTCTTGAGCTCTATCAGTAATTGTACCATATTGCGCTTGAACAGCTTTGAAACGCGAATGAATAACACCACCAAACCTCATTACTATGAGTATAATTAGTGGTATAGTGAATAAAACTTTTGATGCAAACAAAACATTTGTTGTTTTTATCATCATAACAAGGTTTAGTATAAGTAAGAATGTTGAGTCAATAAACATGATTATACCTTGACCAAGAGTCATCCTAACAGCGTTGATGTCGTTAGTTGCAAGACTCATTAAGTCACCTGTTTTGTGCGTATTAAAAAAATTTTGAGAAAGACTTGTGAGTTTCCAAAAGAAATCTTTTCTCAAATCATAATCAACTCTCATCGAGTTACCAATAATAAAATTTCTCCAAAAATATCTCGCAACAGCAACCATCAGTCCAGTTACTATGGTTAGTATAGCATACTTAGTCGCCGAAGCCATAGTTAGAACTCCCCTTTGATAGTCGTTTGCGAAGTACTTAAGTATTTGTGGTATATATAGCTGAACAACGTCTATGAACAGCAGGAAGAATATACCTAAGATATACTGCACTTTGTACTTTCTGAAATATTTTAAAAGAGGTTTTAAAGATTTAAACATAGTGCCCCCTCCTTTGTAAATCTTTCGTGTTCCTAAATATTGTATCACTCCTTGACAAAATAATCAAGGAGTGATTAAATGTTTTTTATTAATTATTACAAATGTATTGGATATGGCCTTCTCTTCTTATATATATACAAGTACTTAAAGCCTTTTTCCTTAAGATACTTTTCAGCGTTCTTTATACCATAAGCAAGGTCTTCAGCGTAGTGAGCGTCTGAACCAACTGTAATTAGCTCGCCTCCTAAGGACTTATACATATCAAGTATCTCATCTTGCGGATGAAAGCTCTTCATATCATAGCGAAGTGCAGCTGTATTTATCTCAAGTGCCTTACCCTTATCTACTAGGACTTTTAGTATCTCATAAACAAGCTCCTTAGCCGCATCAGAAAATTCATAGTCGATGTCTTTGAATTTGTAATACCTGTCGATAAAGTCTATGTGTGCGAGCGAGTCGAAGCTGTCAAAGCGTTTCACTACTTCTAATAGCTCTGTATAGTAGCGCACTTGACCTCTTTCGTAATCACTTTCAAAGCTCTTCTCTCTAGAGAATATCCTTTCGCCATCGATGCTGTGAATTGAGCATAATATGAAATCAAAAGGGTTTTTGCTTAGCTCATCATATTCATCTATTAAACCAAGTTGAAGACCAAACTCAGCTCCTTTTAAGACTTCTATCTCATTAATATATGTGTATTTTAATTTGTTTATCTCTTTTATATAGTCCTCAATATTAAAAAGGACGTTTTTACTTTTGTCTTGGTCAAGTGAAAGGTCTATGTGATCAGTAAAGCATATAGCTTTCAAACCCATCTTTATAGCCTCTTTGACCATGTCCTCCGGCGGGACCTTGCAGTCAACTGAAAAATTTGAATGCAAATGAAAATCGTACATCTATGCCTCCTATAAAAATTTATCTTTTAGATTGTTCCAGTAAATATTCTTTGAAAATACTATCCTATATATCTTCTTGTAGCTTAGGTTTATCTCTACGCTAGTGACGTTTCTGAAGATACGTTCTTCACCATCGTTAAGAAGTATAATCTCTCCTTCATATCTCTTCTTTGGCTCGAATCTTATAATAAAGTTTGGTGGAACGATGATTGAGTTTTGTAAAGACCTAAAAGCTTTTGAGTTAATGGGTGCGAGCGGAGTCATTTGTATGCACTCAAGCTTTGGATGCACTACGCTGCCTCTAACTGAGTAGTTATATGCAGTGCTGCCAGCTGGTGTTGAGACTATAAGTCCGTCGCCAAAAAATCTTTCCAAGTAATCAGAATTGATAAATACATCGAGTTCAACGGCCTTTGATTTGTTTGCTTTAACAACCATCTCATTAACTGAATATAGTTTTGACTCGCCGCCTTCGTAATGAACACTTGTCTCGATTAAGTGTAGTGACTCTTGTTTAAACTCACTCCCTATATAATTTTCGACAAATTTATCAACGTCATCAATAGAAAGCTCTTGAAAAAAACCTAAGTGGCCTGTATTGAAGCCAACAAAAGGCACTTCGGGAAAATCATTTTCGTGAACACTTCTTAAGAAGGATCCGTCTCCACCTATAACGATGGAAAGTTCAGCCTCATTACTAAAGTCTCTCGTAGTAAGAAAGCCGCGTGCATCAAGCTTTTCTTCAAGCTCAAGCAAGATCTTTTTGCTAAGCTCATCATCCTTTGCGAGTATATTTATAATTCTCTCACTCATTTCTTCACCTCTTATAATTATTAATTATACAACAAATAGAGTAATTTTTCAATGACTTAAGCCATCTACTTGTAAAAGCTAGAAAAATATATTATAATTTATTTAGGTGATAAAGTGATTAACGATGAATACAATGTAAGCTTTGTCGCTAAGAGGTCTTATAATAAGATGAGTGAAATGATAGATGAGCTTAAAATATCAAAAAGACTTTTTAGACGAAGCTACTTAAATAAAGACATATATGTAAATGAAGAGTTTAGGCGCAAGGACCTGCCAATCATTAAGGGCGAGGTCTTAAAGATACACATGCCCGAAGAAGAGACTACCCCTGATGACTTTAGCTGTGATATAGATATCGTTGACGAGACTATTGACTACATGGTCATCAACAAAGAGAAAAACATCCTTGTTCATGAGACGAAGAACAATCAAGGCAATACGCTTTACAATGCACTGATCAATTTATTTCAGTCGCGTGGTCTTAAGAGGCGCGTCCGCCTTGTTAATAGGCTTGACATGAACACGACGGGGCTGATGGTGGTCGCTAAAAATCCATTTGCCCATTACAGTCTAATGCAGCAGATGGAAGATGGCAGCTTCAGAAAGAAGTATCACGCGGTAGTTGATGGATCTTTTCCTTATGATGAGATAGCGGTTGAGAAAAATATCAAGACCGATGAGAATGATCACATTAAGAAGATGATCTGTGACGATGGCGATGGTGATTTCGCGAAAACCATATTCAAGAAAGTTATAAGTGGCGAAAAATATTCAATAGTCGAAGCAGAGCTCATTACTGGTAGGACGCATCAGATAAGGCTCCACCTTGCTTACCTAGGCTTTCCCATAGTAGGCGACACGCTATACAACGAGAAGACTTATGAGGGAGTCGATAGGCAGCTCCTTCACTCATTTGAAATAAGTTTTAAGGACCCGAGGACTAATGAGGAGAGGCACTATGAAGTGAGTGACCACGCTGATATAATAAATTTTTCTAAAAAATTTATCTAATTCCCTTGAAATTTAATTAAATTTGCTATATAATATAGTTAAGATATCCTGTAGTGACCGCTTTTCATATTAATTTAACCGACAATAATAATATGGGACTGTGACGTTTTACAATTGATAATATGCCTTAAGTGGACATTAGATATTGTAAACAACGGACCCACCTCGTATATGCGGGGATAAATTACTTATGAAAAACGGCACATAATGGGATTACATATCAAAAGAGTCAAGCGATATTGCTTGACTCTTTCTTTATATAGAGGCTCTCTCGTCTTAAATCAAATACAAAAGGCTCTCACATTGGAGAGCCCTTCTTTATACTAAAGCATTTCTAGGAACGCTTCGATTCTTGTGTTTAATTGGCCCAAGTCTGATTTTGAATAATCAGTTTCTACTTGGATATAAGGAGTTTTCTTTTCTTTTGTGACAAAGTCTCTTATGGCTTTTGTTTCTACTTGGAATGGCGTACACGCTTGAAGCTGCATATCCACTACACCATCTACTTTGTAGTCCTCTATCATTCTTGATAGAAGATTTAATCTTGGTGTGTTAGGACTAATGCATGCGCAGCCTATATTTAGATACTTCTTAGCAAGTGCATCATATATGTCTGGGTTCTCTAGGTCAACGTTTTCATCTATCGCCTTAGCTCCCCCACAATTTTCATAAGCAACTACAATTCCACCGTTATTTTCAACAGCTTCGATAACTTTTTCAGTCGCTCCACCTATTGGGCAGCCTGTTATAAGTATCCTCTTTTTGCCAGTGATGCGCTTGTTCTCACTTAGGACTTTTTCCTTAAGCTTTTTTAGTTCATCAGGCACTGCCTTCTTGTCGAATTCAAATTGCACTCCATTTAAGACGTGCCACAAGTCTAAACCCATGATAGGAAGTTCATCGGCTTTCATTATGCCATAAAAGTCTTTAACAGCACTTCTCTCAGCATTTTTGATTACAGTTGCTTCTCTAAGTTTTTCTTCTGTTATCTCTACACCAAACTCTTTTGATACGTAGTCAGCAAGTTTTTTTATTTCAGCCGTCCACAACTTAAGGCTCTCTTCGGATCTCTTTTGTGGTAGCTCCATTACATAAACGTTTTTAAACTCGCCTAAGTACTCATACATCTTCTTCTTGCCATCGCAAGTCGTTTCTCCAACTATAAGGTCTGAGAAATAGAAGAAGGGACACTTATCTGTAATAGCAAAGCCATAGCTTGCCTTGATAAGTGGGCAAAGGTTTGTCGGTAGATCTTTTTCAGCATCTTTGATAGTTTCATCAGATGTCGAACAAAGTGATACAGATGTCGCACCTGCTGCAAGAGCAATCTCTTGCGGGAAAAATGTGCAGAATATGCCTATGACTGGTATGTTTTTATCCTTAATCTCTTTAACTTTTAAAAATGATTCTCTTCTCTTATCTTTAAATTCATCAAAAATTTCAGGTAATTCTTTTCTAATGTTTATCACGATATTCTTCCTCTCTTTAGGTTATTATGTCTATATTTTACTTTGCTTCTTCTGGTTTGTCAAGTTCAAAATTCCATCCAGTCTTAAGGTCAGCGTATCTAACAAAGATTGAAAGTACTGCGAATACTAATAGTATCATTGGGTACCAGACGTATGGAACTAACTCAACTGGTGATACTGCTCCTTCAGTAAAGCCTGAAGCGATAAGTATTTGTGCGCCATAAGGGATAAGACCTTGAGTTATACAACTGAACATATCAAGAAGTGATGCTGATCTTCTAGGGTCAACTTTGAATTTATTAGAAATTCTCTTAGCGATAGGACCGCATATGATGATCGATACAGTGTTATTAGCAAGAGCAGCGTTTGAGATCATTGTTAATAATGCAGTAGATAGTTCTGCTGAGTTTTTACCCTTAGCCATTCTAGATATTCTAAGTACTAGCCATTCGATACCGCCGTTTGCTCTAACCATAGCGGCAAGACCACCAGTTAACATTGAAAGTAAGAAAATTTCAAATTGTCCAGAGAAACCGGCAAAAATGTTTTGGCAAAGTTCAAGTCCATTGTATGAACCAGTTGCAATACCTATACCACCTGCAAAAACGATACCTAGTGTTAATACAACGAATACGTTAACGCCACATAGAGCAGCTATTAAAACGAATAGATAAGGTAAGATTAGTACAAAATTGTAGCTTAAGTCATCAAAATGAACTGGTCCACTTGTTTTACCAACTATTAATAAAATAATAATTGTAACGATTGCAGCTGGTAATGCTACTTTGAAGTTTGCTCTAAACTTATCTTTCATGTTAACGTTTTGTGTTCTAGTTGCGGCGATAGTTGTATCAGAAATAATAGATAAGTTATCACCAAACATAGATCCACCTACTAGTGCACCTAAAACTAAAGCTACTGGTAGGCCTGCTTTTTGAGCGATACCTACAGCGATAGGACCAACTGTAACTATAGTTCCAACTGAAGTACCTGTTGCAATTGCTAAGAAGCAAGCGATTATGAATAAACCTGCTGTTATGAATTGAACTGGTATTATGCTTAGACCTAAGTTTACAACTGAGTCAACAGCGCCAGATGCTTTAGATAGTGTTGCGAATGCACCAGCTAAGATGTAGATTAAGCACATGATGATGATGTTGTCATCGCCACAGCCCTTAACGAATACATCAAATTTTGAGTCTATCGAACCCTTAAACATTATAAAGGCAACGATAGTACCAATAAGTACGGCGATAGGTGATGGTATTTGATAGAATGCCATTTCTACACCCATCTTGTCTAAAATGATTCCTGATAATAAGAAAAAACCTATAAATACTATGAATGGTATCAGTGCCCATCCATTAGGTTTGATTGATGATTGTTCGTCCATCAAAAATTCCTCCTACTTTTTAATTTATATTTAATAACTCCTTAGCAGCTTTAACGGCTTCGATAGCGTCTATAGTGTATTTGTCGGCGCCAATCTTGTCCGCAAACGATTGTGAGATAGGTCCCCCACCTATCATGACTTTATACTTGTCTCTTAGGCCCTTTTCTTCAAGTATCTCAACAACCCTTCTCATATTTCTCATAGTTGTCGTCATAAGTGTTGACATACAGATGATTTCTGCGCCATGTTCTTCGGCTGCGTCAACAAATTTATTAACTTCAACGTCTCTACCTAAGTCTATAACTTCAAAACCTTGTGTTTGGAACATTGTTTTAACTAAGTTCTTGCCAATGTCGTGTGTATCCCCTTCAACAACACCTATGACTATAGTGTGATTGTGTTCTAGCTCGTTCCTTTCAAGGTGTGGTCTTAATACATCAAGTGCATTGTTCATCGCATCAGAACAAAGTAATAGGTCTGTTACGAAATATTCCTCTTCTTGAAAAGCGTCCCCCGCCCTTTTCATTCCGGGAACTAAACCATTGACAATAGCATCAAGTGCATCATAACCTTCATCAAGGTAATCTTGAGCGACCTTTGCAATTTTTTCATCTTCATACTCGTAGACATAATCGTCTAGAATTTTGTAATACTCTTCTCTTGTCATATTTGCCTCCTATTTAAAATATGAGCAGTCGATAAAGACTTTTTGGTAGTTTTCATCGTAGCTTAGCTCCAAAAACTTTATCTTCTTGCTTAAACTTAAAAGATTTTCCCTCTTCTTCTTTGATAATACTACGCTGATCGCGCCATCAAGCGATGTATTTTTAAGATAAGAAATCTTTTCTTCCGCTATATTTGGTATAAAATACGTATCTACTAACATGTCCTTTGATAAGTGATAGCCAAATTGGCCCGCGATGAATAAGTCATCCACTTCCTCGGCCGTCATGCCAAGCTTGTTAAATAGTAAAACTATCCCTGACATAATCGCGCTCTTCGATAGCTGAATGTTTCTTATATCCTTTTTAGTTATATATACTTCGCCTAAATCGATAACGGACTTGCCATCAATATCCTTTAAGAATGGCCTTCGCTTGTCATCTTCAGCAAGGTCCTCTAGCTTTACTAGTCTTCCTCTATAGTCGATGAGACCTATCTTTAAGGCTTCACGAATGACAGCCAAAACGCCCGAGCCGCAAATGGATTTTGCCTTTTCTTTACCAATTACTACGATGTTTTTAGTCCCACTATCAAGATCAAAGAAAACATTTTCAATCGCACCAAGCTCAGCTCTCGAGCCAAACTCTATGTTCATGCCTTCAAGCGCTGGTCCAGCGGCGCAGCTACTAGCGTAGTACTTATCTTTATACTTAAGCACTAGCTCTGTGTTTGTGCCTATGTCTATAAACATGATGTTTTTATCAATCTTCTCTATATCGATATGATTAACGCCGCTAAGTATGTCAGCGCCTACATATGACGAGATCGATGGTATAGTAAAGGCTTTAGTGTATTTACCAAGCTTCATACCTATCTCTTTTGCATCTATCTCAAAATTAAAGTAGCTGACTATCTTGTATGGTGCTATGCCAAGGCTGGTCGGGTCGACGCCCATAAGTATATGCATCATAACTGAATTAGCTGAGAAGATGATTTCATATAAGCTGTCTATATCAAGCTTGTACTTTTTAAATATTTTTAATATGTTTTCTTCTATGGCCTTTGTGATTTGCTCTTGCATCTTATAAAGGTTTTCCTTTAGGTCGATGGCGGCACTCATCCTTGATAAAACGTCAAGGCCGAAGCTTATTTGCGGATTGACAAAGGATGCTCTTTCAATGACTTTGCCATGAGTGATATCAAGAACTGATATGGCAACACTTGTAGTGCCTATATCAACAGCTGCGGCATATATCTTGTCATCATCTTTGTCGCGTATAGCAATCACTTCATCGTTTAAGTATATCGCGTGCTTCTCGCCCTTTGAAAAATTTGTATTTTTCAAGACATTGAAGGAAATCTGTCCAAAAACTTTCTCGTACTCGTCTTCCCAAGACGTATCCGTGTCTCTACTATCTTCAAAGACATGAGTCTTCATAGTAAGGACTGAATCACTCGCATCAAAAGTATCTATATCTGATGTAAGAAGGTTTTCTGCCTTGCCCTCGTCGAAGAATTCAACGCTTATATCAGAAATAATCTTATACTCACACGAAAGAACTGTCTCTTCACTTGCTCCGTCCATGATTTTGACTTTACACTTTTTACAAGTGCCCATGCCATTGCACGGCGCTTCAATAAAGTAGCCGTTCTCCCTTAATACATCTAAAAGGATTTTCCCCTCATTCGCTGTAATTATATTGTCATCACTTAATATGTGAATCTTAGGCATCTTCTACTCCCTTTAGTATTGCTTTTACATTGTCAAGTGGTGAGCCCATGCCTAGCCCACAAGCTGGAGCTATGATGTCTACGCCGTCTTTGACTCTATTTTTAGCGACCTTTGAAATTTGTTCTGGTCTTTGATTTTCTATTAGATAAGTTGACACATTGCCCATGACAGGTTTGTGTATGTGTTTTTTAGCGTTCTTCAAGTTAACTATCGCATCAAATGAATAAGCATCAGCATGAATTTTTTCAACTATGTCGATAACGCTCTTCATATCACCGCAGATGTGTATGATGATAGGCACGTCTTTATGTGCTTTAATCTTGTCAATGATGTAGTTAACGTAATGAATTAAGTACTCTTCAAAGTACTTTGGTCCAAGTATCTCAGCCGTACCGCTTGGATCAGCGATCGCGATAAGGTCAGCACCTGCATCTACTTCTTTTATCGCAAGCTCAGCTATCAGATCAGAAATATAATCCATAAAGGCTTCGAAAGCTTCTTTGTTCTTCTTAAGACCAACGTATACTTCCTTTGCATCGACAACGCTTGTCGCAACTGAGAATGGTCCTGTGATATTACCAATAACAGGTATTTCATCGTTCTTAAGTAATTTAATCGCGCCAATTAAAGCCTCTTCCCTATCAAACTTAACTTTAACGCTTTTTAATTTATCTATATCAATCTTATCCATGGCGTACTCAACGATGTGTGCTTCCTCTTCATTAGTGCCGTAGACGCATTTAGCGCCAAGCATTTCTGATTCAACACTCATGCAGAATGGCACAGCATAGTTCTCAAAGAGGTTCTCTTCAACAACAAGTTTTGATAGCTTTGCCATCTCTTCTGCTTCTGAATTTGCTTTTGCAAAATCAATTCCATGCTTCTCTATAAGCTCTGTTACACATGGATTCATCATACCGCCTGGGCAAATAACAGCTGGTCTGTCAGCCTTTTCTCCATTAAGTATCTTTAAAAGTCTTTCTTTTTTATTCATAGTTCCCCCCTAATGCTGTGATAAATTTCACATTGCCTTGAATCTTAAAACATCTATTCGTAAAGAGTCTGTAAGATGAATTTATCAGCGCTTCTTGATAGCTCATCTCTTCTGTCTCTACTTTGATTTCATTAAATAGTCCTAGGTCCGACAAGGCAAAGCCTAATTTCGGACATACATGTATCTTAAAATTTGTAAACTGTAAAATATCATTGATAAGTGGGAAGTAAATGTCATTAACTACTTCTCTAACAAGCTTCGGCCCAACTGTCTCAACGCTTAAAATGGGATCGGCTAGACTAATGAGCTTGACCTTATCTTCATCAAGCTTTAGTAATAGATCTAAAACGTTTCTTCTGTAGTAAGCATATATCTCTTCTTTATTAAGCTTCTTTCTAAAGGCTAATAAAAACTTTGATATGTCAATAACTTGTGAAACAAATGACAAAAGACCGTTTAATTTAAAACAAATAGGAGCCTCCTCACCTGCCATAGCTTTTTCAAGACAAATAAAGTGCTCCAAATTAAAATCAAAATCCTTTAAATTGTATAGTTCATCGATTTCATCAAGCTCGATGAATCTTCTAAGATTAGCGTTTTTGTCAAGCATCATGCCAGCTAATTCGCCTTCCATAGTGCCTACGATTGGATAAAAAACTGTATAAAAACCAAGGCTCATTCTTTGAGCCACTTCTCTATATAGATCAGCGTCAGTGAATAAGTCTTCTTCATTAATATTCAAATTTAAATCTGTATACTCTTTTTCATTACTCGCAGTGCATGAGTATACTCTTAAGTCTCCTATCTTTTTCACGCTCTCACCATCATTCATTATATAATACTTGTGAGACTTAAGCAAACAGCCATGGCTATGGGGTATTCATAGAATTTATAAATAAAAAATGTGCATATAGCTTAGCTACACGCACATTAATTTAAAAATTTATTACTATTTCCGTAAGTCTATAAAAAAATATTATACTAATTGAACTTCGATGTATCTATAGGCATCTTACCATAGTATCTGCCCCACTTCATAAATGAATCGATGTTTTCGATTGGGCTGTTCTTTGGAATTTGGCAGCCAGTACATAGAATGAAGCCATTTGGTGAGTCCCACGCCTTAGCAACGCATTTTTTTACTTCTTCTTTAATTATATCGTCGTTACCTAAGTAGATTGCATCTACTGGTGGCACGTTACCTGTGATAACTACCTTGTCGCCCATGATTTCTTTTGCTTCAGCAAGGTCTTCGCAGTTATCTATAGAGAAGTTGCCTACGCCTGCGCTAACAACATCTTCCCAAATGTCTCTTGACTTGCCGCAGATGTGTATAGTCGGAGCGCCACCGCAGTATTTTTTAACGTCTTCAACGTTTCTCTTGAAGTATGGAAGAGAAAATTCTCTGTATTGAGCAGGCCTAATCATGGATGTCGATGATACTGGGTCGCAGAAACCAGTTCCAAAACCAATCTTGCCAAGCGCTTTGATGTACTCAGTATTATTTCTTGTGATTATATCCATAAGTCTATGGAAAGCATCTTTCTTCTTAACAATCCATCTAAGCATATTCTCAGTGCCTAGTACCGATGCAGCTACTGTGAATGGCGCAGTCATTGATGCACCTATGTCTGCTACATCGCCTAGTTCATCTCTAATCTTTTCAAGCGCTTCTAGAAGTACGTGTAGATGACCATCCTTCCATGGGTCAACAAGCTCAAGCTTATCGATATCTTCTTCTGTCTTAACAACTGGCTCTCTTAAGTTAGAGATATTGTCATCAGGATAGTTCATTACTGAGCCCATGGCTTCAGCCATACCTCTTAATGTTGTTGACACACAGATATTGTCATGGTGAAAGCGATTGAATAGAGCGATTTCAGTCTCTGTAATTACATCAGATGATGTGTAATAATCGTTTGTCTTTTTACCTATATACCATGCCATAGTTACCCCCATATCTGGCACTACAGGTAATCTGTCAATAGGCTCGCCCTTTGAAAAGGCAGTCATCCTTTCTTTTGGTGTCATTTCGTCTTCAAAATACATTTAACCATCTCCTATTTGTATATATTGTTAAAATCTTCTAAGCTTTGTAATAATTTATTTTTAATCTGATTGATTCTTTCAACTTTTACGCTTCCGTCAAGAGCTTCTCTTACAGGAATTACATTGTAGTGGTCCCTGCCGTTAGTCCTGTATTTGTCAACCCAAAGTGGATGCGCTTCGAACTTCTCTACAACTACGCCATTTGGCGTCTTTTGTAAGATGACTTCCATCATTAATTCGTTCTCGCTATAGCGATTTGGCATAAATTCACGTCTTTGATTTGAGACAAAATTGCCCATGGAATAGCAGACATAAGTCTTCTTACCGTCCGACTCAATCACATCGCACTTTTGTATAACGTGTGGATGCGAGCCTAAAATGATGTCTACGCCTAGCTCATTAAGCTTCTTCGCAGTATTTTCTTGCGCCTTGTTTGGCTTTAGCTGATACTCAACGCCCCAGTGCATGTAAACAAGCTTCACATCAACATCATTTGCATCCATATATTCGACATCTTTTTTAATCTTGTCCATATCGATGAAGTTTACCGCATAAGCCTTGTCAGTCCCCTTGACCCTACTATCAAAACCGTTAATGGAGTAAGTGTAGGCCGATATGCCAAACTTAATACCATTTACTTCCTTAATAAGCGGCATGTTATTTGCGTCTTTATATGTGCCGACATTCTCCATGCCATAGCTCTTGATTGTGTCTATGGTCTTGTCTATGCCCTTAAAGCCCTTATCAAAGGCGTGGTTATTCGCAGTCGCAATCACGTCGAAGCCGCTGTTTTTAATTGCTTCAACAGACGATTCGGGCGAAGAAAACGTTGGATATCCAGTGTATTGACCGTTGTAGGAAACAGTTGTCTCGTAATTAATCATAGCAAGATCTGCTTCTTTAAAGAATGGCAAATATTTAAAATATTCGTCAAATTTGTATCCGTCGTTGTACTTTGCTCCTTTTAATTGCGGTCCATGCGTCATAAAGTCGCCAGCAGCGAATATCCTTACTCTGCTTTTTCTAAGCTTTTCAAGCTCGGCTCTATACTTTTCGAGCGCGTCCTCTCTTGCTTCTAGCTCTATTTTATAAGTAAAAGTATTGATACTTTCCTTTAATATATTATTTACATCTATGTCCTTTGTTGGACCGAATAATAAATTTGCAATACAAAGAAGACCTAGTACTATATTTTTAAATATCATATCATGACCTCCTCTTCATTACGTCTTCCACAAGCATGAACAGACCAAGCGATAAAAATATATCACCTATGCTAATAACAGTTCTAAAACTAGTGAACTTGCCTATAGGGATAGTGTCCGCAAGCACATTAAAAGTCTTCCCACTCACTAGAAGCGTATGTGTCATCGAAAGTGAGTTCTCTAAAGCAGCCAGCTCATGAACTGAGCCGTTATATACAAGCGCTTCCTTCACAACTGGCATAAAGCCAGCGTAATTAATCATCGCCATAAGGTTTAAAGCAAGACCTAGGGCAATGATGTTAAAGGCGAAGTACTTATTATTTGCAATAGAAAAGAATATCATCACAAAAAATGTAAATAGATTAAGATATGGGTAAACCATCATCAGCTCACGTCTGTGAGCAAGATTAAATCTTGTGATGTAGACAAGTACCGCTATATTTAATATCGCTGTTATTACTAAGAACCATGTATATCTTAATTTCATTTTAAATAAATTATTTATCCTGCCGCCATTGATTAGTGAAATAAGTACGGCGAATATAATTACAAATAAAGCCATACTAAGCCTCAGCTTTCTCTTGGGCAATGAGCCTATTAATCTCAAAATTAAGTCTATCTCTTATGTATATGGCATAGAGCTTCTTCTCGTTTACTTTTGTGTAGTAAATGCTAAATAGCATAGCTATGACCACGGCACTTAAAGCGAAGGCGAAAAATGTTTTTAATGTAACGCCAAATATCTTTTCGATGTCAAAGTACTTTAGGGACTTCGCACTTAAGAAGAATGTCACAAACGATATCGCCACAGGTAAAAGTATCCTCGATAAAGGTGCAACAAAGCTTCTAAAATCAACTGCTTTATACTTTGTCTCTAAGTAGACACTTATCTTAGCCGTACTTAGGTTTAACGACTTAAGCAAGTCGTCATCATATACGAAGACATCGTTCACTATCTCGTCAAGCGCCTCTTCTTTGACCTTGCCATATATCTTTTTCTTCAAAGAGCCATCGCTTTTCCAAAACAAAGTTCTTATCTCTTCTTCAAATTCTTTTTTATATTTTTCAATGCAATCTTTTGTCTGCATATTTATCTCCTCACAATATCATTAATATTATATCATATAATTGAGCCTTTACTATTAAAGATTAGTCTATACTAAGCCCCTTTACTATTGACATTATTTATATTATAGCATAAAAAAACTGAACTATCTACTAGCTCAGTCTTAATATGATATTTACTTATATAAATCTTCTCCACTTTTCACCAAGTATTTCGTTCGCGCTGCTTGTTACTACAAAGGCTGTTGGATCTACGTCGTTAACGAACTCCTTTAGTCTAATGTACTCACGAGTCGAAACTGCTGTTTGAATCAAAACGTTATCCTTCTTTGAGTAAGCACCCTTATACGGAATAAGGTTTGCGGATCTATCAAGGTCTTCTATGATAAACTTTGATACAAGGTCAACCTCTTTAGTATTAATGTAGCATAGCTTACTTGTGTTAAGACCGCTTATAGTGATGCTTACAACAGCGCCATTGATTATAACGCCCATAACAGAATATAAAAATATATTCATACCAAAAGCAGATCCAGCAAATATACTAACAACAAGGTCTGCAATAACACAGCCTATACCTAAATCAAGACCTAGATACTTTTGCATAATCTTGGCGATGATATCTGTTCCGCCTGTCGATGTATATTGATTAAGCACCATACCCACGCCTATGCCTTGAATAATCATGCCTAGAGTGATTATTAAGAACAAGTCATCTGATAGCGGCTTTGGATTTGGAAATATTATTTCAAATAGCCATACTAAACCTGATAAAGCAAGTGTCACGACTATAGTCCTTGTGCCAAAGTCCTTACCTATACATATAAAGCCCATAATAAATAGAATGATGTTTACTAGGATAAATAGTGGTCCAACGCCTAGTGGTATGTAGTGACTTAAGACGATGGCTATACCTGAGGCGCCTCCAGATGTTAAATTAGATGGAACCAAGAAGAAATGTATTGCAGATGCAACAAGTGTTATGCCGATTATGATAAGTGCAATCTCCTTCCAGTTGTATTTGTGTTTAATTTTATCCTTATTTAAATTTTGTACTTCATTAGTTATGTTCATAGTTTACCCCTTTTCTATAAATATTTTCTATAATAAATTTATCAAATATGAAATCAATTATACCACAAGAATCGCTTTAGTTCAAGATTTTTTACGTCTATTTACTATAATATTTATATGTATTCACCCATAAGCTTTTCTTTACAAAAAAATATATTTGATATATAATATATTTACATAAAGTTCTTAAATTAATTATATTGAAAGGAGAGGTATTATGAAATTAAAAGACGCAAGAACATCTAACAATCTTATGAAGGCTTTCATCAATGAATGCCAAGCATCAATGAGGTACTCTTACTATGCTAAACAAGCCAAAGAAGATGGATATGTTCAAATACAAAAAATCTTCGAAGAAACATCTCAAAATGAGACTGAGCATGCTAAGAGATTCTACAAATTCTTAAGGGATGAAATGCAAGGTGAAGAAATCAAAATCACTAATACATACCCTGTAGTTTTTGATAAAACATTAGAAAACTTAAAGGCAGCTGCAGAAGATGAAAACTATGAAGCGACAAAACTTTACCCAGACTTTTCTAAAGAAGCAGAAAAAGAAGGTTTTAAGGAAATAGCTAAAGTTTTCCAAGAAATATCAGAAGTTGAAATGGCTCATCACAATAGATACAAAAAACTTGTTGAAAATATTGAAGCAGGTAAAGTATTTAAGAGAGATGAAGTTTATATTTGGAAATGTTTAAACTGCGGTTACCTACATGAAGGCAAAACACCACCAAAGAAATGTCCTGCATGTGATCACCCAATGGACTTCTTCGAAATCTTTGTAGAAAATTATTAAAATTTACTTAAAGAAAAAATATGATGTAGATCAATTGATCTACATCATATTTTTTATGCGTTAAGTATTAATTTACATTTATTTTTTATTTGCAATTTTATTTTATATTTTCTTTTCAACCCATTTGCCTTGCTTAAATCTTGTACTCATAAAGATTAATCTTGAGAATTGGTCTGAGAAAACGCCCAGCCATATACCCATAAGACCAAGGTGAAATACATTAACTAAGACATAAGTAACTACTGTACGTATGATACTAACACTTACTATGGATGCGATAAGTGTGTACTTCACATCGCCCGCCGCTCTCAAGCAGCCGCCATAAATGATTTGCGAGATTTGACAAATGACTATGACTGTTATGAAGCGACCAATCATTACGCCGTAATTAATAACTGCTTCGTCTTGGAAGAAGGCGCCGAAGATGTATTTGCCGAAGAATAATAATATCGCGGATAAAGCTAGCGATATAACGAAGCCTACCTTTTGACAAGTCTTGCCATAAGTCACTGCGTCGTCATACTTCTTCGCGCCAAGTGCCTCGCCTGATAATGCAACGGCTGCGACCTGCATACCATCAGCAAAGGCAAAGCCTATGCTTAGTACGTTCATGCCAACATTGTGTGCCGCGAACTGATCCGTTCCTAAGGACGCCGCCATAAGCGCTGTAGTTAAGAATCCGATTCTCATTGCAAGGTTCTCAACAAACATGTTTAGTCCGAGCTTCATTATGCTTACGAAGGCATCAAAGCTTGGTTTGATTTTATATTTAATAATGAAAGGTATTCTTACATATGAATCCGCCTTGAATAAGGACCTAATACTCATAACGCTCGCAACAAAGGTGCCAAGCACAGTCGCTATCGCCGCTCCTCTTACGCCCATAGCTGGAAAACCAAGTTTACCGTTGATAAGTATGTAGTTAAAGCAAATATTTACTATACTTGATACTAAATTTGTCGTGAAGGCAATCTTAGTGTTACCGCTACCTCTTTGTGCTGCGTTTATAACTATGCTTATAATATTAAAAATACTAAAGCCCATGATTATGTTGAAGTACTGAATAGCATAATCATGTGTATCTGACTTACTTCCGGCTAGCTTAAGTATTTGCTCTGAGAATGTCACCATAACTGTCGATATTATCACACACAAAATTATGGCAACGACAAAGGCAGTTACTAAGACTTCGTTCGCTGAACGCCTGTCCTCCTCTCCTTTTCTCCTCGCAACAAGGGCTGAAACAGCTATACTTATCGAGAAGAATATAGCGAGGCCTATAAACTTAGGCTGCGTCGTTAAGCCAACTGCCGAGATCGCATAAGTACCTAGGTTTGATACCATGTAAGTGTCGATGATACCCGCTAGGGCTATGAATACACTCTCAAGTACCGATGGCCACGCGACTTTAAAAACTCTTTTCAAAAATTCATTATCTTGCAATTAATCACTTCCATATCTCTTTCATATCTATATCTCTTTGTAAAAAACATTTTAAACTATTATAACACATTTTTTACACTCATTCAAGGCAATGGGAATATTTATTTAGATAAGCGAAAGATTGCTCTCGTGCAGCTTGCTTAAAGAGCTGTACCGCTCGTCACTTGTAATTTACTTTTACTTTGTCTATCACTTTCATCACAAATAAAAAGCAAGCCCAAGCTAATGGACTTGCCTTATATAATTTTCTTATACTGTATATTGATTTTATATATCGATAATCTTAATACCCGTCTTGTCATCGACTCTTCTTTGATAAGTGTTTTCGCACTCATCGATGCGTAGCTCGCATGTGCCGCTTATGATGCACTTGTTTAGGTGACCGCCGACAGTTATGCCAGTACCTTGCACTAAGCCATCTGAAATCATGATGTGAAGGTGTATATACGCATCGCCCGCGTCTTGAGTGATATTGCCTGTTAAAGAAAGAATTTCAAATTCACCTTCGTATTTATTTTTGATATACTCTCTCTTTTTTACGCTATAAACACCAAGCTCTACTTCCGATGAGGCGCCTATACCTGTTATAGTAGCCGCCTTTAAATCTGTTTCTTTAACAAATTCATTTAACTTGTCTAAAATTTCTTCGCCTCTATCGATTCTAACGATATATGATTTGCCGTCTTTGATGTACTTCATATTTTGCTCCTTTTTATTAATATAAACTTCCTACCTTATTTGTAAATAATTCTTTCTTAAAGAATGGCTCTATCTTGTCTTTTTCGCCTTCCATGTCATAAATTGGAAGCATTTCCTTAAACTCGTTGTTATCAAGTCTATTTTCAGAATAAAATTCATAATAGTTCATTACGGAGCCGCTGCCTAGATAATACTTGCCATTAAGTCTATAAACTACATATATAGTCGAGAATCTTCCCGAACCTACTTCTAAGAAGGATCCTTCTGGCTTATCAACCACGTTTGAGCCAATTCTTTGAATGTCAGCAACATTTGCTGTGTCTCTATCAACTGGAGGAATTTCAAATTCCTCACCGCTTTCATCTTTATTAAAAGCTATAAAGATATTTTCCATCTCTCCGCCAATCACTTTAAGTCTTTCATTATCTTCATCGCTAGTAGTTTCGTCCTTTAACTCTTCTATGCTAACCTTGATTAAAAATTCAAGCATATCATCAAAATCATTTAATCTTGCTTTTTGCTCGTCATTTAATAAAGAATATTTTTCATCTGCATCCATAGTTAAGCCTACTAAATACTTAACTCTTCTATATAGATTAACATTTGGTTCAACATAGTGTCTTAAATCTGTCGGTTCGTCGCCGCCACACTCAGCACCAAATTGTTTTGCGTATAAAATTGTATCATGCTTTAATTGAGCCCAAGATGCAAGCGCTGTGTTTAAATCCTTGTATTGCCATTTTTCACTTCTCATAAAATCTGGATAGCCTTCGCCGTACTCGTTATTAAAAGCTTTTAAAACCCATAGCCATGTTCTATAAATATTTGCTTTTTCTTCTTTATCTGTTCTTGCATCAACCATAGCCTTTGTTTCTTCGTATTTTTCTTTAAACTTGTCCCACTTCAAATTGTCTTCGTTTGTAAGAGTAAGTCTCTCAGCAAGGCTATTGCCAAGAAGTGCCATAAGGTCAACGCCTGAAACAACTGGTCTCTTGCTTTTTGGATCAGTATCGACTAAGTTTTGTAGCCAAGTGTTGTCAACAACTGCTCTTTGTGGTAAGAAGGCAAAAACTTTTCCTGAATCAGGTTTTATCTTTGGATCTTCTTTATTTGCAATATCATCAGCAACAGCATTTACAACATTTTTCTCAAGTATTGCTTCGACTGAATTATCTTTAGTAAGTTTACTTATGCTCTTGTATATGTCTATAGGAGTAGTGTCTTCAGTATTTTCAACTAAGAAACTAATTGGCTTATATATGTCTTGCCATAATTTAAAACTTGCCTCATCCTTAAGCATGTTTCTTGATATAAGCATAGCTTGCTTAACTGCATCTAGATTTATAGTTTTGTCAGGATTTTCTAATTTAACTAGCTCTTGTGAATAAAGCATATTTACTCTAAAGTATTTCTTTAGATTTTCGTTCTTAGTGTAGTTGCCACGAACCTTAAATTGTGAGTAATCAATTTCATTGCCTGTGATGTTTGATACAGCATTGCCTTCTGCCTTGATATTGTCAAGCTCTTTGTCAGCTAAGTCTCTTACTTCGCTTGGCACTTCGCCATCATATTTAGCTTCAAGTAAATCAAGCGCACATAAAAATAATGCTGCGTTTCTCAAAGTCAGATCTTTTTCTTCGCCCTTTGCTTCTTTGTAATCACTTAAAGCGTTGTCCAAGCAATTTTTTGATAGAGCCATAAGCTTTTGCTTTAATGAGTTTTGCTCCATATCCTCCATCATACCAAGGTAAATAATGTGGTACAAGTGTACAATGGAGTCTGTAGTTACAAAATTGTTACTACCCATATATTGATTAGTTTCATAAATGCTAAATGGCTGTTGATACTTTTCGTAATCTATAAAAAATCCATCGTCTTCAAGATTTTTCATCATTCTATCATTATATTCTTTAGCATATTCATCTGAAACAAAACCGTTAATCATCTTAGACTCTTTTGGAGCATCATATGGCTTAACATTTGCTTCAATCTCAATGTCTTCAAAGTCCTTTACTTCTTCAACATCCAATAGCTTTTCCGCATCATAGCCAAGCAAAGCATTTAAGCCCGCTTCGCCTGCTTCATTTTTTTCTTCTTTACTAGTCTCTTTACCTTCTTCTTTTTTATTATCGTCTCCTCCCATCTTATTAAATGGTGAAGAGCATGCACTTAAGGTCATTACTAATAGCAAGACCATAGCTAATAATCTTTTTTTCATTTTAGATCAATATCCTCCTTTGAAAAATTAATTTCCTTCATTATATTTATACCCTCTATATATAGTTTTTTGTCCTTCAATAATTTTGTCGGACGAAAATCTATTTTTCTAGTAGCGATACGCTCAATAAGCATATCATACTGCTTATAGACACCGATGGAGTACACTCCTTTATATTTCTCAATCGAAACGACTTCATCAAAACAATCGCCATCAATATCAAAAAGAATAAAATCATACATAGGATTAATGAGCCTCGAGCAGCGAAACTTTGGTTTCAAATCCAAGTCAACTACCTTATATAAAAACACGCGCTTCGACGGCGTCCTGTGCCACGGGGCTATCGAGTAAACGCCAAAAGCGATGTCAAATTTGTTCTCGTCGTTGACACTGCCGAGGTCCACCTTGTAGATGTTTATCTTGTACTTACCCTCAAAGCTCTTCGTCTTAGATCTGCCATCTTTAGTAAAAGTGACTTTATTATAAAATCTTGCAAATATTGGCTTAGCTAAAGTCATCTCTACTTCGCCAAGCTCCTCATCTAAAACAGTGTAGCTATGAGTTGTCTCTATGCGTGATATGGCTAAAAGCGCTAGCAATAGTAAAATCGCTATCGCAAGTGATTTCTTCTTCATTATTTATTTAGGTCTACAAAATGAACTTCGTAGCCCATATTTTTTAGCATCTTAAACAAATCTTCAGTCTTGAAAAATAGTGTTTCTGTATTAACATTTGGATGAAAAGTCATTATCTCTTCTTTTAATATAGCATTGTCAAAATAGAATTGAACTTCTTTTTCTGTGTCGTTAATGAGTCCAAAGGGCGAGACAACTCCTGCTTCATTGCCAAGCTTATTGAATAAAGTCTCTTCCGAAGCCATCTTCACTCTCTTTTCGCCTACAATCTCAGCGAATTCCTTCATGTCAAGTCTGTCCTTGTCATCCATGACAAGCATGTAGAAGTGTCTCTTCTTTTGATCCGTCATAAACATAGTTTTAGTTCTGCAGCCAATTTTGCCCTCGATAAACTTATCAGCGTCTTCAGTCGTTACTGCTGGTGGATGCTTAACTGATTCATACTCAATACCATTGTCCTCAAGAAGATTAATTGCGTCTTCGTATTTGTTCTTCATATCATCCCCTCCATTATATTTACATTTTATCACAATCAAGTGCAAAAATCAATTAGCAAAGTTTTAGTCTTTAAATATGGTCTTGATATGTGCTATAATATATAAAAGGATGGTGACAAGATGAAAAACAAAATTAAATTATTTTTCTATAACAATAGACGGTGGATATACTGTCTTGAATATATATTTTATTCAATAATTCTGCTTGCGATAGTAACTTACATAGATAGCAACTACTCGGGCCTTACACAACACATACCACGCGTGATGCTATCGAGCGTCGAGCTGGCAAAGACAGTGCTTTCATCACTTGTTTCTGCTCTACTAACAATAACTACATTTACATTCTCGACCATACTCGCAGTTTTCACTCTATATCATAACTCCTTCACACCTAGGAGCGTTGAAAACTTTTTAGATAAGAAAATCACAATGAAAGTCTTAGGTATATTCATAGGCGGCTTCGTCTACTGCCTAGTGAGCCTTAACTTTATGAAATCCGGTCAAGATCAAAGACTTGTTATCGCCGGTACCATAGGCGTCATCTACGCTATATGGGGCGCGATCTACTTCGTTATCTTCGTGCAAAACGTTTTATCAGGCGTTAACTATGCCAATCTACTTGAAGATATTGCAGATAAAACTGATGAACTTATTGAGAAAGAGCTTGAAGATCGTGATTTTGAACTGCTTGATAAAGAAGAGTGGACTATGAAGGACAAAAGGCTTGCTGCTCACAAATCAGGCTACCTAGAAATTATTGACATAGATAAGATTAAAAAACTAATTGAAGACGAGGACATAGTCTTCACTATAGAAGCATCAAAAGGCGATTTCGTTGCTCAAAACGAAACGCTTGGCTACTTTAGTCATGATAGCTTGGATGATAAAACTCTAGAAAAAATTCAAAAGCAATTTATTTTTAGTGAAAGAAGAATCGCCGAAGAAGATTATAAGGAAGGCATTAGAAAGATAGTAGAGATAGCAACTCGTGCCCTATCACCTGGTACAAACGATCCAAACACAGCTATACACTGCATAAGAAAGCTGTCGATACTTTTATCTCATCTTGCTAAAGTCGACTCGAACCACCACTACATCAAAACCGATGGCAAGGCAAGGATATACTACACAAGTAAGTCCTTCAAGGAGCTGCTTATCGAGCATACTCATCCCTTGTTCACTTATGGCGATAGTGATGCGAGCGTCTTAAGAGCCATATTCAAAGGCTTACTTGTCATCAAAGTAGCTGCTAGCGATAAGAACAAAAAGGTCGTTATGGATTTAGCCGAGGACCTATATCAATCAGTAGTCGATAATTTTAAGAGAGAAAGTGATTTAAGTCTCTTTATGGAAATTTATCAAGAGATAATGACTGGATCAAAGGAAGAAAAAGAGATAGAGAAAGAAGAAAAAGAAAAAGAGCTACAAGAGCTCATAGAAGATAAATAGTGAATATAATAAATACATGAGGCTAGTCAAAATTATGACTAGCCTCTTACTTATTACTTCGTATTAAAATTTCTAATTAAAGTCACTTGCCTATTGACCTCGTCCCAAAGGATGTCTTTGCCGTCCTTAAGGCCTAGTGCTCTTGCGATGTTCGCTATAGGAAGCATGATTCTGTTGTTAACAATCTCAGGCTTAACATCGCTTGTGTACTTAACGCCATTGACAATAATGAAACTGCTATCAACTGGGATTTCTACTCTTAGGCCTATATCCATAATGACAGCAGTCCTTGTCTCACTTATCCAAGCTACTTTATAGCCCAAAGCTTCAGCTAAGTATCTTAGTGGAAGCATTGTTCTGCCGCCCTTGATATATGGCTTTACGTCCATTGCTTTAAGAGTTCGAACGCCATTATCCACTTTGTCAAGCATTTCTGAGCCTATAGTGATTAAAACTTTTGACTCTTTTTGCTTTTCTTCTTTAGCCTTGTCAATAGTTTTGGCCTCGTCTTCATTATTTTCTTCTTCATGATAATAGTCTCTTCTATGTCTTCTTTTTTGCTCTTCTCTTTCAGCTTTATTATCTATTTCAGGATCAATATATGGAGCAATTTCTCTAAATATAGGGTAAATGTCTACCTCTCCATCCGGCATAATGAATTGGTCATTAGTAATAGGGAGCAGTTCGCCACTTGCATCACAAGCGCTAAGACTCACAAGTTCATATCCGTAGTTTGCTATGGCACGAACAGTAACTTTGTCGCCAGCTTTTGCTTCACTTGGATCAATAATCACCTCGCCATATGGTGATGGAGTGATGTTTATAGCGTGCTTTTGATTTGGCTTATCTGGATCTAGTTTGTCTTGCCAAATGGCTTTTATAATAGTTGCTTCATCTATTTTAATTGATTCTTGTGGCTTATATTCTTTGTTATCTATTTGCCATGCCTTAAACACTTGTCTATCAGGCGCTGTGAATGGACAATCAGGAAGAGTATATTCTTTTCCTTTTTCTACACTTTCTTCTTTAGTCTCATTTGTACCATTGTTTGCTACTAAAGTCACTTTGATAGTTTCAATAGGCTTATCTCGCCAAGTTGCTGTTATTTCTGTATCTTCATTAATTGTTATTACATCACCGACAGCTTTTTCTTTACCATTAACGTTCCAAGCTTTAAACTCTTTATTTTCTGGTGCTTCAAATATACATTCAGGTAGTTTGTATGTCGAGCCTTTAACAAAATCTATTTGATTCATCGAGCCTTTACCTTCACCTGAATCAAAGCTTACACTTACCATAATATCTTTCCATAGAGCTGTTATTTCTGTGTCAGCGTCAATAGTAATTTCTTCACCGACAGCTTTTTCTTTACCATTAACGCTCCAAGCTTTAAATTCTTTATTAGCTGGCGCCTCAAATGTACATTTAGGTAAATTATATGTCGAGCCTTTAACAAACTCTTCTGCTTCCATTGTGCCTTTACCTTCACCTGCATCAAAGCTTACTTCGTACTTTACTTTTTCTCTATTGACTATTAAAGTATATTCACTTGTATTCTTTTCATCTTCTGACTTTACTATAATTTTAAAAATATTTTTCCCATCATTTAATTCAAGTTTTTCTGTTTTATCTCCATTTTTAAATATATTACTTTCTTCAACTAAAACAATAGCCTTATCATTTAATGTAGCAGATATAGTTTGCTTGCTTTCACCAAATTGGAAGTATACATATGCCTCACTATAATCATCACTTAAATCTACCGAATAAGTTTTTTGCTCCTTATTAATTACTAGTTTTGATTTTTGATTTTTCCAAACCTCATCTTCTAAACCATATAGTATTATATTTCTAAGATTGCTATCACTAACTACGCTTTCTTTAAAAATAGGCTTAATTGTAAGATTATGATTTGGCATCCTTAATTCAGTAGGAGTTTTATCTGGTTCTTTTATAATATCTTTACCTTGTTCTATTTCTATAATATTATTTCCTTCTACTTTGACCCATCTATCAAATACTTTTTTATAGCTTCCATCTGCAGAAATAGTTACTATGTCGCCTTCATACGCTTCATAAAACTCAGCTGAACCACTAGTTACACTTAACTTATGAATATTTCCAACACCAGGTTTATTTATACTGACTCTATATTCAGAGTAAGCATCTTTGTTAACTGTAACAGATAGTACTGATGTTCCTGGTCGGATTGTTACAATATCTCCGTTATCATTAGCATCAATCTTGTATATATCTCCATTGCATATTGCTTTTAATTCTTGTTCATCTGAATTCTTTTTTATACTGAATTGAATCTTTTCATATTTAGGATCCAAATATAATTTATAATTTTTTATGTCAGAATTAAATTCAGTGATAAATTCCTTTTGCCCTTCTCCTTCGATATATACAACTGCAGTAAGTCTAACCTCTTCCCATTTATTACCGTCATACACCCTAGCACGTATATCTTTTATTTTATTTGTTTCATCACGCTCTGCTTCCGCTTTAACTACTCCCAAATTCATAGGCAAAATACCTATAAATAAAACTAAGACCATTGCCATTGAAATAATTCTTCTAAGCTCCCTCATTATATCCCCTCCATAAAATCACTATGCCTTTGGCAATCAAAACCATAAGCATTAAAAAAAAGTGCTACTTGCAAGCTTCGCAATAGCACTAAAATAAATCCACATTTGAGTGGATTAATTTATTATTGAATTGAGTTCTGTCAAATAACATCTTAAAGCCTCTCATCAACTATATTCTATACTTTAATATTATAACATATAGATCTTTATGTCAATATCTTTTCGCTAATTTTGTTAAATTTATTTCAATCTTAATATCACTAAATATACATTCTCATAAAAACATAATCATCTTCTATAGTATCCGACATTTTAAATCCAAGCCTTGACCAAAATTTTTGCGCTCTTTTATTATCTATATGCAAAGGTAGCGACACCCTCTTTGCATTAAACTCGTGCTTGAAATAATCAATACATAACCTTGCCGCCTCGCTCCCATAGCCCCTGCCTCTGTGAACCTCATCAATTACAAAATTTATAATTTGATAATTGTCTTCGCCGTAATAAATCGAAATAAAGCCAACCACTTCTCCATCCCTATTTATGGCAAAGCATTCGCTCTCATCTTTATACAGATAGGCTTCTGCGATTGAGTAAACAACATCGTCAACATAATCATTGTTTTCTACAGAAGATTTTATTTGTACACAAGAAGAAAAATTGTCTTCGTTAATTAATTCAAGTTTTAACATCCTTCGCTCCTTTGAATATATTTTACTGTAATTTGTTTTTTCTATATATTTTCCAGCTTCCTTCAAACTCACTTAGAACATCGTCAATTTGACATATAGACCACAGTTCATGCATTGTTTGTCCAAATTTATTGAAACAAATTTTATTATCTAAGCAAAAAATAGCGTGTACTGGCTTATCCTCATAGAAAATAATTAATACATCTTCAGCCTTGATTAAATCTTTATCCTTAATATCATCTCTTTTTTCATAAGCATTCGCTTCTAAGAATAAGAGTAATGTATCAGCAAAAATCCATTCATTCATTAGATCTTCATTCTAAAAATTCCATAGATAACACTTGCAAAACAATTAGCTCCATGTTTGCTTGGAAAAACATTGTGATATTTCTTTAAATAATCAAAACCTTCAATACTATCAATATCTGTATTTACTAATTCGTCATCATTTTCTTTAAAAAATTTCTCTTTAGATGCCGAGTCCAATTCAGCACAAACTTTTTTTAGTTATCAAAGTATCGCCACACAATAAAGCATCGCCGTTCTTTATAGTTTCCTCTTTCAATTTATCCCTAAATTTTAAAGACTTTGACTCAAGCCAATTGTTTTTAGCAATAATAACATAGTCAAAATCAATGCCCCAAGTCTCGTGATTGCTAATATTGTTAACAGTAGCATATTTAAAGTGATTGAAAAAATCATTTTCAGTAAGTACCAGTGTATCTTTTAGCATATCAATATTTGCTTTATAAAAATCTTTCTTAATGAAAAACATATCTTCGTCAATTTGTAAGTCTCTCAATTATTAGCTCCTTTGATGTAAAATTTTAATAGTAACACTTGACCTTATGAGATGAAATTAATGGATTTTTGTAGCTTGAGATTTTTTACGACTGAGCTGTACTAATGGTACGCACAAGGAGGAAAAAAGCGAACACTACAAAAGTCGCAATTTTAGCCATAAATTTTATTCCCATTCTCCATTGTCAAATATACACTGTATCTAAAAGCATTCAAATTAAGCCATTCTGTTTTTATAAATATTAATAAATCCACTTAAATATACCACATTTTATTATTTTTATACCAATTCCAGTCCCAGTACCGGAGAAATATTTATAAACTTTACTTAGAATGCTTCACAATTCTATTTGTTGAATTTTAACTGACTTGAATTAAACATTTAGAGCTGATATAATCTAAGTAATAACTTATAGGAGGTGTTTTTGTGCAAATAAAGACATTTTTTGACTTTTGCTCTGGAATAGGAGGAGGACGATTAGGTCTTGAAAACTGTGGATTGGAATGTGTAGGATCATCAGATACTAGTAGGTTAGCTAATACAACATACGACCTTTTATTTCCTAGTAAAATAGATATAAATTACGGTGATTTAAAAAAAATAAATCCAAAATCTCTTCCTAATTACGATCTTTTGATAGCAGGGTTTCCATGTCAAAGCTTTTCTGTAATAGGCAGACAACAAGGAACAAAAGATCCTAGAGGACAGATAATTTACTATCTAATGAACATAATAGGAGAAAACAAGCCTAAGGTTTTTATTTTAGAAAATGTAAAAGGTCTAATTAGTCATGACAATGGGAAAATTTTTAAAGAAATAACGAAAGCTTTATCTGATATTGGATATGATGTTTTTTATAAAGTTTTGAATAGTATTGATTATGGAGTTCCTCACATGAGGCAAAGAATATTCATCGTTGGATTTCGTGGAGATCTTCATGTTCAGAAAAATGACTTTAAATGGCCTTTAACAAAACCTCGTGTAAATATTGCAGACTTCTTGTTTCCTGAAAATAATGAAATGCCAATAGAAGAAAAACGATGGTTTTACTATGATTATTTAAATAATACTAAGAACAAAGGTAAGTTTGATATCCACGAGATACTAAAGCAAGACAATTTAATAGTGGATACTCGCATGTCAGATTTGAGATTATATGTAAATAGAATGCCTACATTAAGAGCTCATAGGGATGGTATTTACTATGTAAGAAATGAAAAAATGTACTATTTAACTGGAGCAGAAGCTCTTTTATTCCAAGGATTTAATAAAAATCATTTGGCTAGAGTAAAAGATAAGGTTACTAATAGACATTTATTAATGCAAGCTGGAAATGCTATGACAGCAAATGTTGTTGAAGAAATAGGAAAATCAATATTAACTACTTTAGGAGGAATAAATGGATAATTGGAAAATTTTTGAGCTAGATTGTACTGAGTATTTAAACAAAGAATATGGTGAAAACTTTACACACCTAGGTTTCAGCGATTCAACTGTGAGTGATATTAAATATGAAAATAATTTAAAATTATTTTATATAGAAGCAAAAATGCCATCTGCACAAAGTGGTCAATTTGTCCTCTTACCAGATTATGATAATAAAGAGTTTAAATTTTCTACAAGAAATAAAACAAAACAAAATGAAAACACTGATTTTATAATTCAATATATGAATAAAAATTTTGAAAGATATGCAAATTCTGGAACCACTGGTGAAGATATAGAGATAGATCAAAAAATTTTTAATTCATGGATAATAAATTCTTATAAGGAAAAGATGGTTAAATTCTTTATCACAAAAGGAGATAATTATATTATTTTTCCAATAGAAAAATACGGTGAATATTTTTCTATAACAGCAAAATATAGAATTAAAAAAAGTGGCTCATCTAAAGTTCCTAAAAGCAGTCAGAAAGATGTTTTAGAAAAAATCAAATCAATGAGTATTAAATTCAAACTATTAGATGACTTCGAAATAGAATCTAGTCAGGATCTTAATAAAATGAAATTCAAAGTATTGGATTCTGATTATATGTTTAGTCGTAAGAATGATAATATTTATAGAATAAGAAAACTTTCTAACACTAGAAATGCCAATGTTATTTTCAGTATTCAGCTTCTTAAAGAGCAAGACTCCGCAGATTTAAAAAATTTTATAAGTAAGCTATAAATATTTAAAGTACCTAGATATCTGATTCTAGGTACTTTAAATATTTATTTAGAGATGTCTTGTAGTTCGAAATTTCAAGTTTATTAATCGGAAGATTAGTATTTCTTAACACATTGTTTTTATTGTCCTTGTCTCTACTTAGTAAGTTCAATAACCCTTTACAAAGATCTAAGTTATATTGTTCATCAATATTTGTGTGCATATCAGAATATAAAATTTCTTTATCAATTCTTTTTAATCTACTAACTATATCAGAGGTTGTTTTCTTGTTATGACCTTTAGATAATAGCCAGTTGCTGAATCCCACTATATTCATAATTTAAAGCATCTCCTATTTGTTTTGTTATAAGTTGGAGTACATCAATAACGACAGAATTTCCAAGTTGTTTATATGCTTGATTATTATTAGGATTTAATTTAAAACTATCAGGAAATCCCATTATTCGAGCACATTCTCTCGGGTGTAATCTTCTAGTTCTACCATTGATTAAATATCCTCCTGTTTTAGCAAATACTCCTCCCCCATATGCAGATAAAGTTATAGCTATTCCTTTAGGTGAATATATTCTTTCACCTTGTCCACCTTTTCCAACAGTTCCTACCCTAATTGTCGATGTAGAGTTGTAATTGATGTCAATTTTTTCATTAAGTCTTAAATCTTCACGGTCAACAATCAAACTATTAACTTCATCATCACTTATTAGAAAATCTTCGACAAATTTATTTAACTTAAATGGTCTTGGAAATGTGAAAACTTCTCTATTTATATCATTCCTAAAACATATCATATATATTCTCTCACGCTTTTGTGGAACTCCATAATCAACAGGATTAAGAACGCTATATTGAAAACTGTAACCCAACTCATTCATAGTATTTCTTACCACGTTAAGAGTTTTACCACCATCGTGTGTTGCAAAATTTTTTACATTTTCAAGAAATACTACCTTTGGTCTTTTCTCTTTGACAATTCTTGCTACATCAAAAAACAATGTTCCTCTACTATCTTCAAATCCTTGTTGTTTTCCACTAATAGAAAATGCTTGGCATGGAAATCCAGCACATAAAATGTCATGGTCAGGAATGTTTTTTTCATCTACTTGTGTTATGTCACCATCGGGAACATCACCAAAATTCATTTTATAAGTCTCTTGAGCATATTTATCCCATTCATTCGAATAAACACATTGTGCTCCAAATGATTCTAATGCAATTCTAAAACCTCCAATACCAGCAAATAAATCTATGAATTTATATCCTTTTAATGATTTCTCTTCAACTTTAATCATATAAACCTCCACCAAATAGCGCAGTGCGCTTATATTAATTATAGTATATATCCTATTGTTTGAAATGTCAATAGTTTTAGTTGCAAAAACGTATATTTATATGATATAATGTACAATAGTATAGATTTATAAATTAATGTTCGGAGGATAAATGATGAAATTTAGCTATAAAAAGCTTTGGAAATTACTAATAGACCGAGATATAAAACACAATGAGTTAATAGAGAAAACAGGGATTAGTAGAAGTACATTTTATAAGTTGAAAAGAGATGAGAACGTAACTACTGATATTTTATTAAAAATATGTATATATCTAAACTGTGATATATCCGAGATTACAGAAATCGTTAATAATTAATTTCTAATTAGAAAGGAGGTAGTTCATTGAACATAGATTTACACATACATTCATTTGAGAGTAAATATAAAGAGAGCAATGATATAGTTGATAATTCCACAATTGAAAATTTGGATGTGCTTTTTTCAAAATTAAATGAGTTTAATGTAGGGTTATTTTCTATAACCGATCATAATAGATTCAATGTAGATTTATATAATAAAGTAGATGAAATGTTATCAAAAAACAAATATCAAAATGTTAAAAATGTATTAGCTGGCGTTGAGTTTGATGTCAAAATTGATTCAGATATGAATAAATGTCATATAATAACAATTTTCGATGCAAAAAACAAAGAAGAAAACTACAAAAAGATTAATGCTGTAATAAACAATAATCTTTTAAAAAATAAGGAAGACTACTATAATAAGAATGAATATGAACAAATTTTGAAATCTATTGGTTTAGATGTAATATTAATAGCTTGTCAAAGAAATAGTTTAGATAGAAACAAAGGCAAGCACAACTCGTTAAGTGAATCTACAAATCGACCACTTGAATTAATAAGTACCGGTTTTATAAGTGCTTTAGAATTTCAAAGACCAAATGTTGAAGGAATTCTAAAAAATAACCTAAAAAATATTCCAAATAATATTGGTCTAGTTATGGGAAGTGATTGTCATGATTGGAATGTTTATCCTAATCACGATAAAAAACATGGAAACTCTGAATTTATTCATTCAAGAGCTAAAATAATGCCAACTTTTAAAGGATTGCTAATGGCTATAACATCTCCTGAAACTAGAATAAATCAACAAGAAAGCAACAATAAGGACTTTATAGATGAATTTAATATTAATGATAAAAAAGTAAAATTGCAAAATGGAATAAATGCTATAATTGGAGAAAACGGGTCTGGAAAATCAACATTATTAAAGCTTTTAAATAATGACGTAAAATCTCCAAAATACATTAAAAATTTAGTTGAAAATAATAAATTGCACTGCGATAATATCCTATCTTCAAAAAAGCTTTATATAGGACAAGGAGATATTATTAAAAAATTTGATAATTCAACACTTTTCCCTAAAGATAATTTTAAAGATGTAGACCACTATATATTCCAATCCTCTTATATTGAGTATTCCAATAAGCTACTTAAATATATAAGACATAATATAGAATTAGAGGATTCTTTAAAAGAATTAGAAAAAGATTTTCTACCATACAATGCAATAAATAATAATAGTAATTATTTCGTACACATCTCGAAGGACAAGGATTTTTCCAATATCGAAAATCAACATGAGAAACCATTGGACTCAATAAAAAGCGTATTAAATATTATAAAACCATTATTGCAGGATCCTTATTTTGAAAGCTATAAGTCAAATCTAAACGAAGTATTGTCATTATTGGAAGCTATTTTTTGTGAAATAAATAAGAATTATCTGAATAAAATCAGTGAAAAAAACATAAAAAATATAATAGTATCAGAAATAGAAGATTATAATTTAAATATTAAGAATGCTTCTTCTATTGAAAAAGACAAAATGGATTATAATGATAAAAGAAAAAATTTTATCGATAGCATTGTAAGTACCATAAAAAAAGATATTGAAGAAAATAATTTCCCAGAAAAACCTCCTATAATAAATGGATTTAGCAAAAAACCTAATAGTGGTTTTAATTTCAATTCGGAATCCAATTATCATGGTAGAGATGTTCATAACGAATTTTTAGAATATTTATTTAATCAGAAATATTCAAACATCGAAGAGTTAAAAACTATTAAAGACTCAGAAACTTTAGTAAATGCTATAAGAGGATGTACTTCCTTCGATGATATTGATACTATCTATAAATCTAATTTTAAAAAATTTATAGATAAAATGTGTGAATGCAAAAATTATATAGTTGATATCTCAAATGGAGAAAAGGCTTTAGGTAGTACATTAGGGGAACAGTCTCTAGCCTATTTCAAATATATCACTGCTTATGAAACTAAAAAATGTATATTCCTTATAGATCAACCAGAAGACCATATATCAAACAATAATATCAGTAATAAGCTTATTAAATATTTAAATTCAATAAGAAACCAAAAGCAAATTATTATAGTAACACACAATCCATTACTAGTAGTTAATTTGGATGTTGAACAAGTTATATATGTGGAAAAAAACAACAATCATATTAACGTGCTTTCTGGATGCTTAGAATTAGAAGATGATTCATGTAATATGTTAGAACTTATTGCAAATAATATGGACGGAGGAAAGTCTGCTATTGAAAAGAGGCTCAGAGTATATGGATAAAATAAAGATATAATAATTAAGGTTAATGACATTGAAAAAATCAAAATAGAGTTTAATTCAAGAAGTATTAAAGCTGATGATATTTTTAATTTGCTAAATTATAATAAAGGAGACATTTATACTTACGAAATATTGAATGAAAATAATTATGATGCATCAGTAATAGAGTTTTTTAAAAATTTATTATATGAAATTACCTCAAAGCTTGAAAATAATGACGGAACTGATCAAATTAAAATGCCGTATAATCAAGACGATATCCCTTTTTAAAATATCTTTCTTAAGCAAATTAAAATGAGATTAGTCTGTAAATAGTTTGTGTATTGTTCTGTAAAAAATTTTATGTATCAACATATTTCCTTGCAGTAGGATAATTGTTGATACATTTTTTACGTTTAAATATCGGTACATTCCTATAAAAATAGAGCTTATCGTAGTATTATGAAACTTTAATTATTTGACTAGTAGTATAGATAATATCATAATCTTTATGTTTTTTCATTTTCTCCTTAATAATAGTGAATGCACATCCCACAACTCCTTAGATAATTTTTATATTTTTTCTCTAATATAATCAATATCTTTCTTATAAATAATACCAGTTGTATTAGCTGCTTTTTCGATCTGGTTTATATTATTTGTTGCATTTGAAAGTAGCCATTGGAGATCTCTAAATGGTTCTAGGTCTACAATATAAATTTCTTTTTCTAATACACATTTTCTTAAAAAGTGGGACATGGTTTTGCAATTTGAAAGTTTCATTTTCTTTTCAAAGATTTCTTTTTCTTCATCTGTTGAATATATTTTAAGTTGATTTTTAAATTTATTTTATTCTAGATGTCGCTTTTAAGTGTATAACTTATCAAATAAAAAAGACCATAACACTTAAGCTATGATCTAATTTTGTCCAAATGTAAACCACTTGGAACTATTATTTAGTTTATTCTTTTTTACTTCCAGTACCATTTGAGTACCAGTAGACATTTTTTATTCTCTTTATAGCTTGTAATCAAGCCATTTTAGAAAATTTTGCGATTATTCCCATTCGATTGTTCCTGGTGGTTTAGAAGTAATATCATACACCACTCTATTAATTCCTTTTACTTCATTTATGATTCTATTCGAAATTTTCGCAAGTATATCCATATCTATCGGATAAAATTCTGCCGTCATACCGTCTGTGCTTGTTACTGCTCTTAATGCGCATACGTAGTCATATGTTCTTTCGTCGCCCATAACGCCTACTGTCTTTATGTCTGGTAGCGCGGCGAAGGCTTGCCAAATCTTTCTATATAGACCGTTTTTCTTTAGCTCGTCTATATAGATGGCGTCTGCTTCACGAAGTATTTCTAGTTTTTGTTCTGTGATTTCGCCTATAACTCTGATGGCAAGGCCTGGTCCTGGGAACGGATGTCTATAGATAAGGTCTTCATCTAGGCCAAGCTCAAGTCCTATGGCTCTTACTTCGTCTTTGAATAACTCTCTTAGTGGCTCTATCAGTCCTTCGAAGCCTATGTCATCTGGTAAGCCGCCTACGTTGTGGTGACTCTTGATAACTGCTGAACCGTTTGTTCCTGACTCAACTACGTCTGGATATATGGTTCCTTGAACAAGGTATTCGATCTTGCCAAGCTTCTTCGCTTCTTCTTCAAAGACTCTGATAAATTCTTCGCCGATGATCTTTCTTTTCTTTTCTGGCTCTAATACTCCATTAAGCTTATCCATGTATCTCTTTTGAGCGTTAACTCTAATGAAATTCATCTTAAATCTATTCTTAAATATCTCTTCGACTTGATCGCCTTCATCTTTTCTAAGTAGGCCGTGGTCAACGAAGATACAAGTTAGATTGTCGCCTATTGCCTTGTGCATAAGAGCTGCAGCAACTGATGAGTCAACTCCGCCTGATAATGCTAATAGTGCTTTTTTATCGCCAACTTTTTCTCTTATCTCTTTAACTTTATTTTCAATGAAATTTTCGCTCGTCCAATCGCCCTTAAGACCTGCTATCTCGTAAAGGAAGTTTCTAATCATCTTGTCGCCGTCGATTGAGTGTTTTACTTCTGGGTGGAATTGTACTGCGTAAATCTTTTTTTCTTCATTTTCCATCGCTGCGATAGGACAGTTATCTGTCGATGCGATGCACTTAAAGCCTTCTGGCAGCTTGGATATGTAGTCAGTGTGACTCATCCAAACTTGTTCATTCTCAATGCCCTTAAATAACTTTGACTCTTCATATTGGCAGATGGTCTTACCATACTCTCTGTTCTTCTCAGAACCTTTCTTTACTTCACCGCCTAATAGATGAGCTGTTAGCTGAGCTCCATAACAAATACCCAGTATAGGTATGCCTAGCTCGAATATCTCCTTCGATATCGATGGTGAATCATCAAGGTAGGCTGAGTTTGGTCCGCCTGTAAATATTATTGCCTTAGGGTCTTTTGCTTTTATTTCTTCGATGCTTTTAGTATAAGGAATTATTTCCGAGTAAATTTTATTTTCTCTTACACGTCTTGCGATCAATTGCTTATACTGTCCGCCGAAATCTATTACTAAGACTAAATCGTGTTTCATTTAATCACCTCTTGTAATAATTATATCACAAGTTTATTTTTAAAGCTACAAATTCCACAGACTTTATCAAAATTATTACAATTTTGTTAAAATTGTTATGCACTTATAATAAAGTGGTATAATATAAACAAAGGAGATGATATTATGCTTAAAAAGATGAACGTAATCGCTGCAATGCTAGCCATCGTTATGGTTTTGTGTGCATTGCCAGTAAATTCATTAGCAGAAACAAAAAACGTAAACAAGGTGGACGACAAAACAATGGAAAAATTAGTTTTAAAAGCAAAAGATGTTTTTAATATCAAAGATGTTTATGATAATTTCGAGGTTAACAGCTCGAGTGACGATCAATACGGCACTATATACAACTTATCATGGTCAAAAAAAGACAACTCAAGTGGAGTAAGTGTCAGCATATCAAAGGATATGCACATCACTAACTATAATAAATATGAGAATAAAAAGTACGAAACACTTAAACCAAAGTACTCATATGATGCTTTGAAGAAATATGCTAGTGATATGATTAAAAAGATTGACCCTGTAAATGCTAAGAGCCTTAAACTAAATGAAAACACTTATCAAAACTTTGGTAGTGACAACGCTTATACTTTTAACTTTGATAGATATGTAAATAGCAGATGCGTTATAGGTGACGGCGCAAGCATCACAATAAGCTATGTTGACAAGAGCGTTCAAATGTACTCACTTAACTACAACAAAGGCTTTGATTTTTCAAAAACTGCTGAGTTTGATGCACTTAAGAGCAATATAACTATGGACGAAGCTATAAATATTTACAAGGACAATGAATATCTAAAGCCTATGATTAAGTTTGTGATCAATGAAAAGAAGGAGCCAAGGCTTACATTTAAAACTATATATAGTAACGAATTAAATGCTAATTACTTTGTTAATTCTACTAGTAAAAAATATGAGCGCTACGACTACCCTGTCTTTTTAAATAATTACATGACTAAGGACGCTGCTACCGAAGAGGCTATGGATGGTCTAAGTGAGTACGAAGTTAAAGGCATTGACAAGATTAATGGCATAAAGGCTAAGGACGAGGCTGTCAAAAAAGCAAAAACTTATGTTAAAGATGCTAGCAAGACTAAGGTGACTTTATCTAGTCTAAATCAAGACTACATCAGTAAGGACTACATCTACCACATCAATTTGGAAAGTGGCAAAGACGATAAAAAAACTTACTATAATATCTCATTCGATGCTAAGGACCTAACACTTTTAAGATATAGCAAATACAATAATTATGATAATAGTGATACTGACAAAAAAGATTTAAGCTCTGAAGAATTAAAAAAGATAGCTATGGACTATATCAAGAAGAATGCTTCAGATATTGATGAAAAGGAAGTAAAATTAATAAGTGCTGAAAATAATTCTATATACTTTGTAAGAGTGATGGACGGCTACTACGTTCCAGAAAACTCGATAAGCATAGGCGTTTCAATGGATACAAAAGAAGTAAATGACTTTTCAAGAGCTTGGTACAGAAAGCCTATTAGCTATGAAAAAGCAAAGATATCAGCAGATGAAGCTTATAATATAGTTAAAAAAGAAATTCAATACGAAGAAGCTTATAAATATATAAGAGATAAATCTGATCCAGCTAAGTCAAAGGTAGTTTTAACTTGCATGCCAAAGACTACTAGGATTGAGATTGATGCCATAACTGGTAAACTAACAAATAATACAGATGAATTTAGAAATTACTCTGACATTGATAAATCAAAATACAAAGACAAGGCGACTCTACTTAAGCAAATGGGCTACGCTTATCTTGAAGACGAGATAATGCCAGAGAAAAACTTAAAGCAAAAAGACTTTATGACTTTTGTTTATGGAGCTAGCTCAAGAAATGACATTGATGAGGCCATAGACTATGCTTATCAAAGAGCTATAAGAAATGGAATCATAAAAGAAAATGAAGTGAATAAAGAAAAAGAAGTCACTACGATTGACCTAGCAAAATTCATTGTAAGACTAAAAGGCATGGAAGAGCTTGTTGGTAAAGACATATTTAAGCAAGTGTACGCAAAGGCTAAACTAACAAAGGAAGAAAATTCTTATCTTGCCATCGCCAAGGCTCTAGGATATGTTAATGGCAAGGCCATAGACAAGAACGCTAAGATTAATAGAGATGAGTTCATAATTATAATTTATAATTACGTTTTTAAGTAAAGATGCAAAAGAAAATGCTTACAGCAAATCGCTGTAAGCATTTTTTATATATAAGCTATTAGTCTTCTAGTAGATAAGCTAGTGCTAGTTTGAATGTTGCATCAACTGCTTCCTTATGTGTTCTTTCAAAGCTGTGTGATGCGTCAACGCCCGGTCCTATAAGTGCGGCTCTAACATTCCAGCCTGCTCTTAAAACTGCTGATGCGTCTGAACCGTAGTATGGATAGATGTCTATAGCGTATGGTATATCGTTTTTTCTTGCAAGTTTGATGAATTTTTCGCTCATCATCTTGTCATATGGTCCTGAAGAGTCCTTTACACAAACTGTGCATTTGAATTCTGATGATGTTTGTCCAGTGCCTGGCGCTGCCATATCTACAGAGATGAATTCAACTGTCTTTTCAGGTAGTCCTGCTGTTGATCCGTGTCCAAGCTCTTCATAGTTTGAGATGAAAAAGTTTGTTGTGTGTTTTGGTTTTATATTGTTTTCTTTTAAATATTTTACAAGTCCAACAAGAACTGCAACGCATGCTTTGTCGTCAAGGTGTCTTGACTTAATAAAGCCAGATGGTGTAACCCATGTGCCTGGATATAGATAAACATAGTCACCAACATTGATGCCAAGCTTTTCAACATCTTCTCTTGATGAAACTTTTTCGTCGATTCTTACTTCCATTGAGTCTTCATCTCTCTTTGTTTCGTCAGCTTTTGCGCCATAAACATGAGTTGAAGAAACATTAGTAAGTATAGTTCCTGTGTATTCGCCGTCATCAATAGTTGAGATAACGCATTCGCATCCTTCGATAACGTTCCATGGGTAGCCGCCTAGTTTAGTAAGCTTAAGTCTGCCACCAGCTGTGATGTCCTTAACCATGCAGCCAAGTGTATCAACGTGAGCTGATAAAGTCACTTGCTCTTCGTCATCTTCGCCCTCTACTGTTACATAAAAGCCGTTCTTTGCATTTTTATGAGCCTTTAAGCCGTACTTAGCGAACTCTTCTTCAACTAAGTTAAGCGCCTTAATAGTGTCCCCTGTTGGTGATGGTGTCTTTAATAGCTTCACCATAAACTCTACCATGTAGTCTAAATCGTGTTTTACGTCCATTTTTATTCCTCCCTTAATAAATAATCTATTGCTAATTTGTATGAATCAAAGCCAAAGCCTGAAATAACGCCGTCACAAGCTGCTGCTGTGACAGATGTTTTTCTAAACTCGTCTCTTGCAAATATATTTGTTAGGTGCACTTCGACTTTTTTTATCTTAATGGCCTTTAGTGCATCGTATATGGCGTAGCTATAGTGCGAGTAAGCAGCTGGATTGATGATAAGGCCATCATAATCTCCGTCAATAAGCTCTTGAAGTTTGTCAATGATGGCGCCTTCGCTATTTGACTGAAACTCATCTAAGCAAACGTCTTTCTTCTTCGCATAAGACTTTAATTCATCCACTAAATTATTATATGATAATTCGCCATAAATTTCAAGCTCTCTCTTGCCAAGTATATTGATATTCGGTCCGTTAACCACAAGTATCTTCTTCATTTAATCACTCCTTGTACCTTTAAACGCCTTTTGAGCTCCTTGCACATCAAAAAGACTGATTGGTCCGCCTTCATCGTCATGTCAGCGTACTTTTCGAATAGCGGTGCCCTCTCTTCATATAGCTTTTTCATCGGGTCGCCCTCAGCTCTTAGTAAGGGCCGTCTCGATGTATCGAGATTTGTCTTCAAAAACTCAAGCGGCCTTTTTAGATAAATGACGTAGCCATTGCTTTTTAGATGCGCCATATTTTCTTCGCGCATAACCGTTCCGCCACCAGTCGCTATAATCCTTTTATCTAGTTTACTTACTCTTTCACAAACCTTTGTCTCTCTCAATCTAAACTCTTCCTCGCCATATTTTTTAAATATTTCATTTATGCTCATGCCCGCTTCTTTTTCGATTAGCTTGTCCGTGTCAATGGCTTTGTAGCCAATCTTACGGGCTAGCTCGTAGGCGATGGTCGTCTTGCCGCTATTTGGCATGCCTATGATAATGATGTTCATGCGCTCACCAGCATATCGTAGATGGCAAGAGCCGCGTAGCACTTCATAATTGTATAGACGCGTGGTACGACTGAAGCGTCATGCCTACCATCTATCTTTATCTCAGCGTTTTCCATAGTCTTCATGTTTATAGTTTTAAATTCGCGAGCAATTGATGCGATTGGCTTAAACACACAGCTTAGAACTATGTCCGCGCCATTTGATATACCGCCAATGATGCCGCCATTATTATTTTTTAAAAATTTTACTTCGCCAGCATCTACCCTCATCTCGTCAGCTACTTCGCTGCTTAAGCTTTGAGCAAATACATATCCACGGCCAAAGGAAACAGATTTTACAGATGGTATCAAGTACATATACCTCGCTAGCTCCCCATCAAGCGGGGCAAATGGCGGCTCGCCAAGACCCGCCTTGACGCCCTTTATAATTAATTCGACCTCTGCTCCGACGCTATCGTTTTTATTTTTTATTTCATCTAAGTACTTTTCGATCTCGTCGTCATTGTACTTATACATATGATATTTTTTCGATAAAAATTCTTCGTCACTCGCTTCATCAAAAAATTTACCAACTCTTTTTAGATGAGTTTCGAAAGTAATTCCTTCCTTTTCTAGCTCTTTTAAAATAATAGCAGCAGCTGCACATACTGGCGCTGTTAAGCGAGCTGAGAATATACCTGAGCCGCGATAATCATTAAAGCCCTTGTACTTTATAAAGGCAGGGTAATCAGCCTGCGACGGCCTTGCTAAATCCTTTCTAGCTTCATAAGAAGAGCTGTCTACGTCAGCATTTTTCATAAGTATAGTAAGCGCGGCTCCTGTAGTGACGCCATTAAAGACGCCAGAGATAATTTCATAATCATCCTTCTCTCTTCTAGCGCTTGAGCCTATCGTATTTGGTCTTCTTTCTACGAGAATTTTGTCAATGTAATCTCTGTCGATTTCTATGCCACTAGCCAAACCATCAAGCGTCGCTGTCATGTATAGTCCATGCGATTCGCCTGAAAGAGTGAGTCTAATTCTATTTCCAATTGTCGATGACATTGACCTCACCTCCTAAACTTATATAGTCTTCAAAAAACTTCGGATATGACTTATTTACACACTCGTAGCCACTTAAGAAGATGTCTTGATCAAGCCTTGTCGCAAGTATCGCTATCATCATAGCTATCCTGTGGTCATTATATGCGTCAAACTTGTTCGTATACATGATGATGTCCTCAAGCGGATTCACAATTAGGCTATCATCAGTAAATGTAATCTTCGCGCCAATCTTTTTTAGCTCATTGATTATGGCTTGAACCCTATTCGACTCCTTATACATAAGTCTCTTTACTGAAGTGAAAGTAGTTTTATGCTTTCTAAATAGCGCAGCCATCGCAAGTATTGGCACTGCGTCTGGACTATTCTTCATATCGATGATGAGGTTCTGAGTTTGATCGTATCTTAATAAAGTATCCTTAACCATCTTATCAGCTTGTATGCTCGTATCAAGCATATCCATGATGTCAATATCTGAGCCTAAGTAGTTTGCTGCATAGTAATTAGCCGCGTTTGAGTAATCTCTTTCTATAATATATTCACCAGCGGATTTAAATTCTTGTCCGCCCTTTATCTTAAATTCATTTTCGCTCGCATCAATCTCGATACCAAAGTCATTAAGGCATTTAATAGTCATGTCTATGTATGAGCGCGAGGATAAGTCGCAGTCAAGAACTATACGCGAGTCAAAGTCCATGCGTGCGAGCTTAAATAGTAGTGATGAAACGAATTGACTCGATATGTCTTCTGTGATTATGTATTCATCCTTAACTAAGTCGCCCTTTATGCTGATGGACTTGTTCTTATCGTTGATGCGGTACTTAATGCCATTTGCGTCAAATATCTTAAACGCGGGCTCATTTGGCCTTTCAAATAGCTTATCACCCATGTATATCTCGTGCAAATTGCCATCAAGTATATTAAATAGCATGAAGCGAAGCGTTGTGCCTGATGCTTCGATGCGCACTCTATCAAGACTTTTCTTGTTTTCGCGCGGCTTAACAAGGACGTCGCCACTATCTAAAAGATCAAAATCCGCAAAGCTTATTAGGCTAAGCATAGTGTCTTTGATGTCTTCAGATAGATCAAAGCCCTTGATTATAGTGTTTTCGGCAGCAAAAGAACTTGCAAAGATGTATCTGTGCAAGTAGCTTTTTGAGTGGTTTACAAAAACTTCACCCTTTAATTTAGAGTTTTTTATTCTTAATATGCTCATTATAAAGCTCTACTACCTTTCTCTCATCCATCGTTTTAATGATGGCGCATCTATTTGCAAGAAAAACAAAGTTAATCTCGTCCCCCATCATCTTCTTATCACTCTTAAGTGATTTTATCTCGTAATTTATTTCTTCAAGTGGATAATATTTGTGTATTAGTTCAAAACTTCTCTCGTAAGTTTCTTCGTCTGTTATATTTAAAATTTTGCCAAGCTCAAGGGCAATCTTCATCCCTATGGCAACGCTATAGCCATGTGAGAAAGTGTAATGACTAGCTGCTTCAATCACGTGGCCAAATGTATGGCCAAAGTTTAGCGCCATGCGAGCGCCTTTTTCATTTTTATCTTCACAGACAAAATGAACTTTCGTCCAAATAGATTTTTGAAGTACTTCTTCAATCGCAGCATCTTTATAAATCAGCTCATATAGGCCATTGTCATAAATAAGTGCGTGCTTAATCACTTCAGCAAATCCTGATATATACTCATCTTTAGGAAGCGTTTCAAGTGCATCTATAGCAATGAAGACTTTGTACGGGTCGTGGAAAGTGCCTAAGATGTTTTTCTTATCGCAAAAATCGATTCCAGTCTTGGAGCCAATGGCTGCGTCTGTCATAGCAAGTAGGCTTGTTGCAATGTTTACGTGCTTTATGCCCCTGTAAAGAATTGATGCTGCAAAACCGCCTATGTCCGTTACAACACCGCCGCCCACATTGATTATAATTGAGTGCCTATCAAGCTTATCAGATGCGTACTCAAGAATATTTTCTAAAACGCCGAGGCTCTTTGCCTCTTCACCTGCGTCTATCACATATAGATAAGCATCATATTTCTTTACTATTTCTTCTACGAAATCTTTTTGCTCTCTATAGACATTTCTGTCCGTTAATACAAGATACTTAGTAAATTTTTCTTCTAAAACTATTTCACTCGCCTTGTGAATAATTTTTATCTCGTAATCAAGTTCATCTCTATTCATAAGTCTTATCCATCGCCTTAAGTATTTTCTTTAAATCGATTAAAAGATCATCAAACTCAGCATAGTTGATGGCTTGCTCCCCATCTGAAAGTGCCTCTGTCTTTTTGTCATTCACTTCTATGATGATGCCGTCAGCGCCAACAGCCGCACTCGCTAAGCTTAGTGGCTTTACTAAGTAATCGAGTCCTCCTGCGTGTGATGGATCTACTATGATGGGTAGATTTGTGTACTTCTTAATGATCGGCACACTTGAAATGTCTAGCGTGTTTCTCGTAGCTGTCTCGAAAGTCCTGATGCCTCTTTCACATAAAATTACATCTTCGTTGCCGCCCTTTAATATATATTCAGCTGCTGCAATAAATTCTTTTATCTTATTCGCAAAACCTCTCTTTAATAGTACAGGCTTATTAATCTTGCCAAGCTCTGTGAGTAATGAAAAGTTTTGCATATTTCTTGCGCCAACTTGAATTATGTCGACTGCATCCATGAAATAATCAAGCTCACGCAAATCCATTAGCTCGGAGACAAATTTAACGTCGTAAGCCTTTTTTATCTCTTTGAAATAGTCAAGTGCCTCGCGTCCTAAGCCTTGAAAGCTATATGGCGACGTTCTTGGCTTGAAGGCGCCCGCTCTAATAAACTTTATTCCGCGAGATGATAAAAATTTTACCTCATCAAGAAGTGATTCATATGATTCGCACGCGCAAGGACCAGCGATCACAGCAAATCCATCGCCTATCTTTTCGCCGCCTATATTAATAATTGTCTTTTCTTTATATTTCTTTGATGATTTTTCTTGTTCAAAGTTCATTTCTATCAGCTCCAGTCCAAATTTTAAACGCTTCTTCGGCTTGACCCATGAACATGCCCCAGCCATTCATAGTGATGAGACCCGCCTCTTTAGCAAGTGTCAAGAACTTTGTCTCTTCTGGGTTATATGTTAGGTCATAAGCAAAGCCAGCTCTACTCATCTCGAAGTCTTCCTTTGATAATGGGCTCTCGTCAAGCTTACCTGCCATGCCAAGGCCAGTCGCGTTTATGATGACGTCTTGATCCATGCCGTAGCCGTAAGGATATATCTCGATATCGTCTTCTAAATTCTTTAGCTTGTAATGCGCTTCGACCTCGTCGCGCGTATAAACAGTTATCTGAAAGATATCTAGCTTAGTAAGTGCATATATAATGCTACGAGCCGCTCCGCCAGTACCTAAGACGGCGTAGGAGTATCTCTCATACTTTGGTATTAGGCTAGTGATGTCTTTCATAAAGCCGATGTAGTCAGTATTGTGTAAGCTCATCTTGTCACTGGCAAGGCTAGCTGTATTGGCTGCTTCAAGTGTCTTAACCGCTTCACTCATATCGTCTGCGTATTTAAGTATTTCTTCCTTAAGCGGCGTAGTGATGTTAAAGCCGAGCACATCGCCAGTCTTTGTTTCATTTACAAAGCTTTCAAGGCCGTCTTTATTCACTTCTCTTTTTTCGTAACTTAAGTCAAGCCCATTCGCTTTGATAAAGTCCGCCATCACTTCTGGTGACTTTGACTGCTCAATCGGGCTACCTATCACGAATAATTTATTTCTCATAAGTCTTTACCCTTCTAGTCCTTATATAATAATCGATAATCATATTCGAAAGCTTCTCGCTATCGTGTCTAGCGTAGTCGCCGTCATCCAAGCAGTCGCCTTCGATATAATCAATCGCTTCTTCTTCTAAAAATTTCTTGTCGTCATCAGTCAAAAATATTTGTTCTTGATACTCTTCTTGATATTTTTTCTTAAGATCCTCGCTTAAGACCTTATTGTTTATGATGATTGAGTCAAAAATTTTGTCCGAGTGCTCGAAAATTGCTTCCACGTGATCTTTTACAGACATATCGTCGGTTTCGCCATGCTGCGTCATAACGTTTTGCACGTAAATCTTCTTCGCTGACGAAGAAATGATCGCTTCCGTCACTCCCTTAACAAGTAGATTTGGTATGATTGATGTATATAGGCTGCCTGGGCCAATTAAGATTATATCTGCCTTGTTTATGGCTGTGATAACGCCATCAAGCGGCTCAACATCTTTGGGGCACAATTCAACCCTCTTTATCTTTTTATTGTCTTTAATTGCCTCAGCTGGCAATATGCTCTCGCCAAAGGCCTTGCTCTTGTCATCATAAGTCGCTTCGATATTGACATCGTTCACGGTGATGGGCATAACAGTTCCCTTGACCCTTAATATGCTCGACGCCATCTTGACAGCTTCTTCAAAGGAGCCGTATATCTCATTCATCGCAAGCAAAAATAGATTGCCGAAGGATTGTCCTTTTAATTCGCCTTTCTCAAAGCGATGTGAAAGCAGTGTATTCATCTCAGGCTCTATGTCAGAAAGCGCTAAAAGACAGTTACGCACATCGCCTGGTGGCAGCATGCCAAAGCTTCTTCTTAAAACGCCGCTTCCCCCGCCATCGTCAGCCATAGTAACTATCGCCGTTATATCTGATGAGTAATTTTTTATACCCTTTAGTAGAGTCGAAAGACCCGTTCCTCCGCCAATTGCAAGTATCTTGGGGTTTAGGCTCCTATACTTATTATACATTGCGAGCCTCTTTATACATATCTCTATTCTTCAAAACAGTTAAGTTCTTCTTTTCTTTTAAATATTCATATAACCTTTCAGCCATGTAAACGCTTCTGTGTCTACCGCCTGTGCATCCCATGCCTATAGTTAATTGATTTTTGCCTTCCTTTATATAATTTGGTAGTAAAAAGTCAAGCATATCAACAAGTTTTTGGAAAAACTCTTCAGTCGCATCAAATTTCTCTAAAAATTCTTTTATCTCTGCGTCAAGCCCTGACAATGGCCTTAGATCGTCAAGATAATATGGATTTGGTAAGAAGCGCACATCAAAGACAAGGTCTGCCTCCTCTAAAATGCCGTACTTAAAACCAAAGCTTTCCACGACTATGGTAAGTTTCTTTCTCGTAATAGTGTTTGAAAGGATCTCGTATAGCTTGTCTTTTAGGTCGCTGCTCTTCATTGAGCTTGTATCTATGATGTAGTCTGATTTGTCCTTAAGCTCCTTAAGTATCTCTCTTTCCTTTTGTATACCATCTTTAAGTGAGCCGTCTTTGCTGAGTGGATGCGGCCTTCTTCTTTCATTGAAACGCTTTATTAGCTCACTGTCTCTTGCGTCTAAAAATATTAGCTTAAAATCTAAATTCTTTTCTTCAAGCCCATCTATCACAGTGAGCATGTCATTGAAAAACTCCTTGCCCCTTATGTCCATACCAAAGGCTACTTTGTTAATGTTTTCGTTCTCGCTGTCAATTAGCTCGAAGAATTTTGGCAATAAAACAGGAGGCATATTGTCAATGCAGTAAAATCCGTTATCCTCCATGAAATTCAATAAAGAACTCTTTCCGGCACCACTCATGCCTGTTACTACATATATGTCCATAATATCCTCCTACTCTATATAAATATTTTTGATTCTATTGATATCAATTTGAGCTTCATCAGCTCTTCTTAATGCTTCTTTTACATCGCCCACGCGCTCTAGTTTATGTGCGTCTGATCCAACGTATAAGTCTACATCTATGTCCTTGATCTTGATTAAGTCCTCGACCGAAAGATTCTTGTGCGATGAATTTATTTCTAGCGCCACGCCATGCTCCTTGCATGCTTTGGCAAGTCTAACAATGTTTACGTCTATCTTGTCTCCTGGATGCGTAATTATCTTTATCGGGTACTTCTCTATCGCCTTGATGTATGAGTCCGTAACCCTCTCAGTCACCTTCGCGTGCCATTTTTTAAATGGCTTTGATATTTGCGGCAGTATCGATAACTTCATTTGCTCCTTGAAGTTCTTCGTCTTTATGCCATAATGAAAGCCCATAAGCACTATGTCAAGGTATTTCATAAGCTCATCGTCAAGGTCCACAGTTCCGTCAAAGTCAAGTAAATTCGCTTCGACACCCATAAGTATCTTAAGTCCTTTGTCATTATACTCTTCGTTTAGCTTGTCAATCCTTTCTCTAAGCACAGGCAGATTGCTTCTCTTTATACCGAACATATAATGAGATAGACCGTGATCTGTGATTGCTATCTCTTTTAGACCCATCATATACGCTTTCTTTGCGCTCTCTTCAGGTGTTTGTGAGGCGTGCCTACCCAGATTGCCCTTAGTTCCTGACGAGAATATCGTATGTGTATGGTAGTCGCCATATAATCTAATTTTATTCATTTATAATCCTTATCTCCTCTTCAAGACTTACAGCGAACTTTTCTAAGACGATGGCTTTAACTTTTTCAATAAGTGTGACTACATCGTCAAAACTAGCGCTCCCTGTGTTAATTATAAAGCCTGAGTGCTTTTTACTAACCATAGCGCCGCCAACGGAGAGTCCCTTTAGTCCAGCATCTTCAATCAGTTTAGATGCGTAGTAGCCTTCGGGTCTCTTAAATACAGAGCCTGCCGATGGATACTCAAGTGGCTGCTTGTCCTTTCTTCTTTGAGTGTAATCTCTTTGCTCTTCCTCTATATCTTCCTTATCTTTCTTCTCTAATTTAAAGTAGGCTCCTAATATGATGTAGCCCTTATCTTGAAAAATGCTCCTTCTGTGAGCAAAATTTGCTTCGCTTGCATCAAGCTCGGCCATACTATCATCTTTAATATACCTGATTTTAGTCACGACATCTTTTATCTCGCTGCCATAAGCACCAGCGTTCATATATACAGCTCCGCCAACTGTTCCAGGTATGCCTGAGATGGCTTCGAGGCCACCTAGACCTAGCTCAAGCGCCTTGTTGGCAAGGCTCTTAAGTGAGGCGCCTGCCTCTGCATATAAAGTCACTTCATCTATTCGCTCAATATGAGCAAAGTTTTTATCTAAGACTATGACAGGTCTTTCAATACCAGCATCAGTGATAAGAAGGTTACTGCCATTGCCAATGATAAGATAGTCTTCCTTCATCTCGTCAAATAGCTTCACAAGTTTTAGAATTTCTTCATCGCTCTTCGCTTCGATTAAGACGCGCGCGGGCCCACCTATCTTAAAAGTAGTGTACTTCGATAAGCTTTCGTCCTCTTTAATCGTTTCTATATTTAATCTTTTTATTTCTTCAATTATTTTCTCCATACATTCCTCCAATGTAATTATATCATAAATGAAAATTATTTTCTATATCTATGTACAAAAAAAGAAGCCCCCTAAGGGACTTCTTCGATAGTAAACAATTTTTTAGAATATCATCATTGCTACAGTTAATACAATTATTGAGAATATTACTGTGAATATAAGAGGTTTCTTAACCCATTTATACCAAGTACCTAATTCCATCTTTGAAATTTGTATTGCGCCCATAACAACTCCTGATGTAGGTGTTACATAGTTTACAACGCCTTCTGCAGCGCAGAATATTAGTATCATAACTTCCGGTGAGTAACCAAGTCTAGAAGCTAATCCACCCATAACTGGGATAGATAGTGTTGCAAGTCCTGATGTTGATGGTATGAAGAATGATAGTGCGATGTATACGATGTATGCAAATGGTACGAATAAGTAAACTGGTAGGCCTGCTAGAGCTGTTGCTGATCTATCTAGTATAAGTGCGTCGATGTGTGTTTGAGCCATAAGTACTGATGCTGCTCTTGCTACTACGATTACTAATACAACTGATAAGATGTCTTTTGCTCCGTCAATGAATGCGTTAACCAATTCCTTTTCAGAAAGTCTTCCGATCCAGCCTATAACTATAGACATTAGGAAGAATAATACTGAAATTTCTGGGAAGTACCATTCACCAAGTGCTGTGTCTGTCAAGAATGCTGACCAGCCTTCAAAAGCTGTTACGCCAAAGTCTGGCCAAGGAATTAATGATATAATCATAACTATAAAAGTAATTGCGAATATAACTAAAATGAATTTATGTCTACCTGTGTAAACAAGTTCTTCTTCAGTCTTAGTTGTCTTAAATTCTTTGTCCATTACTTCTCTTTCTTGAAGAGATAGTATTGTTGAGCCTTTGTCTTTGTGTACTTTGCTAGCATATCTTAATACGAAGTACATAGCAGTACCTAGAGCAACTGCCCAAAGTATTGCGCCTAGTAGAATTACAGTACCTTTGTTACATTCAACGCCTGCACCGTTAAGTGCGTCCATAGCTACACCAGTAGCAAATGGGTTAACTGTTGAACCAAGTACGCCGGCACCTGCTCCAAGAAGAACAGTTGCTACAGCAACCATAGTATCAAAGCCTGCAGCTACCATCGCAGTAATGATTAGAGGATATAGGGCTACAGTTTCTTCTGCCATACCGTAAGTTGATCCACCTATTGAGAAAAGAATCATAAGTACAGCGATAAGAGCCATTTCTCTACCCTTCATGTTCTTAACTAGTCTGTGAATACCAGCTTCAAGAGCTCCTGTCTTGTTAACAACTGCTAGGAAACCACCGATAACCATAACGAAGATGGCGATATCTATAGCGTCAACAAAGCCGTTGTAGAAACTCATTGTGATGTCTGGAAGTCTAGCTCCTGCTACTTCAGTAACAGCTTCTTCAGCTCCCTTAGGAACTACAGGGGCAAATTGTGCTCCATTAAAAATCCATGATAAGATTGCAACAAATAGTATAATTAGAATAAGAATACTATAAGCACTCAATGAACGTTTCTTTTTTGTTTTTTCCATCATTTTCCCTCCTTAATGATTGTTTACTATTGATACTATCATTATACAACATATCTGATATTTATGCAACACTTTTTTTGCCTATAGTGCTAACTTTATTATTATGTAAATTGATTTAAATGAGCTTTATTATAAATTCTATGAATATCTCCTTGATATCTATTTAGTAAAAATAATAATGACTTTAATTGGGTAATAATAATTGTTTGGAGGTATGAATATGAAATTAAATAATATAAAGGCGGCCTTCTTTGATATGGACGGGACTATAGTGAGCTTCACTTCTCATAAGATAAGCAAAAGAGACATAACCGCTATAAATAAGCTAAGAGAAAAAGGGATCTTGGTCTTCATCTCATCGGGCCGTGACAAGAAAAATATATTGAAGGTTCTTGATAATACTATTGAGATCGATGGCTTTGTCGGCATGAATGGCAACTTAAATGTAACCCACGATGAAATTGTTTCAGAGCACTTCATGGAGGAAGAGGACGTTCGCTTCATAGTAGATGCGTCACATAGGCTTGGCTTTGCCCTATCGCTCTTTACTCGTGAAGGCGTTGTACTTAATAAAGTGGATGATAAGGTTCACGCGGTTCATGACCACGTCGAAGTACCTATACCAAGGCTCGCTTCATTCTCTGATATCGATTTAAGTAAAATCTATCAAATGAATTCATATACGACTAAGGCCTTTGATGAAGAGCATCTAACGCCATATATGAAGAACTCTGTCTTTAAGAGATGGAACGATGACTTTGCTGATATCAATAGCATAAAGACGTCGAAGCTAGTCGGTATAAATGAAATAATCCATAAGCTTGGTATTGATATTAATGACACCATAAGCTTTGGCGACAGTGAAAATGATCTTGAGATGATTAAGGGTACTGGCGCCTCAGTTGCTATGGCTAATGCCATGCCTATAATCAAAGAGGCAGCGACTTACATCACCAAGGATTGCGACGAGTCGGGAGCGGCTCACTTTATTGAAAATTACCTCTTATAAACTTGATTTTTTATATACTTTGTGATAAAATTCAAGAAGAATTTAAAACAAAAGAGGTTTATATATGTCAAATAAAAAAACTGTTATAAAATCACTTGCGATGATATCCGTCTTCACGCTAATCAGCAAGATTATGGGCTTCTTCAGAGAGACAATGATCGCATCGAAGTACGGTGCCAATCTCGAGACAGATATGTATACTGCTGCGACTACCGCAGTTATCTTTTTGATAGGAGCACTCGGTAGCGGCTTAAACACTACGCTTGTGCCAATATTTTCAGAGGTAGAAGAGAAAGAAGGCAAAAGAGGCAAATTAAAATTCATGAACAAAATCATGAACATCATCGGCCTCATCGCCTTAATCCTTTGCGCTGTGTCATACATCTTTGCTCCGCAAATCACTAAGCTTATAGCGAAAGGCTTTACTGGCGAGACACTTGTCTACACTGCCTACCTAATGAGAATTGGTGTGCCTATCATATTATTTTTGTCAATCACATACATTTTCTCAAGCTTTTTGCAATCAGAAAACGTTTTTGGTCCCTATGCCATTATGGGCATACCATACAACCTAGTATTTATCATCTTTTTAATCTTTTTTGCAAGAAGAGGCAATATCGATCTATTGATGTTCGTTAGCGTTATAGCGGCATCTTTGCAGTTCCTTATACAACTGCCTGCCGTTAAGCACAAGAGATATAGATTCACGCCCGATTTTGACTTCAAAGACCCTTATGTGGCGAAGATGTTTAAGCTTATCGTGCCTATACTTATAGGCTCGAGTGCATATCAAATCAACTTGGTTGTAGACAAAACACTAGCTTCAGAACTAGTTAGCGGATCAATCTCGGTACTAAACTATTCATCCAAGATATATCTTATGATTATATCTGTCTTTGTTATGGCACTAACAACAGTAATCTTCCCAAAACTATCGTCATCAATGATTAGAAATGAAAGTCAAGAGATTAGAAGCATAATCAGTGAAAGCGTCGATATCGTCGCGCTTATCACGCTTCCAGCAACTTTTGCAATAGTATTTTTAAGCTATCCGATAGTTGAGATACTTTTCCAAAGAAATATGTTTAACGAAACAGCCACGCTGATGACCTCAGGTGCGCTAACGTTCTATATCCTAGGACTTTTCTTTGCCTCATTAAGAATGATATTTGAAAAAGTATTTTACTCGATGCAAAAGACTAAAGTGCCGATGATCAATGGACTTATAGCTGTCGCAGTAAACATCGCCTTTGACATAATACTAGTTAAGTTTATGCAGCATAAAGGCCTTGCCCTAGCTACATCGATCTCATCATTAGTTTCGGCGATAACTCTATATATCTCGCTTAAGAAGGTTTATCCAGATATCGAGATCAAAGACAATCTAATTTCACTTATAAAGATACTAGCAGCCTCCATCATCATGGCGCTAGCAATGTATTTACTATTTACTCTCGGCGTAAAAGTTTTGGGAGAAAAGAAAATAATCAAATTTTTAATGATGGCTATATCAGGCGTCATCGCCCTAGTCATCTACGTAATATCACTAAAAGCGCTAAAGGTTCACGCTTTAGACGCTGTACTAAACTATAAAAGGAGGAATAATGAAAAATAAAGAACTACTAAAACGCTTTTTACCCTACTTTAAAAAATATAGAAAAATTCTCTTCATAGACTTGTTCTGCGCTGTATTAACTACAGTGTGTGAACTAGTCTTTCCTTTATTACTCAGAAGCATAACTAATACGGCCTCACAAGACATTTTGCTTTTAACAAATGAGTACATTTTAAAAGTGGCTGGGCTTTACTTCGCACTGCGCGTAGTTGAGATAGTTGCTCAATTCTACATGACTAAGGTCGGCCACATCATGGGCGCCTACATCGAAAAAGACATGCGTAGCGATGCCTTTGCTCATTTGCAGCACCTATCAGACAGCTACTACAATAATACTAAGGTCGGTCAAATCATGGCTAGAATCACTCATGACCTCTTCGACGTAACCGAGTTCGCTCACCATTGTCCAGAAGAGTTTTTAATTGCTACATTTAAAATAATTATTTCATTTGCAATTTTAATAAAGATTAATGTTTTATTAACCGCACTTATGTTTATCATGATACCTATAATGATATATGCGTCAAGCTCATACAACCGCAAGATGCGCCGCGCCTTTAAGGAGCAAAGAGACCACATAGGCGATTTAAACTCTGGCCTTGAAGATTCACTGCTTGGATCAAAAGTAGTCAAGTCCTTTGCGAATGAAGATATCGAAGTCGAAAAATTCGAAAAAGATAACGATAAATTCCTTGAGATTAAAAAGAAGAGATACACATATATGGCGGGCTTTGGCACTGTAAACAGAATCTTCGATGCCATCATGTACACTATGATAATCACTTTGGGCGGCTTTTTAATGCAAGCTGGGAAAATATCAGCTGGTGACATGATTGCCTATGTATTATTCGCGACAAGCCTCTTAACAACTATAAAAAGGATAGTCGACTTCATGGAGAACTTCAACGCCGGCATGACTGGCATAGAACGCTTCATCGAGATTATGGATACAGATGTCGATATCTTTGACAAAGAAGACGCCATCGAACTAAAAGATGTCAATGGCAAAATCGAGTTTAAAGACGTTAGCTTCACTTACCCTGATGACAAAAACAAAGTTCTTTCTAATGTCAATCTAGTGGTTAATGATGGAGACTCCATCGCCATAGTTGGGCCATCTGGTTCAGGTAAAACTACTCTAGTTAACTTAATACCTCGCTTCTACGATGTTACAAGCGGAGAAATTTTGATAGACGACAAGAATATTAAAGACTTCACACTAAAGTCGCTAAGACAAAATATTGGCTCGGTTCAACAAGAAGTCTACCTATTTAGTGGCACTATACTTGAGAATATCAAATATGGCAAGATTGATGCAAGTAAGGATGAAATCATTGAGGCAGCTAAACTTGCTGGCGCATATGACTTTATTATGGAGCTTAAAGATGGCTTCAATACCTATGTTGGCGAACGTGGCGTAAAGCTATCAGGCGGTCAAAAGCAAAGGATAGCTATAGCAAGAGTATTCTTGAAGAATCCAAAAGTGCTTATACTTGATGAGGCAACATCGGCTCTTGACAACACTAGCGAAAGACTTATACAAGAGTCACTCGAAAAGCTATCGGAGGGTAGAACGACACTTACTATTGCCCATAGGCTCTCAACTATTAAAAACGCTAAAACAATCATCGTTCTTACAGATGACGGCATTAAAGAAACTGGTACGCACGATGAGCTTATGTCTAAGAAAGGGCTTTACTACGAGCTTTATACGGGCTCACTTCTTGATCTAAAATAATTTAATACATTTGTAACCTCTAATAAACTAGCTTTATGATATAATAAAGGTAGAATCATAGTAAAGGAGGAAAACATATGAAGAAAAGAATGATAAGTGCCCTGTTATTGATTTGCATTTTGCTTTCAAGCACAGCCATGGCAATGGGTGTAGATAAATTAAAAGGTCACTGGGCAGAGAAAAAGATTGAAGATGAATTTATGAAGAAATACTTTACAGAGCTTGCGAAAGATAATTATGCAAAGTTCGAGCCAAACGCTCCGCTAGAAGCAAAGCAATTTGCAAGTGCACTGGAAAAGTTATCGAACGAATACGGCGACTTCAAAGTAAGTATATATGGTGACTCCAACTATCTTACAAGAGAATCAATGATTGACTATATCTTTGACGGTGTGAAGAACATAAAATTCGCTCGTAGCGAAGAAAAAGACATAGACTTCACTGACATTGAAAAGATGGACAAGATTAAAAAAGAAAAGTTAAAATACCTTGTAAATAAAGGCATAGTATATGGCAATGGCGATAAGAAATATGCGCCAGAAAAAAAGCTATCACAAGTAGAAGGAGTTTTAATCGTGCAAAGAATACACAAGATTTTTAAGGATAACGAAGGCGAAAAAACAGCCAAAAACCTATCCTTTGATGTGCAAAACATCTCTGAAGGTTTAAGTAACAACGGTGAATCCATCTTCTATAAAAAAGTCGGAGATCAAATCCTAATCACATTCACAATGAAATTTCCTAACCCAGGATACACAGTTGGCGTAGAAAAAGTACTACTTAAGGATAATAAGATAACAATCTATCCGCAAGTCGTTGCGCCAGGCCCAACAACTATAACCCTACAAGTTATAGCATACAAGACAGTAACGCTTGCGCTAAATGCAGAAGAAACAGGCGACGGACCATTCGATATAAAAGTTATTGGTAACGAAAATAACAATATCGAGATTAACACAAGATAAATAAAATTTAAAGATATAGCACTTCATCATTAGTAGATGAGGTGCTTTTCCATGAAAATTTTTTAAATTTAAGAAAATATTAAGGCTAATTTAAGAAAAAATTAAGATTCATATATTATAATAGTCTTAAGAAGGGATGATTTTATGGATAATAAATCCAGAGCATACGTAAATAAAAAGAGAAAGCTAAAAAGAAAAAGAAAGAGAAGAAGAATATTTTTCTTCGCTTTAATAGTATTAATTATATCTTTCACATTAATTAAAAAAGCTAGACTTAGAAGCGATATAATTGAAAGCGCCAATGACACGCTTAACTATTACTTAGAAAAAACTGGCATAAGCAGTCCGTATAAAGATATTAAGATGGATACGAACGAAAATTATAACGGCGTCGGTCAAGAAAAGATAAGTGGCGAAGGCTATTTCACAAAGTTCACAACAGTGGATGCGAATAAAAAGACTTTTACTGAGTACAAGCAAAATATCGAGCCGTGGAAAGATAACGATTATTGGAACGGTAGCATGGAAGACTACGGCTGCGGCATCACCGCCATGTCCATAGTTTTGTCGGGCTACGGTCAAAGTCTTACTCCAGAGGATCTCCGAGAGAAGTACTACCCTCGCCTCGACTACACAAAACTTTCGAAGGAGCTAAAGAGCTACGGCGTAGACAATACAGACTTTTATTTCGACGCAAAATCTTTATCAAAGGAGAGCATTATTGATCACCTTAAAACGAATAGGCCCATCATCGTATGTATATGGAATAAACCAGAGGAAAATCGCTTTACGAGCAAGTCACATTACATGGTTCTACTTGCTGCGACAGATGACGGCAAGGTCTATATCTCAAACCCAAATGGCGAAGAGAATAATTACAGAAGCTCTGGTTGGTACGATTTTGACGAGATAAGTCCATACTTAGCCAAAGTTATGTATATCACATCATACTAATAGAAAACACCTTATCAAGCGCGATAAGGTGTTTTTTGTAGTTTATTTGCTTTTAATTAATTGATACGCCCGTCTCTCGTCTCCACTTTTTAGATGAATGATGCCCGTATAATTAAAGCCTAATTTATTAAGAAGACTTCGCATAATATTGTTATCTTCGTGAGTATCGATGCGGATGTTGTCTGTACTAGCAAAAGCAAAATCTATAGCATCCTTAAGTAAGCTTCTTCCCTTGCCAAGGCTAGCAATTCTATGAATGACAGCGTAAGGCTCATCGTTAAGCCACGCGCCTTGAATTTCTTTATAAGTATCTTCACCAGAAAAGCTAAGCATAAAGACGCCATATATCTCATCACCGGCGCAAGCTAGATATAATTCTCCCCTTTCTATGTCAGCTAAAAGAGTTTCTTCGTCAGGGTATTTCTCACTCCACTGATGCATATTGCCATCCGCACGCATCATAGCCTTAGCTGCCTCATATATGGGCATGATGCTAATAAGATCATTTTTATTTGCTCTTCTAATCATTAGACCACCTCTATGTACAAAAAAAGCAGCCACATGGCTGCTTTTAATAAGTTTATCTAAATTACTTTAATGTAACCTTTGCTCCAACTTCTTCAAGTTTCTTCTTCATTTCGTCAGCTTCTGCCTTTGGTGCAGCTTCTTTGATTGTCTTAGGAGCTCCGTCAACTAAGTCCTTAGCGTCCTTTAAGCCTAAGCCAGTGATTTCTCTAACTACTTTGATAACTTTGATCTTTTCAGCGCCAGCTTCTTCAAGAACTACATCGAAATCTGATTTTTCTTCTGCTGCTGGAGCTGCTCCGCCTGCTGCTGGAGCTGCTGCAACTGCTACTGGAGCTGCTGCTGATACTCCGAATTCTTCTTCTAGTGCTTTAACTAGTTCTGATAATTCTAAAACTGTAAGTGATTTTACTTCTTCAATTAAATTTGTAACCTTTTCTGACATTATAAATACCTCCAAAAAATTTTTTATTTATGCTTCTGCTGCTTTCTTTTCAGCAATTTGGTTAAGAGCTACAACTAAGCCCTTCATAGTTCCATTTAATACATTTGCAAAACCTTGGATTGGTCCATTTAAGCCGCCAAGTACTTTTGCGATAAGAACTTCCTTCGATGGTAGTTCTGATAATTGTTTTAATTGATTTACATCAAATATGTCTTTATCAACTAAACCGATTTTGATTTCAAGTTTGTCATTTTCTTTAGCAAACTTGTAAGCTACTTTTGCAGCTGAACTTGGATCGTCGTATGCAAATGCAACAGCATTTGTTCCTTCCAAGTACTCATCTAAGCCTTCAACGCCAAATTCGTGTAGAGCAAATCTAAGCATAGTGTTTTTGTAAACTTTATACTCAACATTGCTTTCTCTGCATTGCTTTCTTAAATCAGTAACATCTGCAACGTTTAATCCTTTATAGTCCATAAGAACTATGGATTCTGATTTTTCAAGTTTTTCTTTAATTTCTTGAACAACTTGTTTCTTTTGTTCTAAAACATGTTCTTTCACTATTTCACCTCCACTGGAAAAATAGGAACCTTAGCTTATTGCTAATCCCGTTTATAATCTATGTCAATAAAAAACCCTCTTATAGACATAAGGGGGTTGATACTGGCTTATCATATCCTCGGTAGGTAATTAAGCTTTACGCACCTACTGTCTACGGTTTATATATTCCTATTAAATTAACTCTGTTAACTAGTTTATTATATCAAAAGTTTTCTGAAAAGTCAATACTTTATTCAGTAATTTTTGAGCTATTTACTTTTACTCCAGGACCCATAGTCGAAGTAAGTGTAACAGATCTTAAATACTTTCCTTTTGCTGCAGCTGGTTTTGCTTTGATTATAGCTGACATGATAGCATTAAAGTTTTCTTGAAGCTTTTCTGGACCAAATGATACTTTACCTATTGGGCAGTGAATGATGTTTGCTTTGTCCAAACGATATTCAACTTTACCTGCTTTAATATCTTTGATAGCCTTTTCTAGTTCAAATGTAACTGTTCCTGACTTAGGGTTTGGCATTAAGCCCTTAGGACCTAGAACCTTACCTAGTCTACCGATAAGACCCATAGTATCTGGTGTAGCAACGATTACGTCGAAATCAAACCAGTTTTCTTTTTGGATCTTTTCAACCATGTCTTCTGCTCCAACATAGTCTGCGCCTGCTTCTCTAGCTTCTTCTTGTTTGTCTGCCTTAGCGATAACTAAAACTTTTTTAGTTTTACCTGTACCGTGTGGTAGAACTACTGCGCCTCTAACTTGTTGGTCAGCATATCTTGAGTCAACACCTAATCTGCAGTGTAGTTCAACAGTTTCATCAAATTTTGCCTTAGCTGTCTTAATAACAACGCCTATGGCTTCATCTGATTCGAAGTATTCATTTTTATCGAATTCTTTTAAACTGTCTTGGTATTTTTTACCTCTTTTTGCCATTTTCTAACCTCCTTGTGGTAATAACGAATTTTCTCCCACCTAATAAGTAGAATTATTCTTCTACTTCAACGCCCATACTTCTTGCAGTTCCAGCAACCATGCTCATAGCTGCTTCTACACTTGCTGCATTTAAGTCTGGCATCTTCATTTCTGCGATCTCCTTAACTTGATCTTTTGTAAGCTTAGCTACTTTCTTCTTGTTTGGTTCGCCTGAACCGCTTTGAATGTTAAGAGCTTTCTTGATCAATACTGGAGCTGGTGGTGTCTTTGTGATAAAAGTAAATGATCTGTCTTGATATACAGTTAAAACAACTGGTATGATTAGACCTACTTTATCTTGAGTCTTAGCATTGAACTCCTTTGTAAATTGCATAATATTTACGCCGTGTGGTCCAAGTGCAGTTCCTACCGGTGGTGCAGGTGTAGCTTTTCCAGCCGGTATTTGAAGTTTGACAATTGCGCTAACTTTTTTTGCCATATTCGCACCTCCTCGATTTTTGTGCTTTACGCACTTATATATATTATCTTTATGATAATAGCTATTTTGTGATAGGGCTTACTTGATAGTATTCAAACTCAACAAGAGTATCCCTACCAAACATATTAACAGAGCACTTTATAGTGCCGGCGTCTTCATTAACTGTGTCAACTATCGCTTCGAAGCCCTTGAATGGTCCGTCTGTAACGGCTAGGTGATCTCCGTGTTTGTAGTTAACGTCCTTCTTAGTATCGTCTATTATGGACTTAGTGTGAACGCCTAAGTTATAAAGCTCTTTCTCTGTCAATGGTATAGGTTTTGATTGTGGTCCAACAAAACCTGTTACTCCTCTGGTATTTCTAACTAAATACCATGATTTATCGTTGATAATCATCTTGACTAGCACGTAGCTGGGGAATATCTTTCTGGATTTGATTTTTTTGACGCCATCCTTTTTTTCTACGTATTCTTCTGTAGGCACTTCAACTTTAAAAATACCGTCAGCTGTGCCACGATTAACTATCATCTTTTCAATTGTAGCTTTTACCTTATTTTCATATCCTGAATACGTATGGATTACATACCATTTGGCATCGGCTTCTCTATCTGATAAATCGATAGAATTAGCCTTGTTTTCATTTAAATCTAAATCGCTCATTACTATTTAATAATTTGTTTAAATATAGCGCCAATTCCCAAGTCGATAAGGTATACTAGTATAGCTACAGCCACACTAATTCCAATTACAACTAATGTGTAATTAATTAAATCTTTCTTGCTAGGCCAAATAACTTTTCTCATTTCAGCTTTAACGCCTTTTAAGAAATTACCTGTTTTACCTTTCTTTTCTACTTCTGCCATGTTATCAACTCCTAAAAATTATTTTGTTTCTTTATGTGCTGTGTGCTTCTTGCAGAACTTACAGTACTTTTGAAGTTCAATTCTTTCAGTAGTGTTCTTCTTATTCTTCTTAGTTGTGTAATTTCTTTGATTGCATTCTGTGCAAGCTAATACGACCTTTTCTCTCATTTATAAACACCTCCTACTCATATAATACTCTAAAAAGTATTATACAACTACCTATATATATTATCGTAGTTTCGTCAATTTGTCAAGCTTTTTTTAAATT
>OGPS01000070.1_pt1 | contig 99715 bp, 93 predicted proteins | sample 1552931 | NCBI WGS metagenome assembly OGPS01 (sample SAMEA2580252, study PRJEB22360) | human gut metagenome | biome: human gut; feature: human-associated habitat; material: faeces | place: Denmark | collected 2008/2010 | reverse complement strand
TTCTTTATTTTTTCTAAAAAATGTCTTAATAATATAAAATACTTGTAAAATAGCTTTAATTATGCTATAATAAGTAAGTCTGGGGGTAGATGAGTCCTGGTGGGCTCTCCGGTCTTCAAAACCGTGCATGTGGGGTTTGTAGCTTCATAGGTGTGTTCGATTCGCACATACTCCCGCCATATATGATCAAACTAGTTTTAGTTTGATCTTTTTTATTGTTTATCTCCCCCATATGTATTATAATATAGATATGAAGGAGTGATTCAATGAGTAAAATACTGAATTTCAAAAATAAGAACGACAATCAAAATGAAAAAGAAAATAAATCATATACAAAAACCATTGCAACTAAGCCTTATAGTTTCACTTATGCTAATTATAAGAGTGGACTTATCCTTTCTTATATATATATAAATGACAAGTCTTATGAGGTGAAGAGCTATTACGAAGCGTATGAGCTTATGCTTAAGATTCTTTCTCATGATTATGGTGAGGCTATATTAAAATATTTTGATGAGAATGCCTTAAGTTCTGCTAAGAGCTCTGACTTTTCTAGGCCTTATAAGTTTATAAATGTCTATATTGAAACAAAGCTTGAAACGAAAAAGCTGCTTAAGCTAATGAATGAGCTAGCCAAACTTTGCGGCGTTAATTACTATCTATTATCAAATAAAAAGAAACTTAAGATTAATAGCACAAACGAAAGATATATCTCCTGGCTAAGTTACTCTAGCATTAGCGCAGAGCATGATGCGGCTCTTAAAAAGATGAGTGAAGATGAAATTAAAAACAATTTCGCGAGTGACCTTGTCTTTGGAACTGCTGGTCTTAGGGGTAAGCTTGGTCTTGGCACAAACATGATGAACGTCTACACTGTAAAGATCGCTGCCAAAGCCATCGCCCTAGTCCTTAAAGAGAAATTTGATTCGCCATCTGTAGTCATTGGCTACGATACAAGGCACATGTCAAAGGGCTTTGCTCATCTTAGCAAAAATATCTTCACAAAAGAAGGCATAAAGGTATACCTCTTTGATGAGACTCTGCCAACGCCTTTCGTGAGCTATGGCATAAGGCATTACAAGGCATCTGCTGGGGTTATGGTGACTGCGAGCCACAATCCAAAGGATTACAACGGCTACAAGGTTTACAACGAGCACGGTTCACAAATACTTGAGGAGATGGCTGAGCTTGTGCAAAATAAAATGAAGTCCGCGAACTTCGATAAAATTTCTATTACTGAAAAAGATGATAAATATCTAAAAATGATTGACGATGAGTTTTTTGACTCTTATTACAAGGACCTCTACTCTATCAAAATGGATGTAGATATGGATAAAAATATAAATTTTGTCTACACACCTCTTAATGGTACTGGTCTTAAGCCTATTGTCAAAGTGATTAAGGACTTTGGCTTCACAAATTATCATATACCTAAAATTCAAGATCATCCTGACCCTGACTTTACTAGCTGCCCTTACCCTAATCCAGAGTTTAAAGAGGCTTTTAACGAGGCTATAAAACTTGCTAAAGAAAAAAATTCTGACGCGATATTCGCAAGCGACCCTGACTGCGACAGAATTAATATGGCTGTTAGAAAAGATGGCGAATACATTATTTTGGATGGCAACAGAGTCGGCGCGCTTATGCTTGACTTCATTCTTAATCATACACAAGCGCCAAAAACTTCGTATCTAGTTAAGTCCATCGTCACATCGGATTTTGCAAAAGCCATTGCCGAGGACCATGGTCTTGAATCGGCTGACGTTTTAACCGGCTTTAAGAATATCTGTAAGCTTGCTAATGACTTTGAAAATGTGAGTGACAAACACTTTTTCTTCGGCTTTGAGGAGAGCATAGGCTATGTCTATAGGGATTTTGTAAGAGACAAAGACGCTGTTAACGCCTTCATGGTGCTTATACAAATGACTGCTTATTACAAAAAGCAAAATATAAATATCTTGAACCATTTAAATAGTCTTTATGAAAAGTACGGCTACTTCGTTCAAGCGCAAGAGTCCATAGTCTTCGAAGGCCTTGACGGCAAGGACAAGATGGCTAAAATTATGGATAAGTTCAGAAAAAATTACAAGAGCGAAATCGATGGGCTTAAATTTATTAAGAGGGTCGACTACTTGAATGACGAAACTGGTCTAGATAAGTCAAACGTGCTTAAGTACTACATCGATGACTACTCATGGATAGCGATAAGGCCATCGGGTACTGAGCCAAAGATTAAATTCTATTTCTCGATAAGAGCAAATAATGAAGCTGAAGCAAAAAAAGAATTAGATAGAATTAAAAATATCGTTTTAGAAAAAATTAAATAATTTTGCATTATAAATGGCTATGAGATCAATCATAGCCATTGTTTTTTATATTCAATTAGTCGTCTATAAGTGCGTCTAGCTCTTCGAGTCTATCTATCCAAGCAAGATCGTCTTTTTTTCGCTTGCTTCTTTACTTTTTTATGCTTAGTGTCTTTATCATTATTAAATAAAGATACTAGTAATACTATAGGAAAAAACGCTATCATAAAGATTACTTTTACTAAGCCAGTTAAGATCTTTATAATCATTAGCTACTTCTCCACTACTTCTGAAACATTATCTCGCTTAATTACTTCAAAGGTCTTGTCGCCAATGTTCGATAGATACTTTGAGTGCGTAACCATGATTATCTGCCTGTTGAAGCTTTCACTCACCTTGGATAAAAATTCAGCAACATTGTAGATGTAGTCTTCTGAAACGAATTTTGCTGGCTCGTCAAGCAGTATCGGCCCTTCGATTTTGGGATTAAATACTTCTATCATGGCGAAGCGCAGCGCAAGTGAGATTATGTCAACATAGCCCCCGCCTCTTTGCTCTTGCGGGTCGGTCATTATCTTCTCGCCATCGACCTCGTCTTCTAGAAAAAAGTCGACAGCGACCTTACCATTGATGCTTTTCTCTTCAATCACAAACTTGCTTTGCGAGGCAAATATCTCGTGAAGCGCGCCCGTAACCATATTCTCAATGCTCTTTATAGCTTGTTTTCTTGCGTAATCACTCGTCTTTTCTAAAAGCAGCTTAGTCTTTTCGAAGATCATGTTCTTCTCGTCAAGGCGCTCTGCCTCTTTCACAAGCGATGCCTTCTTCTCAAGTAGCATCTCTTTCTTGGTCTTATCTTGCAAAATCTTGTTCTCTAGAGACTTATTAAATTTTTTAATTCTGTCTATCTCTAAAGCGTAATTATTCATTGTCTTTCAAAAGCTCCTCAGCCTTAGTAATGTCTGTAGCTATTTTATTTTCTAAATTCTTTATCTCTGCTTCAAGATTTTCTGGCTCAATGCCAAGAGCTTTTATCTCTTTAAGGATATTCTCCCTATCATTAAGAAGTATATTAAGCCTTTCTTCGTACTTAACCTTATTCAGTTTTGCCTTGTCTAAACTGTCCTTCAAGGCCTCAAGTCTACTTGTATAATCCACAATATCACCTTTATAAATATTCTTTAACAATCATGTCAATGTGCGCCTTATCAACGTCCGAGTTGCAATATGGGCACTTCTTCAGCTTAATTAATAGCTCTGTATACTCTTTTAAGTCTCTGTTTAAATTTTCATCTTTATCCTTAATAAAGTATCTACCCTTGTCAATGGATGCCGATACATCGCTCAAACGCTTTTTGAGTTCATTTAGCTTAGTAAATGCATTTAAGTTTTTGACTATGGTATTGTCAATGTCGAGCTTTTCTGTTATATTTTTACTTTTCTTGTAAATAGCCTCAGTATTATTAATTTCATTTTTAATCTTATCGAGCTTTGTCTTGTAATTTTTGTAGCTTTCCAAAACTTCGTAAGCCTTCGCCGTGCTCAATATAAGCGCTTCGTTTGATAACACTTTGTCGAAGTCCTTTATTCTTTCAAGTAAATAGTCTTTATTTTGCTTATTATCATCAAGTCTAGCTTTAAGTGAATTTATCAGCTTTAATTTTTCTACTGAGTCTTCTATATTCTTAGTAATTTCCTCTCTATCCTTAAGTAATTTTTCTTCCTTTTCAATATCCTTATATGCTAATATCCTTTCATCAAGCTCTTTAATCTCTTCGTTTATCCTCTTGATATCAGACTTTTGTGATTTTATATCCTTATTCGTATCGTCAATGGCCTTGTCAACAACATCTAGGTTATACATCTTGCCGATAAGAGCCGACTTTTGTGTCGCTGTATAGCTAAACATAAAGGGTCCATCGTGCTGAAACTGTATATTGAAGTTTATGTCATTAGACTTATCAAGCGTGATCTTTTTTATCTTCATCACGTTTGATACTTCAGGCGGAAGCCCTGTCCTTAAGCTGTTAAACTCTTGAACTTCGCCAGTCTTCTCATTATATATGATATATAGATTTTCTTTTTTCGAGCGCTTTCTTTCAACTGAGTAATCATTGTTAAAGTAAAGTCTGACTGAAACAAAGTCTTCGTTGTTCCTTAGCATGCCCATGCCTTGTGGCTCATTAAAAAGTACCCAGCGTATCGCTCTTAGTATAGCTGTCTTACCATTGTCAGATGGTCCGACGATAACGTTTAGCCCATCATCAAAGTCAAGCGAAGTAAATTTATGCGACTGAAAATTTATTAGATCTATCTTATTAATCTTGACCATGAATATCTTCCTCCGCTTTCTCTAAACGCTTCTTCGCCTCATATATAACTTCTTTTTCAACGCCTTCAGCTTTGATTATCTCTTCGAAAACGCTGTAGTAGTCATACTTATCAAAGTCAGCCGCTTTTTTTATGGTGTTCTCAAAATTAAGAACTTCTAATTTATCATTCTTGTGCTTTTCGATATACTCTCTATCTAAGACCTCATATCCAGGTTTTGCGCACTTCACATCGATAAGATCAATCTTTGGTTTTAAATCATCATTGATCTCGATTAAGGCATACTGAGGCATCCTCTTGTACTCTTCAGTAGTGTTTGAGCACCTTGTAAGTGAGCCCGGATTTAAAAACGTCCTGCCATTAAGGCTAATCACGCCAAAGCCTGTGTGATAGTGACCTGAAAGTGTAAGGTCGGCCTTAGTATTGATTATATCAGTAACAACAGTGTGTTCTATCTCTTTTATAAATGGCTTTTCTAATAGCATTCCATGAACAACATTGATAAGGAATTCGCCATCTTTCTTATCGTATTCACTAAGTAAATAGGCTTCTTTGTCTTCAGCGTCCATCTTGTATATATATGGCGTACCTATGATTTTAACGCTATTACCATTAGCAAAGTTCTCTTCAATGGTACTTTCTCTATCAAGCATCTTCACTGCACCAAATGACTCAAGTAGGCCCAAATGCGTTCTAGGAAGCGTATCAGGATTACGGCCATAGATGTCGTGGTTGCCGCTAACGATGTAAAATTTTATATTATGCTCTTTTAAATAAAAAAGAATCCTATTAAATTTGACAAGACAAATAGTTGAAACGGTTGGAGTATCAAAAAGATCTCCACCGTGAACTATAAAATTAACATTGTTTTCTACTGCAAAGCGAGCAGCCTCGTCAATCTTATTAATTACCGTTTCAAAATAATTATCAAGTCTATTTATAGGATTTTTTTCTTTTATATGTGTATCTGTTATAAATACAAATTTCATTATATCAACTTATTCTTCTGTGTTTTGTTCTGCTTCTTCTACAGCTTCTTCGTCTTCTTTCTTGCAAGCTTGTCTAACCTTTAATGCTATCTCTTCCATAAGCTCAGGTTTTTCTTTGAATAATTGTTTAACATTTTCTCTTCCTTGACCAAGCTTTTCGTCATTGTATGAGAACCATGCACCAGCCTTGTCAACTATACCTTTGCTAACCGCAACATCCAAGATATCACCTTCCTTGGATATTCCTTCACCATACATAATATCAAATTCAACTACCTTAAATGGAGGAGCAACTTTGTTCTTAACAACTTTAACACGAACTTTATTACCTATGATTACATCCTCTTTTTTACCACCTGCCGAAGTCTCTTCTTTTTGCTTGATTACATCAAACTTTCTTATATCAAGTCTAACTGATGAATAGAACTTCAACGCCTTACCACCAGTAGTTGTTTCAGGGCTGCCAAACATGACCCCAATCTTTTCTCTTAATTGGTTAATAAATATTACTGTTGAATTTGTTTTTGATATAACACCAGAAAGTTTTCGCATTGCTTGTGACATAAGTCTTGCTTGTAGACCTATAGTCGCATCCCCCATAGCTCCTTCGATTTCAGTCTTAGGTACAAGGGCTGCAACTGAGTCAACAACAACTAGATCAACAGCGCCGCTCCTAACAAGTGCTTCAGCAATGTCAAGACCTTGTTCACCATTGTCTGGTTGAGACACTATAAGCTTATCGATGTCAACACCCAAGTTTCTTGCATATTGAGGATCCAAAGCGTGTTCTGCGTCTATGAAAGCAGCTGTGCCGCCTTTCTTTTGACATTCTGCTATTACATGTAGTGTTAAAGTAGTCTTACCACTTGATTCTGGTCCGTAGATCTCGATGATTCTTCCCTTTGGTATACCACCAATGCCTAAAGCCATGTCAAGTGACAAGCAGCCAGTTGGGATGCTTTCAATATTAAGCTTAGCGTGGTCGCCAAGTCTCATTATTGAGCCCTTGCCAAAATCTTTCTCAATCTTTTTCAAAGCTTCATTAAGAGCTTTTTCTTTTTCGTTCATGTCCATTTTTTCACCTCTATTATTTACTTATTATTTCTAATATTAAATCGATTAAATCGTTCTTCGCTTCTTCTATTATATCACATCTTGAGCCGCTGTAGATCTTTTTATGTAAATATTGATGATTTTTATAGCTTAGTCCATAGTAAACAAGCCCAACTGGAATCCCGTCATATGATGTTGGCCCAGCGCTTCCTGTTATAGCATAGACAATGTCACTTTCGAAAAGCGCCTTAGCTCCATCAAGCATGGCCGATAGTACTGCGATAGATACTGGAGTATATTTATCAATCAAGTCGCTAGCCACCTTTAGTGTATTTATCTTAACCGATGATTGATATGAAACCAATGTTCCGCAAAAGACATCTGATGCGCCAGCTACCTTAACTAGCTCGCTCGATACAAGGCCTCCTGTTATTGATTCAGCGCCTGAAATGCTTAAATTATTTTCTTTTAATATTTCAATAATCTTATTGCATTGTTCCATTGAATACTTCCCTATTTTTATATAGATAATTTATCATTGATAAGACTGTTAGTGCTACGGATATATATAGCAAAACTTTTCCTATTATATACATTTTACCACTAATCAAGATTATTGTTAAAAAGAAAAATATCACTGAAAAAAACTGTGTTGTCGTCTTAAGCTTACCGAAGATATCGGCTGCTATGGATATATTTTTCTTTGCAGCAAGCATCCTAAAGCCCGAGATAAGTAATTCTCTAAATAAAACTACTATGACTACCCATGGCTCAACGAAGCCCCTTTCTATAAACATGATGAAGGCGCTTAGTACAAGGATCTTGTCTGCTATGGGGTCTATGAACTTACCAAAATCGGTAATCATATCGTACTTTCTGGCTATATGTCCATCAAGAAAATCACTAAAAGATCCCAAAAGGAATATTGCAAGACTTGATATGCCGCTTTGATCATAGTAACAGCTTATTACAAAAAATGGTAATAAGAATATCCTAAACATTGTAATTTTATTTGCTAGGTTCATAAATTTCACCTCTTAAGTCATAGTCAAGTGCTTCTGTAATCTTGACATCTACAAAACTACCTGGGCTTAGCTCCTCATCGCTACTTAAGTAAATTACTCCATCGACATCAGGAGCATCCATAAAGCTTCTTAAAGTGTATTCGCCAGCTTCACCGTCTTCAACTAAGCACTTCATAACTGTTCCCACTCTCTTCTCAAGACTCTCTCTGGAAATATCCATTTGCGCATCCATAATCTCGTCTCTTCTACTTCTCTTAGTCTTTTCATCAAGCTTCTCGCTAAAAGAGTAGCTCCTTGTGCCTTCTTCATCACTATATTCAAAGACGCCAAGCTTATCGAATTTTTCTTTTTTAATAAAATCAAGTAGCTCTTCAAAATCCTCTTCTCTTTCGCCTGGGAAGCCAACTATGAAGGTAGTTCTTAAAACTAAATCATCTATATTAGTCCTTAGTTTTGTGATTAAATCATGAATTTCATCTTTATTGATATGTCTATTCATCATCTTAAGAACGTGGTCTGATGCGTGTTGAAGTGGTATATCCATATACTTAAGTATCCTATCTGATGACTTAAATGTTTCGATTAATTCATCAGTAATATTATCTGGATATAGATACATAATTCTTATCCAAGGCATTTTAGTCCTTTCAAGCATCGCTTTTAAAAGCATATCTAAAGATGGCCTTGAGTATATGTCCATGCCGTAATCTGTTGTATTTTGCGCGATAAGTATAACTTCTCTCGTGCCAAGCTTGTATAAGTGATTAATCTCATTAACTATGTCATCAATGGACCTCGATCTAAGTCTGCCTCTAAGCTTTGGTATTATGCAGTAAGAGCAGTTATTGTTACAGCCCTCAGCTATCTTGACGTATTCAGTAATGTCTGCTGCATCTTTCTCTATATATTCAATATCTGCGTTGATGTTATCGATGTAGACATCATCATTATTATCTTCGTATTCTTTAATTATTTCGGAAATATTTTGAAAATTACCTGTACCAACTATTATATCTATCTCAGGAATCTCTTCTTTTAACTCTTTTGAGTATCTTTGAGCAAGGCAGCCGCTAACTATAATCTTGGCGCCTTCCTTTTTTTGATTAATCATATCAAAGATAGCCTCTATCGACTCCTCCTTCGCTGCATTTATAAAAGAACAAGTGTTTATGATTATATAATCAGCTTCATTTGGATTATTTATTATAGTGTAGTCATGATTCTTTAATTTATATGCCATAGTTTCTGAGTCTACATCGTTTTTCGAGCATCCCATAGTAAGTATAAATACTTTATTCAAGTCCGTCACCGCTTTCACCGTATAAATTTTCTAAGTCTTCCTCTTCAATAAGTACTTTTCTTGGCTTTGATCCATCGTAGCCGCTAACAACGCCCATCTCTTCCATTTGATCGACGATTCTCGCGGCACGTGAGTAGCCTATCTTAAGCTTTCTTTGTAAGTATGATATCGACGCTTGTCCATCAGCTACAACAAGCCTAACTGCTTCATCATAAAGTTCATCCTTATCATCTTGCATTGTTTGGCTAGTGTTATTTGTTGTGATGGATTCAACCGCTTCTTGATTGTAGTTTGCTTCACCTTGATTTCTGATGAAGTCGCAAACACTCTTAACCTCTTTATCGCTGACAAAGGCGCCTTGAACTCTGATTGGCTTTGATAAATTCGATGGGTAATAAAGCATATCGCCCTTGCCTAGTAGTTTTTCTGCACCGCTCATGTCAAGTATAGTTCTTGAGTCTATTTGCGAGGAAACTTGGAAGGAAATTCTCGAAGGTATATTCGCCTTTATTGTTCCTGTAATTACATCGACCGAAGGTCTTTGTGTCGCTACAATTAGGTGCATGCCCGCCGCTCTCGCCATTTGAGCAAGTCTACAGATAGCATCTTCGACCTCTGTTGCAGCAACCATCATTAAGTCAGCAAGCTCGTCTATAATTATAACGATTTGAGGCATCTTTTCAGTGATAGTATCAAGCTCGTTATAGCTTTGCATGTCCTTAACATTGTTCTTTGCGAATAATTGGTACCTTCTCTCCATCTCTTGAACAGCCCAATTTAGTGAGAATTGCGCCTTTTTAGCGTTTGTCACTACTGGTATCAATAGATGAGGTATATTGTTATAAACGTTTAATTCAACAACTTTCGGGTCAATCATGATTAATTTAACTTCATCAGGTCTTGCCTTGTAAAGTATACTCATGATTATGGTGTTGATACAAACACTCTTACCTGAACCTGTTGCCCCTGCTATAAGTAAGTGAGGCATATTGGCGATAGAACTGATGATGGTATTGCCTGTAACATCTTTTCCTAGAGCAAGCGGCAATTTTGATTTTAAATTTCTAAATTCGTCGCTATCCAAAATTTCTTTTAGTAGAAGTGTATCCTTATGCTTATTAGGCACTTCTATGCCGACTGCGCTCTTGCCTGGTATAGGCGCAAGTATCCTTATATCAGTTGTTGCTAGCGCTAGAGCTAGGTTGTCTGATAGGCTTAGTATCTTACTTACCTTTACGCCAGCTGCTAGACTTATTTCATATAAGGTAATAGTCGGACCGCTGTTAACGCCAATTACCTTTGCATCGACGCCAAAGTTATTAAGTGTATCTTGAATAATTTTGATATTGTCCTTAATCTCTCTGCCCTTTGAGTTAGTGTTACTTACTTCAACTTCTTTTAGAAGATTTAGTGATGGAAATTCGTAATGAATTATGTCTTCATTATGAATTTCTTTTTCTATATCAATTTCTCCACCAGTATCTTCTGTCTTTTCACTTTCTTTTTTACTAGGCTTAGCTTTTCTCTCAGGCTTTTTATCCTCATTTGCTTTTTTATCTTCACTTGGCTTATCAATTGTGTCAAGGCTATTAGCCCTTGATGAGTCATTAATATTTATATCGAAAAGACCATCATCAAGGCCTTCAATCTTAATATAGTTATGACTTGAAGTCTTATTATTAACATTGTCTATAGCTTTTACATCATCTTCGTCATTAAATATGTCATCAGAAGACATTATCTTTCTGTTCTTCTTCTCTTCTCTCTTTACTTTAATCTTCTCTATGCTATTTTCAACGCCATCTTGAAGCTTATTCATAGTATTATCTGTTGTTTTAACTATATCAGCTCTGTTGATGCTAGTTAATGTATATATGTTAATTATGTTGATAATAACTAGAACGATAACTGTTCCAACGCCACCAAAAAGCCTGTAGAACAAGTAACCTACTACTCCGCCTATAAGCCCGCCTGAGTTTAATTCACTTGCTAGCTCTGTCGCTTGTGAGACGTGCGAAGAGAATGAGCTCATGACTACTGTCGATGAGTCGAATATAACTAAAAGGCTTAGGAAGACTATGCTTAAAGATATAATCAATTTGCTAGCATATTTCCTCGACTTTGGTATTAATAATACTAAAGATATTGCCATTAAATAGAATAAAAATATATTGTATCCAATAGAAAAAAGGTAGACAAGACTGCTCTTTATCCATCTGCCAAAAACACCAGTTGCATCACTATTTGCAAAAATTAGCAAAAATATGGACGCAAAAAGTATTATAAGACCAGATATCAATAAAGATTCGTTCTTATCTACCTTTTTATTTGTTTTACTCTTAGTTCTTTTGTTTGTTCTTTTATTTGTAGTTCTCATACAATCCCTTCGCTTATATATCTTTTATATAAAATTTAATACTATACAAATAATACCTAGTACAACTAAGTAATATGAAAATACATGGAATTTTTTCTTTTTAATAAGCACTTTTATTAATCTGATCGCTAAAACTCCAGTTATGAAGCTCACAATAAGTCCAACAATCGCATTTATGTCGAAGCTTACTTGTGATCCTTCTTTGAATATGTCTTTTAAACCTAGTATAAAGCCGCCAAGCATGGCTGGTATAGCTAGTAGAAAAGAAAAATCTACCGCATCCTTCTTATTTATTCCCAATATGTGTGAGATAAATATAGTTGAGCCTGATCTTGATATGCCTGGTAGTGCTGCAACGCCTTGAACTGCTCCTATAGCAAGCACTTTAGGCACGCCAGCATTTGTAATTCTCATAGTATTTTTGCCATGAATATTGATGTCGATGAAGTATATCATAAAGGCTGTTATTATAAAGCATAGTCCTATGATTAATGAAGACATGTATAATTGATCCAAATACTTCTCTATAAATAAAGCGATGATAACTGTAGGTATAGTCGCTAATATAATGTATAGAGCTAGTTTTTGATAGTGGTTTAGCTCGATCTTTTCTCTTTTTATTAAAGAGCCAAGCATTTTGAAAAACTCCACGATCATGTTTATAACTTGTTTATGATAAACAAGTAAAATAGAAAGCAATGTTCCGAAGTGTAAAACTTGCGAGAAAAATACATTACCTTCTTTTACATTAAATAATATTTGTAGTATGGCCAAGTGGCCTGATGAGCTTATTGGTAAAAACTCTGTTATGCCTTGAACGATAGCGAGTATTATTGCTTTAAATAATGTCATTATTTTACTCCTGTCGAACCAAAGCCGCCATCTTGTCTTTCAGAGTCTGAAAGCTCATCTACTTCTTCAAAATCTATCTTTTCGTACTTAGATAAAACCATTTGAGCGATTCTCATACCATTCTCAATAGTAAAATCTTCTTTAGAAAAATTTATTAGAGGAACCTTTATTTCACCTCTGTAATCACTGTCAATAGTGCCTATACCGTTGACAAGACCAATGCCGTGCTTAATACTAAGGCCCGATCTTGCTCTGATTTGAACCTCGTAAGAGGAAGGTATCTCTAGATAGATACCTGTACTTACTAGTTTGAACTCGCCTGCCTTTAATACAAGGTCCTCATCAAGTGAAGCTCTTATATCTACGCCAGCAGAGTTTTCTGTTTGGTATTTTGGTATATCGTTTTTACTCTTATTTATTATCTTAACTTTTACCATCTTTTTATCCTAATTATTTAGATTCTTCTTCTGAATTTTCTACTAATGCTTTTCTTGATAGGTTGATTCTACCTTGTTCGTCAATAGATGTAACCTTAACCATGATTTCGTCGCCTAGCTTTAATACATCTTCAACTTTGTTTACTCTTTCCTTAGAGATTTGTGAGATGTGTAGTAAGCCTTCTTTGCCGTTTAACACTTCTACAAAGGCTCCGAAATTAGTTATTCTATTAACCTTACCAAAGTAAACTTCGCCAACTTCTACTTCTTTAACGATGTCTTCAATCATCTTCTTAGCGCCGTTAACGCCATCCATAGTATCAGCTGAGATGTATACGTCACCGTCATCAGTGATATCAATCTTAGCGCCTGTTTCTTCGATAATCTTGTTAATTACCTTTCCGCCTGAGCCGATAACGTCTCTAATCTTGTCTGGATCAATTTTGATAGTTGCAATCTTTGGAGCGTATTCTGATAATTCTGCTCTTGGTGCATCGATAGCTGATTTGATTACATCAAGTATTTGGAATCTTGCTGCCTTTGCTTGTTCTAGAGCAGTCTTCATTATCTCTTCGTCTATACCTTGAACTTTGATATCCATTTGCATAGCTGTGATACCGTCCTTAGTACCAGCTACTTTAAAGTCCATGTCGCCTAGATGGTCTTCAAGGCCTTGAATATCTGTTAATATCTTAGTAGTTTCATCTGACTTAATAAGTCCCATAGCAATACCTGCTACTGGTTTCTTAATAGGTACACCTGCATCCATAAGAGCTAGTGTTGAACCGCAGATACTTGCTTGTGATGAAGAACCGTTTGAGCTTAGTACTTCTGATACAAGTCTAATTGTGTATGGGAACTCTTCAAGTGAAGGTATAACTGGAACTAGAGCTCTTTCAGCAAGTGCTCCGTGACCAATTTCTCTTCTACCAGGGCTTCTAAGCGGTCTAACGTCTCCTACTGAATATGGTGGAAAATTGTATTGATGCATGTAATATTTTTCGCCTTCTTCAACTAGGCCGTCTTGTGATTGGCTGTCGCCGAATGAGCCAAGTGTAGCTATAGTTAATACTTGAGTTTGACCTCTTTTAAATAGTCCTGAGCCGTGAGCTCTTGGTAATAAGCCAACTTCAGCAGAAAGTGGTCTAATTTGTTCAGTATTTCTTCCATCTGGTCTTAAGTTTCTTTCAAGTATACCTTTTCTAAACTCTTCGCTTGTGATATCGTCAATAGTCTTTAGTATGCTCTTTTGATCGTCTGGGTACTTTTCAAGATATTTATTTTCTATAGTATCCTTAAGTGATTCACTATTTTCAATTCTTTGAACCTTATCAGCTTCAAATATAGAGTTTTTAATATCTTCTCTGAATTCTTCATCTATTTCTTTAAAGATTTCTTCTTTGGCTTCAAATTTTTCGAACGAATATTTTTCTTTGCCTATCTTTTTAATGATTTCTTCTTCAAATGCACATACTTCTTTGATAGCTTCATGTCCTTTTAGTATGGCCTTAATCATTTCTTCTTCAGAAACTTCATTTGATCCTGATTCAACCATCATGATGGCGTCCTTTGTTCCTGATATACATAGGTTTATGTCTGACTTATCCATCTCTTCTTGTGTTGGGTTGATTACATATTCTCCATCTATAAGTCCAACGTAAACTGCTGCAGTTGGTCCGTTAAATGGTATATCAGAAATACATAGAGCTACTGATGAACCAATCATCGCAGCGATTTCTGGACTATTGTCAGGGTCTACTGATAATACAGTAGCTATAACTTGTACATCATTAAAAAAGCCCTCAGGAAATAAAGGTCTAATTGGTCTATCAATCAGCCTTGAAGTTAAAACTGCTTTCTCTGAAGGTCTTCCCTCTCTCTTTATATATCCTCCTGGTATCTTACCAACAGAATAAAACTTTTCTTCGTAGTCTACACTTAGTGGGAAGAAATCTACCCCTTCTCTAGGTGCTTTTGTGCTTGTCGCATTAACTAAAACGTAAGTATCTCCATACTTAACTAAGCAAGAACCACCAGCTTGCTCGCACATCTTTCCTGTTTCAATTTCTAAAGGTCTACCTGCTAAGGTAGTTTTAAAATTTTCTTGCATCTCACATCTCCTTTAATCTAACAAAAGAGCGGGATAGCCCCGCCCTCTTTATCCTCTGATATTTAATCTTTCTATCAATTCACGATATTTGTCAATATCAGTGTCATACAAATATTTTAGAAGACCTTTTCTCTTACCAATCATTTTAAATAAACCTCTTCTTGAGTGATGGTCTTTCTTATGTGTCTTTAAGTGTTCTGTAAGATCATTGATTCTCTTAGTAAGTATAGCGATTTGTACTTCTGTAGAACCAGTGTCTCCTTCATGCATTTTAAAATCGTCAATGATTTTTGATTTTTCTTCTTTTGTTAACATTTAATGTTTCCCCCTTAATAATATTTGCCTCAGCCAAGTGTATCGACGGGAACGATATACGTAGCATAAGGTACCTATATTAGTATATCATGAACTTTAGCATTTGTAAAGCATTTTATACTCATAATTATAAATAATCTTCAAAATTTTTCGCAAAATCTATATCGCTTTTGATTTGTTTGACTAAATCGTCTTTATCGTCGAAGTTTAACATATCTCTAATCCTATATATAAAGTATAATCTAACTGTGTCATCATATATATCATCATCAAAGTCAAATATGTTAGTCTCAACACTAACGAAGTCTTCATTAAAGCTTAGGTTTTTGCCTACACTAGTAACTGATTTATAAATACGGTCCTTAATCTTAATCTTCGTTACATATACGCCTTGATATGGAATGATGTAGCCTGTATTAATATTGAGGTTTGCAGTTGGTATGCCAACCGATGAGCCAAATCTTTTGCCGTGAATAACCTTTGACTTGATTGAGTAGTACCTCGATAAGTCTTTGTTTGCACTCATCACTTCACCAGATAATATTAATTTTTTAATATTGCTCGATGAAATCTTTTGCATCTCTTCATCAAGTTCAAAATTTAATATTACTGCTTTGCCACCAGATTCTTGCATCATCTCTTTAAGAAGCCCTGTGTCGCCAAGCCTGTCTATACCAAAGGTATAATCTTCACCCGAGTAAGTCCTTATCGCGTTTAATCTATCTAGTAGTATCTCCTTGACAAAGGCTTTTGGATCTGTTCTTTTAAGCTCATCTGTAAAGTCAATTAGATAAACAGTATCTATGCCAAGCTCTTCAAGTATCTTGATCTTGTCATCTATAGGCGTAATGCTCTTAGCTCCTTTAAAATCAAGCAGCAAAGCAGCTGACTCTAGCTTATCTCTTCTAGCATCACTTATGCAGCTCTTAATTATTTTTAAGTGACCTAAGTGCATGCCATCGAAGTAGCCAAGCGCTATATAGCATTCTTCACTTCTAAACTCATCTTTTAAATTAATTATCCTCATATTTATAAACCTTTTTCATATAAATATTCTTTCTGCCATTCTCATCTTTTTTTACATAGCCAATGCCGCAGAATTTATCAGCGCAGTAAACCTTGTACTGCTCTTCATTGAAGGCATCGCTTACGTATGAGTTCATGCCGTTTTGAACCGCCTTAAACCTCTTTTCGTGAAGCTTTATGACTGGCAAATCTATAAGCGTATCTACTGGAATAAGGTCATCTTCGTCCATATCGTCTATGCATATGGCCTCGTCAATATTTAATGGACCACTGTAGTACCTCATAAGGTAATCGATATACGATATAGTCCCTAGTCTTTGCGCTATATCAAAGGCAAGAGTCCTTATATAAGTTCCAGTAGAAACCTCGCTCATGACTATGGCGTATGACTTTTCCTTATTGAACTTCAATAGTCTGTTCTTATAAATTTGAACCGTTTTTGCTCTTGAAGCTGTGTCTACGTCAATATTTTCTCTCGCTAACTTATACATAGGAACGCCATCAATCTTCTTTGCTGAGTACTTTGGTGGCACTTGCTCGTATGCGCCTTCCATCTCTTCTAAAACTCTTAGTAAATCATTCTTTTCAAAGTTCCATGCCTCTTCATCGCTAATCTCTGATTCAGCGTCTAAGGTCTCTGTTGTTTTACCAAAAATTATTCTATATATATAGGCCTTTTTGTCAAAGCCTAAGTAATCTATAAACTTAGTTGCCTCTCCGACTGCTATAGGCAAGACGCCAAAAGCCATGGGATCTAAGGTCCCTACGTGTCCAGTCTTCATCTTGCTAAGCTGCTTCACCTTGTTTGTGTAGTATCTACTGGACCTTCCCTTCTCCTTAAATACGTTGACTACGCCACTAATTTGCATCGTCTACATATCCTTTCAGCTTTTTCACAAGCTCATCTAGCTCGCCCTTATACGTAAAGCCAGCAGCGTACTTATGTCCGCCGCCATCAAAGTCTTCTCCAATGCTTCCTACATCGTATTTATACTTACTCCTTAAAGAAGCTTTGTATATGTCCTTTACTTCTTTGATTATGGCTATCATGTCATAATCTTCAAGTCCTTGTAAAAATGCAAGTATATCATCTGTATCATCCCTACTAGTCTTTGTCTTGTTAAAATCATCATTATCTAAGACAATATAGGCAAAGTCCTTGTAGAAATTAATCTTGTTTATAGCGAGCTTATATAGCTCAAAAATATTTTTATTCATGCTTCTATAAAGCTTGATATTGATTTCATTTATATCGATGCCGTAGCTCATAAGCTTAGAAACTTTTTGCATAGTATCGTCACTTGTCGATGAATACATAAACCTGCCAGTATCAGTATCTATGCCGATATAGAGCATAGTAGCTACTTCCTTGTTCATAGGAAGCTCAAGCTCTTTTATTATGTCATAAACTATCTCTGAGCTCGATGAATACTCTTCTAAAACGTAGTTTATATCGCCAAAGTACTTATTGCTCTTGTGGTGGTCTATGTTAATGACTTTCTTCGCTTCTTTAAGATTATCTTCATTAAGAAGCCTTCTCTCATCAGCACAGTCAATTACCAAGAGCAAATCGCACTCGCTCATGCTTTCTTTATAATATTTTTTCTCTTCTATAAACTTGTATTTGCTAGGAATCTCATCTGGCTTTATTATATTTATAGTCTTATTCTTATACTTTTCTATTAGTGATAGATAAAGGCCAAGCGTTGATCCCATGTTGTCTCCGTCTGGTGACTTGTGAGAGATTATATTTATGCTATTAGCTTCTTCTATAGCTAGGCCAATATCTTTTATGCTGTGATTATTCTTCATCTGCATCCAACTCTTTGTTTGCTTTTTCTTCACTCTCTGAATTTAATTTATTTAAAATCTTTTGTATTTCAATACTATATTCAACGCTCTCATCAATTTTAAATCTTAATTCAGGCACTTGTCTTATCTCTAAAACCTTTGCAAGACGAGATCTGATATAGCCTTTAGCATTTTCTAAAGCATCAAGAGTGTCTTCTTTAGTCTTTTGACTGCCATATATTGAAAAATATATAGTAGCCACAGATGTATCGTTACTTAGCTCAACTTTAGATACGCTAGTCATTGTATCAATCCTCGGATCCTTAAGCCCTTCAATTAATAACTCTGAAACAATTCTTTGTATCTCAGCTTGTAATCTATATAATCTTTTCTTGTCCATAGTATCACCTAATTATGCTTTTATTTCTTCAATGATGTAGGCTTCCATTTCGTCGCCTTCCTTGACATCATTGTAATTATCAAGGCCTAGACCAGCTTCATAACCAGTGGCAACTTCTTTAGCATCATCTTTAAATCTCTTTAATGAAGAGATGCCTCCGTCATGAATAACCACGTCGTCTCTAAGAAGTCTTATGCTTGAATTTCTAGTAATCTTACCGTTATCAACATAGATACCTGCTATAGTTTGTCCAGAAGGTAGTCTAAATGTAGCACGTACAGTCGCTCTACCTAAAACAGTTTCCTTAGTCTTAGGTTTTAACATACCCTTAACAGCGTTCTTGATATCGTCTATGATGTCATAAATAACTCTATATGTCTTAACTTCAATGCTTTCAGTGTTTGCAAGGTCCATTGCTCCGTTATTTGGTCTTACGTTAAAGCCTATGATGATGGCGTTTGATGCGCTAGCAAGCATAACGTCTGATTCACTGATTCCGCCTACGCCGCTGTGTATAACGCTTACCTTTACTTCATCGTTTGAAAGTTTAGTAAGAGATGAGCTGATGGCTTCGATTGAACCCTTGTTATCAGCCTTGATTATGATGTTTAGATCCTTTAACTCGCCTTCTTTGATTCTGTCAAATAGATTATCCAAAGAAACTTTTTGAGTTGCTGTAATCATTTCTTCTCTTTGTTTTTCTTTTCTCATATCAGCTATGGCTCTAGCCTTCTTTTCAGATTCAACTGCGTAGAAGAATTCACCAGCTTCAGGCACTTCACTTAAGCCCATGATCTTAACTGGTGTACTTGGAGCCGCCTTCATTATTCCCTTACCATTGTCATCAACCATAAGTCTGATCTTGCCGCAAGCAGTTCCTGATACAACGTAGTCGCCCTTCTTAAGAGTTCCTTTTTGTACCAAAACAGTCGCTGTTGGACCTTGTCCTTTGTCAAGCTGCGCTTCAATAACAGTACCCATAGCCCTTCTGTTAGGGTTAGCCTTGATATCTTCCATCTCAGCAACTAGTGTAATCATCTCAAGTAATTCATCTATATTAATTCTTTTCTTTGCAGATACTTCTACGGTTATAGTTGAGCCGCCCCACTTTTCTGGAAGTAAATCGTTATCTGCTAGCTCTTGGTATATTCTTTCAATATTTGCTTCTGGTCTGTCTATCTTGTTTATCGCTACGATGATAGGTACGCCAGCCGCCTTACTATGTGAGATGGCTTCCTTTGTTTGTGGCATGATACCGTCATCTGCTGCGACAACTATTACAGATATATCAGTGATTTGAGCTCCTCTGGCTCTCATTTGTGTAAAAGCTTCGTGACCAGGTGTGTCTAGGAAAACTACTTTTTTGCCTTTAACATTGATGCTGTAGGCGCCAATTCTTTGAGTGATACCACCCGCTTCACCTGCTTGTACCTTTGTTTCTCTGATAGCATCAAGAAGTGATGTCTTACCGTGGTCAACGTGACCCATAACTGTAACTACTGGTGGTCTTGTAACTAGAGTGTCTTCACTGTCTTCGAAGTCAAGTTCAAGTGCTTCTTCTTCACTTTGTGGTACTTCTAATTCAACTTTTACACCAAATTCATCAGCCATTAAAGATGCTGTATCAAAGTCAACGCTTTGGTTTTGATTAAGCATTAGTCCTAGCATGATAAGCTTTGTAATTAGCTCGTTTACACCAACGCCTAGCTTTTCCGCAAGGTCCTTAACTATGATTGGATCTTGGATATAAACAACTTCGTCTTTAGCTTTTTTTGTTTCTTGCTTTTCTTCTTTTACTTCTTGAGCCTTATTGTCGTTCTTTTTATTGTTTTGTCTGTTTTTCTTGCCTTTTTTATTATTTGCTTGGTTATTATAATTGTTATTATTATTGTTGTTATTGTTGTTATTGTTGTTATTGTTATTCTTATTGTTTTTCTTCTTCTTGTTTCTTGCTTGATTATTGTTTTCAGCGCTTTCCTTCTTAGCTTCTTCTTTTACATTAGCTTTTTTCGCTTCAGGTTTTGCGTTTTTCTTAGCTTTATTAGCATTTTTATCTATACTTTCTGTATCTTCTTTTGCTTTACGGATCTTTTTCTTTGGTCTTTCTTTAACCGCCACTTTATCTTCTTCTAGGAAAAGATCTCTTACCATATTAGCTGTTTCTTCATCTACACCACTTAAGTGAGTCATTGGCGGTAGATTTAGTTCTTGGAGTTTATCTAGTAGTTCTTTTGTTTCCATATTCAATTCTTTTGCTAATTCGTAAACTCTTGTCTTCATATAATCACTCCTTCTTTACATTTCTTAGCTCCTCTAAGGTTTCATTATCTATATTGCATTTTAAAGATTTTTTGAGTAAATTCTTTTCAATCGCATTATTTATACATTCTTCATTATTGCACACATAGCTTCCTCTGCCTTGTATCTTTTGCTCTTTGTCAATAAATACGCCGTCCATAGTCTTAGCTAGCCTAATCATCTCGTATTTATTGTGAAAATTTCTGCATGCAACACATTTTCTATCAAAAGTTTTATTCTTCGTCATTTCTGAATAAATCAATTAATGAATCATTTAATATCTCTTGATTGTCCGCATCGTAGTACGGCTCGCTTGTTGGTCCTGTGAATGTGTCAGGATCTTCTGGATGAATATCTATCTTCCAAGTAGTAAGCTTAGCAGCAAGTCTTACGTTTTGACCTTGCTTACCGATAGCCAAGCTGATTTGTGAGTTTGGTACTACGGCAATGGCAGATTTTTCTTCCTCGTTAATTTCGCAGCTAACTACATCAGCTGGTGATAGAGCATTCTTGATGAATATCTCTGGATTTTCATTGTAGATAATTATGTCTATCTTTTCTCCATTTAGCTCTTCAACGATAGAGTTAACCCTTTGGCCCTTTTGTCCAACGCAAGCTCCTAATGGGTCTATACTATCATCTTTTGCGTAAACAGCAATCTTTGATCTTGATCCAGCCTCTCTAGCTATAGAGTAGATATCGATAAGTCCTTCTGTTATTTCAGGTACTTCAAGCTCAAAAAGTCTTCTTACTAAAAGTGCTTTTGATCTTGATAATACTATTTGCGGTCCCTTATTAGTCTTTCTTATCTCAGAGATAACTAATTTAAGTCTGTCTCCCATCTTATAGACTTCATTTGGGATTTGTTCGCTTGGCGGAATTATGCCCTCTACCTTGCCCATGTCTATGAAGATGTTTTTATTTGAGATTCTTTGTATTTGTCCTGTGATAATTTCGCCTTGTCTTACTATAAATTCATCGTGAATTTTTTCTCTTTCAGCGTCCTTTATCTTTTGTATTACAACTTGTTTAGCTGTTTGAGCAGCTATTCTGCCATATTCCTTTGGAGCTTCTTCAAAATTAACAGTATCTCCAACTTTATATTTAGAGCTAATCTTTTTAGCATCTTTTAAAGATATTTCATTGACATCGTCTTCTACTTCGTCAACAACAATTTTTTGCGAATAAAGTTTTATATCTCCTGTCTCTCTGTTGATGTCAACTACAACATTTTGCTCGGTTTGAAAATTCTTTCTAAAGCTTGATACTAATGCAGTCTCTAAAGCATCAAAAATAACATCTTTAGATATACCTTTGCTTTTTTCTAATTCGTCTAAAGCTTCTATAAACTCTTTGTTCATCATACCCTCCTAAAATTCTATAGCCTGAGTAAGTTTTTTTACATCGGCTCTTTTGATTTCAATATTTTTTCCATCACAATCAAGTGTGAATGATTCTTCATCATATTTTTTAAGTATGCCTATGTGCTTTTCGTTATTTTTTAGTTTTGCATCGAGTTTTATGTCAATGTTTCTTCTAAAGTCATCATCCGTCTTTATAGGTCTATCTATACCCGGAGATGATATTTCTAAATAATACTTGTCCTTGAGTTCTTTTTCTGCTTCAAAAATTGGATCTAGCTTTTCTGATGCCTCTTGAAGTAAATCTATATCAAGACCATCCCTCTTGTATACAAATACAGTTACCGTCATCTCGCCTTTTTGTCTTGTAAAAGCAATATCAACTAGCTCCGCCTTTAAATCTTCAAGCGCCTTAGCTACACTTGGACTAAGTTTTTCTTTTAAACTTTTGTAATTCATATCTCTCACCCCTCATTATAAAATAAAGAGTGGCGAGCCACTCTTCAATGCAAAATATTACCTTATATATTATATCATATAATAAGACCATTTACAAGTCTTTTATAAAATTAATCATTCTTAATTAAAGCTTTGTCTAAACTGTCAACAAGTTCCTTATTAGATGATGTATTTGTCATGAATTTACGTAAATATTCAACCGCGTATTCATTTCCGTTCTTATTCATCATAGCTCTAAACTTTCTTTGAATCTTTAGAGTTTTTTCATCTAATAATAATTCATCCTTCCTTGTGCCTGAGTTTAATATGTCAATGGCTGGAAAGAGTCTCATGTTTGATAAATCTCTATCAAGATAGAGCTCCATGTTTCCAGTGCCTTTAAACTCTTCGTAAATAACTTGATCCATCCTTGAGCCAGTATCGATTAGCGCAGTTGCTAGTATACTTAGACTGCCTTTATCCTTAAAGTTTCTTGCCGCTCCAAAAAACTTCTTCGGTCCAAATAAAGCGCCTGGATCCAAACCGCCAGACAGCGATCTTCCTGTTGGCGTTATCATCATGTTATATGCTCTGGCAAGTCTTGTGATGCTGTCAAGAAGTATAACTACATCCTTTTTATGCTCAACAAGCCTCTTTGCTCTCTCAAGTGTCATTTGCGATACCTTTATATGATTTTCTAGATCTTCGTCAAAAGTCGAGTAAATGACATCGCCTTTAATTGATCTCTTAAGATCAGTAACTTCTTCCGGTCTTTCATCAATTAATAAGACAATAAGTTCTATCTCTGGATGATTTATGTTAATGGCGTTGGCTATCTTTTTTATAAGAGTCGTTTTACCCGCCTTTGGTGGGGCAACGATAAGTCCTCTTTGACCCTTGCCAATAGGCGAGATTAGATCGATAAACCTTGTCGATAGTTCATCCTTTGTCGTCTCTAGCTTAATTAGCTCATCTGGATACTCAGGAACTAAGTCATCAAAGTCAGCTCTCTTAAAGCATGTATCTATGCTGTCACCATTAACTTTGTTGATGTAGACTATAGCGTTTTTCGAGTTTTCTTCGCTTGCCTCATCTTTTTTTCTAACCTTGCCTGTGATTTCGTCACCTTGTCTTAAAAGGAACTTCTTTATATATGTTGGTGACAGATAATAATCATTGTCGCTTTGAGAATAATTTTCTCTCCTTAAAAAGCCAAAGCCATCAGGAAGTATCTCTAAGATGCCGCTTACTTCAACAGTTTCAAGTCCATCAATAGAGCTCGAAGGCTTTGTAGTTTTTTCTTCGCTATTTGCCTCGCTAAGATTGCTTCTTTCTTTTGGCATATCGTTTTTGGCACTACTATTATCCCTATTGACCATATGAAGAAAATCATCTAAGCTCTTACACGACTTAAAAGCAACCTCATCATGATTCGTGCGGATGCTCTTAAGAATATATTCAATAAGCTCAAGCTTTTTATACTTAGTAAAGTTTTTAAGCCCGTAGTTTTTTGCAAAATTTTGTAGCTCTACTAGTTTATAATCATCTAAGTGATTATCTACAATCATTTAGCATACTCCGGCTTTTTATCTAGTATATGAGTTGCTTTGATGAATCTGATTGTGCCTGTTTCAGCTCTTAGTACTAGAGTTTCTGTCTCACATACGTTTTTCTTGATAAATTTAACGCCATCAAGAAGTTCGCCGTGCGATACGCCTGTTGCTGAGAAAGCAATTTCGTCGCCTTTAACAAGGTCATCAAGGTGAAGTATCTTGTCTGGATTTATACCCATCTTGATGCATCTTTCTTTTTCTTTCTCATCCTTTGGTAGTAGTTTGCCTTGCATTTCACCGCCCATGCACTTAAGTGCTGCAGCAGCTAAAACTCCCTCAGGCGCTCCACCGCTACCAAGAAGCATATCAACGTTAGTGTCTTCAAAGCAAGTTTGTATAGCAGCGATAACGTCGCCGTCGTTTATAAATTTAATTCTAGCGCCATTTTCTCTAAGCTCTTTAACTATAGCGTCGTGTCTTGGTCTGTTTAGCATAACTACTGTAGTTTCAGAAACTTCTTTGTTAAGCGCCTTTGCTACGGCTTTTAAGTTTTCTGTAACAGACTTTTCTATGTCAACAACGCCCTTTGCCTTAGGTCCAACAGCAATTTTATTCATATACATATCAGGAGCGTGTAATAAGCAGCCAGCTGGTGCAACAGCAACTACTGATATCGCGTTAGGCATACCATTGGCAATAGAGTTTGTTCCATCTAGTGGGTCAACTGCGATGTCGACCTTAAGTGCTCCGTCCTTGCGATCACCGATCTTTTCGCCTATATATAGCATAGGTGCTTCGTCAATCTCGCCCTCACCTATAACTACAGTACCGTCGATGTCAACAGTGTCGAACATCCTTCTCATTGCTTCAACTGCAGCGCCATCAGCGGCGTTCTTTTCTCCTCTACCAAGCCAAGGAGCAGACTTTAGTGCAGCCGCTTCTGTAACTCTGGCTAAATTCATTACTAAATTTCTATCCATACTTCTCTCCTATTTAACGCTTTCCCAATCTTTCAAAAATCTTTCTATACCACTATCTGTTAATGGGTGATGTAGCATTTGTTTAAACACCTTATATGGCACTGTAGCTATGTCACAGCCTAGTCTAGCGCATTCAACTACATGCATTGGATGTCTAATAGATGCGGCGATAACTTCAGTATCATAATCATAGTTGTTAAATATATCCATAATTTCTTCGATTAAATTAAGTCCGTTTGTTGATATATCATCAAGTCTTCCTAAGAATGGGCTTACGTAGCTAGCTCCAGCTTTTGCAGCTAGAAGTGCTTGTGTTGATGTAAATACAAGTGTTACGTTAGTCTTTATGCCCATAGCGTGTAATTCTTTAACAGCTATAAGTCCTTCTTCTGTCATTGGCACTTTGATGATGATGTTTTTGTGTATCTTAGCAAGTTCCTTTGCTTCTTCAATCATTTCATCATGTTTAAGTGAAACAACTTCAGCAGATATAGGTCCATCTACAATGCCAGTGATTTCAGTAACAACTTCCTTAAAATCTCTTTTTTCTTTAGCGATAAGGCTTGGGTTTGTAGTAACTCCGTCAACCACGCCCCATTCAGCAATCTCCTTAATTTCGTCAACATTAGCTGTATCAATAAATAATTTCATATAACCTCCTATAGCCTAATCTTTGCTATCAATCTGTAGCCGTCAACGATCTCTTCGTCTTCATCTAATTCCCACATGTTCTTGTCATTTCTCATAAGTAGCATACTTCTTAAATAGTACATCATGATACCTGCGTCAACATATGATGGCTTTCCATTGTTATCTTCGATATATAAATAAACGTAGCTTCCTTTGATTACAAATCTCCATGGTTGAAGGTTTGATGTTGATGGTGCAAATCTTGCGTAGTAGAAAACATCGTCTAAACCAAGGTTTTCAAGCATTTCTATGTCCATGCTATTAGCAAAGCTGCCATCGAAAACGATATCTTCAACAGCTTTTCTTTCAGAATATTTATCAAGATCAAATGGGTTCGATGGTTTTTCGTAGCCTATTGCCAAGATAAAGTCAAGATTATTTGCGTACATATCAAAAACTTTTCTCTTAGTATCTTCAGTCGCGTTGAATAGACCAACCCAGCAAGTTGCGATGTCTAGTGCATGTAGTTTTGTGATTAAGCTTTCTGTGTAGTAGCTTTGTAAGATCATTGATTTTGCTGAATCATCGCTTCTGTTGATAACGATGTAGTGAGGTGACTTAATCATAACGCCTGAGTAGCCAGCGATGCCGTCTAGCGCTTCATAAACCATCTTGCCATCTTTAACAATATTGAAGCTTACAGAATTTTGGCCATCTTCCTTAGATACCTCACTGCAAATTGCTTTGATTTTAATAAGTGTGTCGTCGCTTAGATCCTTAAGCTTAAAATCTCTAACTGATTTTCTAGATTTTAGAAAGTTATTCATTAACAAAATATATCTCCCCCTTAGAATAATATGTAAAATAAATTGAATTACGTCTATATTATACCACATGTAGAACTACTTAGCAAACCTTTATTTTTCTTTAAATTTGTTATATAATATCTGTGGTGATGAAATGAAACTAAATCCAAATCAGCTCGAAGCATCGAGGCATGACAAGGGTCCTGCACTTGTTCTTGCTGTACCCGGCTCTGGTAAAACAACTGTCATAGTTAATCGTATAAAGCATCTTATTGAAGACAAAGGCGTAAGCCCATATAAGATACTCGCTATAACATTTGCCAAGTCCCAGCAGCTTGATATGCAAAAAAGGATACTTGAGGCGCTTGATGAAAACTATGCGAAGGAAGTAGGCGTTTTGACTATACATGCCCTATCATACAAGATAATCAGAGAGTACGAGCGATACAAAAAAATTAAATACACCTTGCTTGACGTTGAAAATGCGCCAAAATCAAGAAATATACTCAGAAAGATATATATGGATAAGCTAAAAACTTACCCGAGTGAAGAAGAGCTAGATCAGATACAGTCAATACTTGGCTACATCAAGAACACAAACGAGGACTATATTGATGCGGACGGGCCTTTTGAATACAAAGTCGTGGTCGATGACTTCGAAGCTTATAAAAAGAAAAAGAGGCTTATCGACTTTGACGATATGCTTGTGATTGCAAACGATTTACTTGAAAAGGACAGGCATATAATTGCAAAATTTAAGGATAAGTACGAGTACATCCTTCTTGACGAGGGCCAAGACACTTCATCCATTCAGTTTATGATACTTGATAAGCTTATAAATAAGGAAAATAACTTCTTTGTGGTAGCTGATGACGACCAATCGATATATAGGTTTAGAGGCGCATGCCCTGAGAGGATACTGAATTTTGAGAAGCATTATAAAGGCGCCCATATCTATAGGCTTAGCGAAAATTATAGGTCTACGCCCAGCATAATCACTGCATCTAATAGACTGATTAAAAACAATAAACTAAGATACACTAAAGACTTAAGTGCACACAAATCTGGAAACGCGCCTGTTAATGTAAAGCTCTTTAACAAGGACCTTGACGAGTACCGCTACATAGCAAAGTACTTGAAGGACGCCACTGGCACTGTAGCCGTCTTGTATAGGAACAACATCTCTCAAATACCGCTTGCTGAGTACTTAGAGCGCTACATGATTAACTTCACTTCCTATGATAAGAAAGACAGATTTTTTAATCACTGGATTATTGAAGACATCTTTGATATATATAATTTTTCGAAAAATATGAGTGACGCTAGTCTATTTAGAAAGATTTATTATAAAATTAAAGGATATTTATCAAAGCAAGACATAAATGAGATATACACATTAACTGATGTCGATGTTTTAAAGACTCTGTATAGATCTGAAGCGATTCAAAGCTATAAAAAAGATTATATTCTTGAACTGATGAAGGATTTCAAAGCCATAAGAAAGATGAAGCCATCAAATATCATTGATTATATTGAAAATGATATGAATTACAGAGGCTACTTGAGAACAAAGGGCCGTGACAACAGTGAGTCTTTCAACAAACTTTTAACTATGCTCTACTTTTTAAAGCAAATTGCTCTTTATACTAAAAATATGGATGAGCTTAAGCTAAGGCTCAATGTTTTGAAAAATAAAATTTACTCACAAAATGAATCGAATGTGATACTGTCAACAATACACGGTGCTAAAGGTCTTGAATTTGACACAGTGTTTTTGATTGATATAGTTGATGATGAAATACCTGGCTCAAATAATGCGAGCGATGCAGAACTTGAAGAAGAAAGAAGAATCTTCTACGTTGGAATGACTAGAGCGAGAGAGAATCTATATATATTTGCTTTTAAAGAAAGAAACAACACGGACTACGATATAAGTCCATTTATAAACGAAATTAAGGGCTAACGCCATAAGAAAAGGTCAAAGTTAAAACTTTGACCTTTGTTTTTTATTGAATTTCTTTGCGGCTTCCGTCGCTGTTGAAAGCTTTTTTTAGTTTTAAGTTTACATAAAGTATCGAGCCTAGCATTAGAACTACTTGTACTAGCATAAGTATTAGAACTAAGTTTCCTGTATAGTCCTTGTCCTCGCTATATAGTAAGAAAAGTATGATGAGGCTAAGTGGAAGCATTATTCTTCCTAAGCTTATCCACACCTTTGGGAATAGTCTTTGTGCGTAGTCCCAAGTTTCTTTATTCATCATTGAAAGCTTTGTTCTAAAGCCTATAGCTATGTTTGGCTCTTTGCTCGGGTATTTCTCAAATATCTTTCCTATTACTATCAGTAAAAGTGGAATAAAAGCCACTGATATAAGCATAATTACTTTAAACAATTATATCACCTTTCTTTATAAGCAAAAGTATCTCTATACTAAATAATCTCCATCGTCATCAATATCGTCATAATCATCTTTTGTCTTCTTTGATTTTTTCTTCTTAAATGCTGTCTTCTTTGAAGATTTTTGCATCAAGATGAAGTAAGTTCCTAGTATTAGTAGTATTACTATAAGTATGATGATTATAATTTTGATTGGGCTCTTCTTTTCAGTCTTTTGAACTTCAACTGGCTTAAATAAGGATACTTGATCAGTCTTGTACGGCTCGCCTTTCTTAAGATTTTCAACTGTTAATTCCATGTCAGCTATCTTGTTTTGCTTGATTTGTTCATAAACATCCTCTGTATCAAGTATAGCGTCTTCAAGTTTTGAATCATTTTTCTCTCTATCGTTTAATAAATCTATCGCTATCGCCTTAGCTACTTTGCCTTCATTAGCTAGTATTATGCTTGGCTTACTTGTTTGATCTATGCTTAGGTATCTTGCATTAGTCATGCTTTTTGTTTTAAGTAGTGTAATTGCTTCAAGTAGGCCATCGCTTATGTCTGAATATGTTTCAACTATAAGGCCCTTGTTTGACTTTATTAGCCCAGCTTGCATAAATGGACCAACTTTATCTTTAATAATCATAATTGCATTTCCCTTGTTGACAAAGGAATCTTCTAATGTCTTGTTAGCGTTGTTAAATAAGTACTCTGTTGAAAGATTGTAAACGGGTATTACATAGCCAACCAAATTTTCTCTCTCGTTGTTCTCTTCTTTCATCTTGTTATTGATGACTAAGCTTAGTCTTTCTACTTCTGAGTCACTTAATACGTAGCCATTTGGTGTACTAACCTTTAAGTCCGCTGCATATGCGGCATTTGTAAGCATAAGTAAAAATATTAATAATAAACATACTTTTCTTTTCATAAGAAAACCTCCTTTATCCTTACTCTCTATTTACCCTTAAGCGCGTTAAACTAAACAAGAATTAATAAAGTATTTAAATTATAATTGATTTTATATTTATATATATTTACTCAATATCATAGCTAATTATACCTTATTCATTAATTCACATTCATTGTTCATTGTTTATTATTCATTTTTCATTATTCATTATTCATTATTCATTATTCATTTTTCATTATTCATTTTTCATTATTCACTATTCATCTGTTAATATTTATTTCTCGTTTTAATTTTAACTTCTATTTTTTTTCATAATCATTACCCATTACTCATTACTCATTACTCACTATTCAATACTTATTACACAATTATATACTTATTCTTTATTACTTATTCTTTATTATTTATTTCTACCTATCCACGACTCATTAACCCCACTCAACACTGATTAATTGTTATTAAGCATTCATTTTAACCACTCATCTATTATAGACAAAAATAAAGCTACGATTGCTCGTAGCTTTACTCTTTATCTTGGTCTAGTTAATATTAAAATTATAATCAAAACTATGAATATCGGTCCGAATACCTTTGCTGCTGCTAAAAACATAGCAGCGAAGTCACCCTTTTCAGTATCTTCTTGGTCTTTATTAATTAAATTACCTTTTTCATCATACTTACCTGAGGTCTTCTTAAGGTGTTCAAACGCGCGATCTATTTTCTTTTGAAAAAACATTACTTATCCAAGTTAAGCTTGTGATGACATGCGACAAAGTGTCCAGGTTTTACTTCTTCAAATACTGGAACTATTGTTCTACATTCTTCAGTAGCGTACTTACATCTAGTATGGAATTTACAGCCCTTAGGTGGATTGATAGGACTTGGAATATCCCCTTCTAGAATTTGAATTTCTTTCTTAGAATCTGTAGTTGGTATTGCGCCTAGAAGTGCTTCTGTATATGGATGCACTGGTCTAGCATATAACTCTTTAGAGTCAGCAAACTCAACTATGTTTCCTAAGTACATTACACCAACCTTATCAGATATATATTTAATAACTGACAAGTCATGTGAAATGAATAGATAAGTTAAGTGTTCTTTTTCTTTTAAGTCAATCAATAGGTTTATAATTTGTGATTGAATAGAAACGTCTAGAGCTGATACCGCTTCGTCGCAAACGATGAAGTCAGGCTTTAAAGCAACACTTCTCGCGATACCAATTCTTTGTCTTTGACCTCCAGAGAATTGGTGAGGGTATCTGTGTATAAAGTAATGAGCTAGACCGCAGTCTTGCATAACTTTTACAACGTAATCTTGTAGTTCTTTATCTTTTTGTTTGTAAATATCATGAGCTACTAAACCTTCAGATATGATTTGACCTACAGTCATACGAGGGTTAAGTGATGAGTATGGGTCTTGGAAGATAAGTTGCATATCTTTTCTCAAGTGTCTCATTTCTTCATATTCAAGTTCAGCTAGGTTTATACCAGCATCTCTATAGCTTTCTGCTTTTTCATAATCAGGATTGCCCTTAACGTCTTCTCTAAGTGCATCAAGCTTTGCTTCAACATCTTTTAAAGTGCTTTCTGCTGAAGAATCTTCTTTGCCATCTTTCTTTGCTGCAAATATCTTAGCGTTAAGTTCTTGTTCCTTTAATAATAAAGATTTAACTTCACTTTCATTATCATGATATATCAAAGCACCTGCTATTTGTGCAAGGTCTTGATATAAAAGTCTATGTTTCTTTTCAGTATCTCTAAGCTTGTTAAGAGCTTCACCCTTTTCCTTGCCTTCTGGAAGTGCATCATAAGCAGCTTTATCCTTTTCAAGTTCAGCTTCAAGCTCTTTAATCTTGCTCTTGTGACTAGCAAAACCATTTATAAGCTTATAAACGTATTTAGGGTTAACTTCCCATCTAGTTCTTCCGTAATAAATAGTTCTACCGTCAGTTTGTTTGTATAATTGTAGTAAAGTTCTACCAAAAGTAGATTTACCGCAACCAGATTCACCTACTAGACCAATAGTTTCGCCTTTGTAAATATCCAAAGAGATATCATCATTAGCTTTAACATATTGAACTTCCTTACCTACTTTTTGTACTGGGAAGTATTGTTTAAGGTTTTGTATTCTAAATAATAATTCTCTATTTTCCATTGGATCTTACCCCCTTTTCAGGATAGAAACATCTTACTTCATGATTTTCGTCTACCTTAACTAAATCTGGTTGATAGTTGTCACACTTTTCAGTTCTATACTTACATCTAGGAGCAAATTTACAGCCCTTAGGTAAGTTTAGTGGATGCGGTACTGAACCAGGTATAGCATCAAGCTTTGTTCCTTGAGGAGTATCCAATCTAGGTATAGATACCATAAGTCCTTCAGTATATGGATGCATGTAAATGCTCTTTCCTTCGAAAATTGTTTCTCTTGGTGCCTTTTCAACTACTTGACCACAATACATAACAGCAACGTCGTCAGCCATTTGGTTAATAACGCCAAGGTCATGAGTGATAAATAGTATAGAAGTACCAATTCTCTTCTTTAAGTCATTCATCAGTCTTAGTATTTGAGCTTGAATAGTAACGTCAAGAGCAGTTGTTGGTTCGTCAGCTATAAGAAGCTTAGGAACACAGGCAAGTGCCATGGCAATCATAACTCTTTGTCTCATACCACCTGATAATTGGTGAGGATATTGTTTAGCAACAGTTTCTGGATTTGGTATCTTAACCATGCTAAGCATTTCAACAACTTTTTCAGCTGCTTGCTTTTTATCCATACCTTGGTGAATAATGAACGGTTCACTAACTTGTTTTTCAACAGTAAATACTGGGTTAAGTGAAGTCATTGGCTCTTGGAATATAACAGAAACATCATTACCTCTGATATGACCCATCTTATTCTTAGGTATATCAGTAATATTTTCTCCGTTAAACCAAATTTCACCACTGTCAATATATCCATTACCATCAAGTAGTTTAATGATACTCATGGCAGAAACACTCTTACCACTACCACTTTCTCCTACTACTCCTAATGTTTTACCTTGTTCTACTGAATAGGAAACGCCATTAACAGCTTTGATTATTCCCTTTTTTGTTGTAAAAAAGGTATGCAAGTCTTTTATTTCTAATAATGCCATTAATCTTACCTCCTATCTTTCAGCTGATCTAGGGTCGATAGCGTCTCTTAAGCCATCACCTATTAAGTTAATACAAATTACGCAAACACCTAGTATGATTGAAGGGAATACCCATCTCCACCAGTATCTTTGAATAATTATAGAGTTATTAGCACCGTTAAGCATATTACCCCAAGTTGGATATGGTGCTGGAACACCAAAACCTAAGAATGAAAGTGATGCTTCTGTAAGCATACTTGATGCGAATGATAGTGTAGCGTTAACTATAATTATAGATATAGTGTTTGGCAATATATGTTTAAATATAATGTTCTTTTCTTTTATACCTAGTGATCTAGCAGCAACAACGTATTCTTGCTCTCTAATTGAAAGTACTTGCGCACGAACAAGTCTTTGAAGTCCTGTCCAAGATAGTAAACCAAGTATAATCATGATCATAAAGATCTTTTGATCGGCAGTCATTGTTTGGCCAACAAGTGCTGATAGTATCATCGCAAATGGTAGGAATGGTAGTGAACCTATCATTTCAGCAACCCTTTGTAGAACGTTATCAACCCAGCCGCCAACGAAGCCTGAAATACCACCAACGATTACGCCGATGATAGTTGAAATAATAACCGCGATAGCACCTATAGTCATAGATTTTCTACCACCGTTAAGAATTCTGTTCCAGATGTCTCTACCTAGGTCGTCAGTACCTAGTAGGTAACCTTTATGACCGTAGCTATGCATCTTACCTGATTGATCCTTTACGTGTGTTTGATAGAAGCCTGTGTATATTTCATCTACTTTTTTGTCTCTTAAATCAGCTGGAACATCTAATTGTCCTAATGAGTTTGATCCCCATTCTTGAATAGTATCATCTTTTAACTTAGCAAGGTATGAATATCTTTGTCCATAAATATTCTTAACATTGCCATCAATATTTTCAGGAACTTCCCACTCACCAGTAGTAGTTGGGTTACCCCACATATAAATTTTACCTGATTCTCCAACAGCTACGAATGTGTTGTATGAAGATGCTAAGTCCACAACTTTTTCATCTATTTCAGGAATCTTTGATAAACCTGATTCTTGAGCACCTAAGTGAACAACTTTACCATCTTTAGTGATAGCGCAAGCTGTATTAGGGTTAGGAGCAATCTTAGCTATATTACCTTGATATTCATGACCTTCCTTGTAGTCATTAACTCCCATATTACCCCAAGCGTATGTGTCTCCATCTTCATCTATAGCATAAGATACTTGGTCAGATGCTGCTATGTCAACAATCTTAGTACCCATTAATTCTGCTGGAGCTTTAGCTTGTTGAAGTCTGTTGTTACCCCAACCAAGAACTTTACCGTCCTCAGTAAGTGCAATTACGTGGTCAGTACCACAAGCTAATTTAACAATATTCTTTCCTTCTTTTTTAACTTCCTTAGGTATTTTTCTAATGTCTACTTTTTTAGAGATATTAGTTTTACCCCAAACAAAAATCTTACCATTGTCATCAACTGCAGCACTAAATGTAGATCCTACGCTTAAAGCTTTGACATTCTTAAGTCCATCTGGAAGTGGAAGTATATCAAAACCTGGAGCAATATTTGCTTGTGTTGTTTCAACATATGATAAGTCTATAGGATTGAAAAGTGGTCCTATTAAAACTAATAAGAATATACCTAAGAAGATGAAAAATGCAGTCATTGCTACTTTATTTGAAATGAATGCATTTAGTATGGTTCTAAAAGGAGTTTGAATATCATCCTCAATCATAACATCTTTCTTTTTATCTTTCTTTTTAAATAATCCTTTTTCTTTTTTAGGAGGTATTTGTTTTGTGTCTTTTAAGTCTTTATTATCTTTTTCCATATTAACCTCCTAATTTTCTACTCTAACTCTAGGGTCAACTAAGCCGTATGTCAAGTCTGTAATTAAGTTGCCTAATAGAGTTATTATAATATAGAACAACTGAATAGCAAGTGCTAAGTCATAGTCCTTTTTATTTAAAGCGTCTATGTAGAACTTACCCATACCATTTAAATTAAACATTGATTCAATAATTAGTGATCCTGAGAATATACTCATAAACCAACCAACTATAAGTGTAACTACTGGTAATAAAGCATTTCTCCACGCATGTGAATAGATTACAGTCTTTTCCTTTAAGCCCTTTGCTCTTGCAGTTTTAATATAATCCATGCTCAAAGCGTCATCCATAGCGGCTCTGACATATCTTGTCATACCGCCTAGTGAACCTACAGTCATGATTATAAGAGGAAGTGCAATGTGCTTTAGGATATCAAGTGTATCTTTCATACCTGTATAGTTTTTTCCTGCAGTTCTCATACCACTTACAGGGAACCATTGTAACTTAACACTAAAGATGTAAATAAACAATAGTGCAGTAATAAATACTGGTATAGAATAACCTATAACAGTTAATACCTGAGTTACTTGGTCGAAAACTGAATTCTTTTTAACCGCACATGCTATACCAAGTGGTATAGTTATGCCAAGACCTATAATTATTGCAAAAATGTTAATAAATATAGTAAGTTTTAAAGGTTCTTGTACAACATTAATAACCTTATCTTTATAAACTCTTGAGTCACCTAAGTCGCCTTGTAATAGTCTACCAAGCCACTTTCCATATCTAACTATCATAGGATCGTCAAGACCGTATTGCTTTCTTAAATCTTGATATCTCTTATTGTACTCTTCTACTTTTAATTGTGCCTTCATTGGTTCAAGCTCAGCTCTTGCCGGGTCTGAAGGTATCATATTATATAAGAAGAAAAGTAAAATAGACATAACAAAAAATACGAATACCATGTAAAGTATTCTTTTTATAACGTATTTTCCCATCATCATCCACCTTATCTGTATTTTTATAGAAGGCAATATTTCTATTGCCTTCCACAAAATGTTTTTTTTAAATTTTAATGTTTACTATTCTGTTACCCATGCATCTAATATTGTAGATGTTAAGCCCTTCATTTCTGAAGTTTCCCAATTCTTAACTTTTGAATTGTAGAAGTCATGGTATTGGTTAGAGTATAGTGGTAGGTCTGGAAGTAATTCATTCCATCTTGCAGCAAACTTAACAAAGTTTTCTTTGAAGATTTCTCTATCTTCTGGAGTACACTTAACCATGTCTTGAGCAGCTTTTTCTAGGTCTGCATCAATTATGAAGTTAGTGTTGTAACCCATATCAAGGAATTCCTTCTTTGTTGAATAAGTGTATTGTTCATCATAGTATGGAGTAAATCCTGTAGCTAGGTTAAACATGTTATATGTTGGAACTCCATATTTAGCATCTTGTGACGCGTCTCTGTATAACCAGTTTAGTAATTCGTCAAAACTCATTGCGTCTCTTTGAATCTTGATACCTGCTTTTACAAGGTCAGGGTTTTCAGCTAGTTTTACAACTAGTAGGTCAGATACGTCGTTGTTTTCAGTAGATGCCCATTTGATTTCAAGTGGCATTAAAGTACCGTCATCCATCTTCTTATATCTGATTCCGTCGCCTTCTTTGTATTCAGCGCCTGATTCGTTTAGAGTAAAGCCTACTTGTTCCAATAATTCAACAGCCTTAGCTGGGTCATATGGATAAGAGTTAAGCTTTTCGTCAATGTCTTTCTTTGTTTCGATATAGAACCATTGAGCTGGTCCGAAAGGTCCGTTTACAACAGAACCGTATCCACCTGTAAATTGTTTAGCGAAATCGTTTCTGTCTAGTAAGTAAGCAAGTGCTTGTCTTACTTCTGGGAATTGAGTTGGTCCAACGTCGCAACCGAATGCGATCTTACCATAACCAGCTCTTGGATAGTCAGTGTAAGCAAAGCCTTCGTCTTCAGTTAAGTCCATACCAGCGTTGATAGTCTTACCATCACCGATGTTTTTGATCATGTCAACACCACCAGTTTTTAAGTCGTCGATTTGAGTTGCTTGAGTTATCTTCTTAAGAATAACTTTTTCAATTAGAGGTTTTCTACCCACTCTATCGCCTTGGAAGTTAGGGTTGATAACCATAGTTGCTAATTGTTGTGCTTCATCATAATTTTCTAACATATAAGGACCGCTTGCAGGAAGAGTCTTTCTGTCTCTTGCAGCTTTAACTGCATTCTTGAACTCTTCTGTGTTAATATCTTCTGCAAAGTAACATCCATCGCCGTCATCTTTAATGTCTACTTTTTTACCTAACCAAAATTCTAGATCTTCTGGACCTGCTGATACAGAGTTTAATTCATAGAAATATGGTGTATTTTCAGGATTGATTGTTGCTGAGAAAGTGTAATCATCAATTAGATGAACACCTTCAAATTCCTTCTTTTCACCTTTACTAAATGCGTCATAACCTACTAAGTCCATACCACCAGTGTTTTTAGCACCGCAGAAGTCTGGTCCAATAAGTCTTGAGCCCCATAGTAAGAAGTTTGCAACGTAATCTTTAGCATTGATTTCTTTACCGTCAGCATATTTAAGTCCATCTACTATAGTGAATGTATAAGTTTTTGATCCGTCTTCGTTTTCTTTTGTTTCATAGCTTTTAACGATAGAATCATCAATTACATATTCACCTTCGTCAGTTTTGTCTACAGTACCATAACCTTGGATTAAACGTCTAACGTCAGCGTCTGATGCGTTGTTTTGCCACATTCCTGAAAAGTCTCCACTCATTTCAGTAGTAGTACCAATGATTAATTGGCCACTTGGTTCAGTTGGTCTTTCAGCTGTTTCGTCATCTGCTGGTTCTTCATCAGAATTTTCGTCTTCAGCTGGTGCGTCTGTTTCAGTACCTGGTTCTTCTGGTTCTTCATCAGTAGTCTTACCGCATGCAAATGCGAAAGCTGATAATACCATAGAAAGTACTAATAAAAACACTAATGTCTTTTTAAGTTTCATTAATATTCCCCCTTAAATTTTTTTCATATAATAACGGCTATATGTTACATATATATTACAACATTTTTGAAAAAATTGCAAGCTTTTTTTATAAAAATTCAAAAATGAGCTTGCAATTATTATTTATCTACTATTAAATTTCTTTGTAATTTATAATTTCTAAACCGTGTGAAGTGCCGATAACATCGGCGCCTGCATCGATAAATTCTAATGCAGTTTTGTAGTCAGAAATACCTCCTGAGGCTTTTATTTTTATTTTTCCATCGAAGTTTTCTTTTATAAATTTTACGTCATCTAATTTTGCTCCAGATTTCGTAAAGCCTGTTGATGTCTTCACGTAATCAACACCGTTATCAACTAATATCTTTGTTATAAATGATATATCTTCTTTATTAAGGAAAGAAGTTTCTATTATAAATTTTATTATATGTAACTTAGTAATCTCTCTTAGAGCATTTACCTCTTTACTTAGATAGTCATAGTCTCTCATCTTGATTCTTCCGATGTTCGAAACAATATCTAAATCATTTGCTCCGTTTTTAATCGCATCTTTTGCTTCAAATATTTTTGCCTCTGTAGATGCATATCCATTAGGAAATGATATCACTGTAGTGAGGTAAATATTTTGCAAGTTTTTTCGAGCAACTTGCAGAAACGATGGCGCTATACATATGGATCTGAACTTATATTTTCTTTGCTCTTCTACAAGCTTTATAATATCAGACTCGCTTGCGTCCTGTTTTAAATTTGTTTGATCTATAAATTTAGCTATACCTAACATTTATGAATTTTATACCTCCTTCTTCTTCATTTTACCACTACATCTCGCTACGTAATAGAAGCTACAGATATGAATTACAAATATCGATATTGTGTAGTAAGCTAAGATTTTTATAAAGCCAGACACAAAGAATTCTTCTGGCATTAGTCTTATTAAAAGGTCTGTATTTGGATCGAGTTGCCACAAATCGTTTTTGAAGAAGATCTCGTGAAACTTCACAAAGGCGCCCCGAAAGTCTGTTAGATACAAGATGCCGAAGAATATTGGCGCTAAATATCCTATAAACAAAGTGTTTCTTAGCTCTTTAAACTTAAATACATTAATTTTCTTCCAAGCATATAGCATTATGATGATTAAAGTTATTATTGCAGCTACTATCTTTATATTGTTTATTGTCTTATATATGCCTCTTACATCTCTCATGTGGCTTATCTCTTTATCATTTAAACCTATAAGGCTTAGGTGCTCATCGCCATTAAGCCCTCTTAGGTAGCCTGCTATGACTTTTGAAGCAACTAAGACTTCATCTTCGGTCCTATCGATGTAATCAAAGCTATCCATGTGTTTTGCGCACAAAAATACAGCGTTTTCATCGTAAGAAACTGTTTGAATTGCTTGACATAATATAAGTGCTATTATATTTAAAGTCAATATAATAGCAACTGATAATTTCATATTCTTCATTTTAATCTTCTAAATTGTGTGAAACGCTTTGAACGTCGTCTGATTCTTCTAGGTCATCAACCATCTTTTCAAACTTAATTGCTTGTTCTTCGTCAAGTTTAACTGTTGTTTGAGGTATGTTTGATATATCGAAGTCGCTTAGCTTATATCCTCTATCCTTTAAGCCTTCAACAACTTGGTTAAAGTCTTCAACGGATGTGTAGATTTCGTAACCTTCTTCATATGCCTTAAAATCTTCTGCTCCTAGATCAATTGCGTCCATAGTTAAGGTATCTTCATCAACTGATCCGTCATTTTCTATAGCGATAAAGCCTTTTTTATCGAATAGATATGATACGCAGCCTGTTGTTCCTAGGTTTCCACCGTGCTTATCAAAGGCGTGTCTCACGTCTGAAGCAGTTCTGTTTCTGTTATCTGTTAAGCACTCAACGATAACAGCAACGCCGCCTATGCCGTAGCCTTCGTAAGTAACGTTTTCGTAATTAGCATCGCCCTCGCCGCCTTCACCTTTCTTGATAGCTCTCTCGATGTTGTCGTTAGGCATGTTCTCAGCCTTAGCCTTTTCAATAGCTGACTTAAGTGATGGGTTAAATTCTGGATTTGATCCACCTTCCTTAACCGCTACCGTGATGTATCTAGCTAGCTTTGTAAATACTGATGCTCTTCTTTGGTCTTCTTTACCCTTTTTAGCTTTTATTGTTTTCCATTTTGAATGTCCTGACATTTTATTCCTCCTAATAAATGTTTTTAAAATAATCTATATCCACTCTCTTATGCTGAGTTGAATTATATAGCTTTTTTATTCTTTCTTCTTTTTCTGGGTCAATGGTCTTGCCCTCGAAATATTTTTCAATATCATCATATGAAACGCCCAGCTCGTCCTCATCGCTTTGGCCTTTCCATAGCCCTGCCGATGGTTTTTTATTAATAATTTCATCTGGCACGCCTAAAACTTTGGCAATTTCATATACCTCACTCTTGTAAAAATCTCTAAGTAAATATATATCGCAAGCGCTATCCGCCCACTTAGTGAAGTAACCGACCAGGTACTCGCTCTTGTTTGATGAGCCGACTACCATGTATGATAAATTTTGTCCATATAGATAAAGATTTGTCATCCTAAGCCTTGGTTTTACGTTTGATAAGCTCATCTTTGAAAATCCTTCTGCTTTAGCATTTTTCACAAAGTCATCATAAGTACTTGTTAAATCAACTCTGCTAGTTTTAATGCCTAGCTTATCTGCGACTAGTTTTGCATCTACTTCGTCTTCCTCAAGTGAGTGTATCGGCATAACTATACCTAAGTGATCGCCGCCAAAGGCAAGTTTCGATAGGCCCGCGACAACTGCCGAGTCAACGCCGCCCGAAAGCCCGAAAACCGCTCCTTTTAAGCCGGTCTTGTCCCTTTTATCTCTTAGCCAAGATACCATATCTTGGACTACTTTTTCATAATCTTTCAATTATTTCACTATCCTTTTATCAATATGCGCCTTTATATATTCATCTTCAAACTCGTAATCAAGCTCGCGATTGGCAAGATTTTTGAGCGTTTCTAAAAGTTCTTCGCTGTCTTCTTCCTTTATATATATGTCCGTGCTAATATTTTCCATATACTCTAAATTGTCTAAATCATAAACCGTATGTGATAGATGGTTCTTAATCTTGTCAAACTCTGCGTATGGGAATGTCAGTCTATACTTAAGAAAGCTGCCGTAGTCATAAATTTTGCCTTCGATGCTCTTCTTAAATGCGCCTGAGTAAGCTCTTACAAGGCCTCCAACGCCAAGTTTAATCCCGCCAAAGTACCTAGTTACGACGCAGACTATGTTTGATAGCCCCTCCATCTCCATAACGCCTAGTATGGGTCTTGCAGATGAACCTTGTGGCTCTCCGTCCTCATCGTAGCGCTTTATGGGTATGCTGCCATTAATAATGTAGGCGCTAACGTTATGAGTCGCGTCCTTATACTTTTCTTTCATCTCGTTAATGAAAGCTATGGCCTCATCTTCGTTCGTAACGTGCTTTGTATTTGCTATGAACTTTGATTTATTAATCAGATCCTCGGCGCTTACTAGCTCCAAAACCGATTTGTACTCATTATTCGCAGACATATTCTTTATATTTATTGTAATCTATTTGTGAAAGCTTCACTTTTATGTACATTGAAGCTTCGTCGTACTTTGTAACTTCTACTGCATAGCTCTTTTTTAGCCTATCCACAAGGGCGCTATCCTTGAAAGGAACTTTCATTGTGACTTCTTTGTGATCCTCTTTAAGTACTGACTCTATCTTATCTATAAGCTTTTTAACGTCATCATCATTTTTTGCAGATATATAGATAATGTCATCTGTGTCATTTAAAGTGGCCCTTCTATGCTCATCAAGTTTGTCTACCTTATTATATACCCTTAAAACTTTTTTGTCCATAAGTCCTAAGGACTTCATTAAATCAAGTGTCGTCTCAATCTGTAAATCCATGTTCTCGTCAGATATATCGACCACATGAAGTATCAAATCCGCATATTTTAGCTCTTCCAAAGTGCCTTTGAAGGCTTCAACTAGCTTTGTTGGTAAGTTCGATACAAAGCCTACAGTGTCTGAGGCAATAAATTCTGATCCAGTGGAGAACTTTATCTTCCTAACAAAAGTTTGTAATGTGGCAAATAGCATATCCTTAGCCAAAACTTCCTTCGCACCGCTCTCAGAAAGCCTAATCATACTATTTAATATAGTAGATTTGCCGCAGTTTGTGTAGCCGATGATGCTTACATATGGCACATCGCTCTCATTTCTCTTTCTAGAAATATTCTCCCTAGACTTTTGAGCTTCCTTTAATTTATTTTTAATTCTATCGATTTGTTCTTGTATATGACGTCTGTCAGTTTCAAGCTTTTGTTCACCGGGTCCTCTAGTGCCGATGCCGCCACCCTCTCTTGATAGATAGTTATTCATACCAACAAGCCTTGGCAGTCTATATGATAGCTGAGCAAGCTCCACTTGTAGCTTCGCTTCAACAGTTTCAGCTCTTAGAGCAAAAATATCCAAGATAAGATTAGTCCTATCGACCACTTTGATATCAAGTTCGTCCTCTAAGTTTCTAGTTTGAACGCCGCTTAGCTCGTCATTAACAACAAGAAGGTCGATGTCATTTGCTTCGATAAGCGTTTTGATCTCGTTAAGCTTACCCTTGCCCATGTAGTAGCGCGGGTTTAAAACGTCCTTACTTTGCTTCACTCTGACTATGGCTTCAGCGTCGCACGCCTCAAGAAGCGCTTCGAGCTCATCAAGATACTCGTCAGTCTTTGAATCAAATTCAATTGTATATATAATTGCCCTCTCCATATAGCACCTCTTTTGTAATTATACCAAAGCCGTGAATAAATGTCAAAATATATTTATTTTTCTTAAAATATATACCAAAATCTCTAATATGTGGTATAATACAAGTATATATTATATTAGGAGTGATAATATGTCTAATAATAAACGAAGAAGAAAGCCGAGGTTTACGCTTAAGAAGCTCATAGTCATTACACTAATGACTGTGCTTATATCATTAACTCTATTTGCTGGCTCTGTTGGCCTCGCTTTTGTTAATATACTTACTACTGCCCCTGAGATTGACCCATATGCAATTAACAGTGGTTTTGAAGAGACGTCTCTTATATTTGATAAGGATAATAATTTACTAGAAAAAGTAGAGACTGCCGAGTACAGAACTTTTGTTAAGCTATCGAAGGTGCCTCAATATTTGAAAGACGCCTTTATAAGCATCGAAGACGAAAGATTCTACGATCACCCTGGCGTTGACCCTAAGGGTATTATGTCATCTCTATATGAAAACTTTAAGGCTGGTGGCGTTGTACGTGGCGCGTCAACTATCACTCAGCAGCTAATCAAAAATACTTACCTATCTAACGAGCAAACGCTTACAAGAAAGCTTAAGGAAATATATCTTGCCCTTAACTTAGAGACAAAGCTTAGCAAGGATCAAATACTTGAATCTTACTTAAATATGATTTCTCTTGGCCAAAACTCCTATGGTGTACAAGAGGCTTCAAGAACATATTTCTCTAAGAATGTTGACGAGATAAATATCGCTCAAGCTGCTTTACTTGCTGGCGTTGTTAAAGGACCAAATATATATCAGCCTTTCTACAGAGTCAGTCCGCTTAAGTTTGATGAGGCGACTATGAGAAAGGTTGGCGAAACAGAAATATTAGGTGAAAAATACATCCTTGTATTTAACACAAAATCTGTTGAAAGACAAAAGGTAATTCTTAAAAAGATGCTTGAGCTTGAAAAAATATCTCAAGCTGAATACGATGAAGCGATTAATTTTGATATAGTAGCAAGCTTAAAACCAAGTGAAAAGAAGCAAACTGAAATCACAAGCTACGCTAGCGACTACGTTAAGAATCAAGTCGTTGAAGACTTGATGGAAAAGTATCAAATTACTAAGCAAAAGGCTCAAGAAAGACTATTCACAGGCGGTTTAAGAATTTACTCAACTATTGACACCAAGATGCAAAAGGATCTTGACGAGGTCAACAGAAACTTCAACGGCATACTTCTTGGCGACGTATCAAGATACAAGGCTCCACTGCTTGTTGACAGAACCCTTGATAATGCAGGTAATATTGTTGATAAGAACGGCAATATGGTTTATTTAAAGAAGGCAAATCTACTTACTGATGATGACTACTTATTTATACCAAAGGGCGAGTTTAGCATAGCTGATAACGGTGATTTAACTATCACTAGCCCAAGGGTCTTTGCATATAATAAATCAACTGATATACAAGACTACTACACTATTGACGATGCGAAGAACCTTCTAACTCACAGAGTTGGCGGTCTTGCAGTGCCTGATGCTTACTACTTAAGACAAGCTAAACACAGCTTAATTATTAAAGCAGAATTCTTTAAAAATAACGCTGGGTTCTATAAAGTTAATGAAGCTGGCAACTTATTCATAAGTCCAGACTATTTCTATAATAATAAGACTGGTCTAGTTCAACCACAGTCAGCAACTGTAGTTATTGACTACAAAACTGGTCACATCGTTGCCATGATAGGCGGACGTGACGTAAAAGGCAACAGAATTTTGAATAGAGCTACTGACACGACTAGACAACCAGGTTCATCAATAAAGCCTATTGCAGTATACTTACCTGCTCTTGACAATGGCTTTACAGCAGCATCACCTATACTTGATATACCGATGATTACAGCAGATGGAAAGGTATGGCCAAACAACGTTTATACTGGTTTTAAAGGTATCACAACTCTTAGAGAATCACTAATCTACTCCATAAACGTAAGTTCTGCTAGAACTTTGAAAAAGATTGGTATACCTACTTCTATAAAATATCTAAAGCTACTAGGTCTAATTGACGAAGAAAATCCAAGTAAAGATAATTTTGTAGAGGCTAGTGAAAACAAAACTCACAACGATGAAAACCTTGCTGCTCTAGCTCTTGGTGGTATGACAAAGGGTGTTAGCCCACTTGAGATGACTGCTGCTTATGCTGCAATCGCTAATGACGGCGTTTACATCGAACCGACTATATACACTAAGGTTTTAGATAAGGACGGCAATATAGTCCTTGATAAAGAGCCTAAACAAAGAAGAGTCGTAAGCCCACAAATTGCTTATATCATGAAGGATGTACTTAGATCAACCGCTTACGAACATACTGGCGGAAACGCAGTAGTAAAAGGACAAGCTACAGCTGGTAAAACTGGTACAACTGACTACAAGGCAGACTTCTGGTTTGTAGGTTTCTCTAATTACTACGCAACTGGCACATGGATGGGTAATGACTCTCCAAAGATTACTATACCTCAAAGCTCATGGCTAGCAGCAAAACTTTGGGGCCACATAATGACTAAGATACATCAAGATAAAGAAAGCAAACCTCAATTCGCTGAGCCTGAAGGCATTGTAAAGGCTTACGTATGTACTAAGTCTGGTAAAAAGCCAAGCTCGCTTTGCTCCTCTGACCCAAGAGGCGTCGTTAAACAAGAGATATTTGCCAAAGGAACCGAGCCAAAAGATACATGTGACGTTCACGTTTCATTAGAGGTAAACTCATCAAATAATAAAATAGCAACTGAGTTTACACCGGAAGAGTTAAAGATCACTAAGGTCTTCACTGCACTTAACCCAGCATACAATCCTGCTAAACACAATGGTATCATACCTAAGGACTACAGCTACTACCCTCCTATCGCGTCAGATACTCAAGAAGATTTAGATAAGTATAATCAAGAGCATGGTATAGATCCAGACAATCCAGACAGCGGAACGGATTGGAACGAGATAATTACAGATGTTATCGATCATAATAATGGTGACAACGGCGAAAAAGAACCTAAGGAAAATGATACAAATACTGATAATAATTCAAATAATGAAGGCGAAATAAAAATATTACCATAGAGATAAGAGAGAAACAAGGCTTAATTTAGGCCTTGTTTTTTCTATAAAATATTCTATAGTTTTATCTGATTATATTAAAATTTTCAATGATTAAATTTGATAGATTTGGGTAATATATTAATAGGGGAAAGATTTTTAAGTCTGATTATTCAAAATACATCAATTAAGGAGGTGTAAATTTGCTAGCCCTTGAATAATTATTAGTTTTAGAAAGAAGGTTATTTTATGAAAAAAACTATATCAATAATATTGTCAATATTATTAATAATTTGTAATGTCAACATTGTTAGTGCCAAAAATAATGAGAATTTATTACGTTATGGAGAATATGAAAAAGCCCAAACAGTTGCTACTGAATATGTAACTAAAACAACTGTTCCTGAAGGTCAATTACCAAATGGTATAAATATGCCAACAGGAGGTTCGGTATATATAGATTTTACAAAAGGCTCAAGTATAAGTATTGGCGTAGGTGCAAGCTGGGGCCATGCAAGCGTTTCTATTTCTGTTGGTTTTACAAGTGAAAGTCCAACTAAATATATTGTAAATATACCTGCTGATAATCATTATTATAGGATTAAGGCAGATCAAACTTATAAAATAGAACATCGTAAAGTTGATGTATATCAATATGGTCAATATCAATATACATACTATCACGATTTAGCAACCCTTGATAGTGCGAGTCTTTATCTAGTGATGGTAAAGTAATATGAGCAATGAAAAATCATTAAAAAAGTATTGGCTAATACTTGCTATAATACTGATTGTAGCTGCGCTAGCTATATATTTTATATCAAAATCTAGCAAAGTAGATCCAGCTAAAGTTTTAAAAGAGATTGATGAATTTGCCTCACTTGAAGAGCCAAGCATAGAAAAGTTTGTAAATAAAGGCTACGTAGATATTACTGAGCCGCTTGAACATGATGCTGGTATCAATCTTAGAAACAGTCTTTTAGCGCCAAGTGTATATGTAAAAACTGTAAGACTCGATGATAGCGGTAAGTACTACGGTGCTATATACTGGAAGAACAGAGACGAATGGAAAGTAGGAAAGCAAGAATTTTCTACTGATGATGAAGATAGAATAAGTATTTATGATGCAAATCCAGTGGTCCTAAAAGAAGTGCTAACAAAAGAAGAAGATGGATTAAACAAGGTATATGCCATCACTATGGCAATAAATCCAGATGTGACTAGCAAAGAGATATATCTTTTCTCGTTTAAATAATTTAATCTGCATATGAAAAGTGCCAAGCATTTAATTTTGCTTAGCACTTATTTTTATTCTGATATTTATTTTTTATTTATTTTGTTTTTCTACTGCCTTTAGTACTTGATTTAGAAGTATTGTTGTTGTTATACTACCTACTCCGCCTGGTACTGGAGTTATCTTTGCTACATAATCAAGAAGATTGTCATAATCAGCGTCGCCACTAATCTTGCCGTCCTTGTCCATACTTACTCCGACGTCTATAATGATAGAGTCTTCATTGAAGTAAGACTTATCAAGCATCTTCGCTCTGCCAAGCGCTGTGAATACTACATCTGCGTTCTTGCAAGCTGCCTTTAGATCCTTTGTCTTTGAGTGGCAGATAGTAACTGTGGCATTCTCGTTAAGTAGCATCATAGCAAGTGGCTTACCAACTACCATGGAACGATTGATTATAACAGCGTTCTTGCCTGTGTAATCATAGCCAGTTCTGCCAAGTATCTCTACAGCTGCTCTTGGAGTAGCTGGTTCAAAACTATCTTTCTTTCCTTCAAATATTGCTTCTAGATTAATTGGATTCATGCAGTCTATATCCTTATCTGGATTGATGAAGGCAGCAACTTTTTCTGCATCTATTTGCTTAGGAAGTGGTCTAAATACAAGTATGCCGTGTATCTTCTCGTCCTTGTTTAGCTTGTCCATAAGGGCAAGAAGCTCCTCAGTTGTCGATTCTCTCGCAATATTAAATACTTCTGAGTCGATATTTAAGTTTGCACTTACCTTTAGTATCGCCTTTTCATATGATATGTCGCTTGGGTCTTCGCCTAGCCTTACTATAGCAATCTTTGGTGCAATGCCTTTTGCACGAAAGTCCTCAATCTTTTTACTCATATCAGCCTTAATCATATCTGCTACGGGTTTACCCTTTAAAATCTCTGTCATAATAACCTCCCTTTGATATTAATAGTTCTTATATCAAAACTATTTACTATTCATTAACTTAATACATTAATACCCAATTCATAATAATTATAATACTTAATTAATATTTTTATAAAAATAGAGGAGACTTCTCGTCTCCCCTTGTATAAGTTTAATTAAGCTCTTTTGCTCTTTGCGCCATGGCCAAAGTTCTTTTCAAGTAGTCCCCAAGTATATGGTGCTATGAATGTTGATGAAATCATACCTTCAACGATACCAACAAGTAGTGGAATACATAGTGCTTCAATTACGTGGCCACCTGTGATGTATAGAACAACAACTGCGATAAGTGTTGTGACTGTTGTTAACAATGTTCTTCTGAATGTTGAGTTAAGTGATGTTTCAATAAGTTCAGCGTTTTCCATCTTTGGATACATTCTCTTGTTTTCTCTGAATCTATCAAAGATAACGATAGTTGCGTTGATTGAGTAACCTACGATAGTTAGTGTAGCTGCGATTAATGATGAATCGATTTGTAGATTAAAGATACCGTATGTTGCTACTATAACAAGAACGTCAACGATTAGAGCAAATACTGCTGCAACACCATATTTCCACTCAAATCTAAATGTTACGTAGATAAGCATTAAGATTGATGCAATGATGATGGATATAACAGCTTTTTGTCTAATTTCTCTACTGATTGATGGACCAGTAGTTGTGTCTTCGATATTGTTTCTGTCAACCTTGTATTCATCAACAAATGCACGGCTGATTTGGTTCTTTTGTTCGTTTGTTAAAGCAAGTGTAGACTTGATAACTACAGTTTCTTTGTTAGCACCTGCATATACAACGCTTGCTCCATTGTCAACTTTGTTAACTATATCATAAACTTTTTCTTCTTCAATAAATTGCCCAGCATTGATTCTCATGATAGTACCACCTGAGAAGTCGATACCGTAGTTAAAACCATTGATGCAGAATCCTATGATACCTGCGATAATAACTATGAATGGTATTGGAGCAAAAAACTTTTTCAATTTGTTAAAATTAATCATATTTACCTCCTATGCTCCATATGCCTTTTTATTGTCATTAGCTGTGATTTGAGCAAAGTTCTTTAGTAAGAATCTTGTCAATACAACTGCTGTCAATAATGAAATTACTATACCTATGATAAGTGTAATACCAAAGCCTCTGATTGAACCGATACCATAAACATAAAGTACAACACCTGCGATGATAGTTGTGATATTTGAGTCCATAATAGTTGAGATGGCTTTCTTGAAGCCTGCATCAACAGATGATCTTACTGTCTTACCATTAAGTAATTCTTCTCTAATTCTTTCGTAGATGATACAGTTAGCATCTACTGCCATACCTATTGATAGTAGTAAACCGCATATACCTGGTAGTGATAGTTTGATATGGAATATGATAAATGCTAGCATAACTAATAATGTATATGCAACTAATGAGATTGCTGCTACTATACCAGGAATCTTATAAACTATGATTAGTAGTAAACTTATTAATAATATAGAAATTACTATTGCTTTCATTGAGTTGTCGAATGCGTCTATACCTAGTGAAGCGCCGATGATTTCTGATCTAACTTCTTTTAGTTCGATAGGTAGTGCACCTGCTCTGATTAGTGTAGCAAGTTTTGATGCTTCTTCAACTGTGAATCCCTTTGATCCACCTTCGATGATTGGCTTACCATCTGTAATAGGTGAATTTTGTACTATAGGTGCAGAAATAACTTCACCATCTAGAACTATCTTAAGGATTTTCTTTTCTGGTTCTGTTTCATTATATAGCTTAGTAGTTGCTTCAGCGAACTTTTGAGTTCCTTCTTCGTCAAACTCCATTGAAACTACTGGTGTTGATTTACCAAGATTGTCTTGTGTGTAAACAACTTTTGATTCTTTAATGTTTTTACCTGTTAAAATTACATTATTATCTGGATCGATAAATTGTAATTGAGCAGTTTTACCTATAGTTTCGATTGCGTCTTGTGCATTCTTAGCACCTGCTAGTTCAATTGAGATTCTGTTTGAACCTTCTATAGATATGTTAGGTTCAGAAATTCCTAAACCGTCAACTCTTTGTTGTATAATTGCCTTTGATTGTTCCATAGCTTTGCTAAGCTCTTCACCTGTTTTGTCTGTATCAGCTTCAAGAAGTACATATACCCCGCCAGCTAAGTCCAGACCTAAGTTAATAGAGTCTTTAGCGCTCTTTATCTCGTATCCAGCAAAGTTAAAACCGAATACAGCTACTAATGCAAAGCAGGCAATTAAAATGACTGTTATCACAATCTTAAGTGTGCTTAACTTTTTCATTTTGGCCTCCTAATCTAAATTTGCAATAACTGAGATTGCACATTCTATTCTTTTTCTTTCTAATTCACAGCCTATCTCGAAGTTTCCATTTATATTGCCTGTATTGTAGTATGAATTAGCGTGACAGCCGCCTGAGCAGTAGAACTTCGCCCAGCATTCTTGGCAGTCTTTTTTATTAAATACATTTGACTTTTTAAATTCTTCTCTTAAATCAGTTTTTGTAACGCCGTCAAAAACGGTACCGATCTTAAATTGCTCTTCACCAACAAACTGATGACAAGGATAAAGATCTCCCTTAGGTGTTACAGCAAGGTATTCGCAGCCCGCTCCGCAGCCTATGGATCTCTTAATCAAGCATGGTCCCTGATCTAGGTCTATCATAAAGTGGAAGAATAGAAAATCATCATCTTTTTTCTTAATCTTGATGTATTCTCTGGATAATTTTTCGTACTCTTCTTTTATTCTTTCTACATGTTCTGGTCTTATGGCATATGGCTCATTTTGGTCTGTTACAACCGGCTCCATAGATGTCTTCTTAAAACCGTTATTGTAGAAATCTAATACGTCTTCTGAAAAGTCTAAGTTTTCTGATGTAAATGTACCTCTGATGTAGTAGTCCTTATCCCCTCTTTTTTCAACGAAGCGTTTAATCTTTGGAACAATTAAGTCATAAGAACCCTTTCCATTAGTAGTTGGGCGCATCTCATCGTTAACAGATTTTCTTCCGTCTATACTTAGAACTACATTTGACATATTTTCATTTAAATAATCAATAATTTCATCATCTAATAAGACGCAGTTTGTAGTTAAAGTGAATCTAAAATTCTTATCGTATTCTTTTTCTAAGCTTCTTCCGTAAGTAACAAGCTCTTTGACAACATCAAAATTCATTAGCGGTTCTCCTCCAAAGAAGTCTACCTCCAAGTTTCTTCTATTGCCAGAGTTTTGAACTAAAAAGTCCAAAGCCTTTTTACCTACTTCTACGCTCATAAGCTCTCTTTTGCCCTTAAAGTCGCCTTGTGACGCAAAACAGTACTTGCATCTAAGGTTACAGTCGTGTGAAACGTGTAGGCAAAGAGCCTTTACTATGTTGTATTTACTTAAGTCTAGTTCAGTTTCTTTTATAGGCTCAGTAAATAACAATCCTTCTTTGTGTAATTCTTCTACTTCCTTAAAAGCAGTTTTAATATCACAAGCTTCATACTTATTAGATAGTCCTTTTAAAGCTTCATCTAAGCCTTTGGACATATAATCTACTAAGTCGTATACAATCTCATCTACTACGTGTACAGCACCACTGTATATGTCTAAGATTACATACTTATCATTAAGATAGAACTTATGTATTAAATTAATATCGTACATCAAAGCCTATTTATGATTTTTCTTATTTTCGCACTTTTGGTTACCAACTGTGCAAGATGTCTTACAAGCTGATTGGCATGAAGTTTGGCATTCGCCGCATCCGCCGTGCTTAGCTGTTTTTAATAAGTTTCTTTTGCTTAAAGTTTTTACAAATTTCATAATATCCTCCCTTTGTATAAAATATCGTGGGCTATGGCCCATCACAAGAAAAAACCGATGCTATTTTGCACCGGCTAGATATTCTTTAACAAGATTTGTAACTAATGATCCATCTGCCCTGCCTTTAACTTTAGACATAACAGTCTTCATGACTAAGCCAAAGTTAGCTCCTTTGTCTCCAAGCTCTTCGCAAGTTTCATTGATTATAGTTTTAATCTCTTCTTCAGAAAGTTCCTTTGGTACGTACTCCATAAGAATTTCTATTTCTTTTTTAGTCTGTTCAACTAGGTCCGCTCTATTACCTTTTTCAAATTCTGGTAGAGCGCCTTTCTTTTCCTTTATTTGCTTTTGTATTATTACTATAATGTCTTGGTCACTTAGTTCTTTTCTTTGATCAACTTCGCTTTGTTTTATAGCTGAGTTAACCATCATGATAGTGTTTTTAATGATCGTATCTTTATTTTTCATAGATTCTATATATCTACTTTTTAATTCGTTTTTAAGGGACATCATACACCTTCATTTCTTTCAAATAAATTTAAGTTAAAACTTTTGATGTTTTTTCCTTCTAGCTGCTTCAGATTTTAGTTTACGTCTTACACTTGGTTTTTCATAGTGTTCTCTTTTTCTAACTTCTCCTAAGACGCCTGATCTTGCGCATTGTCTTTTGAATCTCTTAAGTGCGTTATCAAGTGATTCGTCTTCTCTAACTCTTATTTCTGTCATAGTATCCCTCCCCTCATAAAACAATTACTATCATTTATGACTAAGTTACAAATATTATACAACATATCTAAAGCTTTTTCAAGTTTTTTTTGCTATTTTTTGCTATTTTTCTTGATTTTAACCTGCTGGCCAATTAAGTTTTCTGCCGCCTATTAAATGCATGTGTAAGTGCTTGACACTTTGTTGACCGTCTTCACCTGTATTGATGACTAGTCTGTAACCATTGTCAAGGCCCATAGTCTTAGCTATATCCTTAACTTTAAGCATCATGTGAGCTATGACTTCATTGTCATCGTCTGTAAGTTCATCAAGAGACGCGATATGCTTTTTAGGCACCATAAGCACATGCACTGGGCATGTTGGGTTGATGTCTTTGAAGCAAAGCATCATATCGTCTTCATAAACTTTTTCAGAAGGAATAGATCCTTCTATGATCTTACAAAATAAACAATCCATAAAATCAAATCCTTTCTACTAATACTCCGTCTTTAAATCTTTCTACTACCCTTACCTTTATTATATGGTTATGAAGATCTTCATCTGTTTTAAGATAAGCTCTGATGTAATTTGATGTGTATCCTTCAAAGTACTCATCTTTTTTCTCTTCGAACAAGACTTCAAACTCCTCGCCAATAAATTTATTTATAAATATATGTCTCGATGCCTCTTGATACTCTTCTAAAATTTCTGCTCTGTCTTTCTTAACGCTCTCAGGAACTTGATCAGGCATATCGTAAGCCTTTGTCCCCTTACGTCTTGAGTATCTAAAGACATGAACCTTTAAGAAATTTACTTTTTTAACTATATCAATGGATTCCTTAAAGTCATCATCATCTTCCCTAGAGAAACCAACTATGATGTCTGTAGTGATGGCAGCGTCCGGCATTGCCTTATATATCTTCTCTGTATTTTCTATATAGTCTTCTCTCGTGTATTTCCTATTCATTAGCTTAAGGACTTTGTTTGAGCCGCTTTGTAAGGATAGATGAAATTGATGCTGCAAGTGCTTTAAAGCCGCAAGTCTTTCTACCGTTTCATCCTTTAATAACTTTGGCTGAATTGAACCAAGTCTTAGTCTTTCTGCGCCAGGCACTTCATCTATCATCTCTAATAACTTTATTAAGTCAATGCCATCATCTTCATAATCGGTAATCTGTATGCCTGTGATGACAAATTCTTTGTAGCCGTCTTTAGCAAGCGTCTCTATCTCTTTAATAATGCTATCTGCCTTTCTCGAGCGAACTCTTCCTCTTGCGTATGGTATTATGCAATAAGAGCAAAAGTTGTTGCAGCCATCCTCTATCTTGATAAAGGCTCTGGTACTATCGAAATTTTTATCAAAAAGCAGTTCCTCATAGTTTTTGTCGATGTTGTCCTCAACGTAATTTTTCTTCTCGCCGAGTTCCAAATATTCTTCCAAGTACTCTACTATCTTGTTTCTGCCTTGTGTGCCGACTATGATGTCCGCTATATTCATCTCTTCTATCTCTTTAGCATTGATCTGGCTGTAACAGCCGCAAATGATGACTATGGCATCAGGATTTTTCTTCTTGACCTTTGATATCATCTGCCTTGATTTCGAGTCCGACTTGTTTGTAACAGTACAAGTATTGATTACATAGACATCAATATCGTCAAAATCTTCCTTTACCTCGTAGCCCTTTTGCTCAAAGGCATTTTTTATCGCTTGAGCCTCATATAAATTTACTTTGCAGCCCAAGTTTTGTACATAAACCTTCATCATAAAAGACCACTTCCGTTAAATTCGTAGTAAAGCATAGTTAGTAGCGCTATTGGTGCTGTCTCTGCTCTAAGTATTCTCTTTCCTAGGCTAATGGATTTGTAGCCGCAGTTCTTAAGCTCATCTATCTCACTTATGTCGAAGCCGCCCTCAGGTCCTACGACGATGGCGATATTCTTTTTGTCTTTGATATCATAATTTTTTATGCTATTTTCTATCTCATCTTCATAAGCGATTAAAACTAAGTCAAAACCATCTAAAATTTCTTTTGCTTCATCTAGCTTCATTGCATCAGAAACATTTGGGATAAACTCACGCTTTGACTGCATCGCGGCGGCCTTTGCTATATTTCTATATCGATCTCGCTTTTTATCTTTTATATCTTTTTTCTTGACAATAGATCTCTTTGTCTCGATAGGAACTATGCCATAAGCACCCATTTCTATAGCTTTTTGTATAATAAAGTCCATCTTATCAGACTTTACTAATGATTGAAATAAGGTGATTTTTAGATCTGACTCATATTTTTCATTTATCTCAGAAATTATCTTAAGAGACAGTTCATCCTTTGTATATGAGTTAAGAACAGCGATATAGCCACTACCATCGATGTAGACTTCGACTTCTTCGTCATCCTTTATCCTTAAAACGTCCTTAAAGTGCTTTATATCTTCTTTTGCTAAGTATAAAAGACCTTCGTCCTTTTTTTCTGCGAAAAATCTATGCATGTTTAGCTACAATTGAAGTCCATTCGTTTAGGTCTTCGACGTTTAATATATCAAAGCCGTTTGCTTCAAGTGAGTCAATAACCATAGCGGACTTAACTTTTAATATGCCTGAGGAAATGAAAATTCCGTCCTTATTCATAAACTTGTGTAAATCACCTGTCATAGTGACTATGACTTCTGCAAGTATATTTGAAACGACTATATCGTATTTGTCCTTAACCTTTGAAAGCAGGTCGCCGACTATAAATTCTGCGTTAGTAACTTCATTTAACTTTTTATTTTCATTAGCAATATATACGCTCATCGGGTCTATGTCAACGCCTAGGACTTCGCTTGCGCCTAGCTTTGACGCAGCAATCGATAGTATGCCGCTACCTGTACCTATGTCAAGAACTTTCATACCAGGCTTCATGTACTCTTCAAGCTTCTTTATACACAAGGATGTTGTCTCGTGTGAGCCAGTTCCAAAGGCCATGCCCGGCTCTAATTTGATGATTTCTTCTCCATCTTTCTTTTCGTACTCTTCCCAAGTTGGCACTATGACTATAGTTTTGTTTGGCTTTAAAATCTTGAAGAACTTCTTCCAATTGTTCTTCCAATCGCTATCGTCAATTATTTCCTTAGAAAATTCTCCGCCAAGCTCTTTGATGTAAGACATAATCTTGGCTTCTCTTTCATCATTGTCCGCTATATCATCTAGGTAGATGGTAAATCTTATATAACCTTTTTCTAATTTTAGAAGGTCATCGTCATATAAGTCCCAAGCGTTTTGTCTTTCTTGAAAGATTTTTAAATCGTCTGGGTCTTCTATCGCCATATTATCAATTCCTAGGTCCGATAAAAATATTTCGACCCTTTCTTCATATTCTTTTTTAAATTTTAATTTAATTTCTCTATAATTCATATTAACTCCTATAGTTTGTCTTTTATTTTTTCAAATAAATTTTTCTTCTTTGGCTCATAATCAAAATCCATGTCTTTAAAGTGATTTATTAATGATTCTTTTTGCTCATCATTCAAATTCTTTGGCACATCAACTTTGACTACAACGTATAAATCGCATCTGTAATTCTTGTGTAGCGGATATAGTCCCTTATTAGCTATCTTAAATTTAGTATGGCTTTGCGTTCCCTCAGGTATAGTTAATCTAACTTTGCCATCAAGCGTATCGACCTCGATTTGATCGCCTAAAACTGCTTGTAAATAATTTATGCTAACGCTTGTATATAAATCATCGCCGCTACGTTTGAATTTTTTATTTTCTCTTATGTCGATGTAAACGTTAAGATCACCATTTGGTCCGCCATTCTTACCAACGCTTCCTTCGCCTCTTATGCTAATTACGCTGTCTTCACGAACGCCCTTTGGTACCTTAACAAGAATCTTTTTCTTCTTCTTTTCAGTTCCATGACCATGGCAGTGTGGGCACTCTTCAGTAATTATCTCACCTGTGCCATGACAGTCTGGACAAACATCTGTTTGAACGAAGACGCCAAAGGCTGTTCTTCTCTCATTTCTAACTGTGCCTCTGCCTGAACAAGTAGAGCAAGTCTTTTTGCTGTTCTCGTCCTTGGCTCCGCTTCCGTGGCAATGTGAGCACTCTTCGACTCTCTCTATTTCAATCTCTCTTTGAGTGCCGTTTAAAACATCTTCTAGGTCTATAGTAAGGTTATATCTTACATCCTCTCCGTACATTGGCCTTTTGCTTTGCGACGCAGACGACGAGAAGCCGCCAAAGCCGCCTCCAAATATATCAAAGATGTCACCAAATATATCGTCAGTGAAACCACCGAAACCGCCAGACCCAGTGCCTCCATTTTGAAACATAGACTCACCATATGTATCGTATTGCTTTCTCTTCTCAGCATTGCCTAAGATTTCATATGCAGCAGATATCTCCTTAAATCTTGCTTCGGCCTCTTCATCACCTGGATTAAGGTCTGGATGGTACTTCTTAGCAAGCTTCCTATATTGAGTTTTGATCTCCGCTTCAGTCGCAGTTGATTCTATCTCTAAAACTTCGTATAAATCTTTCAAAACTTACACCCTTTCTAAAATGTAAAATAATTATCATATACATTTATTATACCAAATATGCGTGAAAAATAAAAGTATAATAGATCTCTTTTCTATATGTAAAAAAGAAGAATGAAGGCACTCTCCATTCTTCTTAATCTAAATCTAATAAATCTTATTTATCGTCTTCGTCAACTACTTCGTAGTCACCATCAACTACGTCGTCATCGCCTTTGTGTTCTTCAGAGCCTTGTGCGCCTGCTTCAGCTCCAGCTGCACCTGCTTCTGCACTTTGTTTATATAGTTGTTCAGAAACTTTATAGAAAGCTTGAGTTAAATCTTCTGTCTTCTTCTTCATATCGTCATAGTCTGAGCCTTCGCTTGCTTTCTTAAGATCAGCAAGTTTTGCTTCGATGTCTTTCTTTTCATCGTCAGAAATTTTGCCTTCAAGATCCTTCATAAGCTTTTCAGTTTGGTACACCATTTGATCAGCGTTGTTCTTTACTTCGATATTTTCTTTTTTCTTCTTATCTTGTTGAGCAAATTCTTCTGCTTCTTTAACTTTTTTATCTATATCATCTTTTGATAAGTTAGATGAAGCTGTGATAGTGATCTTTTGTTCCTTGCCTGTGCCTAGATCCTTTGCAGATACATTAACAATACCATTCGCATCGATATCAAATGTTACTTCGATTTGAGGGATTCCTCTTGGTGCTGGTGCTATACCTTCTAGTTGGAAGCGTCCAAGTGTAGTATTGTCGGCTGCCATCTCTCTTTCACCTTGAAGTACGTGTATATCAACTGATGTTTGTGAGTCAGCTGCTGTTGTGAATATTTGTGATTTCTTTGTTGGAATAGTTGTGTTTCTTTCAATAAGTCTTGTAGTTACTCCGCCAAGTGTTTCTAGTCCAAGTGATAGTGGTGTAACGTCTAGTAATAACAAGTCTTTAACTTCGCCTGTTAATACACCGCCTTGTATTGATGCACCGATGGCAACGCATTCATCTGGGTTGATGTCCTTTTGAGGATCTTTACCGATGATTTGTTTAACTGCTTCTTGTACAGCTGGGATTCTTGTTGAACCACCAACTAAAAGCACCTTATCGATTTCACTTGCACTAATGCCAGCGTCTTTGATAGCGCTCTTAACTGGTTCAGTAGTTTTTTCTACTAAGTCATGAGTAAGTTCATTGAACTTTGCTCTTGTTAAGTCCATGTTCAAGTGAAGTGGACCAGCTGCTGTAGCAGAGATAAATGGTAAGTTGATATTTGTTGTCATTGTAGTAGAAAGCTCTTTCTTAGCCTTTTCTGCTGCTTCTTTTAATCTTTGTAGACTCATCTTATCTTGAGTTAAGTCTACGCCATTTTCCTTTTTGAAATTATCTGCAATATAATTTATGATTCTTTGGTCAAAGTCGTCTCCACCAAGCTTGTTATTACCTCTAGTTGCTAGTACTTCAAAAACGCCGTCGCCTACTTCTAGTATAGAAACGTCGAATGTACCTCCACCTAGGTCATATACCATAATCTTGTGTTGACCATGTTCTTTGTCCATACCATAAGCAAGTGCTGCTGCTGTTGGCTCGTTAATAATTCTCTTTACTTCAAGGCCCGCTATCTTACCAGCGTCCTTAGTTGCTTGTCTTTGAGCGTCTGTGAAGTATGCAGGAACAGTGATAACTGCTTCTGTAACTTTTTCTCCCAAGTAGCTTTCTGCGTCTGCTTTTAGTTTTTGTAATATCATTGCTGATATATCTTGTGGTGTATAATCTTTTCCGTCTATGTCAATCTTGTAGTTACTACCCATCTCTCTTTTGATTGATGATATAGTTCTGTCTGGATTTGTGATTGCTTGTCTCTTAGCTGTTTCACCAACTAATCTTTCTCCGTCTTTTGTAAATGCTACTACTGATGGAGTAGTTCTGTTACCTTCAACGTTAGGAATGATTATCGCTTCTCCACCTTCCATTACTGATACACATGAGTTTGTTGTACCTAAGTCAATACCAATTATTTTTCCCATAATTTATTCCTCCTTAATATATTTTCTTATTTATTTACTATAACCATGGCATGGCGAATAACCTTGCCATTGTATTCATAACCTTTTAATAAAACTTCTATGACTTGATTTTCTTTGTATTCATCGTTGTGGCCCATGGATACCGCTTGATGATAGTCTGGGTTAAAATCCTCACCCAGTGCCTTCAATTCAACTATGCCCTTTGCCTTAAGAGCATTTTTCAATCCTTCGTAGATAAGCTCCATGCCTTCTTTAAACGATCCGCTCTCGCCCTCGTGTTCCAAGGCTCTCTCGAAGTTATCTATAACAGGAAGTATTTCATTTGCAATGCTTACAACACCTATCGATACCAAGTCGTCCTTTTCTTTCTCTACTCTCTTCTTGTAATTTTGAAAGTCCGCTTGTAGTCTTACAAGTTTTGTTTGAAGATCATTTATTTCAGATGCTAAGCTATCTTGCTCATCAGAATCAGCTTTTACTTGAACTTCTTCTGCTTCATCTACTGCTTCTTCATTTATAAGCTTTTCTTCTTCCATTTCTTCATTCAGTTTTTTATCTTTTTCCATTTAATCCCTCCTAAAATAAATCATCATTATAAAAATCATCAAATATAGAAAGAACTTTTTTGTAATCAATTCTCATTGGAGCGATTAAACCAAAAGTAACTTCATTATCCAAGATGTTTACGTTCTTAAGTACTAGAGCAATGTTGTCGAAGATGTCGATTTCATTCTCATTACCTATCTTAATGACAAGATCATTATCCAAATTTTCATTCTCTAAGATATTAAGTAGACCTCTTTTGTCTTCCAAGAGCTCTATAAGCTCTCTAGCCTTGTCGAAGTCAGAATACTCTGGATAATTCAAGATCTTATTTATTCCTTCAAGGAATATCTTGTCTGCGCTATTTGTCTCGTCTTTTTGTGAAAACTTTTCCAAAACGCTCTCTAATATGGTCTTATAATTAACTAGACTGTCCTTTTCATGCTTCAATGAATTAAAATCAAGTGAGTTTATGGACTTGCCTGCGAGATTCTTATTTAAAATCTCCTTAAAGTAATTTACTTCCTCTTCACTTATCTCTTCATTAAGCGTAATTAATGTCTTGTCAATGGCAAAGTTCTCGTAGACAAAGATAGCAAGTATTTTGTTTTCGTCGACTTTTAAAAGCTCTAAGCTCTTTAGCTTTGTCTCGCCTTTGTGCCTAATATAAGCAATCGATGTAAAATCAGTTAGGCTTGACAATAGCTTTGACATCTTTCCTATCATACTATCTAAGTTCTTCGACTTGTCATTTATATCATCTAAGAAAATTTTCTTTTCTGTAGACGAAAGCTCTTCGAAGTCTTTTTGAACTACCATGTCAACATACAAGCGATATGCTTTTTGTGATGGCACTCTTCCGCTAGAAAGATGAGTTTTTATTAAGTAGCCCGCTTCTTCAAGGTCTTGCATCTCGTTTCTAATAGTTGCCGAGCTAAGACCTATGGACTCGTTCTTAGCGACAAGTCTCGAGCCAACCGGTTCACCAGTTTCATTGTATGAGCTGATTATAGCTTTTAAAATCTTTAATTTTCTCTCATCCAATTGATCACCTTCCATAATTTTTGTTAGCACTCTTCACTGGTGAGTGCTAACTCTATATCTATTATACCCAAAATAATAAAAAAATCAAGCTTTTTTCAAAAATATTTACTTTTTTTCAATTTTTTTCTTAAAAATCGATATAAAAGCATAAAAAAAGACGATATTATCGCCTTTTTCATTTAATACACTATTTTTTATAATTAAGCTCGTCTTTTATTTCTGATAAAAATTCTTTCATAAAACTATCTCTTTCTTCAGCGAGCCTTTTTGCTTCGTCCGTGTTCATCATATCCTTTAATAATAAGAGCTTCTCATCGAAGTGCTTTAGTGAGTCCTCTATGCCGCGGCCGTTCTTGCCGCTATACATAAAGGTTCTCGCCACGCCTATGGCACCAATCGCATCAAGTCTATCGGCGTCTTGAACTATAGATGCTTCGAGAGTCTTTGGCTTTGTTCCTTTATTTTTTGTAAATGAAACTGAATTGATAATCTCAATAATATCTTCAATCGCCTCACTATCGAAATCATTTTCAATTAAAAATTTTCTTGCGTTTTCATTATTTTTATTATTGAATAGCTTATGGTCGTCAACGTCATGAAGAAGAGCCGCAAGATCTACATATAGCTCATTGCATTTATAAGCTTTTCTTATATTAAGAGCGTTATTATAAACTCTTAGGCTGTGATCTGCGCCGTGACCGTCCGAGTTGCCAGTAAAAATATTTTCAAGATAATCAATCGCTCTTTTAATTATTTCGTCCATAGCCTCTCCTTATACAAAAAGTATTTCTACTTGATTCGCAAGGTCTCTGCCAAGCTCTGTGTAAAAGTATCTGCCGTCACATTTTTTTAACAGCTTTTCATTTATCGCCTTAGCTAATTCTTCCTTATATATATCTTCAAAATTTATATCGTATTTTCTATTGATCTCGTTTATAATTATGCCTTCGTTTGTCCTTAGCTTGAAAATTATATACTCAGTAATTTTATCTTCTCTAGTTAAAATTTCTTCATCGTGATAGACATTTTTCTTCACATCGTCAAAGTACTCGTTAAAAGTGCTCGCATTAAAAAATCTTTTATTTTTAATTAGTGAGTGCGCCGCCATGCCAAGGCCTAGATACTCATCCATGGACCAGTACTTGTAATTATGCCTTGAGTAGTGACCGTCCTTGGCAAAGTTCGAAATTTCATATTGCTTGTAACCTAGTTTTTCCAAGTGCTCAGTTGCCTTTCTATATATGAGCCTATCTGTCACTTGATCGTTCACCCTATATACGCCCCTCTCAACAAGTGCATTTAACAGAGTACCCTCCTCAAGTATAAGTGAGTAAAGCGATATGTGTGAGGCGCCTAGTTCACTTGCTGTATCGATTGACTCTAAGACATCCGATAAAGTTTCTGTCGGCAGTGAGAATATAAAATCTAAACTAAGATTGTCAAAATATTTCTTCGCTAATTTAATCTTTACGCGCGCCTCGTCAGCTGTATGAAGCCTGCCTATGATACGTAAAAGCCTATCGTTAAAGCTTTGCACACCTATAGAAATTCTGTTTACGCCAAGCTCTCTATAAGCTATTAATTTTTCTTCGCTTATTGAGTTTGGATTTGTTTCTATGGTAAATTCATAATTTTCATATAAGTTTATGGCCCCCGCTAAGCCATCAACAAGGCGTCTTAAGTCCTCTACACTCAATAAAGATGGCGTGCCTCCACCTATAAATATAGTGTTTACAATATAATTTTTTAAGAGCTCTTCATTATTTTTTATCTCTAATAATAAATGATTTAGATATTCCGACATTCTGCTTTGATTAAAAATAGAAGATGTAAAATCGCAATATTTACATCTTCTTTCACAGAAAGGAATATGTATATATATTCCTAATTTATTCATTATTTCTTTTCCTTGTACTTCAACACTGAAAGAAAGGCCTCTTGAGGCAATTCTACTGAGCCAATTTGGCGCATCCTCTTCTTACCTTCTTTTTGCTTTTCAAGTAATTTTTTCTTTCTCGAAATATCGCCGCCGTAACACTTTGCAAGAACGTCTTTTCTAAGCGCTTTGATAGTTTCTCTCGCGATAATCTTTGAGCCGATAGCTGCTTGTATAGGTATTTGGAATTGATGTCTTGGGATAACGTCCTTTAAGCCTTCGACTATGGATCTACTTCTTTCATAAGCATTTGACTCATGTAAGATTAAGCTGAATGCGTCGATAAGCTCGCCATTGATAAGTATGTCAACCTTAACAAGCTCACTTCTTTGATAGCCTGAAATTTCATAGTCAAGCGATGCGTAGCCCTTTGTATTTGACTTAAGTGCATCGAAGAAATCATATATAACCTCATTTAGTGGCATTCTATAGTGAAGCGTAACCCTTGTTTGGTCAAGGTATTCCATGTTAATGAATTCACCACGTCTATTTTGACAGATGTCCATGATGGCTCCAACATAATCCTTTGGAGTCATGATCTCTGCGTTAACCATAGGCTCTTCCATGTAATCAATTTCACTTGGGTCAGGAAGGTTCGATGGGTTTTGTATCATCATCATAGTTCCATCTTTTTTATGAACTTCGTATATAACCGATGGTGCAGTCGAGATTATATTTAGATTAAATTCTCTTTCAAGCCTTTCAGTAATTATCTCCATGTGAAGAAGGCCTAAGAAACCGCATCTAAAACCAAAGCCAAGTGCCGCTGAATTTTCTGCTTCAAATACAAGAGATGCGTCATTAACTTGAAGCTTTTCAAGAGCCTCTCTAACGCTGTTAAAGTCCTCGCCCTCCGCTGGATATATACCGCAGTAAACCATTGGTACGACCTTCTTGTAACCGCTTAGTGGCTTATCTGTTGGATTGTCAAGATAAGTTATAGTGTCACCAACTCTGGCGTCCTTAACATTTTTGATCTGCGCAGTAAAGTAGCCTACTTCGCCCGCTTCAAGCGTATCCTTCTTTAATAAAGATGTGTTATTTACACCAACTTCATCAACTTCAAAAGTAGTACCTGTTTGCATCATCTTTATTTGAGTGCCTTTTTTAATAACGCCGTCAAAAACTCTGATGTAGCAGATAACGCCTCTGTAAGCATCATATATTGAGTCAAAGATAAGTGCCTTTAAAGGCTTGTCCTTATCACCATTTGGCGGCGGAACGTTTTTAACGATGTCTTCTAAAACATCTTCAATATTAAGTCCGCTCTTTGCACTGATTAGTGGCGCATCAGTCGTGTCAAGGCCGATGATATCTTCAATCTCTTCTTTAACTTCATCTGGTCTTGCGCTTGGCAAGTCCATCTTATTGATAACAGGAAGTATCTCTAGGTCTTGGTCCAAGGCTAGATATACGTTTGATAGCGTTTGCGCTTCAACACCTTGAGTCGCGTCAACAACAAGTATCGCGCCCTCACATGCCTTTAGCGATCTACTTACTTCGTAGTTAAAGTCGACGTGTCCGGGCGTATCTATAAGGTTTAGTATATAGTCCTGGCCGTCCTTTGCTTTATATATCAAGCGTATAGCCTTTAATTTAATTGTTATTCCTCTTTCTCTTTCAAGATCCATGCTATCCAAAACTTGTGATTGCATCTCTCTTTGAGTTAGTAAGCCAGTCTTTTCAATGATTCTATCGGCCAAAGTAGATTTACCGTGGTCGATGTGCGCTATGATTGAAAAGTTACGAATATATTTTTGATTCATCTTATCATCCTATCTAAATATTTTTAATTTATTCAAAGGCCAAAATCTAAATACAGCCTTACCTTGTAAATATTTTTTCTCTACAGGTCCGAAACTCCTTGAGTCGTAGGAGTTACCGCCTTCTCTATTGTCCCCCATAACAAAGTATGAGTCCTCAGGCACAACCCAGTGGTTACCGTTTTGCTCACTAGTCTTTCTGTCTAGGTACGGTTCGTCTAGCTTATTACCATTGACATAGACCTCGCCATCGATGATATCAATAACGTCACCCGCTAGACCTATGAGCCTCTTGATATAGTGCTCGTTATTAGTCTTCTCGCCCTTGATAACGACTATGTCTCCTCTGTTTGGCTCTTTGAAGTACTTAAATAGCTTCCACTCGAAGACCCTGTCGCCAGTATGTAGGGTCGGCTCCATCGATATGCCTTCAACCCTTGTTAGAGCAAAAACGAAGTTCACGAGGAATAAAGTGATGGCTACAGTAATGACTATCGAGTATATCCACGACTTGATATCATCTTCCTTTGCCTTCGCCATCGCCTCAGCAGCTTCTAAAATTTCATTTTCACTCGCTGCCTTTGCTTCTTCATTTATATCAATGTTTTTATTATTATCATCAAAATTATTTTCCATAAAAAGACCTCCTTTATAATTATAACATATTTTTACATATAATTTCAAAAGTTTAGTCATTTTTTATTAAATAAAAAATATCCCCTCAATATTACTAATCACTGAGGGGATATAATATCATCACTATTTAAACTTGCATTTTATTTTTTCTAGAACTAGTTAATTCTAATAAAGCTATACCAGCTAATAAAACAATATCAACAGATATAAAAATTATAAGCATTCTATTATTTGGTTTTATATATTTGTTTTTGAAATCATCTAATACATCATGAAGTTTTTTTAATTCAACATTATAAAATTTAGTATCATTAATAAGTGTTTCAATTTTTTGTGCATCTTCATCATTTTTCAATTCAAAAACTGTGCCATTTAAATACATATCAAAATCAGATTCAGTAAAGTTGTTTTTTACTAAACTTTTACTAATTGGCATAAGCAATGTATTATTAGTTGTATCAGTAAGTTCTAACAACGAAGCAAAATTTTGATCTTTTGAAAAATATCCAATGACTTTCGCTTGGATGTCTTTTTTATCACCACGTCCAAAATTATAAACTTCACCAATTTTATAATCGTTCTTAATATCATAGCCGACAATCATAGGAATTACATCTTTACTTTGAAAATCATCCTCTGTAAAGTTTCTTCCAAAATCGATCCTAAAATTGTACAAATGATACATATCAGAATCAATAAAAGTTTGTTTGCGTGCATTGCCATTATTGACAGAAGTTGGAAAATATGAATAAAACGAATATTTTTTATCACATATTTCATCAATATTGTCAAATAGATCATTTATCTTCTTGTCATCAAACGCACGATCTGTTGGTGATAAATTCATATCTTGATTTCGCAAGGCGATATAAGAATTAATTGGAAATTTATCATAAACTGACATCATAGTATTATACTTATTTCTCATAGAAAAGTACTTACTAGTCTGGTAAATAGATATTATTAAAATTAATGTGAGTACAACTGTTACCGCTTTTATAAATTTATTTTTCATTAATCAAACATCTCCTTAAAATAAGTCTTTTATTATTCTTAGCAACGAATATAATTATATATACAAATTTCACTTGTATTATATGCTATCATAAATTATTGTCCACAATGGAATCGCCTCCGCAAAATATTAATATATCTTTCATTAGATATATACCCCCCCCTGAAAAATTTTTATTCAAATAATTATATTTTTAAAATTTTTATTATTATGCAAGTGGCCCTCGTTTATGTTATAATGGTTTTAGTGATATATATAAAGGAGATAATTATGAATTTTTTACCAGTTATATTAGGAACAGATGTTAACAGCTACTCTATTGCGAGAAGCTTCCATATGAAGTACGGCATTAAGTCTTTGGTCTTAGGTAAGGCAAGGCTGCTTATGACTGAAAACTCTGATATTGTCGATATAATAATCAATAAGGACTTAGATGACGATGCGGTCATGCTTGATGAACTAAATAAAATTAAAGAAGCGCATCAAGACAAGGAGCTTATACTAGTAGCATCGTCTGACTCATATGCAGAGAGAGTTATCATGAACAAAGACAAAATTAGTGGATATAATTTGCCATTTACAGATAAGTCCATGCTTAATGAGCTAATACTAAAGAAGAACTTCTACGACTTATGCGAAAAATATGGTCTTAAGTATCCAAAGAGCGAATACATTAACAAGGATAATTACAAGAGCTACAAGACAAGCTTTGATTTTCCTATGGTCTTAAAGCCGTCGAACAGTGTTGAGTACTTCTTCTTGGACTTCGAGGGCAAGAAAAAAGCATATATATTAAAAAATGAAGCTGAATTAAATAAGGCTCTTAATGATATATATGCTAATGGCTACGACGACTACATGATAGCTCAAGAATTTATTGAAGGTGCTGACTCAAATATGCACGTGGTCAACGCCTACGTCGATAGCAATGGCAAGCTAAAACTATTCTCCCTAGGTAGAGCTCTTATGGAGGACCCTACCCCGCTACTTATTGGTAACTACCTTGCCATAGCTGATGCAAGTCAAGATGCCTACGAAAAGATCTTCCCTATGATAAAAAATTTCTTGGAGAAAATAAATTATCGTGGATTGGCAAACTTTGATATCAAGCTTGATGACAGAACAAAAGAGTACAAGGTTTTTGAAATCAATCTTAGACAAGGACGCTCGTCTTTCTTCTCAACGCTTGCGGGCGCGAACTTAGCTGAAGCGCTTGTCAATGACTTTGTCTATCATAAGGATGACGAGATAATCATTGGCAAGGATAAGTTTTTATTCTTGGGAGCAAGATACGAAACTGTATTAAAATACATCGAAAGCGATGCTGCAAAGGAAAAGATGAGTAGCTACAATGATGATATTGAAAACATGGCGCTATACTATAGAAAGGACTTGAGTGCAAAGAGAAAAGCAAGTTTAGATGAGTACTACTCGAGATACGACAAGAGATTTGAAGAATTTTTTAAGAAGAAGTTGGTGAATTAGATGATACTTGATATAAATAACGCTTCTGAGCTAAAACGCTACGATAACTTCGTAAAAAGAAATGAATATAGCTTTTTAACTCAGGATATGGCTTGGGCTAAGATTAAAAACAATTGGTCTGAAGACTATGTTTATTTAGAAAATGATGGCGAGATAGTCGCCACAATGAGCATACTATCTATCAAGGCAATAGATGGAAAGTGGCTGCTTTATGCCAATCGCGGACCTGTCTGTGATATATATGATAAAGATACTGTTTTAGCCTTAGTAGATGAAGTAAAAAAATTGGATAAGTTTAAGGACGCATTTTTATTAAGATTTGATCCAGCCATTCCCTACGATGAAAAACTTATAGATTTATACAAAGATACAGAATTAAAAATAAGAACGAGAGGCGCTGATGAACACAGCTTTATTCAGCCAAGAAGAAACGCCATCATCGATATAAGTAAAAGTGAAGACGATATACTGGGGGGCTTCCATTCAAAGACGCGCTACAACATTCGCCTAAGCTACAGAAAAGGCGTTACGACAAGGATCTCACAAATGGATGAGGACCTAAATACCTTCTTCGAAGAGACTAAGGTCATGGCTGAGCGCAACGGTATAACTTATAGACCGAAAGAGTATTTTAAGAGACTTATAGATAATTATGACGCAAAGATATTCTTATCAGACTTTGAAGGAACTCCTCTATCGAGCGCGATTCTCATTATGTATAAGGACTACGCTTGGTACATGTACGGCGCATCAAACAATCTTCACAGAAACTATATGCCAAATTATCAAATGCAGTGGGAAATGATTAAGTATGCGAAAGAGCACGGCGCCACTCGCTACGACTTCGGCGGCATATTTAAGCTTGACGATGAAGATGGTCTATACAGATTTAAAAGAGGCTTCTTAAACGAAGAGGACTTTACCGAGTTTATAGGTGAGTTCGATTTGGTTTTAGACGAAGAAGCATATAAAAAATATTTAAGTAAATAATTTTGCATTAGAAAAGCTCTCCTCATATCAAAATGAGAAGAGCTTTCGCTTTGTCTATATTAAGCTATTAGCAAATGTGTTCAGTATTTACTAGGTAGTAAAGTGTCTTAACTGGAACGCCAGTTGAGCCTTTTTTGTATTGTGCGTAGTCCTTTGAAGTATCTGAAGTTCCCGCTATATCCATGTGTATCCATGGAGTTCCTTCCTTAACGAAGTTTTCAAGGAACATACCAGCTGTGATCATGCCAGCGCCGCCAGGTACTGAGTTAAGTAAATCAGTCATAGTGCCCTTAACCATGTCCTTGTACTCGTCGTCGTTAGGCATTACCCATAGCTTTTCATCAGCTCTTTTTGATGCTTCGTTCATTTCATTCATAAACACATCGTTATTTGTAACAACACCAGTTCTATATGAACCAAGTGCAACTACACAAGCACCTGTAAGTGTAGCTAGGTCAACTATCCTATCAGCTTTAAGCACATCTGATGCGTAGTAGATAGCATCAGCAAGAGTAAGTCTACCCTCAGCGTCAGTATTAGCTACTTCTATAGTCTTACCTGACATTGATCCGATTAGGTCGCCAGTCTTGTATGCCTTGCCTGAGATTAAGTTTTCGCATGATGCAACGACAGCTACAACATTCTTCTTAACCTTATTCTTAGCGATGGCATGCATTGCGCCGATAACAGCACCTGCTCCACCCATATCCATATGCATTGTAGCCATGCCTTGTGGATGCTTTATGCAGTATCCGCCTGAGTCGTATGTTAAGCCCTTACCAACAAGTGCAGTAAGCTTGTCATCTTTAGCTCCATTCATATATTTCATAACAATTAGCTTAGGCTCTTTGTCTGAACCAGCTGCAACTGCTAGGAAGGCCTTCATACCTAAATCTTCTATCTCTTTCTTGCCGTATACTTCAACAGTAACGCCAAGCGGCTCAAGGTCTTCTTTCGCTCTCTTAGCTAAAACTTCTGGATACATGTCAATGGCAGGAGTGTTTACTAAATCTTTTGTTAGTGAGTATCCTTCAGCGATGTTCATGCCTTCTTCTATGGCAGACATAGCTTTATCCTTTTTGTCTTCAATAACTTCTATGTTAATAGTGCCAAGCTTAGTAGGCTTCTTGTCTTCAGCTAAATATTTATCAAAATCATAGTCAAAGCATGCAAGACCATCAACTATAGCCTTCATAGTAGTTCTATAGCAAATATTATCAAGCTTCTTATTGAAAATGATGTTTACGTCTTTAATCTTGTACTTTCTAAGTGCCTTCGCTAATTCAAAGAAAGCTACTATAATCTTCTTAGTAGTGATCTCATCCTTTTTGCCAAGGCCAAGATAAATTATCTCATCTTCGCCAAGCTTTGCGAATACTTCGCTTGCCTTGCCTGTAAAGTACTCTTTTTCTACTAAAGCATCAAGGCCTTCTGATTTTTCGAAGAATGCTAAATCGTCTTCAAATACTGGTAAAACCTTGATACCTTTTTTCTCGTTTACTGTAATTTTCATTAAATCATCTCCTCTTTCTTAAATTGACTTTCTACATAATCCAAGACAAAATCATACATTTCGTCTGAATATATCTTTATAGGTGCCATCCTCTTAAGAACGGCTTCCTTTGTAATCTTGTGATCTTGCCACGAGTGCGAGTTAAAAGCAAAGTGCATTAAGAGTGGTTGGAACCTGTCAAGTGCATTTGCGTACTTCGCTTCATTTGTCTGAGCCGCCTCAAACTCATCCCAATATTTTCTAAGCTCAGCGCCTAATGAATCAAGCTTGGAATATAATTTATCTGCCGCTTCGTTCTCTCTTTGCTTCTTATCCTCATTGCCCTTTGTGTCATAGCAATATGTGTCGCCAGCGTATATCTCAATCAGGTCATGATACAAAAGTAGTACCGCCGTCTTATTTGCGTCAACCTCAAACTTGCCCATGTCCTTAAAAACTGGTGCTAGAACCGCCGCGTGAAAGCTGTGTTCCGCGTCATTCTCTCTTCTTGAGCCGTCGGCTATCTTATTTACTCTTAAAATATTTTTCATCTCATCAAGTGTCAAGGCAAAGTCTACTTTTTTATATAGCTCTTTGTGTTTTTCCTCAAGTAAAATCTTTTCCTTAATATCTTCCAAAGCCCTCTTTCTGTGCGAAAACTTATTTTTCTCTTCGGTTCCTATCTCGGCATAAGTCTTGTCGTGACCCTTTGGTAAGAATAGTGGATCGTAGCCAAAACCGCCATCGCCTCTGTACTCATAAAGTATCTCGCCATCAACATTGCCATGGCCATAGAACACTTTTTCATCCTCATCAATAAAGCAGATGACGCTCTTGAAGTGAGCAGTTCTGTCCCTGCCCTCAAGATTTTTGAGTAAGAGCTCGTTATTACCATGATCATCACCATGCTCACCAGCATAGCGCGCCGAGTAAATACCAGGCTCGCCATAAAGACCGTCGCAGAAAAGACCTGAGTCGTCGCTAATAACAGCGCAGTCCACCATATCGCGAAGAGCCTTTGCCTTGATGTAGGCGTTCTCCTCTAGTGTAGCGCCTGTCTCATCAACATCGAAGTCAGCTATGCCAGCCTCTTTTTTAGATAAAACTTCATAGCCTAACTCGTGAAATATTAATTTAATCTCTTTTAATTTATTTTCATTGTTTGTTGAAACAATAACTTTTTTCATAATCAACCTCTAATAATAATTGTTCAAGTAATCTACAATGCCGTTATATAGACCATCGACCATCTTATCTAGGTAGGCTTGACTCTTTAAAAGCGCAAGAGTATTTTTATTTGATAAAAATTCCATCTCAAGTAGAGCCGCCGGCATATTGGTATTTCTTGTAACAACGTAGGCACCCTCCTTAAGGCCACGTCCCTTGTTGCCAATAAGGTTGCCAACAGCATTTAGTATGCAATCAGCAAACTCTTTTTGATTTCTTGTCTTGTTACTGTGCTTTGCATCGCTAGAATAGCAGACTTCTATGCCTGCTGCAGATGGTGAAGTAGCACTATTAACGTGAATACTTACAAAGATATCCGCATTTACTCTATTCGCCATCCTTGCCCTTTCAAATATATCGACGTATTCATCGACAGTATCGTTAGTCTTCAAAACATTGTAACCAGCCGCCTTAAGCTTCGCTTCCAAAGACCTAGCTACATACGGAATGTAATCAGTTTCACTTGATCCGTCAATCTTAGATACAGAACCAGGATCCCTTCCGCCATGACCTGGGTCAATCATAATTAAGTAATCAGATGGCTTGTTATTAATAATTCTACTAAGTTTTATTGCGTAGTCAGCACTTCCAGCGTCCACTTTCTCTAAAGATACGTTTCTAACTAGGTTTATAGTGTAAGTGTAGCCATTTTGCGCCTTTTCTACAACAAGCGACCTTATATATGGATCCTTAAAATCTTCAGTGCCAGTCTCAAGCTCTTTATTAGTCTCTACGTTCATGGTTATGGTCTTCATTAGATCATCATAAACGTAATCAGAGACTCTACCCTCAGTGTTCTTGATGGCAAAAATTCTGCTGTCATATGAGTAGAAAGTCTTTATCGACTTCTTTGTATAAAATACAAGACCATCGTTTGTTTCTTCTATCTTGTAATCGACATTAGCATCTTCTATATCAATAACTATCCTAACATTCATATCTGACTTAGACTTGTCATTGTCAGCAAATTGACTAGCTCTAACGCCCTTGATGCCGTTCACGACTACGTTATACTCCCTATAAAGTTCTGGATCATCAAAGATGGCTTTTTCAAAATCAAGCACAAGCCTATCTGGACCATCAAGTTTAGTCACTTTATACTTGCCCTTTAGCCCTTGGAATAAAATCGCGTCCCTGTCATTATGTCTAACAGCGACAATATTTGTCAAGTGTGCGTAGCCATCAGTATTGGGCTTAATACTTGGCTGCTCACTAGTGTTCGGTTTTATGCTCGGATTGTCAGGCTTGATTTGATCAGGCTCGTCATCCCCGCTCGGTAGTATGATCGCGTCATCATCACCGCTTGGCTCTTCAACGACTTGCGTATTCGTATTGATAGTAGCTGTCTGAGATTTATTGTCCCAGCCTACCTCGTAGCCAAAAAGTTCAGAGATAAATCTTAAAGGAACATAAGTCCTTGCTCCGCCGCCATTAACCCTAACAAGCCTTGGAGTGTAAGCCTTTTCTATAGGCTTAGTTACGCCATTAATCGTTGCCTCAGCCTTGTCTATAGTCAAGACTATGGACTTGTCAGACATAGTTATGATAGCCGATTGACTCTTACTATTCCAATCAACACTCGCGCCAAAAGTTTCGGATAAGAATCTAATCGGAACAAGCGTCCTTCTTTGATAGATAAAACTTGGCATCTCCTTACTTTGTTTATCCACTCCATCGACCTTTACATTTATTAATGATGCTTTGTAATTCTTATTCGCTATCCTTATATTTATGTTCTGTGCATATACATTCGCAGAACATAAAAAGCATAAAACAATAAGAAGTCCTAAAATAAATTTTTTCATAGCTATGCCTCCTAGTATTATATTAACATCAACGAGAGTAAATTGCAACTTATTTCAATGACTGTTACATAAATTTAACATAGTAAATGGCTTTGATGAGCCTTTGCTAATTATCTTTATCGATTTGCCACGCATATCGCTTGATGTTGTCTTAGTACATGCATATGTCCTAGCACGCGTAAAGCGAATTATGTACTTATATAATCACAATATTTGTTTCTCTTCAAAATCAATATTTATAATACATTTTTCTATTATATTTTTCTTATATAATTCAAAAAACTACCCTCCTTACGATAATAGTAAAGAGGGTATATTTTTTTCTTATCAAGTTTATTTACTTAGACTTAATCTACTCTGATAAATTAAAGCTATTTACTAATTCATAATTTTTATCAAGTACACTTAATTTTGAATCTTTTAAATTGTCATAATCAAGCACTAAAACTACATATCCATTTTGAGTCATAATCGCATCGATGTCTTTATCTTTTTCATCAATCTTTTCTTTAATTTCATTAATTCCATCATTTTCAAGATATTCTGCCTTACTTGCACTGATCTTACTTATATCATCAGCTTTAGATAGGTACTTGCCATCTAAGGAGTATACATATCCATCTGTTTTGCCCATTTTATTTAGAACAAGATATTCGTCATTCGATGTGATTTCTATAGCGCCGTCACCTTGTATTTGGTCAAAGCCTAGGCCATTGATATCAATAGCTGTGCTTAATTTTTTATCATCTAGCTTATATATCAATAAGCCATTGTAATTAAGTACACCAGCGTATTTATCATTAGCAAAGGCAAGCTTTGGAGCAACTGCTCCAAGAGGTGCTTCAAGAACATCGTTTTGTAAGTCATTGTTTATAAACTTATTAAGAGATTCATCTTTCTCAAACTTAGTAGTTTCATTTTGCATTTCTTCTTTAGATGCATTCTCCACTTCTTTATCAGTATCTTTTGTGCAAGCTGTTAGACAAAACGCTGCCATCATTAAAACCGCTAGGATAAAACTAATGTTTTTTTGTTTTTTAAACTTTTCATTTAATTTCTCCTTTACAATATAATTTTACATTCATATGTAATTTTTAATATTTTTAACCTATTTCTTCAAGGTATGATGATACTACCCATCCAGAAAGTCCATCCGATTGTTTAGTACCCCAAACCCATTCGTATCCGTCTTTATATATTATATCTCCTCCATGTTGAACTGATATATAATCTCCAGGATACAGCAAACCAACAACTATACCATCAAGTCCTGGTGTTTTCCTCATTCTTAAGCCTTCAACTCTTGGATCATATGTCGCTGATAGTGGTAAAACTATTTCTTTTACCCTATAAACTTTAACATCAGTCTCGTTCTTTGCTAAAGCAATCCCTCCTAAATTGCTAATCAATAATACTACTACCAATAAAAATACAGATACTTTTTTCAATTTCATCATCTCCTTAATTTGTAAATTTAGAAAAGTTTAAACCACCACTTATAAACCTTGCATTTATTATGTGATTATCTAACATAACTATTAATGTCTATATCAAATTTAAGATTAGATGTTTTTTTGTTTATTATTGTAACTCTATATCTATTGTTTCTACGTGCCTTTGTTGTTAAAGTAACAGCATTATCAAAGCTAGCCCTATATATTTCTGTTGTATTTTCCTCTATAACAACTTCAAAAAACACCCCACTATCACAAGATACATTACTTATTTTTGTGGTAAAACCATCATGATAAGCAGTGTTTGAGCTAGTCATATCAAAGCTATATTCTATAAATCCATATCTTTCTAGTGTTTGAGTATCACTTATATTCGCTGATCTTAGTCCAATTTCAAATATTGGATCTAAATTTAATCTATTATACTCTTCTTCTCTTATCTTTTGCGTCCTATTGTCTATATTTACTAATAATCCTTCTCTATCGTTTACGCCAGATATATTTGATACTGTTGTATTATCATTTACAATTTCTACTGACGCAAATGATGTGATGCTCAATAACATAACTAAAACTAAGCATATAACTCCCGAAATTTTTACTTTATAATTTTTTATAATAATCATCCTTTCTAATGTTGGGTGCATTTTTAATGGTAAATCTCTTTTTTCATAATATTTTTTTTCAGAAAGTTTCATCATTGATTCTAAATACTTTTTTTTATGTTCCTTTGTTCCTCCAAGCTTTTTTAATACAAGCTTATCACATAAAATTTCCATATCATCCTCTACATATTTACATATAGCAAATATAAGAGGATTATACCAGTATATACAAGCAATAAAATATTTTAAATGATTGAAAATTATATCAAATCTGCTTATATGTGTTAGTTCATGTATCATTACATACTTTAGCAATACCTCATCATCAAAAATATCACTACTTAATATTATTTTTGGTTTTATAACACCATAAGTTATTGGCATTTTAATGCTATCATTTAACAATATTTTAACGTCTCTTTTTAAATTAAAAAGTTTTAAGGCGTTATCAATGATTTGATTATTATAAACTGGTATTGACCTACCAACTGCCTTTGTTGTTTTAATAATTTGAATTATTATATATATCGTTAAAAGCAAAGCAACTATTAATCTGTTATTTTGATATAAAACTTTATCAACTGCTTTAATAATGATGTTAGAATAATAGTCTGATATTTTTAATAATTTATTAATGTATTCATTTTTTAACAGAAAATTATCTTCATTGACAACTATTTGCATACTGTATGGAATAATTAGGTATGTGAATAGTATTGTCCATAGTATCACACTTGCAGATTTTATACTTTTTAAATTTAATGATTTTCTGACAAACAGTATCATTGCTATTAGAAAAAAGCTTGTAAAACATTTATCTAATGATGTAACTTTTATAATTTCAAACATAATGACTAATTATCACTTTCATTAAATTCATCAATAATTTTCTTCATTTTCTCTAATTCTTTTTTGCTTACTTTTTTCTCTGTCATAAAAGCTGAAACAAGTTTAATTAATGATCCATTAAATACATTGTTTAAAACTTCCTCTGTTTGAGCAGTACCTACTTCTTCTCTTGTTACTACAGGCTTTAGTGTATACTTAGGATACCTTCTTGTGATAGCTCCTTTTTCAAGCAGTCTACTTATGAATGTATAGTTAGAGCTTTTTGCCCAGCCATACTTTTCTGTAAGTATCTTTGATAAGTTAGATGCCATAATCTCTCCGTTTTCGTCTAAGCATTCACCATCCCACAGTAGTTCTAATACTGTTAATTCGCTTTCAGAAAAATTCATGTTCATTCTCTCCTTTCATTATAGATTTTCTTTTTTAAATAAATATTCATACTTGAATATTTATTCTAACTTAAGTATAACTCTTTACTTTGTTTTGTCAAGTATTATGTTAAAGTTTTTTAAATTTTGTTCTTCATATATTGTCTAAATCAATTTTATCTCGATGACCATTGTTCCGAGCATATAAAAAGACACAGCTCTCGCTGTGTCTTTCACGCTATACTATAAACTATTAATTTAGTTTCTTATTTAATAATTCGTTTATTATTTGTGGGTTGCCCTTGCCCTTCATCTCTTTCATTACTTGACCAACTAAGAAACCAAAGGCTCTTGACTTACCATTCTTAAAGTCTTCGATTGATTGTGGGTTTGCTTCAAGAACTTTATCAACTACTGCTTCTATGGCTCCTTCGTCTGTTACTTGAACTAGTCCAAGTCTCTTAACTATTGCTTCAGGGTCTTCTGGCGCCTTAAACATCTCTTGTAAAACTTTCTTTCCAGCGTTATTATTAATCTTGTTTGTCTTAACAAGTGTAAGTAGTTTTTCAAGGTCATTTATTGCAAATGGCATTTGATCTATGCTCTTGTTATCTTCTTTAAGTCTTCTTAGTACGTCGCCTAATAGCCAGTTAAGCGCTATAGCATTGTCACCAACTTTCTTTGCAAGCTCTTCGTAATAATTTGCAAGGCTCACATCAAGGCTAAGTGTCTTGGCGTCGTCTTTACTTATGCCATAGTCCTTCTCAAGTCTAGTGATTTTTTCATCAGGTAGTTCTGGCATATCCTTTCTAACTGCGTCTATCATTTCGTCAGGTATATCCATTGGCGGAATATCGCCATCTGGTGCGTATCTATAGTCATTTGCCTTAATTTTTTCTCTCATCAAGATGGATTCGCCTTTAAGTTCATCCCATCTCCTTGTTTCTTTTTTAGTGTTTTTGCCTTCTTTTAATAGTGCGATATGTCTTGAGACTTCAAAGTCAATGGCTTTTTCAACGCCTCTGAATGAACCGATATTTTTAATTTCTGAAATATTTGTTTTAACGCCAGTTTCTGTATCGACTACATTGACATTAACGTCGCATCTTAGTGAGCCTTCTTCCATCTTACCATCGGAAACACCTAGGTAGATGACTGTTGCCTTAAGTTTTTCCAAAAATTCTCTCGCTTCTTTAGCTGAGTTCATGTCTGGATAAGTAACTATCTCTATAAGTGGGACGCCGCTTCTATTATAATCAAGAAGTGTTTCGCCTTTATCAGTATGAAGTGACTTACCTGTATCTTCTTCGACATGTATTCTGATTAATCTAATCTTTTTTTCATTACCGTCTTCATCCTCGATATTTATATGACCTTCGTAGCATAGAGGAAGCTCATCTTGCGTTATTTGGTAGCCTTTAACAAGGTCTGCGTAGAAATAGCTCTTTCTATCGAATCTAGTGTGCTGATGAATTTTGCAGTTCATAGCAAGTCCTGCCTTGATTGCAAAATTGATTGCCTCTTTATTAACTTGTGGCAAAGCTCCAGGAAGTCCTAGACATATAGGACAAACGTTTGTATTTGCTTCTTCACCAAATTCATTCTTACAATGACAGAACATCTTTGTCTTTGTCTTTAGCTCGACGTGTATCTCAAGTCCGATTATAGTTTTATAAGCCATCTACTTCACCAACCCTTCATAAGCATAAGCAATCTTTAAAAGCTTATTGTCTTCTAAGTTATCGCATATAAATTCCATGCCTGAATTTAATATATGTTCTTTAGTGCTTGGCACGGATATAGCGCAGTTACCTGCTATATTAACAGGAACTGTGTATTTGTCTGCGTTATACATCTTGATTGGATCGTTAATATTTGTTCCAATTTCAAATGGCATTACAGGTGATGTAGGTACCAAGATGGTATCAACCATTTTAAATGCTTGTTTAAAATCATTTATAAGAAGTGTTCTTGCCTTTAATGCGTTTTGGAAGTAGTCTCTGTCCTTATCTTGGCTAAGTATATATGTTCCAAATAATATTCTTCTCTTAACTTCAGGACCAAAACCTTCGGCTCTAGTCTTAATATACATCTCTTCAAGGCTTTCTGCATCAAAGTCTCTAAGACCATATTTAACGCCATCAAATCTTGAAAGATTTGAACTTGCTTCTGCATTCATGATTATATAATATGTTGCAACTGCGTATTTTAGATCCTTAAGATCTATCTCAACGATTTCTACGCCATTGTCCTTTAATAGTTTGATGCTATCTCTATATGCTTTTTCGACTTCATTATCTTTCTCATCTGCTAAAACTTCTTTTGGCACGCCAACTTTAAGTGTTTTTAAATACTTGATGGCGTCGTCATATGTGTAAGTGATTTCGTCAATAGGATTGGAAAGACTTGTTAGGTCTCTGTGATCCTTATGAGCGATGGCGCTTGTGATAAGTGCTACGTCCTTTACATCGTTTGCAAATGTTGATACTTGGTCAAGTGTATTTGATAGAGATACAACTCCATTTCTTGAGACTGTTCCATAGCTTGGTTTAAGTCCGACACAAGCGCAATAGCTTGCGGGCTGTCTAACGGATCCACCTGTGTCTGTACCTAGGCTAAGAGGTACTTGTCTTGATGAAACTGCTGCGGCTGATCCACCTGATGAGCCACCTGGCACTCTCTTTAGATCAAGTGGGTTATGAACTGGACCTAAGTATGATGTTTCGTTTGATCCACCCATAGCAAATTGGTCCATATTTAATTTGCCTATTATAATACCATTTTCATCCTTGATATGTTCAATGCAATTCGCATCAAAAACTGCTTCGTAATTTTCAAGTATCTTCGACGCACATGTATTTTTCATGCCCTTAACAGAGATATTATCCTTAATGCCTATTGGTAGTCCAAATAACTTGCCACTTGGGTCTTTCTCATCTAGTGACTTTGCCTTTGCTAGCGCTCCTTCATAGTCATCTGATATGAATGAGTTGATATCTTTGTCTATATCTTTACTTCTATTGATAAAGGCTTCTGTTATCTCTGAAACTTTTAGCTCTTTATTAGCGATTTTTTCTTTTAGCTGCCATGCTTTTAAATTAGTAATATCCATAAATAACACCTATAACTACCCTTCTACTACTCTCTTTAGTTTGAAGAAGCCAAATTTTTCTTCAGGCGCATTCTTAAGCGCGTCCTCTTTTGATAATGAGTATTCACTGTCGACTTCGTCCTTGCTTAATAAGCTCTCCTTGTACTCATTAACTTGATAAGTCTTTGAAATGTCCTTATCATCAAGTTCGTTAACAACTGATATCATTTTGATTATATCGTTAAATTTTTTGGTGAATGCATCCATGTCCGACTCGTCGATGGCAAGTCTAGCTGTGTAACATAGATTTTCGATGTCCTTCTTCTCCATCATATCAACTCCTTCAAATCATTTTCGTATAGTATCTTTATATTTAAAGTCTTTGCTTTATCAAATTTTGAACCAGGGTTTTCGCCAACAACTACGTAGTCTGTCTTTGATGAAACAGAGCCTTGTACCTTGGCTCCCTTGTCTTCAAGTATATTTTTAAGTTCATCACGCGTATAATTTTCTAAGGTTCCTGTCAAAACAAACTTAAGTCCTTCGAGTGATTTATCGCCGCTATCTTCTACATCTAAAACTTTTATGCCCTGATCAAATAAACTTTGTATAGATTTTTTACTTGTTTCGTCTGTTAAAAATGAAACTATCTCGTTAGCAGTTATCTCGCCTACGTCCTCAATGGCAACTAAGTCATCAAAGCTTGCATTTAAGAAATTCTCAACAGTCTTGTAGTGCTCAGCAAGGTCCCTGCTTGTCTTCACGCCAACATTGGCAATGGATAGAGCATAAATAAAGTTTTTAAGCTCTACTGTCTTTGAATTTTGTATAGAACTTATTATATTATTCGCTTTTTTCTCTTTAAAGCCTTCTAGCTTAAGTAAATCCTCTTCCTTTAGGTCATAAAGCATTGACACTTGATCAATATTTAGCTTTTCTAGGAATAGTTCTGCAGTTTTTTCACTGAAGCCATCTATGTTCATGGCCTCTTTCGAAGCGAAGTGAACAATTGTTTTGACTAGCTGCGGTTTACAGCCGAGTGTGTTCGGGCAAAAGTAGTGAACGCCCTCTTTATAAAGTTTGCTGTGACAATACGGGCAAAATTCTGGCTGCTCTATATCATAAACTTCTTCATCTGTTTTTAGTGGGCCCATAATCTCAGGAATAACATCATTTGATCTTCTAATCAAAACTCTTTCGTTTAAGTGAACGTTCTTTCTCTTGATGTCATCCAAATTATTAAGCGTCGCCCTCTTTATAGTAACGCCGCCTATATCAACTGGCTCAAGTAGTGCAGTTGGCGTAACTTTTGCGCTTCTACCGACGTTCCACTCAACACCTATGATTCTAGTAGATGTTTCAAGCGCCTCGAACTTATATGCAATCGCAAAGCGCGGGAACTTATTTGTGTAGCCCATAAGCTTTTGTGTTTTAACGTCGTTTATCTTGATAACCATACCATCTGTAAGGAAGTCCTCTTTAAGTCTTTCTTCCTTTTGTGCGTCTATCTCTTTTAGAAGCTCTTCTATATCCGTAAACTTTTTATGATATTTTGAAACTGGCATCGCATTATCTTTTATAAAAGCGACTATCTCCTCTTGCGTTTTAAATTCTTTGCCTTCTATGTAAGCAATATTGTATAGATAAGTGATTAAGTGCCTCTTCTCAGTCTCTTTGACATCAAGGTTACGAAGTGCACCAGCCGCCGCGTTTCTCGCGTTCTTTAGCTGAACTTCATTCTTCTCGTTGTACTCCTCAAGCTTTGAAAGCGGCATAAGCCCCTCGCCTTGTACCTCAAACTTACCCTTGTAATTAACTCTTAAGGGTATCGACTTTATCGTTAGGACTTGCTCGTAAATCTCTTCGCCAACTTCACCATTGCCCCTTGTTGCCCCCATTTGCAAAATGCCTTCATCGTATGTTAGGTTAATGGTAAGGCCATCGAACTTATATTCAAGTATATACTCAGGACTTGGCAGTTTCTCGCTATGAGTGCTATTGTAAGTATCTATGAAGTGAAGGTTTCTCGCGTGCCAGTCTCTAAGCGCGTCAAAGCTTTGAGCTTTATCAAGGCTCCAAAGCCTTCCAAGATGTGTGTGCTTAACGAATTTGTCAAGTATGGCGTCACCGACCCTTTGAGTTGGTGAGTATGGCAAGTGAGTTCCTGTCTCGTTCTCAAGCTTCACTAGCTCATCATATAGCTTGTCATATTCTTTATCAGAAACTATTGGATCGTCGAGAACATAGTAGTGGTAGTTGTATTCCTCAAGCTTCTTGATTAATTCTTCCATTCTATTCATATCAATCTATCCTTTTTATTGGTGCAAAATCAATATTCAAAATCTTAATACCTTTATTTGGAAAACTTATAGTAAGGTTCTTGCCATTGACAGAGACAACCATGCCTTCGCCAAAGGCTTTGTGCTTAATCTTGTCGCCTGCCTTGATGTCCTTTTTGTCACTTGAAGCGCCATCAGTACCCGTATACGATTTAAAGCGTGAAACAGTTTTGTCAAAGCCGTGGTTTTGGCGAATACTCTTATTGATGCTAGTGTTTTCAAGTATAGGTCTCTCATCAAACTTATCTGATCTATAGTTAACTACTTTGATGGCTTCCTCTGCTTCGTCAATGAACCTCGATGGCTTTGAGATTATGCTTTGTCCGTAAACTCTTCTTTCCTTCGCTAAACTTAAGAATAGTTTTTTCATTGCCCTTGTTAGAGCAACGTAGCAAAGTCTTCTTTCCTCTTCTAAGCTGCCTTCTTCTATGGCTCTTTCGCTTGGGAAGAGACCATCTTCCATGCCAACTACGAAGACTATGTTATATTCAAGGCCCTTAGCACTATGCATAGTAATCATAGTTACAGCGTCCCCGCCCTTGTCTTCAGTCTTGTCAAGGTCTGTTAAAAGTGATATTTCGCCCAAGAAGTCCTTAAGAGTGATTTCGTCGTAATTATCTTCATAATCAAGTAAAAGATTTCTGAACTCATCTAAGTTTTCTATCCTAGTTCTTGCTTCAACGGTATTTTCTCTCTCAAGTGCATTTAAATAATCAGTTCTATCAAGAACTAAATCATATAGCTCCGACAGAGTCACATTGTCTTTAAGCTTTCTGATTGATTCAATCGTCTCGTAAAATTCTTTTATCTTTTTATTCGTGCTAATGGATAGAGCATCGTAAAGGCTAATATTTTTACTAATCATATCACTCGTGATACTCTCAACGCTTTTATCGCCAATACCTCGTCTAGGAGTATTGATAATTCTCTTAAGAGAGATAAAATCGTTTGTGTTATCTAAAAATTTAAAGTAGGCAAGTATGTCCTTGATTTCTTTTCTGTCATAGAACTTTACTCCGCCAACTATATTATATTTAATTCCAAACTTCAAGAACATATCTTCAAAGGATCTTGATTGAGCGTTTGTTCTATAAAGAATGGCGATGTCGCTCTCATTATAACCCTCATCTAATAGCTCTTTTATCTTTTGCGCTACAAAGTAACTCTCTTCGACATTGCTTTGTGTTATGTAGCAGTATATATCGTCTCCGTCTTGATTATCCGTCCAAAGATTCTTATCTTTTCTCTCATCATTGTTCTTGATAATATTGTTCGCGGCCTTTAATATATTCTTAGTCGATCTATAATTTTGCTCAAGTAATATGGTCTTGACATTTTTATAATCTTTTTCGAAGTTTAAGATGTTTCTTATGTCAGCGCCTCTCCAGCCATAGATACTTTGGTCAGCGTCACCAACCACGCAGATGTTTTTGTACATATCCGAGAATAACTTTGCCATCTTATATTGCATGTAGTTTGTATCTTGATACTCATCGACAAAAACGTACTTGAATCTTTCTTGATAGATTTGCCTTACGTCTTCATTTTCTTCTAAAAGTCTTACGCAATTTACTATCATATCATCAAAGTCCATCGCATCGTACTCAAGCATCTTCTTTTGATAGCGTCTATAAACTTCAGCATCAGTTTTCTTTCTATAGCTATCAGAAATGCTTTCGTATTCGTCAGCGTCCATGTTTTGCATCTTTAAATTTGATATTAACGCTATGAAGTATGATGGGACATAGGTCTTTGGATCTAATTCAAGCTCCTTTAGTATGTCCTTAATAAGTGTTATTTGATTGTCTCTATCATATATGGTGAAGCTGTTTGTGTAGCCAACAAGGTTTGCGTGGCGCCTAAGTAGTCTTAGTGCTATCGAGTGAAAAGTTCCTATCCACATTGGGCTAACGTCTTTATTTAAGAAGGACGCTACCCTATCTTTCATCTCTTTAGCCGCCTTGTTCGTAAATGTTATAGCAAGTATTTCGTTTTCGCTCGCAAGACCATTCTCAATAAGAAAGGCAATCTTGTAAGTAACTACTCTTGTCTTACCAGATCCAGCTCCAGCCATGATTAATAAGGGGCCGCTGTTGTATAAAACGGCTTCCCTCTGTCTTGTGTTTAATCTATCTAGTATATTATTCATTATCTTTATTGACTAATTCCTTTATCTTGTCAAATGTAACTTGGCTGATAACGTGTTCAACACGGCATGCATCGTCGTTTGCTGTCTCTGGGTCAACACCAATGCTTTCAAAGAACGCTCTAAGTGTGCAGTGTCTGTCATAAACTGATTTAGCAAGCTTCTCTCCTTCTTTTGTAAATGTTAGCTCGCCATCGTCTTGAACCTCGATGTAACCGTCTTCTTTCAATATACCAACTGCTCTACTTACACTTGGCTTAGAAAAATCAAGGGCCTTAGCAACGTCTGTGCTTCTAACTTTTATGCCTTTGTTTTGCAGCATCAATATCATCTCTAAATAATTTTCTCTTGACTCGCCGATCTTCATCGCTTACCTCCTAAATTTTATACTTCCTATCAAGACTTCTCTTAATATCTCTTTCTCTTTGACTCTCTCTCTTGTCGTAAAGCTTTTTACCTTTTGCAAGTGCTATCTCTAGCTTGGCTCTGCCATTCTTAAAGTATAGTCTTAAGGGAACTACAGTAGATCCTGCTAGCTTTACGTCCTGAGAGATCTTTCTAATTTCATTTTTATTTAATAATAGCTTTCTCGTTCTTAATGGGTCTTCGTTAAAAATGTTGCCTTCTTTATAAGGACTTATATGCATACCAAAGACGAAGACCTCGCCATCTTTCACGATGACGTAGCTCTCCTTTAGGTTTACTCTGCCCTGTCTTATGGATTTAACTTCAGTTCCCTTAAGTACTAAGCCTGCTTCATATATCTTCTCTATAAAATAATCATGTCTCGCCTTTTTATTATTGGCTACAAGTTTTATATCTTCATCTTTCATTCAACCACTCCAAGAATTTTAAAATCTATAGTTCTCGTCTCTTTCGATGCGTCAAGTACTGCCACTCTGACCTTCATACCTATCTTGTATTCATTTAGTGAGTCTTTGCCAATGACTTTGTATTCTGTTTCATCAAAGTAATAGAAGTCATCATCCATATTTGAGAAGTGACAAAGTCCCTCTATAGTATTATCAAGCATAACGTATACACCAAAGGATGTTAGTGAAGAAACTTTTCCGACATATACATTTCCAATCTTGTCTTGCATGTACTCAGCGCACTTCATTTGAACTATGTCTCGCTCTGCCTTTTCTTGAACTAGCTCTGTCTCAGAAATGTGTTTTGTGATTTGGTCAAGATTCTTTTCGTAGTAGACAATTTTGCTTTCCTTAAGTCTGCCATTCATAAAATCTTTAATAATTCTGTGAATTATAAGGTCTGAGTATCTTCTGATTGGCGATGTAAAATGCGAATAATACTTTGATGCAAGGCCGAAGTGACCGAGCTCTTCGTAAGTGTATCTCGCCTTTTGCATAGTTCTAAGAATGATGTTTGAGATGAGCTCTGACTCTTTCTTGCCCTTAAGCTCATTAAGTACATTTGCTATATCAGCCGAAGTGACATTGTCTGGATTGATGTATAGCTCGAAGCGTTTCAAAAACTCAGAAAGGTAGAACATCTTTTCCCTCTTTGGCTTCTCATGCACTCTATAGACGAAAGGTATGTCCTTCATAAAATAATCTTTAGCCACAGTTTCATTCGCAGCTATCATAAACTCTTCTATGATCTTGTTAGCGACGCGCCTTTCATCTGGCCTTATGTCGATAACTTTGCCTTTCTCATCTAAAACGACCTTCGTCTCAACTATATCAAAGTCAATATTGCCTCTTTTATTTCTCTTTTCATTAAGAATATGCATTAAATCTTCCATATTCTTTAAAGTTTCTTCTAATCCTTCAAGTCCAAGCTCATTTGCCTTCTTCTTTCCTTCTAAAAAGTCAGAAACTTGTGGGTAATTAAGTCTATGGTCTGAATTAATTATTGCTTCTGAAATTTTATGGCTAAGGACCTCACCATCTTTATCAAAATCCATCCTAACCGATAATGTTAACCTATCTTCATTTGGATTAAGTGAGCAAATGCCATTCGATAGCTCCTTTGGTAGCATTGGAAGCACTCTATCAAGAAGATAGTAGGAGTTGCCTCTTAAATAAGCTTCCTTATCTAAGTAAGTGCGTTCCCTAACATAGTGCGCTACGTCAGCGATGTGTACGTATAATGTATATTTATCATCATCTTTCACTACGCTTATGGCGTCATCCAAGTCCTTTGAGTCAACGCCGTCTATAGTTATAGTAAGTAAGTCTCTATAATCGACTCTGCGGGCTATCTCCTCAGAATCTATCTCATAATTTATCTCTTCTAATTCATCTTTAATTCTATTTGGAAAATATTCTCTAAGCTCATATGACTTGATTATCGAAGTGATGTCTATGCCTGGATCATCAATCTTACCGATGATTTCAACGACCCTTCCCTCAGGATTTTTATTTTTATCTGGATACTTAATAATCTCGGCAACGACCTTGTCGCCATGCTTTGCGCCTTTAGAAGCGCTTTTATTAACAAAGACGTCGTAGACTATCTTGACATCGTCACAAGTGATAAAGCCGAAGCTGTCATTGTCTTGATAAGTACCAACGACCCTCTTAGTAGCTCTATTAAGTATCTTAATGATTTTGCCTTCATAGTTGCCATCGGGCTTTTTATCTGTGATGATTGCGCAGACCTCATCAGAGTCCATAGCGTACATCGAATTTTCAAATCTAATGAAGACGTCGAAGTCTTCGCCGATAACAAAACCAAAACCGCGCTTATTAGCCTCATACTTTCCTGTAATAATGCGGGAACTATTGTAAGTATAATATTTATTGTTGCTGCATATAATCTTTTTATCCTTCTCAAGTGACTTAAGAAGTTTTTCAAACATCCTCTTATCTTTTTTATTAATCTTAAAAGTTCTTAATAATTCCTTCTTGCTTTGAGGAACATAATCCTCGCTATTGAAATAATTCATTACAAGTTCCCTGATTTTCATTTTATCACCTATAATTTCTTTCCATATTGAATACGTTTAAAGAGCTCAGCGTCATATGAGTAAACAGTTTCTTTTCTCATAGTATCAACTGCTTGAGCTATCTCAAGCATCTTTGTTATAAGCTCTTTAAACGAATATCCTTTAGGCTCCCATAAGTAGAAGGCAACCGAACCAGGTATTGTATTTATCTCATTGATATAGATTTTGCCAGTATCTTTAGATACAAGTAAATCGACTCTGGCATTACCTGCCGCGTCAATGGATGTAAATGCCTTTGTAGCTAAGCTTTCTAGCTCGTCTCTTAGTGGCTCGTCCTTTTTAAGTAAATTTCTCATTGTTTTTGTTCCAGGAGTCTTTTTATTTGATACATATTTATCGTCAAATGTTAATAGTTCTTTGAAATCTAGTGGCTCTTCTAGCTCCGATGTCTCTACATTTTCTTCGTAGCCCATGACAGCGCAGTTAATTTCTCTTGCGTTTTCAACTGATTCTTCAACTATGACTTTTTTGTCATAACTAAAAGCTATCATCAAAGCTTCTTCAAGATTGTCCTTGTTCTTAACCTTCGATATGCCGATGGATGATCCAAGGTTCGATGGCTTTATAAATAATGGATAAGTTAAATTCTTTTCAATATCTGCCATGACTTCTTCTTTAGAGCTTCTCCACTTGCTTCTATAGTAATATCTGTAGTTAACTACAGGAAGACCATTGGCTCTATAAACGTCCTTCATTATAACCTTGTCCATACCAACTGAGGAGCTTAATACGTTTGTGCCTGTGTATGGAAGGCCAACTGTTTCTACAAGTCCTTGGCATGAGCCGTCCTCACCATTGGTACCGTGAAGGGCAAAGAACACCAAGTCTAAAGTTTCATAAACTTTTTTATCAAACATGGACTTTGATTCAGGATTTATATACAGATTAAAATCGCCATAGTCACAGCCAAGCATAACGTTCTTAGCTGAGCTAAAGTCACCATCTTTAAATGTCTTAAAATTTTTGAAGGCTTCAGAGCTTAGCCACTTGCCTTCTTTTGTAATATAAATTGGGATTGGAAGGAATTTTTCTTTATCCATGTTCTCAATAACTTGCATTCCTGTAATTACTGATACTTCATGTTCAACGCTTCTTCCGCCAAATATAACGCCTACTTTTAGCATTCTATCAACTCCTAATAATTATCAGGCAAATCGTTTTCGAATAAAATCACGTCGCCTGCTTGACATATTTTTTGTAAAATTAATTGTGCATCCTCTAAACTTGCTGCTTCATGTATCTTTGCTTCATCAAGTCCGCCTTCAACGAGGCCATCTCTGATTGCTTTTTTATTTACTTCTGAAACTATGATGAAGTGATCTACAACAGCTGCAGCATTCTTACCGAAGTTTTTATTTTCGTCGTATTGTATATCGCCTAGCTCAACCATGCCTGGTGAGATAACTATCTTTTTGCCCTCTTTAAACTCACTTACTACATCAAGAGCCGCTTGTGCACCGCTTGGGTTACTGTTAAACGCGTCGTCTATGATGATGAGCATATTTGGATTTTCAACTAGCGATAGCCTATGCTCAACTTGATTAACATCAAGAACGGCTTTAACTATCTCTTCCATGGACATGCCTAGCTCATGAGCCGCAGCCACAGATAAAAGTACATTGTAAATATTGTGTTTACCAAGTAATTTTGTTTTTAGCTTGTACTCTTTATTTTTGTATATAAGAGTAAATTCAGTACCAAATTCACCTACGCTTATATCTTTAGCAAAGTAATCGCAGGCGTCATCTTCAAGCGAAATATAAACCTTTCTAGTCTTGACTTCAGCTGCTTTTTCCTTGATATATGGATTATCATAATTGAATATAGCTAAACCGCCTTCCTTAAGCGTATCAATAAGCTCAAACTTAGTCTTGACAATGTTTTCCATAGAGCCAAAGGTTTCTATGTGACACGGACCGATGTTTGTGATGATGGCTATGTCTGGCATAACTAGCTCAGCTACTTCTTTAATCTCGCCCACATATCTTGCTCCAAGCTCAGATATGAAAACTTCAGTACCGCTTTCAAGCTCGTTGTTGATTACCTTTGATATACCCATAGGTGTATTGAAAGAGCTAGGTGTTGCGTATGTCTTAAGATTATTTTTCACTATGTCATTTAAAACAAGTTTTGTAGATGTTTTGCCATAGCTACCAGTTATTCCAACAACTTTTAATTTATTTTCTTTTTCTTTTTTAATTTTATTTTGCGCCTCAACGTAAAAACCATGATTGATTTTATTTTCAATCGGTAGCGCTAATATATTTGCACATTTAACGCTTCTTGCTCTTATGATGTACAAAATAAATGCAAGTACCAATAAATATGCTAGAGCAATTTTTTCGCCGAATAATAAATAAGCAATGATTGAAGTAAACATGATAAGAGTGTTAAATAAAGCAAATATCTTCATCATTCTCTTCATCCTATCAGTAAAAACAAGCGGCTTTTTATCTCCAGGTTTTATTTTCTTTAATGAATTTTTAAACCAGCCAAAATTTTTAAGCCAAGCTTCGTACTCGCTAGAGATATACATATTTAATTGCATTATTTGGAAATACGCCAAAGAATGTATATATATTAAAACTGTTAATAATATTGGCAAGAATATAAATATAGCTATCATAGTTCCTCCTTACTAAGATAAGATCTAATTACTCGTGAAAATATTTGATAATCATCTGCATAAGAGAAGTGTCCGCCCTCAAGCTCAATTAGAGCAGAATTTTTTATCTTCTCATTCATTATTTTACCCATATATAATGGAGTTGTATCGTCATTTTTGCCCCACAATATAAGAGTATCATTCTCAATAAGCTCCAGCCTATCAAGAAGAGACTCATTAACTACCTTAACAAAGGTCTTTCTCATGATGCCACTTGTATTTTTGTAGTCATCAGAGCCAAATTTCTTTGAAAGCTTCTTCATAAGCTCTTCTTCACTCTTGTAGAAAAAGATTAGTCTGTAAAGCTTTTTAAAGAATTTATATGTATAAACTTTTAAGTAATATGAAAGACTTCTCTTAGGAAGAATTCCCGAAGCATCGATAAGAACCATCTTATCAAGTCTTTCATAGCCTTCAGACGCAATTTGTATTAAAGTTTTGCCGCCAAAGCTGTGACCGATGGCGTCAAATTTCTCAATGCCGAGCTCCTCTACAAAGGCCTTAACAATATTTGCATAGTCCTCTCCACCAAATACTCTGTCTGGTTCAGACGACTTGCCATGACCTGGTAAATCTATGGCAATAACTTTTCTTGTATCCTTCAAAGCGTTCACTATACCCATGACTGCTTCGATAGAAGCGCCCCAGCCATGAAGTATAAGAACTGGCTTTTCTGAATCGCCTTCTATTATGTAATTTATTTTAATATTGTCAATCGTTATTTCCATAAAATCACCCATATTATAAATGAAGCTCCCCTTATTTAATAGCATCGCTGATTAAAATCAAGGGGAGTCCAATTACAATTTTATCTTATTTTATAATAAGTCCACCGTAGCTAACAAATACTTGTGCAAATACTAATGCTACTATTGTCATTAATTTAATTAGTATATTTAGAGATGGTCCTGATGTATCCTTGAATGGGTCACCAACAGTATCTCCTGTTACTGCTGCCTTGTGAGCATCTGAACCCTTTCCGCCATGAACACCTGATTCAATATACTTTTTAGCATTGTCCCAAGCTCCACCTGCATTTGACATGAAAATCGCCATTAGAACACCTGTTACTAATGAACCAGCAAGTAGGCCACCTAGAGCTTCTGTTCCTAGAAGTATACCAACAAGTACTGGACATACAACAGCTAGAAGTCCTGGGATAACCATTTCCTTAAGAGCTGCCTTAGTAGAAATGTCTACGCATTTGCCATAATCAGGTTTTGCAGTTCCTTCCATGATACCAGGAATGGATTTAAATTGTCTTCTAACTTCTTCAATCATTTGATTAGCAGCTTTACCAACTGCATCCATAGTTAATGATGAGAATAAGAATGGTAGCATACCGCCTATGAAGACACCTGATATTGTTAATGGATTTGTTAAGTCAATTTGACTTAGTCCAACTGCTTGTGTATATGAAGCGAATAGTGCTAGAGCTGTAAGTGCAGCTGAAGCGATGGCAAAGCCTTTACCAACTGCTGCTGTTGTGTTACCAACTGAGTCTAGCTTATCTGTAATATCTCTTACGCTTTCTGGAAGTCCGCACATTTCAGCGATACCACCAGCGTTATCAGCTACTGGTCCGTATGCGTCAACTGCGATAGTTGTAGCAGCTGTTGCTAGTAAGCCTATTGCTGCAAGTGAAATTCCGTAAAGACCATTAATTGGGCTTGCTGCTCCGCCTGCTAAGAAGAATGCAGCTAGTATACCTATTGAAATAACTATCATTGGGATAGCTGTTGACATCATACCAACTGATAAACCAGCGATGATGTTTGTTGAAGCACCTGTTTCTGATTCTTCAGCAACTTTTTGAACTGGTTTATATTCATCAGAAGTATAATATTCTGTAACTTTTGCTATGATTAATCCAACAACAACACCTGCTAATATGGCATAGAATGGTTGGATTGAGCCTAATATCTTTGTAGATAAGAAGTAAGAAGCGATTATAGTGATTATTGAACTTCCCCAAGTAGCCATATCAAGTGCTTTTTGAGGGTTCTTATCGCCTTTTACAAATAATGTACCGATAATTGATGATACGATACCAACTGAGCATAGAGCTAGTGCAAATGCAATACCGTTGTCGCTAAATGCTAGTGCACCTAAAGTGATAGCTGAGATTATAGCTCCAACATATGATTCGAATAAGTCAGCTCCCATACCAGCAACGTCACCAACGTTATCACCAACGTTATCAGCGATAACAGCTGGGTTTCTTGGGTCGTCTTCTGGAATACCAGCTTCAACCTTACCAACTAAGTCAGCACCAACGTCTGCAGCCTTTGTATAGATACCGCCACCAACTCTTGCGAATAAAGCGATTGATGAAGCACCTAGACCGAAGCCTGTAACGATGTTAGCATCTTTGAATATCATCCAAACAATGCTAGTACCTAGTAAACCTAGACCTACAACGCACATACCCATAACAGTACCGCCTGAGAAAGCAACGTTTAGAGCCTTGCCCATACCGCTTTCCTTAGCTGCGTTTGCAGTTCTTACGTTAGCCTTAGTAGCTACTGTCATACCTATGTAGCCAGCACAAATTGAGAATACCGCACCTATTAAATAACAAACGGCAGTACCGATGTTGATTAATAGAGCTAGAATTGCAAATAATACAACAATGAATATTGCTAAATATTTGTATTCTCTAGTTAAAAATGCAAGAGCACCTTCTTGAATGTAGCCAGCTATCTCCTTCATTCTGTCGTTTCCAGCATCTTGCTTAGAAACATACATAGCTTTTACTAAAGCAAATAATAGTGCTATAACTCCAACTATAGGAGCTATGATTAAAATTTTGTCCATTTCTTCCTCCTATTTTATTATTATAAAGCTGCTAATATCAAAGTTGTTACCATAAACACAACCGATGAAACTGTAGTTATTCTTTTTAAAAGAACATTTCTTGTAGGATTTTTAGAACCCCAAATGCTTTCAGCTCCGCCCAATGCTTGTAAGCCTTGATCGTCTCCCTCAGTAGCTGCTACTGATATAGTTAATACTAAAGCCGAAATTGCAACTAGTGCATACAATACGTAAGTCATACACACACCTCCATTCTCTCTTATAACATATCTATTTTACCACAAGAGCATTTATTTTGCAATGATTTTTTCTCATTTACTTCGATTTATGCGTAATGCATTTTGAGCCATGTATATGGAAGTGCAAATATCGATTTGCGTGTGAATCGGCTTTTGTAAAAATCGTTTTTGCTTTGCTATTAATATACTTTTGACACTAGGTCAATGGCCTTCTTCAGACAGAAAAAAAGGATGAGCACGGGGCCCATCCCATATAAATATTCTCTTAAATTATTTTCTTAATATGCTCTTACCAGCGTAAACAGCTGTATCATCAAGAATATACTCAATTCTTAATAGTTGATTGTATTTAGCAACTCTTTCAGATCTTGCAGGTGCACCTGTTTTGATCTGTCCTGTGTTTAGTGCAACTGATAGGTCTGCGATAGTTGTATCTTCTGTTTCACCTGATCTGTGTGAAATAACTGCTGTGTAATGATTTCTGTGGGCCATCTCGATAGCTTCGATAGTTTCAGTTAAAGTACCGATTTGGTTAAGCTTAATTAAAACTGAATTAGCTGTATGATTCTCAATACCCTTTTTGATTCTCTTTGTGTTTGTAACATAAAGGTCGTCACCAACTAATTGAATCTTATCGCCTAGTCTTTCAGTTAATTTCTTCCAGCCGTCCCAATCGTTTTCGTCTAAGCCGTCTTCGATTGAGTAAAGTGGATACTTGTCAACTAATTTTTCGTAGTAGTTAATCATTTCTTCGTCTGTAAGCTCTGCGTTATCGCTCTTTAAGTAATATTTCTTAGTGTCTGCGTTATATAGTTCGCTCGCAGCAACGTCAAGAGCTAGGTAGATGTCCTTGCCTGCTTCGTAGCCAGCCTTTTCTATAGCTTCGATAATAGTTTCAATAGCTTCTTCATTACTTGATAAGTCTGGTGCATAACCGCCTTCATCGCCAACGCCTGTAGCTAATTTTCTTTCTTTAAGAACATTCTTTAAGCTGTGATAAACTTCTGAGCCCATTCTAAGCGCGTCTCTGAATGTTTCTGCACCTATTGGCATAATCATAAACTCTTGTATGTCTACGTTGTTGTCAGCGTGTTGGCCGCCATTTAAAATGTTCATCATAGGTACTGGTAAAACTTTTGCGTTAGTTCCGCCGATGTATCTATAAAGCGGCATGTTTAGTTCATTTGCAGCACATTTAGCAACTGCTAGTGACACGCCAAGCATAGCGTTTGCACCAAGTTTACCCTTATTTTCTGTTCCATCAAGGTTAATCATCAACTTATCAATTGACACTTGGTCTGTTACTTCCATATCAAAAATTTCAGGTGCGATAACGTTATTTACGTTGTCAACTGCCTTTAACACGCCTTTCTTAGCGTATCTCTTTGGGTCTCCATCTCTAAGTTCTACGGCTTCGTGTTCGCCAGTAGATGCTCCTGATGGGACTATAGCTGATCCGATTGCTCCTGATTCAGCTAAAACTGTTACTTCTACAGTTGGGTTAGATCTTGAATCTAAGACTTCCATAGCAAATACATCAATAATTCTACTCATTTTATTCCTCCGATACCAATAGGCTCTCGCCTGTCATTTCTTTTGGCTTTTCTATATTTAATATATCTAATAGTGATGGTGCTAAATCAGCTAGCACGCCATCTTTAAGCTTATGCTTTCCGTCGTTAAAAAGTATTACAGGGACTGGATTTGTTGTGTGCGATGTGATTGGTTTTCCTTCGTCATCAAACATTGCCTCGCAGTTACCGTGATCCGCTGTGATTATGGCTGTGAAGCCCTCTTCTTTTGCCTTTGCTAATAGTTTTGCAAGGCAGGTATCAACTGTTTCAACCGCCTTGATTATGGCTGGAACAACTCCTGTATGTCCGACCATGTCAGTGTTTGCGTAGTTTAATATAATTAAATCATAATCCCCCATGACGCTGACTAACTTATCTGTAAGCTCATAAGCGCTCATCTCAGGCTGTAAATCGTATGTTGCTACCTTTGGTGAATTGATTAAAATTCTATCTTCACCAGAGAATTTTTCTTCGCGGCCGCCATTGAAAAAGTATGTTACATGAGCATACTTTTCTGTTTCAGCTATACGAAGCTGTTTTAGTCCGTGTTTTGAAATTACTTCACCAAGTGTACTGACTATCCTCTCATCACCATAAGCAATGTGAACATTTTTAAAGCTCGAGTCGTAATTTGTCATGCACACATAATATATATCATCTAAAAACTTTCTATCAAAGCCAGTAAAGTCTTTGTTAGTGAAAGCGTCCGTGATTTGTCTTGCTCTATCCGGTCTAAAATTAATAAAGATAATGCTGTCGCCAGACTTTATTTCAGTGACCTCACCATCATTTTTAATTGCGCATGGCAAGATAAATTCATCAGTGATGTCATCTTCGTATGATTTTTTAATCGTGTCTATTGCATCGTCCGAAACAAGTTCAGGCACCTTAGATGTGACAGTTTTGTAATACTTTTCAGTTCTGTCATAGCGTTTGTCCCTGTCCATGGCATAGTATCTGCCGCTGATTGAAGCAAGTTTACCGCATGAATTGTTTTTCATGTAAGCAATAATTTCACTTACATCGCTCTCGCCTGAGTGTATATCAACGTCTCTTCCGTCTAGAATTGCGTGTAGATAAGTTCTATCGCCTATGCCCTCTTTTTTACAAAGATCTAAGAGTGCCTTGATATGATTTATGTGCGAGTGAACGCCGCCATAACTTAGTAGACCCATCAAATGAAGATTAGTATTATTTTTCTTCGCGTGCTCTATCGCTTTAAGAAATTCTTCTTTTTTAAAGAAATCTCCAGTCTTTATATCTCTATTGATCATAGAAAGGTCTTGATAAACAACTCTGCCTGAGCCTATATTTAAGTGGCCGACTTCGGAGTTACCCATCTGTCCCGCTGGCAATCCAACATATTCGCCGCTCGCCTGAAGTTTTGCGTGAGGGCAGTCTTTAAATAACTTATCCATTGTCGGCGTCTTGGCTCTATATACAGCGTTTGCATCGTTGTCTTTACCAATTCCGAAACCATCTAATATTATTAATATAGCCTTTGACATCTTATATCTCCTTAGCAATGGCTTCGAAAGACTCAGTCTTAAGTGAAGCTCCGCCAATTAAGAAGCCGTCTACGTTTTCTTCCTTAGCTAAATCGGCTGCATTTGCCTCTTTAACGCTGCCGCCATATAAAACCCTTAGCTTTGCTTCTAAATTCGGATTCATTTCCTTAACTTTTTCTCTAACAAAGCGGCACATCTCTTCAGCATCTTCTTTATAAGCGCTCTTGCCTGTACCTATAGCCCAGATTGGCTCGTAAGCGATGGCAAAGCTATCTATCTTATCTGCATCTACGCCTACTAAATCAGCCTTTAATTGTTTTTCAATCTTTTCAAAGTGCTTTCCCTCTTCTCTTTCAGACAAAGTCTCTCCAAGGCATAGAATTACTTCTACATCATCTTCAATCGCTTTAAGAACTTTTTTATTAATCATCTCATCGCATTCGCCGAAGATCTCTCTTCTCTCAGAGTGACCGATGATGACAAAGTCCGCTCCACATGACTTAATCATCTTAGTACTGATCTCGCCAGTAAAGGCACCTTTGTCTTCAAAGTAAATGTTTTGAGCACCTATTTTAATATCATTATACTTTTTAGTTTTATTTGCCAAATAAATATCTGTAAATGGAACTGCGATATAAACGTCATACGAGTCATTTGGCTCTAGGCTCAAGTCCTTGAAAAAGCTTTCTGTCTCTTTAATATTCATATTCATCTTCCAATTTGCAGCAAGTAAAAATTTTCTCAAATTCGTCTCCTTATTTATCATTTATAGCAGCTATGCCAGGAAGTACTTTTCCTTCCATAAGTTCAAGTGAAGCGCCACCGCCAGTTGATACGTGTGTGATCTTTTCTTCATAGCCAGCTTTTTGAACAGCGCTCGCACTATCTCCTCCACCGACAATAGTTGTCGCATCAGAGTTTGCAAGTGCCTTAGCAATGGCGTTAGTGCCGTTTTTAAATTTATCCATTTCAAAAACGCCCATAGGTCCGTTCCATACTATAGTCTTTGCTCCTAATAACTTTTTAGTAAATACGTCAATAGTTTCTGGTCCAATATCTAGACCCATCATGTCTCCTGGTATATGATTTACTTCAAAGCATTCAGCTTCAGCGTCTTCTTTTATTTCTTTAGCGCATAATGCGTCAACCGGTAGAACCAAGTCAACTTTCTTTGCATCAGCCTTTTTTAATAGTTCAAGTGCTAGCTCCAACTTGTCGTCTTCAACTAAGCTCTTGCCAACGTTTATGCCCTTTGCCTTTAAGAATGTATATGCCATTGCACCGCCTATAAGTATCTTATCAGCCTTATTTAATAGATTTTCAATTACACCTATCTTGTCAGAAACCTTTGATCCACCAAGAATAGCTATGAATGGATGCTTTGGCTCGTCAAGCTCTTTCGCCATGATATTCATTTCTTTTTCAACTAAGAAGCCCAAGGCCGATGGTAAAAATTTACTTACACCAACATTTGATGCGTGAGCTCTGTGTGATGTGCCGAAAGCATCATTAACGTAGATATCAGCAAGATCTGCTAGCTCCTTAGAAAAAGCTTCTTCGCATTTTTCTTCTTCTTTTCTAAATCTAGTGTTTTCTAATAAAAGAACTTCGCCTTTTTTAAGATTTTTAGCTGCGTCTTTAACTTCTTCATTAACTACTTCAGGGCAAGAGATGAATTTTACATCTCTTCCAAGAAGCTTTTTTATCTCTTCCTTAACTGGTTCTAGTGTGAATTTTAAATTGTATTCGCCCTTTGGTCTACCCAAGTGGCTCATCATAATCACTTTTGCGCCATTATCAAGAAGGTGCTTGATAGTAGGAAGTGACTCGTATATACGTTTATTGTCAGTGATAACGCCATCCTTCATTGGCACGTTGAAATCACATCTCAATAAAACTGTTTTGTCATCAAAATTATAATCTTTTAATGTTTTTTTCATTATTTTATCCTTTTATAATAATTATTCTTGATCAGCAATATATTTTGCTAGGTCAACTACTCTGTGGCTGTAACCATATTCGTTGTCATACCAAGAAACTACTTTAACTAAATTTCCATCAATAACTAAAGTTAAGAATGGATCGAAGATTGATGAGTTTCTATCGCCAACGTAGTCAACAGAAACAAGCTCTTCTTCAGCGTATTTTAGTATTCCCTTTAATTCATTTTGACTTGCTTTTTTAACAGCTTCATTGATTTCTTCCTTAGTAACGTCTTTGTTTAATTCAAATACAACGTCAGTAAGTGAAACTGTAGGAACTGGCACTCTAACTGCGTATCCAGTTAATTTATCCTTTAGTGAAGGGATAACTAGTGCAACTGCCTTTGCTGCTCCTGTTGTTGTAGGAACCATAGACATAGCTGCCGCTCTTGCTCTTCTGATGTCTTTGTGCTTATGGTCAAGTAAAACTTGGTCAGAAGTATAAGCGTGGATAGTTGTCATAAGACCTCTCTTGATGCCGAAGTTATCTTCTATAACCTTTGTTAATGGTGCAAGACAGTTAGTTGTACAAGATGCGTTACTGATAACATTGTGTTTAGTCTTGTCATATTCTTTTTCATTTACACCCATAACAATAGTTTTATCGATTTCGCCCTTAGCAGGTGCAGTTAAAATAACTTTCTTTGCTCCGCCCTTGTCAATGTGTTTGTAAAGAGTTTCGTTGTTTTTAAATGCTCCAGTTGAGTCGATAACGATGTCTACGCCATAGTCCTTCCAAGGAATTTCTGCTGGATCTCTAAATTGAGTGTTTGTAACCTTCTTGCCATCGATCATGAAGCCATCTTCACAAGCTTCACAAGAAACTGATAATCTACCATATAGAGAATCATTTCTAAATAGATGCGCAAGTGTCTTTAAATCACCTGAAGCATTGATGTGAGCTAATTCTAGACCATTGTTCTCTTCAACTAGAATCCTAGCTACATCTCTACCAATTCTACCAAAACCATTAATACCAACTTTCATTTGTTGACCTCCTTAATTATTATTAAAATACTTTTTATCTTCTAAACCTTCAGGCAAATAATTTTGCTCAGGTTTTTTGTCCTTATAATTGTGCGGATACTTGTAGTCCGCGTGATCACCAAAGACCTTCTTGTCATTGTTGTGAGCGTCCCTTATGTGCAGAGGAATTTGAAATTCTTTGATCTTATCGACATCCGCCATAGCCTTGTTAATGGCGACATAGGTCGAGTTATTCTTCTCGGCGAGTGCCATGTAGATGGCTGCGTTACTCAAGATTATGCGTGCTTCTGGCATGCCTATGGCTTTGACCGCATAAAAGGCTGACGTCGCAAGCGTTTGCGCGTTTGGATCAGCTAGACCAATGTCTTCTGAAGCAAATATCACTATACGTCTCGCTATGAATAAAGGATCTTCGCCATTGTTTAGCATATGAGCTAAGTAAAAGACTGTTGCATCTGGATCCGAGCCTCTCATGCTCTTAATAAAGGCTGAGATTGTGTCGTAATGCATAGTAGAGCTCTTGTCGTAGGAGTGAGCTCTTTCAAAGACTAGTCCCTTGACATCTTCGTACTTTATATGACGAGTTAAATCAGCTTCTGGATCTTGACTTAAAACAGCTATCTCTAAAAAGTTTAGCATGTTTCTTGCGTCGCCATTAGAAATTCTAACTAGATACTCAAGTGCGTCGTCATCTATGCTCGCCTTTAATGAAGCAAGTCCACTCACCTCATCTGCTAAGGCTTTCTTCGCAAGCTGGGTTAAGTCTTCCTCACTCATCTTTTCAAGCCTTATTATGAAGCATCTCGATATAAGTGCGCTATTGACCTCGAAATATGGATTTTCTGTCGTTGCACCTATGAGCGTGACGGTCGAATCTTCAACGTATGGAAGTAGAAAATCTTGCTGAGCCTTGTTAAACCTATGTATCTCGTCAACGAAGAGTATGGTTTTTTTATTCTCCTCCAAAAGCCTTTTGGCTTCCTCGACTGCCTTCTTTAAATCGCTCACGCCGCTACCCACAGCACTAATCTTGATAAAATTCGACTTACTACTGTTGGCAATAACGTTTGCAAGTGAAGTCTTTCCAGTGCCTGCTGGACCATATAGTATAAGCGAAGGAAGTCTGTCAGCCTTAATCGCCTTGTATAGAAAAGAGTTCTTATTAATCACCTTCTCTTGACCAATGTAGTCATCGAGGCTCTTCGGTCTAAAGCGTTCAGCTAAGTTTTGAGATAATTTTAAATTTTTTTCTCTTTCCATGTCAAACAAATTCATTTTCTCACCTTTTTTATTATATCAAATAAGCTGCAAGATGTCCAACATTAATTTTTATTATTTTTATATTA